>Ga0182027_10004783_pt1 | contig 20809 bp, 27 predicted proteins | sample 712E1DmetaG_FD_121300 | JGI IMG/M metagenome (GOLD analysis project Ga0182027, IMG submission 121300) | Permafrost microbial communities from Stordalen Mire, Sweden - 712E1D metaG (Illumina Assembly) | ecosystem: Environmental > Terrestrial > Soil > Wetlands > Permafrost | place: Sweden...
AGATAGATATCAGCAAACTTTTTAAACAGGTTTATGTTAATTTAGATAGGTTATCTTTCTATCACATCCTTGGATCATATAGTGATACCCGGCCAAGCATCTTTTATGGTACAACACTCAAGGGAAACTATCTTGTTAAGAAGGGTCTAGAAGCATTAGAAAATTTTAAATATACGTATAGAGATGATAGATCTAAATTTGATTATAATGTATTTTGTTTGTTAGGTATGTCACCTTTGATAAAAGACTGTGTCATACTCACAGATGAGGTCAAAGAGGTTGTAAAGTTAATGAAAGATGGTATCATACCCGTGAAGATGGGAGACATACCTGTGAATGGAGATGATGTCATCAAGATAAAACCAGGTATCAACGGGATTGACATAGGCAATGTGATAAAGAAACTATACAAAGATGCTTTAAATAAAAAATTTAATTGGACAAATAGAGAGAACAGTCTAAAACATCTAAATGAAATAATGTTTAATTTTTAAAATAACATGCAAACTTTTCTACCCTATCCAGATCTACAAAAATCGGTACAGTGTTTGGACTACAAACGTTTGGGTAAACAACGCGTTGAAGCTTTGCAAATCTTAAACATACTACGTGGCAAACCTACGAAATCTGGTAAATCTTACAAAGGATACATCAACCATCCAATTGTGAACATGTGGAAGGGTATGAAAACACACTCAAGTTATATCATAACCTATGTATAGAAGAATGGGTATCAAGAGGATACAGAAACACAATGAAACTTGAACACGTGGATTATAACATAGAATATCCATCGTGGTTTGGGAATGATGGTTTTCATGCTTCCCATAGATCAAACCTGCTTCGAAAAAACTTTTGTTTTTACTCAGCATATCAATGGCATGAAAACCCCAATGACCCCTACGTATGGGTGAATGTAGATGACAGATTATATACAAAGGTAAACAAAACAGTAACAATTTTAAAATAAACAATCATGAAAAATTTAAAAAATGTATTGATGAAAGGGATGATATTTATCACAGTGATGATCCTTTGTTTTGCGTTCCTTAGTTTCTGTAACTGGGGCACCAATCCACAACATTGGAATGGGTTCTCAAGGGTTGTGTTTGCGATTTTTGGATTTTTTACATTCATTACTTTAGTGAGTGATTAACACCAAACTTCACCATCATGGATGAAATCACAAACATAAATGAAACTGCAGATGTTAGAAAATTGGCAACCATCGCCAAGGTTCTAGAAGTGAACCCAATCGAGGGTGCTGAAAACATTGAGCTCTCCACCATACGTGGGTGGCATGTGGTGACAAAGAAGGGAGACTTTAAACCCGGCGATCTTTGTATCTACATTGAGGTCGACTCCGTTCTCTACGATGGTCTTCCAGAGGACAGACAGATCGAATGGAATGAGCTTCATAAACAACTATCCAAAGCCAAGACACAGGAAGAGAAGGATGTCATCAAACAGAAGATGGAAGATATATCCAAGCTAAACATCATTCCTCAGTTTGAGTTCCTTAGAGCTTCGAAGTTTAGGATAAAGACGAAAGTCATATTTGGTCAGATATCACAGGGCATATGTTTTCCTCTATCCATACTCCCGATTCATACACAGAGACTCATAGAAGAAAACCTGTTGATAACCTTTGAGGGAATGGATGTGACTGATATCCTTGGTGTCACACAATATGTTGAACCTGAAACATCTTCACTGAGCGGTGACACAAAGGGAGAACTTCAGAACATTAATATCTTGGTCAGCGACGAGGAACGCCTAGAAAACTTGAATGACATATGGAATGAATTGAAGAAGTTCATGTATGTTGTGTCAGAGAAGTTGGAGGGAGCATCTGTCACATTCTATCTCAAGAAAGGTGAGTTTGGGTGTTGTTCTCGTAAGTTGAACCTTAAAGATAGTGAGAATAACAAGATATGGAGAGTTGCAAGAGCTCTAGACATTGAGAACAAGATGAAAAAACATTCAGAAGAGCACCACATTGGTAACTTCTGTCTTCAGGGTGAGATAGTCGGTGAAGGCGTGCAAGGAAACATCTATAAACTAAAAGGGAACACCGTCAGGTTCTATAATGCATTTGACATCGATAAACAAAAGTACATCGAATATAATGATTTCATGATCATGATGAATGAGATGGGTCTAGATATGGTTCCCATCATCGATAATAGCTTTACGCTTCCTGAGACACCTGATGAACTGTTCAATGTGGTGGATAAGACGCACACCGTGTTTGGAAACAACCCAAAACAACTTATTGAGGGTTATGTACTTGTGGCAGTTGGAGATGTGAAGGGTTCAAAGATAACAAGATCAGCACACAATCGTCTTTCATTTAAGTGCAAATCACGCACATATGAAATGAATAAATAGTTGATTCACAATAAATCATATTTATTTTTAAATAATTAACGTATTTATTTTTCATTTTCACAAAAAATGATTATATTTACATCATGAAAGCTCAAATCGATAGAAATAAAGCGTTGGTCATATTAGATTGGTGCACAAAGAAATTTGGAAAGTCAAAACACCAGACTTCCTTTCCAAAGATGAGGTTCTGCAAGAGCTCAGGTATGAGTGATAAGAACTATGAGGATGGGCTTCGTGGATGGTATAATGACAAGACAAACACAATCATCATCTTTGGTGGGTCTAATACATCCATGAGAGAGTTGTGCACCACGATGATACATGAATATAAACACTTCAAACTGGACCCAGATGAATATGTGAGTCTACATCACGATCTCATAAAGATGGGCAAGACCCTAGACAATATCCACGTGAATCATCCTCATGAAAAAAGATGCATAAGAGCAGAGAGAACATGGGGTGACACATGCTTTAACCAATTGAGAAATAAGCTATACAAACATTCATGACACCCTAAGATGTGATATCACATGAAAAGATTAAAAGATGTACAACAATTTCTAAACAGCATCCCAAACATCAATTGTGGTGGATGTGGGATTTCAGCACTGGCCATGTATAGATGGTTAAAGAAGAATGATCGTCTGAAGGATGAAAAGGCAAAATTCATCTTCTGTTACAAATCGTACAATGAGGACAAGTTTCTCAACAATGAAGAGGTGTTAAAAAAAGGAGAGGGAAACATCAAAGCTCCAACACACGTGGTCATACACTTCAAGAAAAGATATATAGATTCTGAAGGAACCGTGGACATAAGAGAATATAAACACAGACAACACATAGAGGATGAAGACTTCATGGTGAAAACAAACAACTCGAGTGGGTGGAATGAGATGTTTAACAGGTGTCACCTTGAAAACATTCAGGGTTTTTTGGGCATAGACATGTCAGACATCTTGACGCGTGTTTGATATTAAAATGTTTTCTTTCTATCTAGATCCTATAGTATTTTATCGCTGAGCCTTAAGTACTTAATTATATGAACGCAAAGTGAAAAGTTTCACATCTCATGTTAAAGGTGTGTTAAAATTTCCGATGAATGTTAAAATCATGTTAAATGTCACAAAAATGTCAGATTTCATCATTTATCACGATATATAAATAAAAATTTAACAATTTAACAATATAATAATATGGGGTCCAACCAAAACGTGTTTCTGGCCAAGATGTATGAAAAGATACAAGCTGGAGAATTTGATAAGTATCTTACGATGCCTATGATGACAAAGGAGTTACTGTATTCTTCAATAAAGGCAAGGATACTCAAGAAGATAGAGACCAAAGCCACACCGGTCCTGACAGACACTCAGGTGCTTGATGCGATCGAGGATGCCAAGGAAGCAGCAGGAAGTTCGATGTACATATTTTTACAGTTGGGACTCGTTGAGAAGACAGAAGATGGTTATCAGTTATCAAAACTAGGAAAGCTTGCATGTAAGGAAGTTTCTCGAATGAAGTAGGAGATATATAGGATAAAGTGAAAATCCTATTAGTTACATTCCTGTTATTCATTTCGATGAGTTGTTGTTCCCAAAATTTTTCGTTCAAGATTTCACACTATGCCAATGGCAAGAAGATGGAAATGTTTACGTTTAAAAACAAAGTGTTGGACGGAAAATACTTCTATTGGGACATAGATGGTTATCTTTTGATAAGTGGATCATATACCAATGGAAAGAAAAATGGCGCCTGGTTTTACTATTGGAAGAGCAGGGTTAAGGAAGAATGCTTGTTTAAGAATGATACATTGGTAGATTGTAAAAATTAAAAAAAATTAAAATATGGTTTCAACTATTTCAACAAAACGATTGAATGAACTCGGGTGTGTTCTCGGACTGGATTGTTCCAAGTACCAAAAAAATATTACGTGGAACAAAGTATATGCGGCAGGCATAAGGTTTGCATTCATCAAGATCACAGAGGGAACAAACTACAGTGAGGATGATGTATATAACCTCAAAGCTAGGATATTGGAGGCTCAGAAACAGGGTGTCAAAACTGGGTATTATCATTTCGCGCAACCGGGAAACGTGAACATACCCGAGGATGATGCTAAGCAAGAGATCACAAATGTGTTAAATCATCTTAAGATACTCCCAAAGTGTGATTTTCCAATTGTGTTAGATGTAGAAGCATATTCCAATAATAATATATGGGACAATAAAATGGATCACATGGATAGGTTCATCAACACATTCATCACTGAGATGAAAAAGAATGGCCATGACATCATAATCTATTCATATCGTAGTTTCATTGATGATAACACTGATCACATATTTGGTGATTATCCACTGTGGTTGGCCTCATATTTAAATGATCCAGAACACTATACACCAACGCTTCCAAGTGGGTGGAGTGAGTGGAAAATTTGGCAGTTCACTGAAAAGGGAAGGATAGATGGATATGATGGAGACATAGATTTGGATGTGATGAAAAATGAGTATTTTAATCAGTTTTAGATAAACATGAAAATTTAACGACAATTTAACAAGTTCAGGTGAAAATCTGAACTTTTGTTGTTTATATTTACTCCATGATTAATTTTAAAAAACACAGTGATCCATTTGGTTCCTTGGGGATAGGGAAAGATCATATACTAAGTGATATATGCAAGGTTGGCAAAGATGGTAGACAAGAAATAACTACTTGTAAATGGTTGAATAGAAATAAACAGGGTTATTTTTGTTTAAAAATATGTAATAATGAAAAACATGCAGAATTTTTACACTACGCCAATCATGGTAGTTATGAACTTAAAGGTGACTATTGTGATGGCATAGATGAGAACATAGATTTAACACCCATGAATATAATAGATGAAAGATGACATCATAATTTACTCCATGATTAATTTTAAAAAACACAGTGATCCATTTGGTTCTTTAGGGATAGGGAAATCTCAAATTATACATAAATTTTGCAAAGTTGGTGATAATGGAGAAAAAAATACAATGACATGTAGATATTTGGCCAGATATCCAGAAGGGTACTTTTGTTTAAAACTATCAAAATATAAAGAAGCTATCGATACTATTAAAAATTATCAGGTTGGTGATTATTGTGATGGGATAGATGAAAATATCAAATTAGCAGAAATAAATTATGAAAGATGACGCGTGTTTATCAAACAATAGTTGATCCAAATCATGGAAACTGTATGCAAGCTGTCATCGCAAGTTTGTTAGAATTGTCACTTGATGATGTGCCTCACTTTTTGGAGTTTAAAGATAGATGGTTTACTGAATTTGTTAAGTTTTTGAACAAGAAGGGTTATAGATATCACGGGATGTTTCATAACAAGAACTACAACAGGCTTTTGAACCCAACGTCTTGTTGTTTCAAAGAAGAGAGGTTTCACAGACCAAACATACTAAGCATAACCAATTTAAAGAAGGCCAAAGGTATCAATGGGTATTTTTATGGTAGTGTACTTTCTCCAAAAAATTTTAATTTTGGTGATGGTTCAAACAAAACCCATGCAATCATAATAGATGTGAACTGTAGGGTTGTGCATGATGTTAACCAAGAGTATAAAAACATAATAAAATACCCATTAAGTGACTTGCTTAAATACAATGGAGTGATCGATGTATATGACTTAAGAAAGAAAGATAAAAGATGAATAATAATGATATCATAGTTCTTTTTCCTGGTTCATTCAAACCATTAACGTCTGGACACATCCAACTGATTAATCAGTACCTTGCTCAACCAGATGTTAAGTGTGTGAAGCTTCTCATAGGGCCAGGAGTCAGGAATGGTGTGACCCAAGAAGTCTCATCCAGGATAGCAACCATGCTGTTGGGAGATAACGATAGGATATCCATAGAGAGAGTCATATATCCATCCCCAGTTCTAACAGCCTTCAAGTACGTTGAGACTGCAGACCCAAGCACCTATGCATTGGCATCCTCAGATAAGGACGATGATTATGAGAGGGTTGATCGTTTCTGTAAGCAACACCAGGAGGGTGGAAAGTATCATGATAAGGTACCAGATGGTGTAGGGTTCACCGTGTTGCCGATAGATATATGTCCAATGGTCTATGTTGGAAGGACTGATGATAAGAATGGCAAATATATATCAGCCAGTGTGTTGAGACAGGATGTGTTGGATGATGATATCACCAACTTTAAAACAAACTACATTGGGATGGATGAGAACAAGGTGTTGAAGATATGGTACATCTTAAAAGAATGTGTAACAGATTAAAAATAAATATATGAAGAAAAAATTAAAATCATTTTTTGCATATCGTTTGTGGACCATTCTTTTATACATGGGTAGGAAAGATTTTGAGAAAGGAAGATTAGATAGATATCTATATATCTTATACAAATGGTATATCTTAAGAGAAATGGTTACACTAAAAAATAAAAGATGAATAATTACATTGTTATATCAGAGGACGAATTTCTTAAACAGTTTAAAGAAATAAATGAAGAAGTAGATTCTAAAGAAAAGACATATAAGCTTGATTTCTTAAAGAGACTTCTTTCAGAGTCACAGGAACTCAAACCCATAATCAAAGAGGCCTATGTCTATTCCCAAGGAAATGCACAGGACAATGAAGCTGGGTTGGATAGGCTCATAGATTTTGATGATTATTGGAGATGGAAAACCGTAAAAGGATATTCGATAAGATGAAGAAGTTAAACGTGCATATTGATCACATTGAGGACCTTATCTTTTTACATGAGGGTGAATTTTTGACACATCCATATGAGACATTCAAGTTGCTTCTCCGGTCCATTGATAATGGTAAGATCTGTGATGGTATGAAATTATCTATAAAGATGGACGGCTCTCCAGCAGTCACATGCTTTAGTGACTTTGGTCCTGATTTTCCGTTGCCCCTTGCGGTCTCGACAAAGTCGATGTTAAACAAGAGACCCATCACGTGTTTCACTGATGAGGATATAGACTATGTGTTTGGTGACAAACCAGACATGTGTCATAAGTTAAAGCTGTTGTTACGGAATGTGCCAGCGTTAAATATACCACAGGGAGAGATATGGCAAGGGGATTTCTTGTTTGATGATAAGGGTCTATGTGAGGTGTTGATTGATGATAAGACATATGTGACCTTTCAACCGAACATCATCATATATGCTTTAGAAAAGGATGTTTTTCTAAGAGAGTATGGTGATAGTAAGGATATCGGTGTAGTGTTTCATACCAAGTATGAAGGGAATTCTTTTGATGATCTACATATGAGTCATAGCAAGAAGCATGTTCCTGCGGTACATAATAATATATTGAGCCTGGACCCAACCATAGAGATCCTAGATCACAATTTTACAGTGAATGAAACCAACCACATCAATTATCTATTTGAAGAGTTATTGGAGTGCACCGATTTTTTGAAGAGTAGTGAAGAATATGTATTCATTGTTAAAAACAAATTGTTGGTCAAACTATTGGCTCTCTATCAGAACCATATAATCAAGGAAAATATTGATGAGTTCATTCTTGAAGATTTCTATGAGTTTATGCATGATAGATACTTTAAAGATTACTATTCAAAGAAGACTGAGAATGGAAAGAACAAGACACTGGACGAATGGGTGGAACTGATCACTCTGATAAATTTGAATAGAGACATCATAAGATTCATGATGAATGTCTCAAAGAACATAGTCAGGTTGAAGAAGATTTTTCTTGATAAACTCAATGAGAATGTGACCGTGTTTGAGACATTCATCAAGATGAAGGATGGAACCATCAAAAGAACCATGCATGAGGGCTTTGTTGTCACATTGAATGATGCGTTGATAAAGCTTGTAGATAGGAGAGAGTTTAGTAGGTTAAACTTCTCAGATGATATAGACAGGGGTTGGAAATGTTAAAGTGATCACATATCATGTTAATGTAAGGATATTTTTAAAAGCTCAGAGAAATCTGGGCTTTTTATTTTATAATGTTTTTAACATAAATTTAACACATTTTGTCAAATCTTTTTAGATTTTTGTTGATATATAATTAGAATAAGAATTACTAAGAGGCGCCTCATAAGTTTTCTTACAAACTAATAAAAATAATAATAAATCTAAAAGGAGAAACAAAAAATGGCAAACGAAAAAAATGTAACAAGTTTAGGTTCAAGTGAAGATTTAGATGCACTATTTAACCCCAAGATAAGCACAGGGGAATCAAACCAAAATCTGAATGAGTACTCACCGAGTGCCGACAAGGGTAAGAACAAGATCTATGATAGTATCATACGTTTTGTGACCTGGTGGGAGGACCCTAACCATTCCATCACTGAAAAGTGGGTGTGTTGGTTGGTTGATCCGGTGACACAACGTGGTCGCTTTGTTGATTGTCCATCGACAATTGGCAAACCATCGCCGTTACAGGACATGTACTTCAAGTTAAAGAAGAATGAGTCTGTTACGATGCAAAAACAAGCTGATGTGTTTAGCCGTCGTCATAACTTTGCCTGTGTGATACAAGTCATCAAGGATGAAAACAACAAAGAGTTGGAAGGTAAACTTTTGGTGTGGAGGTTTGGTCAGAAGATCCATGAAAAGATCATGAGCGAACTAAAACCAGTCATTGGCGACCCACACAACCCATTCGATCTGTTAAACGGAAAGCTTTTCCAATTAAAGATCATAAAGGTTGCAGGCTTTAACAACTATGACCAATCAAAGTTCATAGACAAGGTCATCACCCTATGCATTCCAAACGAACAGGGAAAACTGGTGCAGATAAACAACAAGACTGATAAGAAGATGGTCCTTGAATATCTAAAGACCAACACCCCAGACCTTAAGAAATATGGTTATAAGGAATGGGATCAGGAGATCTTTGACTATGTCAATCACGTCATAAATGCTGTGACCGGTCAATCCAATGTTAGTAGCAACTATTCATCTGTGATTAACCAGTCCAAACAATCAACGCCAACAGGCGCAAAGACTGGCAAGGCGCCACAATCTAACATAAGCGTCACCGATATCTCATTGGATGAATTGACCAGCGGCACAAGCTCATCTTTGGGCGAGGATTTTGAACTACCCTCGCTTCCCAACCTTGATGATGTGGGATTGAGCGGTGATTTAGACGACGCTCTCGCTAATCTTTAGGATTAAAACATGTTGCAGGAAATAGACATCAAAGAGGGTCTGAGCTTTGACTCTTCCCTCTTTGATTCAATTGATAGATCCATAAGCTTTGATGAATATAGGGACACCTTGATCACCCTGTTACAGCCCATATTGGAGAGAAGATTCTCTGGAAACTATCAGAAGCAAAAGATACTTAAGTATGTTGATAGACTAAATTTCTGTTGTCCCGTATGTGGGGACAGTGCGCACAGTAACTTTAAAAAACGTGGGAACTTCATCCTAGCTGGCAAATTCAAGAACTATTTCAAGTGTCATAACTGTAATGAGTTCAAAAGGATAGATCAGTTTTTCAAGGACTTCAGGGTGGAACTCAACCTCGGTGTCATAAACTACATATCGAACAACCTTGTTGATTTTAGTCATGAGCAGAACCAGAAGTATGATCTGTCCATATTCTTGGATGTTGATAACATAGAGAGGTATGCGATAGACAGAGAGGACCTAAAGAGATGCTTTGGGTTGGTTGAGGTCAAAGAGAGCCAGATATATGGTTATCTCATAGATAGACTCCAGTACAAGTCAAACAAGTTCTTATACAACCCCAAAAAAGATTATCTATTGGTGTTGAACCTAACAAAGACCGGAAGAGTCTTGGGCACACAACGTAGGATGTTTAAGGGGGATAATAAATATTTGACCTACAAATTGAGCAAGTTGTATGAACTGATGGGAAACAGTGGGGTGGTGCCCGAGGAGATAGACTCATTGTCTGAAATATTCAACATATGTTTGATAGGTTTCAATAAAAGTGTCACGTGTTTTGAAGGACCACTTGATAGTTTCTTATTTTCTAACGCAATATCAAACACGGGCGCGAACAAGAGCATACCATTTGATATCGAACTGAATTTTTTCTTTTATGATGATATCACTTGAATAAAACACACATTTGAGGAAATAAATAAAGGAAATAGTGTGTTTCTTTGGGGCAAGATCAAGAAGGAATATGGACTACCCCCACGAAAAAAATTTGATCTCAATGATTTGATGATCTGGATGAAACAGAACAACATCAATGTTCCAAATTTGGATCATTACTTCAGCGATGACCCATTGGATGCTATAGATATTTAAATAAGTAATATATTGATTTTTAATAAGATGAAAGTGAAACAAATTTCATCAATTGTATAATTATGTTCAAATGTGAGTACTAACTTAAAAATTATCATTATGAAAAAACAAAAATTGTCTATAGAAAATTTGGTTTATGAGTATGAACAATTACGTAACATTAGATTGATACGTATAACTTCAATGAAATGGATAGATGAAGACGGTAAGACTTTTAATGTTACTTTATTAAATGGTGTAAAAGAAATAAATAAGCAGTTTGAAAAATACAATGATGAATATTTTAAATACATAGATCTTAATGATAAAAAATATTACAATAAATACCTTAACATACTGGATAAAGAATGGTATTATGTTGTTAAGATTGTAAATGATTTTGGAGATGAGATTTTAGAGTTTAAGAATATAAATATCAAGATAACCAAAGATAAGCTACGTAGTTTTTTTAATGACTGCCTTCATTACATGAACAAGATAATTTCTTTATATGAGAGTGATGAGAAACACCTTGAAATTCTATGTGGAGAGATTGATGGGAAACACAACGATCTCTATGTCATAGCCAATGTCAAAGATTATAACCTCTTGCCTGATTTTAAAGGTGGAGAATGTACTGAACACATAATAGGAAGGATGAACACTTTGCTTCATATCATGAATCAGATATCTAATAAAAAAATAACTAATATTAAACTCTTTAGGAAAGAGGTCTTTGCAAAGAGCAAGTTCATAAAGACACCACCTAAATTTAATACTGAGATATCCAAGTTTCAGAACAACAAATTATTTAAGAGTGAAGACTATATAAGTTTATTGAAGAAATATTGTGTTCTAAGTGTTGAAGATGAAGAGACATTAAGAGATTTCATTGATAATAATAAAATAAACATAGATAAAGAAACTGTAGTGAAAAATATCATAAAAAATAAAAATTATATAAAAGAATTTATAAACAAGAATTATTTGAAGATATATGAAAACTAACCTTAAATTGTTATCCTGGGTTGCCTCTATCCTTTCACTATCTGGTGTCATCCTCAACGCCCAACACATCATCTATTGTTGGCCAATATGGTGCATAGCTAATGTGTTCTGGATCTTCTGGGCCTATAAGAAGAGGGAGTGGTCTCAGTTCATATTATGGATCGCTTTCACACTGTCCAACCTCTATGGTTGGTGGTGTTGGTTACACTAAAATCACTAATATATAAACTATATGAAACACAATAAGATTTCCACAAGCATCGATCATAAGTTCAACATAGACATTGATGATGGTAGTTTTTTTAGCTTTGATTTTAAAACTATCAAGAAAAAGATCAGTATAACTACTATACACCTATTCAAAAAGAAGAACGATGGAAAACCAGTCCCAGGACTTTTTTAACATAAACCCAGATGTTCCGGAGAAGGAGTCTCTGGAAGATAGGTTCTTCAGGGAACGTCAGGAATGGAAGAACAAGGTCAAAGAGATGTCGCTCTCTTTGAAAAAAGTCTTTGATCTAACAAACCTATTGGCTGAGATATACACAGAGAGGCAGAAGGCATCTGAGTACTATCACTATCTGTTGTCATTGTTGGTGGGGTTAAATAAGAAATATAGAAACAAGTACGATGAACGCTGGGCTCACTACACATTGAACTCAAAGGTAAGATATCCCAACGAGTCAACGAAGAGCAACAGGATCTTAGTGGATCTTGAAGATCTCGTTGAGAAGAGGGAACTGCTTAACGTTCATGCAAAATCAATGGAGAGCACAGTCAAAACTATAGATAATATGATATACGGCATACAAGCAAGGATAAAGATAGAGGACATAAACAGGGGGAAATAGGCATGTTAATCAAGACTCGTCATATTATTGTTATCTTGATTTTTATGTTATCTGTTTCTTGTGTACCCTACACCAGGACAAGCAACATCTACGTGAAAGACATGAAACAGATAGACATCATATGTATGCAACGTATGTTGTTTGTGAACGTCACATTAAATGATAAGACATGTCTTTTGCTGATAGATACCGGTGCTAGCAGATCACTGTTAAACATAAACAAGTGTAACAAATATGGGTTTGGTTACATCAAATCAGAAAAGATAAATTATATAGGCATAGGTGGGGTCCAAGATATCTACGTTATCTATGATTATAAGATAGATGATTTCTTTATTTCAATGTTGGGTGCAGACTTGGAAGATGTAACAAGATACTTCAATGAAGACAACATAGATATAATTGGCATAATGGGATCTGATTTCTTGAATGATAACAATGCCATCATAGATTATCAAAATTTAAAATTATACGTTAAGAGATGAAATTTAGAGTGGATGCATCAAAGAACTTTTTGATATTGACAGATTGTACCTCTTTAGAGTATGATCAGTTGGTCTACTCATTCACTAAACTTGTTGATAACTATTACATTATAAAAAGAAAGGTCCCATATTGGGATGGCAAAATATCATTCTTTGATAGTAAATTTAGTCGTGTGCCGATTTCTCTCTGGCGCGAGGTCCAGAAGCTATGTAAGGAGTTTCATTTCTCGCTTGATATAGATGGGATAGAGGATCTGTATGATAAGGATTTTGATGATGTAAGTTTCACAGAGTGGGTCAACACATACTTTGAGGAAGCTGAGGATTTAACACCAAGAGACTATCAGATAGAAGCTTGCATAAGATTATTGAAGTATAGAAAGTGCACAAGTGAGATCGCCACATCTGGTGGCAAGACACTCGTGGCGTTCATGATATTCAAGTATCTGTTTAGTAGAGGTACCATTAAGAAACTTTTATACATAGCGCCTAACATCAACCTGGTGTCTCAACCTGAGGAAAAATTCTATGAGTATGAAGATAGGTGTAACAAGAAACCAAATTGGAAATCTGTCTGCGTATATAGTGGAGCAAAAAAGGACAAGGATGTAAAACCAACAAACATCACATTTGGTACGTATCAATCTCTAACAAAAAAGGATCTAATTTTTTTCCGAGATTTTGATATGGTGATAGTTGATGAAACGCATCATGCTGCAAATAACTCAATTAAGAAAATACTTGTGAATTGTCAAAATGCAAAGTATAAATTGGGTTTAACAGGCACACTCCCAAAGGAGGGTTCATTAAACTCATTCACCATACAATCATACCTTGGGCCATGTGTGTATGAGATAAAATCATGTGATCTGATATCTTCTGGAAAAGCAACACCGATAAATATCATAGGAATAGAATTGGATTATCTTGATGTTGGCATGAAGAAGAAGCTCTATGACTTAAGAAATGTTTCGGCGGATGAGAAGGATGGAGTCAAACTGCTTAATCTGGAGAAAGATATAGTCAGAGATAATGATAAACGTTTAAAATATGTATGTGAGACCATAAACAAAGCATCAAAGAACTCGTTGGTCCTATTTTCAGACATCAAAAATGAATATGGTAGGAAGGTGTACAACTGGTTGAGAGAAAACTCAGAGAAAACCATATATTATATAGATGGGTCGACAGATAACAAGAACAGAGACTATTATAAGGAACAGATGGAAAAGAACAATGATGTGATCATTGTTGCATCAGTAGGAACCTTCGGGGAAGGGATCGATATATCAAATGTGTTTTCACTATTCATAATTGAGAGCCACAAGAGTGAAAATATAATACGCCAAATGTTGGGCAGAGGCATGCGGTTGATGGAGGGCAAAGAGAAGGTCAATGTCATAGATTTCATCGACAATTTTGAGTATGGGACAAATAAGTATCAGAAGATAAATTATTTACTTAGACATGCCAAGGCGCGCCAACAGATCTACAAGGATCGTGGTTTTCCTTACAAAAGATATAAACAATTGTTATGATTTTGATATATAAATAAAAATCAATAACATTGAAAAAATTAGTTTTTGAGAGCCTCAATGAGATGAACTTTGAGAGAGTTAATAAAAATCCCTTATCCTCCATGGGTATAGGAAAAACACAGATCATTAAAGACTAGTTGGATGAGATGGGTGTTGAGAATTATGTGATAAATGATGATTATAGCATAGATGTACATAAAAATGAAGTTAATTTAAATTACAAAAATTTAACAGAGTTTCCTGATTATATAAAATTTAATCGTATATTAAATGGATATTTTTCATGTAAACATAATTTATTAACTTCACTTAGAGGATGCCCTAAATATACAACGGGTGATTTTAATTGTGCAAATAATCTATTAAGTTCTTTAGAAGGATGCCCAATAGAGGTTTATAACTCTTTTATTTGTTATGGTAATAGACTTACTTTTGGTAATGAATATATCAGAAAATTATGCGCCGTGAAACAATCTATAATTAATTGATTATTTTTATAAACTGGTGAAAAAACAACATGAATATATAAAATAAAATAACTCTATTATGAGAAAATTTAATGACATCTATAAGAATAAACTGAATGAGTCTGAAGCTATCCAAGAGACCAAAGTGTTGGGTTCCTTTAAACAGGTCTACAACACTCTTCTAGAAACATATAAGATAGTTGATTTCTATTCTTTGGATGAAAAGACTCAGGTTGCATTCCTGACTGAACTCAACGAGTATTGGTCTGAAGATCTTGGCATAAGCACCAAGGGCAAAGATTTCTTGGAGAGCAAGAGTTCAATGCTGACTGAGGGTTCAACAGTTTCACAGAAAAGAAATTACATAAAGTCTAAACTGTCAAATGTCATAAATGAGACCCTGAGACAGACTGAGATGAAATACAAGATATATGACATCATAGATGAGGTCTACAAACAAATAGATGCCAAGAACATAGATGATGTGTTACAGCCAAGGGAGATATCCAACGTGGTGAAGGAATCATTCAGTGAAGTGTTGGGAAAATTCATCAATGGGATGAACAAGGAACTCAATGAGAGCTCAGTGTCCAATGAAGGTGCCAAACTATACGAGAAACAATACAGTGAAGAGAAACGTAAAGAATTGGCTCATAAGGGTTACGCGATGTCTGATGGAGCATTCCCAATAGCTAATAAGAGTGATCTTAAGAATGCCATCCAAAGTTTTGGAAGAGCTAAAAACAAGGATCTTGCAAAGAAACACATAGTGAAACGCGCTAAGGCTCTGGGAGCCTCAGATCTCATACCAGAGAAGTGGTAAAATAAAAGATATAGATATGCCAAGGTTGTTTGGTAAGGTGATGACCAACAAGAACATCCAAAGAGGAAATAATAACACATCAAACCCAAATCAAAAGATAAGGATTAAGTTTGGGAAGTGTAACTGCGGAAAATAAAATAGAAAGGAGTCTTAAGACTCCTTTTTTCTTTAATATATAAAACAAAGATGACTTTTGATGAGCAAGTTTGTTTGTGAAAACCTGAACGCATATCTGAATTTCAATAAAGATGCAGGTATTTCATTGGACTCCATGAACATAGGTCGTAGAAAGATAATCAAAGACTGGTTGGATGATATGGGTGTTACGCATTACATGATTAATAATGATCTGACCATAGATGTGCATAGATATGTTGATCTGGATTACAAAAACATAATGGAGTTTCCAGAATACATAACATTCAATAGGGTTGATGGAATGTTTGCATGTGACAATAATGGTTTAACATCTTTACGAGGCTGTCCTGTGTTTGTTGAGGGAGGTTTCTATTGTCAGGATAACCAATTGATTTCTTTGGAAGGATGCCCAAAAGAAACAAGAGGTAGTTTTTGGTGTTCAGGAAACAAGATAAAATTTACAATAGATGATGTTATAAAACTATGTAAAGTTGATAAAGAAATAATTGTTTAGAAATATAATAAGTAGATGATATTTTAGGTTTGGTTGTTATAAAACTCTACCAACCCAGTTAAATATCTTTTATTTTATGATGATATATAAAATAAATTGATAAAAATTAATGTTAAAATTATGAAAAAGAATTATGTATCGATAAACTTGGATCAGTATCTTAATGAGTCCAAGACCGTTGTGTTAAAGAGAAAATATGGTGAACGTCCAACAGTTTCTGTTGGAACCCAAGCTCCATTACGTGATAGAGTGCTTTCCTATGTTGCAGAGAGCGTTAGAGTGACCAGGACTGATCTAAAGAACTACATCATTGGACTGTCTGAGGGCAAAGCGAGATCTTCTGCTGCAGTCATGTTCATGAAACGGAACTCACAGTTCTTCATCTCAGAGAGCAAGAATGGTGAAGTATATTATAAGCTATCGGACCTTGGAAAGAGGATTGTTGGTAGGTTCCAGAAGATTGACAAAGTCATCACTGAAGCTAAAAAGGAGAAGGGTGGAAAAAAACTCATCGAGAGAATGGTTGAGGATTGGGACATCGATGGGAAAATTGATGATGAAGGTAAAGATGTAGAAGATGATGATCTATATAAAGGAAGAGAAGAAGACACTGAAGATAGACCAGACATGCATGGTGAAAGGGGAATGAGAGGGATGAAAAGGATATTGAATACACCCAAGAATATTGAAGGTGTTGAAGATGCTCCCTATGATATGGCCGATGTTGATGATATTGAAGATGCCAGAAGCATGGACAGACGTGACAGTAGAGAAGATAGAGGTGAAAGGGACGCTGAACCAGATAGAGCAAGATACATCTCAGACATGGGTGGTGAGGATGACTTTGTAAAGAGAGATTTTGATCCAGAAGAAAATGAAAGAGGTGGTCGTGGTGGAGACTTTGATCAGGAACAAGATTTTAGAGAGTTTCAGGGACCAAAAGAGGACATGGAAGGTGCTGAAGACATAGAAGATGAAGATCATGAGATGGCTGAAACACCAGAAGATGAAGAGATTGAACACAAGAGAGGACCAAGAGAAAGAGATGATAGAAAGTTTGAAGAGGGTGAGGGCCTAGAAGAACCAAGGGAACCATTCAGAAAGTATGACTTCATGCATAAGGGAAGGACTGGTATCTATGATATGGACGAAAACATGAATGAATCACTTCAATCAAACCAAGAAACCTTTGATATAAATGAGGATGAGAACCCAGAATCTTTTAATCTTGAGACAGATGATAAAGAAACTGCTGAAGAGACTCCAGGAGAAACTGAAACACCTGAAGAACAGGAAACAGAGGACAAAGAAGAGGTTGAGAGTGGTGAAGAGAAGGTTGAGATCACAGAGTTCATACTCACGGTCGATGATCCAGATGAAGCCATTGCTGAACTTGCAGAGAGAGGCATCACAGCAGAACGAGTTCCCGTGGAACCAGTTGAAGCTGAGGGAACAGAAGAGACTCCAGAAGAGACCCCCGAGGAAACAACAGAATCAGAAACAGGTGAAGAGGGAACAACAGAGAAACTCACCGAAGATGAGAACACTGCACCTGTAGATGACTTGGATTTGGATGGTGGAGCAGAAACTGCTGGCACTGAAGAAACACCAGAGACTGGCGAAGGGGATCAGACAGAGGAACAACCCGAAGAGACTGAAACACAGTACAAAGAGGACCAGATAAAGGTCCCAGCATCATCCTGGCCAGAACTACGCAAATGGTTAGAAGAAGATAAAGGATTAGATGTGGGTGATATGTTCGGAGGATCTATAGAAATGGAAGAAAATGGATTAACAAAAACAGATGATGATATAAATTTTGATGATGTTGAAGAAGATGATGAAACTACAATAAAAAAAGATGAAGATGAAGAAAATAAAGAAGAAAATAAAGAATAATATAAAACTTCTTGTAAAAAATTTAATATAATTATTAAACAATTTTATATGGATGGAAAGTTTCATTTTGTTTATATCACAACCAATTTAATAAACAAAATGCAGTATGTTGGTGATCATTCTACGAATAACATAAATGATAAATATTTAGGCAGTGGTAGACCTTATTTTCAAAGAGCATTAAAAGAATATGGCAAAGAAAACTTTAAAAGAGAAATATTAGAGTTTTTTCTAACAAAACAAGAAGCTTTCGATGCCCAAGAAAAATACATTATACAATATAATACTTTAGTTCCTAATGGTTATAATTTAAGTCCAAAAGGAGGGCACCATTGTCCAAACTCTTGGTCTGAAGAATCAAAGAAAAAATTAAGTATATCTAAAAAAGGAAAAAGATTAGGTATATCACCAATAAATAAAGGTAAAACTTATTTGGAATATTTCATAGAAATATATGGTGATGAGGAAGGTTTAAAAATACGTAATGAATATATTGAAAGTATAAGTAAATCATTAACTGGGAAAAAACAATCTAAAGAAACAATAGAAAAAAGAAATAATGCAAACACTGGTAAAAAAAGAACATCACAACAAATAGAAAATATTAAAAATGGTAAAGCCAAAGCTAAAGAATTAAAAGATTTAGAAAATCCTAAAACTAATATAATAAAAAATAAAAAAGAATCTAAACCTAAAATTACAAGAAAAGGAAAAACAATGTTACAATATTTAACAGAATTATATGGTGAAGAAGAAGCATTGAATAGATATGAAAAATATATTATTAAAATTAGTAAATCATTAACTGGAAAAAAAAGATCGGAAGAATCAAAGAAAAGACAGAGTAAAAGTACAAAGGGTGTTCCTGCATCTGAAGAAGCAAAAGAAAATATGAGGAAAGCTAAAGTTAAACAAAAAGAAAAACGAAATGGTGTAAAAGAAATAAGAAAACCTTTGTCCAAAGAGACAAAAGAAAAAATAAGTAAATCTTTATTAGGTCATGAAGTGTCTAAAGAAAGTATTGAAAAAACAAAAGTTACTAAGTTAAAAAATCGTTTGAAAAAAGAAGAGAAAGAAGAAAAATAAGAACAATTTTGATGAAGATTGTTAAAGAATATCTAAATGAAGACGAGAAAGTATTGAAATCTCGTCTTCTAGAATTTAATAAGATAAAAAAGCTTACGCCTGCCGATTTAAACATTGGAGTTGCTCAGATGATCTTTGATAAAACATCAGGATCATGGGGAGATGGTAAATGTGCATATTCCTATGATATATATGGTTCAGAAAACTGGAAAGAGATAATCGTATGGTTGATCAACCAGGGTTATACACCACATGAAACTGAAGAAGTCTTAAGAAGCAAACTCATGCGATGGGCTGGTGATGATGCTTCAAAAAATGAAAATGAAAAAGTAAATCTTGATGATTTTCTTAAATTTAATTCACAGTTATTTAAGGGTCAGACGCAGGTAGATTATTTCTTAGATGAGTATAATATAAGAGACAAAAGAGTGGATGAAGACATGGGTGAAGTGTGTTCTCCAATGTCTACACTTAGCAACACTCCAGGTATGGGTAACGCAGTTCCAGCTTCACAGGCAACTGGAGGCATTGGATCTGGTGATAACTGGGGGACCAACATAAAGACTTACACGCAGGGTGGAAAGATCAAAAAGAAGAAAAGAAAGAAAAGAGCGGTGGATGAAGAGAACATTAACCCATTCGATAAATTGGGAACAGCCATGGCAAAGAAACTTAGGGTCCCTATGGTTTTTAAAAAGGGAAAGAACCAAACCATCCGTCAAAAGACCTTTGAACACAACATCAAGACGCTTGATGATTATATGAAAGTTAACGAGAATGATGATAAAAATAAAAAATTAATATGAAAAACTATGTATGTGAATCTTTAGGTGACTATCTTAATGATAAGAAAAATAAAAGTGGTCACAAAAAACTAAACGAAGGAGTGTCAAAATCGTTCGAGGAAGCCATGCTTAAGTTAGATGATGTCATATCCAAAGATGATGAACTACATGACATATATTCTAGCATCTTAGGTGATGATACGTCAAACAATGAAAAGATCATCAAGATTGAACAATTTTTGGAGAACGCTGAAAATCTAGAGATCTTGAACTACTATCTACCAAATAAAAGAAATCTAAGGGACTTTGCAGAATATATCGTGAACACCGAGATGGAATATGTCACCGCGAATTTTTAATGAATCAAAATAAAACTAATTTAAAAGATGGAAAAATTTCCATCTTTTTTCTTTTCTACTTAAAACTTTACTCTATTATCTTCATATAAAGAATAAACTTCAAACATGTCAATAAAATTTCATAAGACTCGGGAGGTCAAGTCACCTTCGCGAGCAAACCCAACTGATGCAGGCATAGATTTCTTTGTCCCATCATTCACAAAACAGTTCAGA
>Ga0182027_10004784_pt1 | contig 20808 bp, 29 predicted proteins | sample 712E1DmetaG_FD_121300 | JGI IMG/M metagenome (GOLD analysis project Ga0182027, IMG submission 121300) | Permafrost microbial communities from Stordalen Mire, Sweden - 712E1D metaG (Illumina Assembly) | ecosystem: Environmental > Terrestrial > Soil > Wetlands > Permafrost | place: Sweden...
GGCCAGGAGCACATGCCCGTCGGACAGCAGAGTGGCGCTCTGATCCTGGCGGATAGCGCTCATCGATAGGGCCGAGGCAGAACTGCCGCTCGAGCCGGCGAAATGGGAATAGGCCAGCAGGGCGAAGACGACGACGGCCACGACCACCAAGGCCAGGCTCGCCCACAGGGAACTCTTGGGCGGCGCGAACTCGTGGCTATTGGCACGCTTGGACGATCTACTGGTGGCTCGAGTTTGGCGGGGCGCGGGTCCTCCGGGCGGATAACTAACTCTGACGATGGCGGCTATCTTATCGGCGGAAATGGGATCGCTGTCAAGAAGGCGACTGGGGCCTCTGGGCCCGCTCGAGTTATTACCGGAAATTGAACGAAATAAGACTTATTACCGCTAGCGGAATTGCCCGAAGTTATTTCCGTGACGCCAAGTCGCCGTCTCCCTATTGACAAGCGGACTCGCGCGCCTAATCTGCCCCCTGACTTTCGGCGGATCGGCCCAGTACTTCCGGGGTAATCTCGGTACCATCTCACGATCGCAAAGACAAGGACGCAAAAGACATGTATGTACTCCTCCTCATCCCGGTGCTCCTGGTCGGCGCTTTCATCCTGGGGCTCATCTTCTTAGCCCAAGATCTCAAGTCGGCCAAAGTGGCGCAAGAGACCGAGGCCGTCATCGCAGTGAGCCCAAGCGCAGCGCGGCTTGAGCGGGTTATCCCCGATCCCAGCTATACGCCCCGCTCATTTGATTCGATCTCGGCGGATCCGGCGCAAGAAGAGCAGACGACGCAATTGGCCCCTGGTTTTTGGTTGGGCGATGAAGCCAAGACATTCGTGGGCGAGAGTGGTATGAGCTATTCATACCGGCCGCTCCGGGATGGTTGGAGCGGCGCCGGCCAATTCCGGCGCTCCCAGATCGAGTTCTCGATCGATGGCGCTTTCATCCAGATGGTCCAGTATTCGCGCTGCCCCATCGGCCATCCGATTCCCGATGATGAGCGCGACTTGCTGGCCCACGCGAGTTTGACCATCGACAATTTTGCGCACAGCCTGGAGATCACCAGCCCCGCCCAGATTGCCGGATCTTCCATGCGCGGAGCGATCGAGAGCGCCTGTGCCGATTTGTCACCCTGGAACGAGGCGAGGCGGCACAAGGAGGCGACAATCGGACCAGCGCTAGATTTAGCGTCAGGTGCGCTGGCGGCTCGTTAGGTCCAGCTCTTGGATGAACTCTGAGAAATTGCTCGTGACAGCACCTCCAGTCCGTCGGCTTGCCCCGGATCATAAAGTCGTCCTCATGGCCATTTTGGCCATCCTCGTTGTCGGCCTGGGCGGGGCCCAGGGTTTGAGGGCGGCTCCAGTCATGATCTCTGGAGCCCTGTTGCCCTCGAGACACCCCGCGCCAGCTTCGCCGCAAGCTTCTGTCGGCCCCTACAGTTTTGCCCTTCCCGCCCTTGGGATCGAAGCGCCCATCCGCGATCTGCCCGCCTGTGGCGGCGATCTGCCCGACGCCGGCCTATGGGCTTGGAATTGCGGCGGCGCGGACAACCTGGTGCTAATCGCCCACGCCTATGGCGCCTTCTCATCCCTATATGACGGCTACCACTCGGGTGAGTTGCGTACGGGGCTACTCGCTGACTACCGCGATGGCGCCGGTGCCCACCACCCCTACTATGTGGCGCAGATCTGGCATCTCGCCGTCGCCGACGCCTTCTCCGGTTGGGCCTGGGCACCCGAGGAGATCCCCGTCATCACCCTGATCACCTGCGACGGCCCGACCGACGCCTATAGGATCATTGTGCGCCTGATCCCGGTGGGCAGCACCAATCCCGACCCCACCTCCGATCCGCGATTCTCGATTGGACCTGAGCACCATTGACAGCGATCAGGCGTTCGCTTAAACTGGCCGCCATCCTGGGCGGCCACCGCCGCCAAGGTGACGAATCTCACGTGCGTTCTCACAGTGGAAGGGGATAAGGCTTGCTCAGCTTAGATCGATGGCGCACCTGGCGGGCAGAACACCCGCTCTCAGATAGCGACGCCCTGGCGGTGGTCATCATCTTCGCCACGACCATGGCCCTCTTCTACGCCTGGGCCGGCCAATCGCAAGCCAACGCCGATGGCTTCTTTGCGCTGGCCCAATCCTTCCTGCATGGCCACCTCACGATTGATGGCAGTCGGCCCTGGATCGAGGTCGCCGCGGGGCCCGGGCCGGGACTGTGGTATCTGCCCTTCCCGCCGGTGCCCTCGGTGGTGCTGATGCCCATCGTCGCGCTTTTTGGCACCGATTGGATCGACACCAGCGGCACGACCGCCTTTGTGGGCGGCATCAACATCATCCTGATCTGGCTGCTGCTGAGACGCTTGAGCCTGACTCGCGGCCAGGCGGCCTGGCTGACCGCCGCTTTTGCCCTGGGCAGTGAATTCACCTACGTGGCGCAGGTGGGCGGCATCCATCACTGGGTCCAAGCCCTGGGCCTGATGTTCGCCCTGGCCGCCCTAACCTTAGCGGTCCGTCAGCAGTGGCCGCTGTGGGCCGGGTTCCTGTTGCTGCTGGCCGCCGGCTGCCGGCCGACCTTCCTGCTCGCCGCCCCAGCTTATCTGTGGCTGTACATGGCTGATGCGCCGCGCCGGGAGTGGCGGGGCCATTGGAAGATTTGGGCCGACCGGGTGGCGCAGTTCTGTATCGGGGCGATCCCGGTGGGATTGGGCCTGCTGGCCTACAACCTCGCCCGCTTCGGCTCAGCTTTCGAGTTCGGCTACGACCGCATCGTCTCGCAGACCAACGGCGCCTCGGTGCTCTCGGAGCCCTGGTACACCCACGGCATCGAGTCGATCACCTACATCCCGCGCGGGCTCTTCACCATGCTGCTGCGCGGGCCCAACTACTCCGACGCCTTCCCCTATGTCCAGCCCAGTTGGGCGGGGGCCTCGATCCTGTTGACCATGCCGGTGTTGTTCTTCTTAGGCAGGGCCACTTGGCATGACCGCCTAATCGCCATCGGCTGGCTGGGCCTAACCTTGCCCCTGTTGGCCGACCTCATGCATGGCAATCCCGGCTACGCCCAATTCGGCTACCGCTTCTTCCTCGATGGCCTGCCCTTTGCCTGGCTGCTGCTGGCCCTGGTGGTCCGGCGGCACGGACTGACCACCGGCATGAAGGGTGCCATCATCGCCGGCATCGCCGTCTATGGCTATGCCATCTTGTGCATCTCTGCGGGTTTCATGAGCTCATGAGCAATCTCGACCCCGCCCTGCATGCCTATCTGGTTGAGTTGATGTCGGAGCCTGAGACCGCGACGCAGGGTGTCGAGCTCGCCCTGGTGGCGGCCGGGGCCAAGCCCGCCTGGCTGTGGGAGCTCGTCGGCGAGCGCGAGTTGCCGCCCTGCTCAGTCCCGCAAGTCTTCTACGAGAAACTGGCCGAGAAACTTCGCACCGCCGGCTGGCATGTCCGCTACGAGCACGTCGATCGGCCCATCTCTCTGGGTGTGGGCTGTTTGATGGCCCTCATCCCGGCACGGGCTCGCCCCGCCATCCATTATGACGCCATCTTCGCGGCACCGACCGCGGCACCGGTCGATGAGCTGGTTGCCGCCTACCTATTCGCCCGGCCCAAGGTCACTCGTGAGGGCGAGATCCGCCTGGGCGCAGCATTAGGCTATCCGCCCATCGCCACCCGCACAGGCGGTGCGCATCTAACTTCCCTCGAAGACGACTGTGAGCAGTTCGACGGCCTCTGGATCTGCGGCTTCGTCGAGGGTCCCGCGGGCCGGGCCGAAGCGCAGGAATATCTGTCACGCTGGGATCGGGCCCTGCGCGCTGAGTTTCCCGAGGCCTGGCCGCGACCTGCAGCGGACACACAATCGACGACGCGACCTTGACAGCGGTGGCCCCTTTCCGACAATGAATCCGCTTCGAAGAAGCCAAACAAGGATGAAGATATGCGACATCTCAAAAAGCTCTTGAGCAGCCAATCGGGCCAGACCCTGGTGGAGTACGGCCTGCTGGTCGCCCTGGTCGCCCTACTTACCCTGGCCGTCATTGCGCTGGTGGTGCTACCGTTAGCCCTGATGTTTGTTTGGAACTGGGCCGAGCCCAGCCAGCCTATGAGCTATCTGGTGGCCGCGGGCATCTGCATTCTCGTTGTTGGCGGCCTGACGCTGTTGCGCGTCCTCGCGGCGATATTGTTGGCCCTGTTCTGGCATCACCGCTAAGGCACAAGATCAACAAGACCCCGCGCGCTCATCGGCCCGAGGGGTCTTTGTCTTTAGCTCGCCTCCGCAAGCGCTGCCTGTGAGACTACTCTGCCTTAGGCGCATCCGGGATAGCGTCCTGCGCATGGGCGCTGGGCATGACTGGCGCGGCCGCTGGCTTGGGCGCCCGCGGCTTGATCACCGTGCGCTTGGCCAGCAGATAGATCGCGAAGATCATGTAGGCCAGGAAGAACAAAATCGGCCAGTCGCTGACGGAATTCAGCGGGGCGAAAAGGATCATTGCCGCCAGCACGATGGTGTAGGCAACCAGGAGGCCATACCACCACCAAGTCTTGATCCGGGAGCCTGTTGGCTTGGTCGGGAGGGTGGGTAGGGGAGTAGGGGTCTGAGCGGTGGGTAGGTTGGTCATGATCTTTGGCCTCGGCTTTCTTCATCTAGACGGTGCAGTGCAGATGGGTATCTCAAGACATTAGGAGGATTGTAGCGGGAACGCCCCGGCGTCAACCTTGGCGGGGCTATTGTTCCAATTCACCTTGCGGGCCCGCGCCCTTGACCGGGCGCCTGATCGAGATACCATGTGGTTGTGAGACTCTAATCCATCCACTCACTAGATTAGGGGATGTCCAATGAAGTACCGCATCAGCTCCGAGCGCATCGGCCGCACCCACAATCCCGCCCCTTTCGAGCTCGAGGCGCACGACGCCGACGACCTGGCCTACCAGATCAGCCGTTATGTCAAGCGGCACAAGCTGATCATGAGCCACGACCCTGAGATCCTCGTGGACCTCGAGAAGATGACCGGCTCCATCGGCTGGGGCCGGGCCGGCACATTCACCATCACCGAGGTCTGAGTAGGCGTGTATCGCCCTTAGAGCCGCTCGGAGACGAAGTCGAAATCGCGCCCGTCGAAGGCGTCGTCGTCGAAGGCATAACCCGCAACATCGATGAGATAGAAACAACCGTTGGGCATCAGCTTGACGCGCACGAGCTCGCCGACGCTGTGTCCGCGGTATTTGCGCCTCAGGCGCGCCGGAACCGCCTGGTCATAGCGCAGACCCGGCACCTCTTCGAAGACCGGCGGGATCATCCCATGCCCGGCGCCAGGCAGACGACCGACCGCGTGGGCGACCGAGTCGGCGAGGGTGTTCTGATTAGCGGGCCGCAATTTGTAAGCTCGAGCGGGCATGGCCTCCTCCAAAGGATTCGGCGGGCTTGCTTATCGGCCGCCAAGGCGAGCTGACTATTCGATGATCTCGTATTCCATGATCGCCACCTCATCGAGGCCGGTCGGGCGGCCCAAGGCTTCTAACCGCGCAACGATAACCTTCGCCAGCTCGGGTAGGATGTCGGCTAGTTTACCGCGCTGCGAGAGGGTGAAGCCGCTGATGTCAAAACCGGCATAGCCGCCGAAATACTCGTTGTAGTTGCCCACTCGGCAGTCCCAGTCCTCGCCCGTCTCGACGGCGGTGAAGCGCAGCTCGAAGCCATTGGAGCTCGTGTAGATGATCGGCAACAACGCGCCGAAACGGGCCTGGAGGGAGTCCGGCGCCCAGTAGGCGGCGTTGGGATCGGCATCTTCATCGGGCGGGCCGGGCGGCGTGCCGTCATCGGACTCCTCCTGGAATTGCGCCTTGGCCTGCGTCTCCTCCTCGGTCAGATCCTCGAGCTCCACGCCGATCACGGTCATCGAACCTGGACGGTAACCCATGACACACCTCTATTTGTCCTTGGGGTTGAAGGTTGGTATTCGGAACTTCGGGCATATGCGCGAAATTACGGACGAGTAGCTATCGCCTCTAAGAGCTCGAGGCGCTTCTCCTGCCAGTAAGCGATCCGTTGTTTGCTGACGTGCGGACGACCGACAACAAGCTTTAGCGCGCGGTCGATCTCCTTGATGAGCGCCTCTTGCTGATCTTCATCGAGCTCGTGGTGGATGATAACGGTGACTGGCTTTCCCACACCGGGGAACACCATGCGTTCATCGTAATCGCCCCACTGGTCGACAATTGTGAGTGGCGGGAGCGGTTTGGGTGTAGCTGCCATCGAGCGTTCGTCCTTTCTTGTGGTTTATCACGAGCTCTTAACCCATGACCTCGTATTCGATGATCGACACTTCTGACGGCTCCGTCGGCCGGCCTAAGGCGCTCAGGCGCGCGGACACGACCGCCGCGAGCTCAGGGAGGATGCCCACAAAGGGGACCTTTTGCGCCAAGGACAGATCCGAGAGGTCGAAACCGGCGATGCCACCCCAGGCATCGTCGCCTGGGCCGTTGTTGAAATCATAATCCTCCTCTTCGACCACGAAGGGCAGGGGGTCGCCGAGGGAGGTGGCGTACTCACGCGGCTCTTGTGTTCGGAAGCGCCGTGCCAGCGAGCCCTCGTACCAGAGGTCCTCACCCTGTTCTTCATTGCGCAAGGCCTGCTCTTCTTGCGTCAAGTCGTCCAATTGGACACCGACGAGACAGTGACTATAGGCCGACCAGCCCATGAGGGCCTCCTTTGAGCGGAACATAATTGATGGGATCGAGCGGTAAAACTGCGTATTTTGCCAGCTCTTTATGCCTTTAATCATAGCACAAAGGCGGCTATTGCGCGAGTTTAATGTGCGCCGGGGAACCACTATCGGCAGAAATAATCCGGGCCAAAGGCGCCTTGGCGGAGTCGCGAGAAGGCGCTCTAGGCCGCTTGTGCGGCGGCGGCCTGGGCGTTGAGCTCCTCGACCAGCGCGGCCATGTCCCGATTCCAGTCCCGGTCGAGCGCCTCGAGGCTGGCGGCCCGCCAGGCGGGCAGACTGGGCCGGTAGGGTCCCATGGCCGAGAGGTGTGTGCCCACGTGCCCCGTCCGCGAAGACCACATCCGCAAGGCCTGCTCACGCTCAAGCCCGCACAGCCGGATGACGACCGACGGCCACAAGCGGTCTTGGCTCAGATCCAGATAGACCTCAAGGAAGAGGCAGGCGTCGCGTTCGCAATCGCAAGAGTCAATCATCGGATCTTCGTCCAGCGCGCGCTGGTAGGCCCCCAATATCCGGGCCGCCTCGACCTCGAAGCGTTCGATAATGGCCCGCAAGTTCCGTTCGAGGTTCGCCCGGCGACCGGGCGCCAGATCGATCAATGCCAGGTACCCTTCGCGGTGCGGATCGATCTCGTAGGAGACGATCTCATCGACGAAGGGCGCAAGGTCATAAGAGCGGGCGACCGCACCATCGTGGGACAGCCGGAAGCGGGCGCCGACCTTGTAGTGGGGCATGGTCAGAGGTAGCGCCGGCGCCGGACAGTAGGCGAAGTCGTTGGCGTCGCGAATCATGCGGCGGCCTGCGTCAAGAGCTCTTGCAGGAATTTGGTCATCCTCTCGGCTGCGCCACCGGTGAAGTCCAACAATTCCTGGTCGTAGCCGGCGGACGCCCGGGCTAGTGGGGCAAAAAGCGGATTGCTCGCGTCGAACTCGGCCGGCTCATATATCGGAGGCTTGCCCGGGACTGGCGAGTTCCAAGATCGCAGGAGATCCCCCGCCGTTTGGCTGTCGGCATTCTGGACCAGTTGGATACGCGCGTCAGAGCGCACTCGCCATTGATCCTCGGTGTCTATCCAGGTCGTGAAATACAGAGCCAAGGGGCAGCGGGCAGGATTTGCGGCCGCACGCAAGGCGCCCATGAAGCGGGCCGCCACCACCTCATAATCGGCAAACAGGACCGCCACTTGGGCTTCCATGCGACGGGCTACGTCCGCTGGCGAGCTGGTAACGGCCAGGAATTGCCCGGTGGGATTGAAACGATAGAAGCGACTGATACCCAAGGTGGGGAAGCCGTCAAGCATTCCCGGAGTGGGATCCATGGCCCGCAGGGCATAGGAGCGAGACACGGCGCCGTTGGCCGCGAGATCGAAGCGAGCGATGAACTCGATTTCGACCAGGTCCAACTTATAGGTGGGCGCCGGTGAGTAGGGGAAGCCGGCAATGCGCTTGGTCATAGGCTGATTCTAGCACGGCGGCGCAGGGCGCGAAAGGACAAAATAGGAGGAGCGCCGCCCCGTCCAGATTGACAATCCGGCTACCTTGAGGTTATAATGTCAGGAGAACAGGCCGACCAAAGATATCCCGGGAGACTCCATGACGCTCTGGCTCGTTGCTTTCGTTTTTCTGCCGAGCTTGCCGATCCTCTGGCTGTACCGGCGCCTCGGAGGCCTCCTCTTAGACCATCTTGGCCTCTACGACCTGGCCCCAGCCGGTGAAAACGGCCCGGTCAGGTTCTGGTACGCCCAGCTCTGGTCGCTGGCTGGACTGGCCGGCTACCTGCTGGCGATGCTGGTCCTGTGGAATCGCTTTGGCCCGGCCGGCTTGGCTAGTGGGACCGAGGTCATCCTGGCCTGGCTCATCGGCCAAGTCCTATGCCGAGGCGGCTATCTCCTGGTCGCCGGGATGATCATCCCCCTCGCCCTGATCCAGATGGGTCAAGCGCCCCTTTATGACCGCTACATTTTCGCCCTGTATGGCAAGCGCAAGAATCGGCGCCCAGTCGAGGTGACCATCAGCGCGGTGGAGCCGGAGACCGGCGCCAATGACAGGCGCATCATCCGCTTCGAGCTGGAAGGTCAGACGGTCAGCGCGCCTGTCGGATCCATCCACAACTCCTTGTCTCTGTCTGTCGGTGAGAAAATCACCGTGCTGGTCTACCGCTCTTCGAAGGACTCAGACTATCAGATTCGCTTCGCCCAGGTGCGCGGTCGGATGATCGCCCTGATCTGAGGGCGCCCTGGCGACGCTGAAGTCGGGTGCCTAGCGCCCGCGCATGACCTCCAGGATTTGGGCCATGGTCTGGCAGTCGATCTGGTTGTAAGCCCCGATAGATTTCATCAGCGGTTGCTCGGCGATAGGCACACCGGTGCGGGCAGCCACCGCCTCGCAGACCCAGGCGCCCACCATGGCCCCGAGGCCGTCGGCCGGGCCGTCGGTCCAGATGGCTTCGATTAACCCGGCGCCATGCATGGCCTTGGCGATCTCTTTGAGGCCGAAGCCGAAAGCCCCATATACCGTCAAGGGGGCTTCGCGCACGACTTGGCCCAGCAGGTCGAAGAAGGGGATGACCGGCCAGTGGGAAAGTTCAGGCAGATGGGCGGCGATTCGCGCGCGCGCCGATTCCCGGGAGTTCTCGAGACAGCTCGGCTCCGCCGGGGACCAGTGGATGACCCGAACTTTTTGGCCCAAATCCGCGTCGGTGAAGGAGAGCCCCTGGTCGCCTAATTCGCTCGCCATGTGGGCCACCCAGGCGGCGATGATCCGGCCCTCCTCACTTTCAGACAGGCGGTCCACTGTCCATTGACGGAAGAGCCAGGGGCGCCGGCCGCTCGCCTCGGACGGACCCAGGTGCCCGCAGCCGATCTGGAAGATCAGCGGCTGGCCCCCTTCGGCCGGCAAGGCGGAGAAGTCATCGGCCAGATTGGAGACCGTCTCGAAGTCTACAAAGAACTCGGCCGGGCTCGGCGTCTTCCAGCCCGGGCAGAGCCCGTCGGGGAGATCAGCGGGCAACATGGCCACTATCCCCCGTGGCGGGCCGCCATCGGGCCCTCTGAGTCGGTTGGCCGCCAGGGTCGCGCTCAACGCGTGCTCCCGGGCCGGGGTGGTGATGCCCAGGACTTGGGCGCTCAAACCCGGGGCATTCCAGCCGGCAAAGCCCCGTGTCAGCGCGGCGGCCCGGTCCTTGGGTGCGATCGCCGGCAGCAGGGTCAGTTCATGCAGATCCGCCGCTATTTTCTTCTTGGCCCCGTGCCAGGGGAAGTCCTCGGTGTTGTTCATATTCGGGTAGAGCTCTTGAACGCTGGGATGGGGCTCGAGGGCCCAGGTCGCCCCGTCGCGTTCCAGACGATGCCCCCAGTCCAGAGCGGCATCTGCGAGACCGGCCAGGGCTTGGTCGCCCATATTGTTGGTGCCGCGGGCCACAAAGACATGGTCGCGGTCCACCCGGGCCAAGCGCTCGAAGGCGCCCTTGCCCCGGGCCATGTTCGCTCCGGAGCCCGACTCCCAGTTGCGCCCCAGCAAGTAGCCGGCCGAGGGGAGGAATCCCTGCATGGCGCCCAAGGCCTCATTGTACAGCCAAACTTGCACCGCCCCCGCCAGGTGCTTTTTACCGGCATGGCCATCTTTGAGTAATTCCAGCCCGGTGAATTTGATGTCGAGGGCCACATAATGCCAAGCTCCGTCACGCGCCGCCGAACCCAACTTGGTCGCGGGCGCGTGGAGCTCGTCGGGCGGCAGCGAATCGGCCGGCGACCAGTTGCCGCGGTCGGCCAGCAAATCCTCAAGATAGTCCGAGCGCACCAGCAGGTCGGCCATGCCGTAGGTCTGGCGGGCCTCATCGCGCAAAGGGGCCTGGGCGATCAGCGGGGCTCCCGCCCGCATGGCGGCCATGGTCTCTTCGACCAGCGAGTAAGCGCGGGCGTCCGAGGGTTTGTGTCCAATCTGGCGTATCGGGAAGCGCTCACGCAAGAGCTTATAGATGGCCGCCTCGAAGCGCTCGCCCTGGCGGATCACGAAGTGGGCGAAGTCGAGGTCGGGGTTGTACAGGGCGTTGGCATTGTCGGCGATGAAGCCGTTCTTCTCGCCATGAACTTCCAGCCAGTCGAGGAGCGGGTCCTGACCGATGAAGTTGTAAGTCGACGAGATTGGCAGCCAGAGGTCCTTTGACGTGGAGTCTGGAATTACCGAGGCGCGAAGAATAGGCTGGTCGCTTGAGCTCATGGCCACATGGTTATCACGGCGGCGCTCTCGTCAAGAAACGACACCTTTTGACAAACACGCCGACTCGCGCAGGCTGTTCCCATCTACCATTTTGTTCTTGCACTAACCATGGGTCTGATGCTTCCACCTGTCCATTCGTCCGCGCCAAAGCACAAGCCGCCGCTCCAGGATGTGGAGTTCCTGGTGTTGGCGCTGGTGGCGATCACGGTGGTGTTCCTCGCCATCTTCACCTTCGTCTACTTCTACTTCACTCGCGACGCTGGCTATGATTTCCACACTGCCTATTTGGGGGCGGCCCAACGCCTGATGGATGGCCAGTCGCCCTATCTGCCCAACTTGCTGTCCGGACCCATTCCTGCTCAGACCGGCGACGCCTATCTCTATCCACCCACCTTTGCCTGGTTGATCACGCCATTCCTGGCCCTGCCGCGTTTTGCCGCCACCTTGTCCTGGGTCTGGTTGCAGATCCTGCTGGTCGCCCTCGCTGTGGGTGTCGCGGCCCGGGCCGCTCAGGCCGAGTTGCGCCCCACTCTAGTCCTGGGGCTGACGATCGCCACGCTCCTCTATATCCCCACTTTCGATTCGCTCTCTACCGGCAACGTGGGCATGATCGTAGCCCTGGGCATGGCCCTGTTGCTGCACTCGGCGGTCGCAACGGACAAGGGCGGCAAGTCGGCGGGTCCGATAGCAGTGGTACTGGGTGTGCTTGAGCTGGCTCCTGGGTTGGTCTTGCTGCCGGTGCTGGCGGCCAATCCGCGCTTACACCTGCCGCGCGCCTTGGCCGCTCTAGCAATCCTCACCCTTCCCTTCATCGCCCTAAACCCCGGTGCTTGGATCGATTTTGTGCGGGTGCCATTCAACCTCGCCACCGGCAATAGCTGGTATCACAACAACATCGCGCCGGGCACGGTCTTTGCCTACTACTGGCCCGCTACGCGCGAATTTACCACGCTCCTGCGAATCGCCGCCCTGGCCGGCGCTGGCGGGCTCCTGATCGTCTCCTTGATCGCGGCGCGCCGATCCGGCGGTCTGCCGGCGGCCATCTGTGCCGCTGCGGCGGCCTCCATCCTGCCCTTGGGCACCATCTGGCAGCTCTACCTCACCGCCCTGCTGCCAGGCATCATCTTCGCCTGGCTGCGCGCAGATTGGCGCGGACGCTCGGCGTTGTCTGTTGGCTATCTGCTCCTATTGGTCGGCTTCTTCTATGCCCTGCCGCTGGAGGCCGTTGGGATGGCCATCCTGATGATTGCCCCGGTCATCATCCTCTGGCCGCCACACTCACGCGCGGTTCTGGCGGTTGTCGACGAAAACGGGCCTTTAACGCCAATAGGGCGCCAACTCCGGGATGATCCAGCGCACGCCGCCACGCGGATCGGGCAGATCACCGACGAATCGGGGGATGAGGTGCAGATGGGCGTGACCGATGGTCTGACCGCCGGCGATCCCCACATTGAGCCCGAGATTCCAGCCGTCGGGCGACAACTGGTCTCCCAACCGCTCGCGCATCGTGTTGGCCAGATCTAAGACCGCCGCCTGCTCATGGGTTTCCAGGTCGAACCAGTCGGCCACATGGCGGGCTGGCACCACAAGGGTGTGCCCGGGCGAGATGGGGTGGTTGTCGGCCAGGGCGCCGGCTAGCTCCGTGCGGGCCAGCACTTCAAGAGTGCGCAAGGCCGAAGAGGTTTCTTGCCCGCCGCCCTCCAGGGAGCGGCAGAAGGGACAATCGGTGAAGGAGATGTCCATGGGCGGATCCACCTAGGAATCGATCAGGATGCTGGTTTTGCCGAGGTGATTGTATGGGTAATGGCGCGAGAAGTCAAACCGCCGGCTGAATCCCAAAGGCTGCCCGGATCGCTGGCGCGTCAAAGATCTCGAGAGCGACCGGATCGCAGAGGTAGCGTTCCAAGGGGGAATCCGCGGGCACGACCCGGGGATCGACAATGTGCTCCAAGTCGCCATTGGCGGCAGAATAGCGCCACAGGAACCAGCGGATGTCCTGGTGCGCAGACTCCTTGTGCTTGTGCCCGCGGCCCGGGTCGATGTCGTCGAGTTGGCCCTGGCTCTTCCAGAGCTTGAAGCCGTCTTCCCCCATCTCAAAATAGTACTCGCAGACCAGATGCAGAGTAGGCCGGCGCGGTGTTCCGAAGGATCGTCGCCCATCGAGCACCTTGCGACGCGCAGGTGGGACCAAGCCGATTAGTGGGCCCAAAAAGCGGGCCTGTTTGGCCAGCATGGCCTCCACACCCGGTCGCACGAAAAGGTCGATGAATTCGAGACCCGCCGCCCCGGCCTCTGCGATGATCGCGTCCTCGCGACCGATGCGCTTGTACAGCGGCTCCCAATGCTGGTCGTCGCCAGTAGAGCTCAGGACCACGAACATACTGGTGATCTCGTCGCCCGCGTTGATGGCGTAGTCGCTGACTACTTTGAGGAATACTCGCTCGTTGCTCATGGGAGTATTGTAGCAGAGCGGCCTTGGCAACACAAGCAATAAGACTGAGCCTGACGTTTCTATGCGCCCAAGCCCGCCATTAGAAACAACACCAAGATCGCCAAGTTTGACAAACAAGAACCCGGTGACTATCATCGGGGCGTCTTATCCCGCTCGTCCGGTTCGACCGGAGCCCGCCATGAACGAGAAACGCCTCGCTTCCCTCACCCGCCGCCATGCCGCCGGCCGGCCCACCACCACTTGTTCCCACCAGGCAGAGTCTGCGCCCTGTGACGCTGCGGAGTTGGCCAACGAGCTCGCCCGAGTGCGCGCCTGGGCCGATTTCGCAGAAGACCTGCTCGACGCCCACATCTGGGGTTTTGGCCCGGGCGACTGGCAAGCCGCCGACGCCTTGGCTCACGCGACGCAAGGATCCGACTGGCCGCCGGCCTGGCGCCGCGATCTCGATGATGCTGCCCATATCATCGTCGATGAGAGACTTTGGCCCACCTCGGGCAAGCCGACGAGGTCCAAATCAGGCAAAGTCTTGACTAACGCGTCCTACAGACTGCTCGCGCAAGTGGCCGAGCGTGGCTTTGACTTGACGACTTGGAAAATCCGCAAGCCGCCGGAGGACGAGAAGTCTTCGCTTGAGTAGTCGCGGGTCCGCGATCAACTTGACCATCGTGATGTCTTGATCGTATTATTCCAAGAGGAAAGCCCGAGCTCTTCAACTCTGGTCCGCTGGCACCAAGGCGAGTGCGTGGTCCATTCTCTAACAAATTGAGCCACCAGCGATTCGCGCCGGCACTCCATGACACATAGCAGGAGGCATCAAATGCTACTTAGCGACAATGAGATCGTCTTAGTCCTCATGGCGGCCGAGCGCCAGGAAAAGGCCCAGAAAGAGGCGCTAGTCAACGTGAGCAAGAAAGTCGCCGCCGGTGACTCCAATCCGATCGTGGTGAATCGGCACCGGAGCTTGCCGGGCCTGATCAAGGAGACCCATCTCCTGATTCTCCACCTCAATCGCAGCCATGATCTGGCCTACATCGACGCGATCGGAGCGATGAGATCGCTCGGTTATCTGGCCAACCACGCGCCAGCCACAATCTCGGTCTCAACCATCAGGGGCTTGATCAACAAGATCAGCCTATGGTGTCAGGCCGAATTGAAGCGCCGTCCGTGATCCTGGCAGATCAGTTCGCCCGCAGCTCCGTCCGCACGGCCTCATAGACGGCCTTGGTGCGGGTCAGGAACTCGGAGATGACCTCATCATAGGCATCGAGATCATGGAGCGCTATTCGCCAAGGCGCGGACTGCTTGGCCCGGATATGGGGCATATTGTCCAGGTGGATCGAGCCATCGTTATTGACGAAGTAGTTGCGCTTCCAAGAGTCGTTGTCGTCGATGTCCCCATCGGCGCCGAATAGCAAGATACCCGAGTAGGAGTAATCATAATAGGGGCGCAAGTCGATGGTGCCGACATAGCCCAGCGTGAAGCCAGGCGTCAGGCCGTCGGCGCGGCTGATGGTGCCCAGATAACGCGCCGCGAGCTCTTCGAACTCAGGGATGATTGGCGACAGGCACGCCACTATCTTGTCGGCGATCTCCGGGGCCACATCGGTGAAGGCCAGCGGGGCGGCGTCTCGCGGGTCGAAAGGATAGTTCGCCGTATCGCCGTTGTGCGCCGCAGTGGCGAGCGAGAAGCTGTATCGGCGCGAAACTTCCAGGTCGGACGAGAGTTCATACTCGAAGCGGAAGTCGAAGCGCGCGAGGCCTTGGGCCGGCAATGGCAGACCCCGCACTATCGCTGGCGCCGACGCAGCTCGCGACGATCCGACCGGCCCTTCGTCCGGTGAGATCTCGTAGGACATCGCTTGTTCGCTCATGGTCCAATTCTACCAAGGAAGTCCCGATAAGTAAAGCCGCAAATGGGCAAAATCGGACCTTGAGTCGCATGACCTTGCCGGCCTAAGCGAATCAACTCTTCCGATGGCGGGCGGCGTTCGAACGGCGATCAGACTCGGCCAACATGGCGCGCAACAGCTCGTCGACCATCCCGATAGCATTCATCGCCTCGCCCCAGGTGGGCGTCTTAGCGGTGCTGTCCATTTCGCCCGAGAGACCGCGCTGTCCGGCTAGGGCGAAGTCTTCCAGGACGCCGAGAGCCTCTCGTGCCTTGACTATCTGGAGACTGCGGCGGGCGCTCATCGGGCGACAGTGATGTCTTGATCGTTGGGCCGACTGCGCTCGATGTGCGCGCCGCGGATCCGATGATCGGGGGTCTCGATAAGTTGGACTGCGCAATGACCAGGCGTACAGTCATTGGAGCACAGGCCTTCATAGGCCGCGACATAGTGACTCATCTCGTGGCGGTCAGCTAACGCCGCCTGGTGCAGGAAGCCGATCCCGAGCAGGGTGACGGTCAGGGCTTCGAAATCCTCAAAGGAGAGCGTCTCGAGCAGATGGCGGATCTGCGCGGCGACGGCTGGGCGCTTGGCCCCGACCATCTCGAGATAGCCGTTGAGCTGGCCCGGCACCGGGTCTGAAGGGATCTCGTTCATGTCCATATCCATAAGTCGTTGCTCCTCTGATGGTCCTGCTTTGGTCCAATTCTAACGCACACGAGATCGGATCGCAAGACGGATTCGGAGACTGGGCGTCCCAGTCCCGCCGTTTTGGGGCCGCACGGCCCGGGCCATACGAGCCATCTGTGCCTCGGTTGGGCGCGATAGCCCGTTGACAAGCCGGCTAGATCTTTTAGACTTACTGGAGACCGGCCGACTTCGAAGTGCCACTTGGCCGAGTGCGAGGTTCTCAGAGATGGCTAAAATTCTGCTGGTAGACGACGATCTCACCTTGGTGTCCCGACACCGAGCCATGCTCAAAGGCCGGGGGCACTCTGTGATCGTCGTCACCTCGCCCGCCCAGGCAATGGCCGCCGTGCGGGCGCAGGTCCCAGATTTGGTGGTCTTGGAAGCCCTCTTTGAGGGCAAGCTCTCCGGACTCGATTTGGCCCGCGAGCTGGCCACCAGCCACCCGGACTTGCCTCTCATCATGCTGACCTGCGCCGACGAGCTGATCTCGAAGGCCAAGATCGCCACCCAGGATCACGACGGTTGGCTGCCGGTGGCGCGCTACTTGGAAAAGCCGGTCATGGAAGATGTGCTCGCCGATGAGGTTGAGCATCTCCTCGCCGACTGAGACGCCCACGGGCGGCCTCGCGACAAGTCTGACGCCGGTTGACAAGGGCAGCTCGGTCGGCCAAGATATCGGTCAACATCCTAGATCTCGCCAAAATCCAAGGAGCCGCCATGGCCAACATCGTCGAGCCGGTCATGGGCACGATCGTGTCGTTCGATCTGCGCGACCCTGATCTTCCGCCCGCCGCCCTGGCGCGGGCGATCGCCCACCTCCACGACATCGACCTCCGCTTCTCACCGTTCAAACCCGACAGCGAGGTGAGCAGGCTTATGGCAGGCACCCTCTCCCTCCCCGACGCCAGTGACGACGTCCGCGAAGTTATGTACCTGTGCGACGAGCTCGCCCGCATCACCGATGGCTATTTTGACGCCCGCACTTGGCGTCCCGACGGGCGACCTGACCCGACCGGGCTGGTGAAGGGCTGGGCAGTGGAAGAGGCGGCCTTCATCCTGCTCGAAGCTGGGGCGGCCAACTTCCTGGTCAACGGCGGTGGAGACGTCATCGCCCGCGGTTCACCCGAGCCCGGATCGGGGATTCCCTGGCGCGTCGGGATCGCCCACCCGCGCGAGCGCGACAAGCTTGCGGCAGTCCTCGAGCTGCGCGATGGGGCCATCGCGACCAGCGGCACCTACGAGCGCGGGGAACATGTCATCAACCCGCACACGGGATACCCGGCCACCGAGTTGGTGAGCCTAAGTGCCGTGGGTCCGAGTTTGACCTACGCTGATGCCTTTGCCACGGCGGCTTTCGCCATGGGCCGGGCGGGAGTGGAGTGGTTGGCCGCCCGCGGCTACGAGGCCTTTGCCATCACCGCCGACGATCAGACTCTTTCTACCCCGGGACTGGCGCGCGTCTCTTAGCGCCGGAACTCCTTGATCGCATCGTTCGTAGGGTGCGGTGTCCTAGATTTTGCCGCGGACGAAGGCCGTTTGTAGCTGGCTGATTTCCTTCTGTGCTCGAATGATGAAATCGAGTAGTATCTCGTCTAAGAGAAGGGACACCCTGGTTAGGGCTGCCGGCCAGGGCTCCTGGCGATAGCGGGCGAAGCGCCGGTCTTTGGGACGCGCCAAGAACCAGGAAATCTTCTGTGGTTCATACGGCTCATAATGGTTGAATGGCCGATACTCCACGATCGCGTTCTGGCTGCGCCCGACATCTAAACCGATGCACACTGGATCAAATCCACCATCCCATTTTGGTGTACCACCGGAAGAGCCTGTGAGATTCAGCGGAAACGAGACGTTAACGAACATCGTGGGCTCATCGACGAGCTCGTCGCGCAGAGCCCCCAAGAAGCGGGCCGCCAAGATATCAGCTTGGGCGAGCAGGGGCGAGAGAACCGCAGTCACCGCTTGGCCGACTGACGGGGAGGCGTCGGTGAGGGCGAGGTAGTTGGACGCCTTGGGGTCGAAGTGGTAGATTTTCCCCTCAACAGAGTCGCCCAATGGATCGCCGTTGTTCTCGTAGCCCACCGCCGCACTGGGCATGTTGATTGAGTAATGTCGTTCCACCGAGCCATCCGGACCCAGGGAGCAGCGCGAGCACAATCTCAGCCAGGACAGGGGCAAGGGCGCGGACGGGTCGGGCTCAAAAGGCCGGTCGAAAGCGACGGGGCGAGAGATGTTCTTGGGTGGCATGGCGGCAGAGCACCTCTTTAGTAGCCCAAGGCCTCAAGGCGCTCGGCCAGGATCAGGGCGTTGACCCGGGTGTATTCGCCGGCATGAACCGCCGCATCCGGCGTGCGCCCGCCAAGTACTGGGTGCGGAGTGTCGAGCCAGGCCTCATCGATCGAGTGTCGCCCGCCGATGCCACCGGTGTCCACCAGCAGCCGGCGGGCCAAAGGGTAATCGGTGTCGGCGATCGGGTCGAAGTGGCGCATGTTACCGGCGCGCCACGCGGCGACTACGCGGTCCATGCGGGCCCAGGCCCCGGGCCGCGTAGTGACCTTGGGCAGGTCGGGGTCCTCGTCTTCGAAGCCTTCGATTATCCAGCCGGCCTGCCCGCCGGCACTCCAGCCAATCGTGACTGCGCTGCCACACTCGGGTTGCGCGATCGAGGCGCTCCAGTATGGTCGTTTTGTCTGTTCAGTGCCGTAGGCCCGGTAGTAGACCACGTGGCCGTCGATGATGCCATCGCCCTCGCTCTTGAAGTCCTCCATACCACCGGCGGATAAACACCAACCCTCACCCCGGGCAAAGCCGTAGCGCCGGCTCTGCGGGCTGTCCGCTCGTTGCGCCAAGTAGGCGCGGGGATCTTCGGCGGCGTCCTGGGCGGTCCAGGCGTCCAAGGTGGCCTGCGTCCGGGCAGCCAGGCGCGTGGCGCGGTCGGCAATGGCGGCAAAGGGGTCGGGCGGGGCTTGGTCGGGGCGGTCAGCCAAATTGGGTTCTGTCATGGCGCAACTCTAGGTCGCCGATCGGGCTCTGTCAAGGCCGCTGGGCTCTGTTCCGGCTGATCTCACACGCGCTCAAGCGAGGGTGTCGGGCTCGATGACGATCACCGTCGTGTCGTCGTGGGGCCTGGCCATCGAGCCGTCGGCGAGGCAGGCGAGCAGGGCATCGATCTTGTCGGGCCCCGCCGTCCGCGAACCCAATCCGTCGGTGGTCAAGAGCAATCGGCGCCAGGTTCGCGGCGCGAGCTCATGGGTCTCGATGAGCATCGCGGCTTCACGGCCGATCGGCAAGCTCTCCCAGGCTTCGGGGCGGCCCCAGATCTCCTGTTCGGCCTCACTGCGGTCGGCGGGATCTTGGCGCAATTCCGGATGCTCCTCGAGGAACTTCTCCCAGGCGGCAGTCGCCCAGGCACGATGCGCGCTGGGGAAAAGGCAGGTCCATTCCCGCTCAAGGCTTTCGGTCCAGACTTCGCAATCGCAACTGCGCACGATGTGCGCACCACCCGCAGGATCCAGGTCAACTGCCGCCACCGTGGCCTGGGCCTGGGCACGGGATGTGAGCTCAGGCGAATAGAGGGCTTCATTGGCTCTGCCCAGACAGACCTCGATCGGCTCTATTCCCGTCAGAGCCGTCCGGATCAGTCCGGCCGCATAACGCGCGCCATCAAGGCCGAGGAACGAAGGGGTGGCGCGGACCGGGGTGACGCCGTCGATCACCGCTGCGCGCAAAATCCCATCAGGCCGCAAGATGACCAGGGAGCTGTCTTGAGAAGCTTGGATTGATTTGAGACCGGGCGACTCGTAGGCGCGCATACGCCATTGGCCAGCGGTCTCCGAAAACCGCACAAAAAGGTCGGCAGGGTTCTTGCTGGTTATTGGCTCGGTCATGGCCCTCTCTCGTGATTGTATTAACAGGGCCATCATCGTTCTGCGGGCGACTTTGTCAATTGCCTACGCCCGCCCGCCACACTACTTGCGGCGCGGGTGGACCTTATCATACTTGGCCAGGCGCGCCGCGAATTGAGTTTCGTCCTCCGTCAGCCATCTCGTCGTCGGTCGCAAGCAGGCCCAAGTTGATTTGGCCACCTTGCCGCGCTCAGAGCCATAATCGCCCTCCCAGGAACCGGTGGCTCGATACATCCAATCGACCGAACGCACGACGCCACAATAGACGCAGGTTTCGCCGGTCTCATACTCAGTTGGCATCACGACCTCCTTTGGTGTGGTGGCCTCAGCGGCCTCTGTCTGACGGGTCCTCCTCCAAGATCGGGAAATCGCGGCTCATGTCAATCGGGCCGGATTGCTACGATGTCAATAGGCGGTGCTCGCTTGACTTTGAGTGGTCGCCCTCATAATGTTTGGGTTGTGCTGTACAATCCTCACCCGCCCTCGGATCAAGGAGATAGTGACATGCCAAAGCAGGCCTTCAACATAGGCACCGGTGCCACCCAGAAGTTCAAGGTCGGCCAGCAGGTCCGCTATCTAGGGCAGGACACCGGCGGGGCCGCCCTTCATGGCGACATCCTGCGGATCGACTCGCGCCGTATGGGCGAGTTCTACGGCTACACCATTCTCGCCTCCTCGAACATCGGCCGGGTCGGATTGCACAATGTCCTGCCGCCCAACGTGGCGCAAGCCCTGCCTTCGGGTCGTCCGCTGAGCCCGGCCGCTTTCCGCAAGCTCGGAGCGCCGCGGCTCGAGTCGGAGCCAAGACCTTAAGGCCACAACCCCGCCTTGACAAAGCGGTCCCAGAAAGAGATAATCTACCCCTCCACCCGCCTTGAGGCGGGCGCAAGAACGAGTCTTTAGCTAACGCCCCAGAGTGGGCGACGCGACGATGAA
>Ga0182027_10004785_pt1 | contig 20802 bp, 22 predicted proteins | sample 712E1DmetaG_FD_121300 | JGI IMG/M metagenome (GOLD analysis project Ga0182027, IMG submission 121300) | Permafrost microbial communities from Stordalen Mire, Sweden - 712E1D metaG (Illumina Assembly) | ecosystem: Environmental > Terrestrial > Soil > Wetlands > Permafrost | place: Sweden...
AGGGCGACCTGGCTTTGCAGGAAGTATCCGCCATCCTGAAAAACAGCTTTCGTGAGGCGGATATATTGGCACGCTTTGGCGGGGACGAGTTCGTGGTTTTGGCTGTGGATGCCTCCCTGGAATACGCAGATATCCTGACAAACCGCATCCGGGCTGCCCTGGAGGAGCACAACCAGCAAGCTGACCGGCCCTATAAACTATCTATCAGCACCGGCATTGTGCGCTATGATCCTGAGACTCCCTGCACGATGAGTGAATTGATCGCCCAGGCAGATGGTTTGATGTACACTCAGAAACAAGCCAGAAATGGAAAGTAGTATCTCCCCCCCCACCATTTTCAGCGAAACAACAGATCCTTGGAGAGTGATTCGTAAGTCATCTAGCGACCAATTTTAGCATTCTACGCACGCTGGCGATGTAGGTCATGGCTTCACTGGATAAAACGGTATGTTCATAATTGCGTGCCAATCGTCGATATCGTCCAAGCCAACCAAAGGTCCGTTCAATCACCCATCGCCGCGGTAGAATTTTGAATTCTTTTATTCCATCCGGACGCCGTACAATCTCCAGCATCTAGCCGAATTGCTTGTGTACCTTTTCAACAATTGAAACATAAGCGCCATCCACCCTAATCAGTTTCAATCGACACCAGCGGTTATGCAGGTTGCGTTTGATGCGGGCAAACAATGCTTTTAAGATCTGGTATCCGCCAGCTCCATCCTGGACTCCTGCACGAAAAACTGACTCATGGTTTCTCCTCTCCAGACATTTCTTGATGCAAGAAGCGCTAATCTGGTTTTCTTGGATTATGATGGCGATGGCCAGACTATCATGGATGGAATAGGATGATAAAGCTTGAGATCAGCACAAGTTGCGTTAATGGATAATAACTGGCCTTATCAAATAACCTGCCAGCTAGGTAATTTTCTCTCGATTGATACAATCGAAAACCAGGTTGCAAAAGCAGGAAGTATCCAGCCAATAAACTGGCAAACAGGTAGAGGATGCCAAAGTGCATGGGAGAAATCAGCGGTAAAAAAAGGCTAGCAATGACGGAAAGTGTCAACGCAATGATTACAATCCGCCCCGCTTTTTTTGTGCCAAATTGAAGCGGAATTGTTTTAGCGTGCACGCGTTGATCTTCCGCCACATCGTTCCAGTCTGCCGGTATGTTCTGGCCGCCGATCTCCCAAAAGATCAACCAGACGATTTGCAGAAGCAAAAGCAGGGCAGGCGGGTGGGGATTGACCACAAAGACCGCCGCCACCGGGCCGCTGGCCTTGACCAGGCCGCTGACCACCGTTCGCCAGAATGTTATCTTGAACAAAAGGCAATAAGCGATTTCCAGGAAAACGGCAGAAAAATCGACGATCAGGATGGCGGGATTGAGGATATAGGAACCGATCAGAGCCAGCAGGAACCAGCCTGCGCACCAGATCCAGCCGCTGCGGTAGCTAAGCACATTCTGCGCCAGGGGATAGCGCATATCAGAAGCTTCAACAGAATAGCCTTGGTTAATTCCACTGCCGGAAAATTTTTCCCGATCCCCTCGCACACCTACCAGATCATTCAGCGCATAGATAGCGTTATAGCCGGCAAAGGCCGTGAACAACCCCAGCAGAATGATATGCCAGGACGGGAATTTTCCCAGCCACAACAAGGCGCAGAAGGCGGGCGCGGCGATATCCAAGATGCCGTGGGTTGTTCGCGAGAGGGCTAAAAATCGTTTCATCTACTTTTCCATGAAGTGATTATTTTTTGATGAACTGTGCCATGTAGTTTACGTCTGCTTTCCCTGCGGTCACGCTGAACTTGCGCGTGAAAATATTGTACATCAGGCTCATAAGGCTGACAAACTCCAGATTGCTTGCTTGCGCCCATCTTTTCAACTCCTGTGGGCGGATCAGCTTTTTATAGGTATGGCTGCCTCTGGGCAACAGCCTCAAAATATACTCCCCGCCCAGGATGGCGAACAGGCCAGCCTTGGGGGTACGGTTGATGGTAGAGCAAAAGAAATGGCCGCCCGGTTTGAGGACCTGCGCGCAGCATGTCACGATTCCCTCTGGCTCGGGCACATGCTCCAACATTTCCATACACGTCACTGCATCGAATCTGCCCGCCTGCGCCTGTGCGATTTCTTCCACGCTGGCAACCTGGTAATCGACCGGCAGGCCCTGCGCTTCGGCATGCCGCCGGGCTGCCTCCAAAGAGGCCCTGGAGAGGTCTATTCCCGTTACATCTGCACCCGCTTTTGCCAGCCCTTCGGATAAGATCCCACCCCCGCAGCCCACATCCAGTATCCTGGCTCTGCGCACATCCAGGGATTCCAGGATAAATTGCATGCGCAGTGGGTTGATGACATGCAAGGTGCCCATTTCTCCGCGTGGGTCCCACCAGATTTCCGCGATTGCATCGAATTTCCGAATTTCCTCAGTGCTAGCATTCACGGATCCCGGCATGGTTCCCAATCCTCCTTTCTTTCAACCCTGCTACGGAGGACTGTAGCTCCTGCGGGTTGATATCGTTTACGAAAACACACTTCCCGATCCCATCCGGGAATGGCACCGTTTGCAATCCGTTGCGGTGGTGGATACGCTCTTCCAGACTTTCCCACAACTGGCCGGGGTCGATCAGGTCCGTTTCAAGCCTCAGCCCCTGGCAATCGATCAGGGCTAAAATTCGGCGGATATCCGGATCCGACAACAGCCCGCGCCCAGCGGCAATCCGCGCCGAGATGGCAATATCGAGCAAAACTATCTCGCCGTACAGCAAATGCGTGGCGGGACGGCCTTCCATTCCATAACTGAAGGTATGGCCGAAATCCACCTTGCGGCTCAGGTTCTCTTCGAACAAATTGGGCTGGATCTCCTCAAGTATCCTGGTGATGGGTGCATTCCAGGATGGCGCCGCCCGGCTCATCCTGGAAATACACGGCAATGCACTCGGCTCCACGGATTTCCAGCAGAGTGAACTGGTCCAGGTCCTTGATATGTGAATTATAAGAGCCTTTGCGAGGATTCTCCCTTCCCATATTATAGATCTTAAGATAAAGATTTGGAAAACGAACGTATGACGAAAATGTCGGTAGGTTGGCCCAAACAGCTCAAGTTTGGGGATGAAAATAGCTATATCTGCCAGGCTGTTCTATGGCTGACGTGACTATTTCGGGCGGCCAGAGTGAGCCGACAAATGTCACTATCAACTACACCTACGATCCGCTTTACCGGCTGACGGCAGATTATTCGGATACTAATCATTTCCAGTGTCGTCTGGAAGAATTATCCTTCATTGTTTGATCGCGCTTTCTTTCATTCGCCTGATTTTCCATCCCACCTTTGATCTCCCCATTACTTCTTACTCATCACTTATTACTTATTTCCCGTTTCTTCTCCAACCCATCCAACAACCCCTGCATCTCTTCTTCTTCCCCCGCCTGGCTGCTGAAATATTCGGTCATGAACTGGGAGCGGCGCAGGCGCAGGGCCATGGGGGCAATGGCCTGGAGGTCTTCGGAAGAGACCTTGTTTCGGCCATCCGCGGCAGCGTAGGCCCGGGCGGCTTCGAACCAGGTGATCTCGGCGCGCAGGCTGTCGATGCCCATTTTTTGAACCAGTTTAATGGCCGGGCGGGCAACCCGATCGGGCAAGTTCACTTTCGGCAATAGTTCCCGGGCGGATTGGATCTCTTCAGCGGCAGCGACCATCTCACTCCCATACATGGAAGCCATGCCGTGCGGGTTGGAAAGGTAGGCCTGGACGCGCCGGTAGGCCTCCAGCCGCTCGGATGGATCTTCCAGGCCACGCACGATGACGCGCAGCCCGAAACGGTCCATGATCTGCGGACGCAGGCGGCCTTCTTCGGGGTTCATCGAACCGATCAGCACCAGGCGCGCCCGGTATGTGGCGGAAATGGGGCCGCGCCGGACGGTGTAGCTGCCCTGGGCAGCCGCGTCCAGGATGGCGTCGACAATGTCATCCGAGAGCAGGTTAATCTCATCGATGTAAAGCAAGTTGCGGTCGGCCTGGGCCAGGATGCCGCGCCGGACGCGCAGCCGTTCCTGCGCGGCAGCGCGTTCGTCGATCCCGCCGACCACATCTTCCAGCCGGGAGTTGAGCGGCAACTCCACCAACCGGACCCGGTCGAGGGCAACCAGCGGCTGGCCTTCGGCGTACTTTTTGGCGCAATCCGGGCAGACGGCGTCAATCCCACCGGACTCGATATCTTCAGGCAGGCAGCCGTAATAGCACAGTGAGCGTTCCACTTTTGGGAGAATATCCAGCAGCGAACGCACAGCAGTGGTCTTGGCGGTGCCGCGCGGACCGACCAGCAGGATGCCACCCACGGACGGATTGATCAAGCCGAGCAGGAGCGCCAGTTTCATCTCACGCTGGCCGACGATGGCCAGGAAGGGGAAAGGCAGCGCCTCGGCCTGCCCGACTTCTTCGGCGGTGTTGGTTGGAAGGCTCTTGCCGGAAACGTGGTCGACCAGCTCGCGCAGGGTGCGGAAGGGGTGGGCAACGCGTTCTTTGGGTTCAGTCTCTTCGGAAGGGGGTTCGGTAGTAGTCATTTTTTGATCCGCTAATGCAGCCACTGGGTGGTATGGATTTGCACGAATCTGTCCTTATTTGGTTCTGGCCTATTGGGAGTATCCGTGATTTGCCAATCCGACCAACTATTGGTTATCTTTTTGTGCCAGTCGCTTGAACTGGCGTTCGCGGGCGGCACTCATGCGGGCCAACTCATCGGGGGTCTCGGCCAGCAGGGGTGGGATGCGGGTCGGTTTGCCATCATCATCGATGGCTACATACACCAGGAAGGCGGCCGTAGTATGAGTCTGGTACCCGGAGATGGGGTTTTCGGCGATAACATCCACCTCCACTTCCATGGAGGTGTGTCCGGCATAGGTCACTTCGGCATTGAAGAGCACCAGGTCGCCAATGTGGATGGGCTGCCGGAAAACCATCTGATCGATGGCTACCGTGACGGTGCGGTGGGCGGCGTGCCGGGTGGAGGCCAGCGCGCCGGCTTCATCGACCAGTTTCATGATCCAGCCGCCATGCACATTGCCCTGGCTGTTGGCGTGTTCCGGCTGCATCATCTGGGCCAACTGGATGCGCGAAAGCCGCATGGGTTTCGGTTCGTGGGAATGTTCCATCAGTCGATATCCTGGCGTTCCTCACCGGCATCCAGCGTGTGCAGGCGCTCCGGTTCATCCATCAAAATATCCAGCACGCCAAAGCGCATATCGCCCATCAAGGGAGCCAGGGGGATGGTGGCAGGGATATTCAGGCGTGCCGGCGGTGCAGGTGGGGTCTTGCGCGGCTTGAGCGAAGCAGTGAGGCGCTTGCGGATGATGCGCGGCTCAGCAGTCAATTCGCCGACATAGATGCCCAGCACGGAATAAACCTGCCTGTCAGCGGTCACCCAACCGATCCATTCGCCCAGGCGGTTGTGCAGGTAGGGATAAGACAGGAAGGCATCCGCATCGCCGCGGGAAGTATAAATGGGGACAATGGCGCGTTGAGGTTGAGAACTCATGCTTTCACCTTATCAACATCATTATACGTCCAATAGCGGTTAACGAAGAAATTCCACAACATGACCACGCCCACGGCCACCGCCAGGGTGAAATTCTTTCCCAGAAACACAGGTGAGAATATATGCAGCGAAAGGTGCTCGAACAGCCCGTCCATGGGGGGTTCGAGGTAATGCAGGATGGGCAAGCGGATGGCCAGCCCGGCAATATTGACCGCGAAGAACATAACCAACTGGCGGGTCATGGGGCGCGAACGTGAATCCGGATAGGTCCAATAGCGGTTCCAGATGAAATTGCTGACGATGGCGCAGATGAATGAAATCGTCCCGGCCCAGACCAGCGCCAGGCCGAAAAGTTTCGAAAACAGGTTCATGATCCCAAAATCAATTATGGCGCCTATCACGCCCACGGCCATGAATTTCAAGAAGCGGGTGCGTTCCTGAGAATTGGTAATGATATTGGTCATTGGGTTGCCATCTTTTCTTTGAAATACGCTATGGTACGTGTCAAGCCTGCCTCCAGGTCTATTTTTGGCTCCCAGCCCAGCAAAGTGCGGGCGCGCGTGATATCCGGGCAGCGGCGTTGTGGATCGTTGCCAAAACGTTTATCGGGTTGATAATCCAGGCCGGCGGTATTTTCGGCCAGACGATTAATGATCTTTGCAAACTCCAGGATGGAAGTTTCGGTGGGATTGCCGATATTGACCGGCAGGTGTTCGTCAGAGAGCAACAAACGGTAGATCCCATCGACCAGGTCATCCACGTAGCAGAATGAACGGGTCTGGCTGCCATCTCCGTAGACGGTGAGCGGCTCGCCGCGCAGGGCCTGCTGGACCATGTTGGGGACGACGCGCCCATCGTCCAGGCGCATACGCGGTCCATAGGTATTGAAAATGCGGACAATGTGCGTATCCACTTCGTGGTCATGCTGGTAAGCCATCGTCATGGCTTCGGCAAAGCGTTTGGCCTCATCGTACATCGAGCGCAACCCGACCGGGTCGACATGGCCCCAATAGCTCTCGGTCTGGGGATGTTCGAGTGGGTCGCCATAGATCTCGGATGTGGAGGCCAGTAAAAAGCGGGCGCCGTGCGCATGGCTGACGCCAAGACAATTGTGCGTGCCGAGCGCGCCGGCCTTCATGGTCTGGATGCGCAGGTTGGGGTAGCCATACGGGGAATCGGGGTTGGGGCTGGCGGGTGAGGCGAAATGCATGACTGCGTCCAGCTTGCCGGGGACGAAGATGTATTCCGAGACATCCTTCCGGATAAACGTGAACCGTTCATTTCCGGCCAGGTGAGCCAGGTTGGCGGGATTGCCGGTCACGAAATTATCCAACCCGACTACTTCATGACCTTCTGCCAGGAGACGGTCACATAGATGGGAACCGAGAAAACCGGCGGCCCCGGTGATAAGAACGCGCATGCAATGCTCCAAAAAATAGATTTGCCTGGGAAGGGGACACCCTAACCTGGCATTATTTCCAATCAATGGCAGTGGTCAGCCCATCGCCGGTAACCTGTTGGGATTGGCCGCTGGCTGCATCCACGATCCAGAGATTGCCTTCGTAGATGACCCCGATATAATCTCCGCCACTGTCAAGCAGGCGCGGCGCCCAGGCGAGCGTCTGGGTCAGCGGTTCGATGCCGGGCTGGCCTTCTGCCGGGAAAAGGGAGCGCGAAGCCGTTCCGTCGCTGTTCATCACCATCAGCCGGTAGCGGCTGGTGGCGGATGCAGTGGGGAAGATGGCCTGCAAAAACGCAACCAGGTAGGTGGAAGCACCCGATTTATCCGTTCGCAGGGATGAAACGGCCGGGTAAGCAAACATGCCGGTCTGAGGAACCAGCCCGGTGCTGGAGTTATTGGCCAGGGTGATGGCGTTCAGCGCGAAGTTGGGCGATTCTTCGGGAGCGATCAGCCCGGTGGGGGCAGAATGCGTAACCACGAACAAGGTATGGCTGTCGCTGCCCCAGGCCAGACCGGGCGTCCAGGCCCAATCTCCGTGCGTATTCAGGGCGGTAATGTTTAGCAGAGGCGTCAATGAGGCGCCGGCAATATTCACCAGGCCAACGCCATCCGGGTGGGAATATGCCAGGTTCTGTCCATCCGGCGACCAGGCATACGAACTGCCCCACCAGGGATATACGCCGCCGTAGTTGGTATCAAGCACATCAGTAATCGCGCCGGGTTTGCCATAGGCGAAGTCCAAGATATGTAGATCATTGTTTGCGTTCCAGCCAGGCGCCGGTATTTGAGGCTTAACAGTAGAGTAGGCGATCTTGTATTGGGTGCCCGGCTGCCAGTCCGCAAAATGGACAATATTGGCAACGCCCAGGTTGACCGGTGCGGGCGGCTGGCCGGAAGTGCTGACAGCCCACAACGTGTTGATCTGCTGGTCAAGCGGCAGGGTGGATTTGCGGGTGAAGAGCAACCAGGCGCCATCCGGGGAGAGCGAGAAGATATACCCGTCCAGGTCGCCGCTGGTGATGAGCGGCTGGCGCAGGGAGGTTGACCCATCCATGATCCAGGCGTTTCCGCCGGACAGGTAAACCAGCTTGCCGGGAATGGAAAGGGGTGCAAAGGGGCTCTGCACGCCAATCATGACAATTTCGGGTACGGCCTGCTGGAGCAGGTTTTCAGAAACAACTGAACTACCCGTATCAACATTGTTTTCGATGACATGCCGGATGGTGATTTCATCCAACCCATTTTGTCCGGCCTGAACAAGACGGGTTTCTCCGGAAGGTAGCGATTCGTTGCGCAGTTCCTGGCGCTCGAAGGGTACCACTACCTGTTGCGTTTCAAACTCTTCACGCACGCGCGTGATTACGATGGCCATCCCGGCTGTCACAGAGGTATACAATGGTGGGTCAACCCGGTCGGTTGTGGAAAGGCTGATCTTAGCCACGTTGAGTGCCTGCTGTACCGTACTGCCGGTGGGAAGCGTGACAGGCTGGCGGACGCCATCGGCAGTCACGCTGGCAGTCAGATTGGCCTGCTGTACCTGCGCGGCACAGGCGGTCAGAAAAGCCAGGGATAATCCCAGCAGGAAAACGAACCGGCCCGCACCAGCGCCCAGCCTGATCAACCTCTTAGAGGGTTTTGTGGATGAAAGTCTGCTCATAGGGTTACTGGTATAATCAAAATGCTATTTTTTCATAGCATCACTCAATTAACGGAGTTATTATAGCATGAGCGAATCTGAAAATCCCGCCCCGCTGGATATTCCGGCCGCGCTGGAGGCGCTTTTGTTTGTTTCTGCGGATCCGATTGCGCCGGCCCAGCTGGCGGCTGCACTGGAAGTTTCTGTTTCAGCGGTGGAGCAGGGGCTTGAGCAATTGGAAGGCGAACTGCAAGCGGGTGGGCTGCGATTGCAGCGACATGGCGGGCGGGTGCAATTGACCACTGCTCCGGAGATGGCCGAAGCTGTGGAACGCTTCCTTGGGTTGGAAGCGACCAGCCGGTTAAGCCGGGCGGCACTGGAAACACTGGCAATTGTAGCGTACCAGCAGCCGGTCACGCGTCCTTATATCGAAGGGGTGCGGGGTGTTAGCAGCGATGGTGTGATGAAGTCCCTGCTCGGCAAGGGTCTCGTTCAGGAGATCGGGCGCGCGGAAGGCCCGGGACGCCCCATTTTATATGGTACTGCGCCGGATTTCCTGCAGCATTTCGGATTGAATTCCCTGACCGAACTCCCCAGCCTGGTTCTGCCGGAAACGGCCGGCGAAAATGGGAACGGTCATGATGAAATGTTGAAAGGATGAGATAAGAATAAGATGGAAGAGCGATTGCAAAAAATACTGGCACGCGCCGGTTACGGCTCCCGCCGCAGCTGCGAAGAACTGATCACGGCCGGCCGGGTGCGAGTGAATGGTCAGGCGGTTGGCCTGGGCGATAAAGCCGATGCAGCCAAAGATAAAATCACCCTGGATGGACGCCCGGTCACACAGGCCGAGACCCTGGTGTACGTGGCGCTGTATAAGCCGCGCGGCGTGATTTCCACTGTCTCCGACCCGGAACTGCGGCCGGCAGTACGCGACCTGGTTCCGGTGGAGGGAACCTTATATCCGGTGGGGCGACTCGATTTCGATTCCGAAGGCCTGGTCTTGATGACCAATGATGGTGACCTGGCAAATAAACTGACCCATCCGCGCTATGAGCACGAGAAGGAATATCGCGTGCTGGTGGCCAAGCAGCCTGACGCGGAACAGTTGAACCTGTGGCGACGCGGCGTGGTTTTGGAAGATGGGTTCCGCACCGGGCCGGCAGGCGTGTACGTGGTCTCCAAAAATGGCAAAGGCGCCTGGCTGAACGTCACATTGAAAGAGGGGCACAAGCGCCAGATCCGCGAGATGGGCATCACGACCGGCCTGCCTGTGGTGCGGATCGTGCGTGTGCGCATTGGGGATTTACGCCTGGGGAGCCTAAAGCCGAAAGAATGGCGTTACCTGACCACCCAGGAAGTGCAGGCGTTGCAAAAACCTGCTGCAGCTTCAAAACCAAGACCGGGCATACGAGCTATCAAAAAAGCTTAGTTGATTGAACTGGTCTTTAGTGGAAAAATTAGACGCAGAAAAGTACGGACGAACGCGAACTTTTATCAAACACCCGTTTCGTGATATATTGCAAACATGATCAAGTTCGTGAAAGCTTTCCTTGCGCGCATTGACCCTGCATGGCGAACTGCGCTGGGGGTATTTCTTCTTGCAGGTTTTTTCTATTTCCTCTGGTCATTGGTTATCCTGACGGTTGATCCATTGGCTATACAGAATACGGTCTTGAATAGCCAACCAGTTCTGACAGCATTTGATTTATCCGCCAACAAAGGTTATGTCTACAGTCGACAGGTGGATGACCAGGTGCTGACATTCCGGGTGGCCGGTAAAAATGTGGTGGATACGCAGACAGGCAGCCTTTGGGATATTCGCACCGGGACAGCCATTTCGGGGAAATATGCGGGCCAATCCTTCCCTCCGGCAGATGAAACTGTCGCCGGGATTTTTCCTTCCCAGGGGGTGGCTGCCAACCGCGTGCCAATCTTGGCAGTCTGGCAGCGTTTCGATGCCAACTGGTACTTGAAAATCGCCCAATCCGGCTATTCGGAAAGTGATGGCAGCACAGTCTTTTTCCCGCTCTATCCGGCATTGCTGAAATTCTTTGGCTTTCTTCTCGGTGATAATTTACTCGCAGGATTGCTGGTTTCCAATGCAGCCATCTTGGGCGCGCTGGTTCTATTTTATAAGCTGGCGGTCGAATATTTCGATGCGGGGGTTGTACGACGCTCATTGGTTTATCTGATACTCTTCCCAACCTCGTTCTTTTTCTTCGCGGGTTATACCGAAGCCCTCTTTTTATTGCTGGCCTTGGCGGCTATGCTGGCAGCCCAGCGCAAACGATGGGTATGGGCGGCGGTCTTTGGCAGCCTGGTTGCATTGACACGTTTGCAGGGGGTGTTGATGATCATTCCGCTTTTCTATATGTGGTGGCGGCAAACGGGAAAACGAGTCTGGACACATGCAATGCTGCTGGGATTTATTCCACTTTCCAGCCTGGGTTTCCTGTTCTATACAAGGCTTTCGTTGCTCGGAATTTATCAGAATGCCTGGGGAACGAGCCTGGTCGCGCCCTGGATGAACATCTGGGCAGCCATCTGGAGGCTTATCAGCGGCAGGGGCGGTCTGGTCGATTTGTTTAACCTGCTGGTAACCCTGCTTTTCGGGATTTTATGCGTGTTCGCCTGGCGGAAAACCCCGCGTGCGTGGTTTCTCTATTCTGCTGTCATGCTGCTGGTGCCATTGTTTAATATGAATAGCACGCAACCGCTGGTGAGCATGTCGCGCCATGTGCTGCTGCTTTTTCCGTTATTTTGTTTGTTGGGAAAATGGGGAGAGAAACCCTGGGTAAACCGGGTCATTGTCTATGCAGGCTTTCTGGCGGCTCTGTATTTCAGCGCTCAATTCTTTACTTGGGGTTGGGTGGCCTGAGAAGGGATTTTTAGTGAGGAATCGGCAATCCGCCCCCGAATCACCAACCAGGCCGCAAAAACTCCCAGCAGGCCGGTGATCAGCGCCATGCCATCCGCCCCGCGCCAGTCAACGAAAAGGCCGCCTACACTGGCCCCCAGGAACTGCCCCAATCCGAGGAAAACAGAATATAACCCCATAATCGCGCCCCGGTCGGTGTCATGGGCTTCGGTGATATCCGCCAGGTGTGCCAGGGCAGCCGGGGTGAACCCGCTCTGCACCATGATGCTGATAACCAGTAGTATGGATAAAGGCAGCACCCAGGGAGCGTTCAAGGCGGGCTGATGATTGATCCCAAAAATCAACAGGCAGGAGACGATCAAGCCGGCGCTGCCGATCAACATGGTGGTGGTTTTTTTTAATGTGGGGAAGAAAATACTCCAGGCCAGGATACCCAGAATGAAGAAGACAGCATAAAGAGCGATCACGTTCCCGGCCGAGAAACTATCGAAGTTTCCGACCAGGATCTGGTGGGGAAGGCCTTTTTTATCGGTCAATATGCGAGCCGAAAGGTTGATCCAAATCCCCAGCACGGCATTGATGGCGATCCAGGCGGGAGCAAACCCGGAAACGCGCGGACTGCGCAGGATGTTCCAATAGCGCTTGATGGTTTCTCCGGGGGAGATGGATGGCACAGCCGAGGCACGACGGTTTTCCTTTACGCGGTGGAACCCGATCCACAGAACGACCAGGCTGCCAAGGTAGATCAGCGAGTTGACCGCAAAAGCCGGGCTGGTAAAGGGAATGCCCGCCACTCTTGCAGCGGTTCCGAAGGTACGCCACAGCCAGCCGCCCAGGGAGAAACCAATGGCAACCCCTCCCACCGTTCCAATCTCAAAAAGACCGGCGATGCGTGCACGCAGCTTGGGAGATTCAGATGTGGCTTCAGCAATATAGCCAAGGGTAGCCGGCGCGTTACTGGCCGTGGAAAGCCCCTCCAGCAGACGCGTGAAAACAAGCAGCCAGACCACTGTGGTTACCGATGTGATCAGGACTGCCAGGGCACCGAAAACGGGACCGAGGATGATGAACCATTTACGCCCGAAGCGATCACTCCAGGCGCCCAATACGAGTGCACCCAGCAATTCGGCAATGAAGAAGCTGCCAATAATCATACCCCCCAGGGCATATGAGATCGAGTACACATTCCCTGCTCCGACAATTGCCCGCAAGGGATGACTGGGATCCTGAGAAGCGGCGTTGATGGCGTTAAAGTAGAATTGGATGTTCTCGCCCATGGCGCCGGCAGCCGCTCGCAGGAGCAGGCTGCCGACGACAACCGCGGCCAGAGACCGGATGAGATGGGGTGGTGTGGCTGGGCGGACGGGCAATTCAGACATTCAGGAAGGGGTGGTGAACCGTAAGGCGGAGTTCAGCTTTCCTGAATGGTCACTTTGTTTAATTTTACAGACGGAGATGTGGCACGCATGGGATCGCGCGGTGGAATGGACATCAGCACATCCATGCCGGAAATGACCTGCCCGAAGATGCTATGTTTCCCATCCAGCCAGGGGGTGGGAACATGGGTGATAAAGAACTGGCTGCCGTTGGTACCCGGACCGGCATTGGCCATTGAAAACATCCCGGGTTTGTTATGCTTAAGGGACGGGTGAAATTCATCTGCAAAGCGGTAACCGGGACCGCCTGTGCCGGTGCCGGTTGGGTCGCCGCCCTGGGCCATGAAGTCGGCGATGACGCGATGGAAAATAGTGCCATCGTAAAAACCTTCACGCGCCAAAAAAACGAAGTTGTTAACCGTTTTTGGGGTTTTGTCGGCAAAAAGTTCCATTATGATGTCACCCTTATCGGTGCTGAGAGTGGCGGTGTATTTCTTTTTGGGGTCAATGCCCATTTCGGGCGGATTCTTCCATTGCTTGCTCATAAGGTTTCCTTTCAGGGAATTGATTGGTGTAGCAACGATTTATCCCATCGTTACTACGGCAAAAGCGATTCGATACGCGCAACCACCATATCCAGTGCGGCGGAATTGAACCCGCCTTCCGGGATGATCACATCGGCGTAACGCTTGGAGGGTTCCACAAATTCCAAATGCATCGGGCGAACGGTAGACATATATTGTCTGATGACCGATTCGGTAGTGCGGCCACGTTCTGAGATGTCACGTTGCAGGCGCCGGATAAAACGCAAGTCTGCGTCGGTATCCACGAAAATCTTGACATCGAATAATTCCCGCAAGGCTGCTTCGGCAAAGATCAAAATACCTTCCACCAGGATCACGCTGCGTGGCTGGACGATAAAAAATCGGTCGGTGCGGCTATGTGTGGAGAAGTCATAGACGGGGACTTCAGCCGGCTGCCCATTTCTTAATTGTTGAATATGATGAATAAGCAGCTCGTTTTCCAGTGAATTGGGATGGTCGAAGTTGACTTCGATGCGCTGGGCAGGCGGCAGGCCGCTCAGGTCTTTGTAGTATGCATCGTGCTGAAGGAAGGATATCCGGTCCGGACCGACGCGTTGGAGGATGGTTTGGGCAACCGTGGTCTTGCCAGACCCGGAGCCACCGGCGATGCCGATAACGAGTGGAGTTGAGCGTTCGGGCATAATGGAATGATTATACTCTGTCACCCCAAAGCGAGTGCGCCGGTTTTTTTGCAAGGCAGGCCAAAAAATACTTTCGGCCTATCCCCAATATTAATATTCTGGCCTATCCATAAAGCAAAACAGACATTCTATACGGGAATGTCTGTGTGGAAGTGAGCCACCAAAGAGATTTGAACTCTTGACCTGGCGTTTACGAAACGTCTGCTCTACCGACTGAGCTATGGTGGCGATTTGACAAGCGGCGGGATTATACCAGTTATTTTTGTTATCAGGCAAGTTTAAGGCTTTGCGATTATACTAACTCACATGAATATCGCCATGTTATCCTATCACACCTGTCCGCTGGCGACCCTGGGCGGAAAGGACACCGGCGGGATGAACGTTTATGTCCGTGACCTGACGCGCGAATTGGGCCGCATGGGCATCCACGTGGATGTGTTTACGCGTTCCCAGGATGAACACGTTCCGCATGTGTTGCACGACCTGGGATATGGCAACCGTGTGGTGCATGTGCCAGCTGGCCCTGAGACGCCGTGTCCGAAGCCGGAGATGGCCAGCTACATCCCTGAATTCGTGGAGGGGATCAAGCAATTTACAGAAGAAAAAGGCCTGCAATACGATCTCATCCATAGCCACTATTGGATGTCGGGCCTGGCAGCTGAAGCGCTTTCGGACGCCTGGGGCGGAACGCCCATCGTTCAGATGTTCCATACCCTGGGTGAGATGAAGAACCGGGTTGCTCAAAGCGAGGCGGAACGTGAAGGCGCTTACCGGCTGGATGGCGAGCGGCATGTTCTGGCACGTGTTGACCGGGTGATTGCAGCCACTCCGGCGGAACAGGCCCAGCTCGAATGGCTATATAAGGCCGATATGCGCAAGGTGACCGTAGTGCCACCGGGTGTGGATGTGGGACATTTTTACCCCATTCCGGTGGATGAAGCTCGCCAGTTCATCGGCCTTGCGCCGGATGCCCGCATGATCCTGTTCGTCGGGCGGATCGAGCGGCTCAAAGGCCTGGATACGTTGATTAAAGCAGTGGCCTGTCTGCAAGTCCAGGGCCTGGTCGAACCGGTCCATCTGGCGGTTATCGGTGGCGATCCGGATGCCGTTCCTGAAGAAATGTCAGAGGAAATGACACGCATCCAAAAAATGTGCGATGACTTGACGGTGGGCAAGATGGTGGCTTTTCTGGGCAAACGTAACCAGGATACCCTGCCTTATTACTACTCTGCCGCGGATGTGGTTGTAATGCCATCCCATTATGAGTCATTCGGGATGGTGGCGTTGGAAGCCATGGCTTGCGGGACACCGGTGATCGCCAGCCAGGTGGGTGGGCTGGCATATCTGGTACAGGATGGCGTGACCGGCTACCAAGTGCCGGATGGCGATGATGAGATTTTATGTGGAAAATTAACGGCTTTGTTGGGGGATGCTTCGTTGCGGCAGCAACTCGGTCGGAATGCGGCCGAATATGCCCAGAACTATGCCTGGGAAAATATCGCCGCTCAGATCGTGGGGATCTACAATGACGTGGTCAATGCCGCCGTCCGATCACAATCCTTGCAGCATCAGGTTCTCTAAGCTATCCGCTACCCGTTCGGCGGTATGGCCGTCCCAGAGCGGGATCGGTTGGCCCTGCTTGTACTGGCCGGACAGGACTTGCTCGAAAGTCGTGCGAATGAGGTTTTCATCATTGCCCACGATGGTGGAGGTACCCAACTCCACGGTAACAGGTCGTTCGGTGTTTTGTCTCAGGGTCAGGCAGGGGATACCCAGGCAACTGGTCTCTTCCTGGATGCCGCCCGAGTCGGTCAGCACAAGCTTCGATTGCTTCTGCAGGCAAAGCGAATCCAGATAGTCCACCGGCTCCACCATATGAAGATTCGCAGATGGCGTATAGCCAATGGATTCGATCTGTTTCTTCGTGCGCGGATGGACCGGGAAAACGAATGGAATTTTCTGGGATAGGTCAGCAAACAGGTTAAGCAAGCGGGAAAGCCTGGCGGGATCATCCACATTGGAAGGGCGGTGCAAAGTCAGTAATGCGTAATTTCCCGGCTCGACCCCCAGGTGCAGGGCACTCTGCCGCTCGAGGGCTTTTGGAAGCATCCGGACGAGCGAGTCGATCATGATATTTCCCACCAGGCGTACTTTTTCAGCCGGAATGCCTTCCCGTTGCAAGTGCAGCATGCCTGAGTTCTCAGAGACCAGCAGCAGATCCGAAAGAGCATCCGTTACCAGCCGGTTGATTTCTTCGGGCATGCTGCGGTCAAAACTGCGCAAACCGGCCTCCACATGCACCACCCGGATCTGGCGCTTGGCGGCTGCCAGGGAACAAGCCAGGGTGCTGTTTACATCCCCAAAAACAACCACTGCGCCGGGGGGTGCGTCATTCAATAATCCATCAAAGCGTTCCAGGATGCGGGCGGTCTGGAAGCTTTGCGTGCCTGAGCCAACTTCCAAGTTGATCTCCGGTTCGGGGATATTTAACACATCAAAGAAGGATTGTGACATGGCCCGATCATAGTGCTGCCCGGTGTGGACGATCTGGAATGGCAGGCTCTGGCGGGATTGCAGTACCCAGACGAGGGGGGCCAGTTTGATGAAATTGGGCCGTGCGCCGGCAACCAGATAGATGGGTTTGGTCATGAGGATTTCAAGCCCTCTCCAGTAATGTATCGATCTCGCTCATCTGCGCCGGTATGAGCGGTCCGAATTGCATGGCCCCGGCATTTTCCTGAACCTGTGCGACGGTGCGGAAGCCCGGGATGGGTAGGGTTTTTTCACTGCGGGCCCAGTTCCAGGCCAGCGCGCCCTGCGCCAGGCTTCTTCCCTTGCTTGTCAGGATCTCCCGGATGGCATCGCGTTTGCCTGCCCATTCCGGGTTGGGCAAACCATCTTTGAAATACTTCATCCAATCAGGGCTTTTTTCGCCACGAACGTCATTGGCGGCGACTTTGATCCTGCTGGTGTACTTGTCGGTTAATAGGCCCATGGCCAGTGGACCACGGTTGAGGGCAGCCAGATTGTGCTTTTCGCACAAGGCGAGCATGGCAGGGTTGTCATCCAGAACGTTGAGCTGCAGTTGTACGGCGCTGCAATGCGGTCCTTTCGCAAATACCTCCGCCCGCCCGGGGAAATCGGTGCTCCAGCCATACGTGCGGATCTTGCCTGCGCTGACAAGTTCTTCGAGCGTTTCGCGGACCGGTGCGGCTTTATCGGCCGGGAAACCGTTATCATGGAACTGGTACAGATCGATATAATCGGTGTTCAGACGGCGCAGCGAAGCTTCGCAGGCTGCACGAATGCCGGCTGGAGTGGCATCGCTACCGGTCACCTGGCGGGTGGTTTCATCGAAAACCGCGTTAAACTTGGTGGCGATCACCACTTCCGAACGGCGGCCTTCAAAAGCCCTTGCCAGTACTCTTTCGCTGTGACCTGCACCATACACATTGGCGGTATCGAATAAAGTCACCCCCATCTCAAGAGCCTTGTGGATGGCACGGATGGATTCCTCATCATCCACTTCCCCCCACCCGTTGGGAGTACTACCAGCCCAGAAAGGCCCGCCGATGGCCCAGCAGCCCATGCCGAGCGCGCTGACTTCAATTCCGGAACGACCCATGATCCGTTTCATAATATTACCTCCCTCCAGCAGTTTTTTGATACCATTCAATACCATTTTCCAATTATCCCCGGAGTGATTGGCATCTTCCGATGTGGCATTATTATCTTGCGTAACGGTTAATCTTGTCCCAAGTCCTTCCGGCGACAATTCATAACGGACGTTTTTGTAGCTTTCCGGAACATCCGGCAGCCCTTCCATGGAACTCCAGTAGGTCGAGACCAGCAGTTTGCCCGGCTCGATCTGCATGACCGTCCCCTTATCCTGGTAGGTTTTGCCTTGCCACTGCCCTTCGTATATGATCGAACTGCCTACCTTCCAATCGGTTTTAACGGTGGTGCCGAACAGATATTGTTTGATAAGCTCCGGTTTGGTAAGCGCTTCCCAGATTCTTGTGACGGGCGCATTGATAAATATAGTCGCCTGGGCTAGGAGGGAATTATTGGATAGCATATCAACTCCTTTGCGAATGCCGAACCGCCCAACTTTTCGTTGGGCGGGTGACGATCAGTCTTTCTAACGCCCCTTACTCTTTCATTTTGATGGCAAACAAGGTCGAACCGTCAATCTCCTGGGTGCGCATCTGGAACAGATCCTTGTAACTGGCGATCAGGCGCGAAAGCTGGCGGTGACCGTAGGTACGCGGGTCGAAACCGGGATCGAGCTGGTACAACGCATTGCCCATGTGGTCCAGACGGGCCCAGCCGTCTTCCTGCTGGGCGATCTCATAGGCCTGACGAATGAGCGGCATCGGGTCGTTCTCGTTTTCCACTTCCGGTACGGGGGTGGGGATGGGTGCGGCGACAACGGTTGCTACAACCGGCGCAGGAACGACAGGAGAAGTGGGAGTAGAGACCGGCTTCTTGCCGCGCCGGGTTTGTGTCTGTTTCTGTGCCAAGGGACGGACCGCTTTGTGTTCGGCCACCAGGTTGGATGTGTACACGAACACATCGCAGGCATTCACGAAGGGTTTGGGGTCTTTTTCTCGCCGATGCCCATCACAAACACGCCCGATTCCCGGATGCGTGTAGCGAGCCGGGTGTAATCGCTGTCGCTGGAGACCAGGCAGAAGCCGTCCACCACGTCGGAGTGGAGCAGGTCCATGGCGTCAATGATCATGGCGCTGTCGGTGGCATTCTTGCCAACCGTGTAGCGGAATTGCTGGACAGGCTGGACGGCATGGAAATTCAACACATCCTTCCAGGAATTCATGCTGGAGGTGGTCCAATCGCCGTAAATGCGGCGGACGGTAACCAGGCCGTATTTCCCGGCCTCCACCAGGGTTTGCGGTAGCAGGTTGGCCTGGGCGTTATCGCCGTCAATCAGGATGGCGATCTTGTGTCTTGCGGAGAGCTGTTCATCTGGCATAGTTTTATCTTCCTTGAAAAGGGTAATACCGGAATATTGCATTGATTTGAACCCATTATAAGCGTTTTCTGGCCATGGGATGGAAATTACAGGGCAATGGGGGCAGGTTGTCACCCGAATGCCTGATCTTGTATAGTCGAGCAGGCATTTTTCGTCGTTATTTCTTTCTCGTGCTATACTTGGATATATCTAGCCCTTGCAATACACGCCAATATCTCATGACAAAATCCCCGGTAAGCGCCCCTATTCATCTGGAGCCCGAAGCTGCGCTGCATGAAAGCCAAGCCATGTTTCGTACTCTGGCGGAAATGGCTCCGTCGGCGGTTTTCATTTTTCAAGGAACTCGGCTTAAATATGTTAATCCGGCCGCTGAACATCTGACCGGCTTTTCCAAGCAGGAACTCCTGAAGAGAAATTTTTATGACCTGTTTCCGCCCGGCCGGAAGAAATATATGCGTGACTGGGGCAGGCAGGTACAGCGCGGTGATACTCCTTCCACGCATGGTGAATTCAGCCTTATCACCAAGGCTGGAGATGAACGTTGGGTGGATTTGACGGCTTCTGCCATTCAATACGAAGGAAAACCTGCCGCGATTGGAAGCGCAGTTGAATTCGCCCAGGGTCAAAGAGAGGAAATACTGCAAGATGTGGTTTACCGGATTGCATTGGCAGCCGACGGCGCCAAGAATCTGGATGACCTGTTTCCGGCGGTGCACGCAATTATTGCAGAAGTGATGCTCGCCAGGAATTTTTTCATTGCACTATATGACCGCAAAGAAGACAGCATTACCTTTCCTTACTTCGTAGATGAATTCGACCCGCCTACCAGCTTCGTTAAACCCGGCAAAGGGTTGACGGCTTATGTTTTACGAACCGGTAAATCCCTGTTATGTGATGCGGATGTTCATCAAGCCTTGGAAGAACAAGGCCAAATAGAACTGATTGGACATCCTGCCCCGATTTGGCTGGGTGTACCGCTCATCATTGACAATGTAGTCATAGGTGTCATGGTGGTACAGGATTATGAAATTACCAGCACCTATGGCCCCAGGGAGCAACGGATCCTCGAATTTGTTTCTTCGCAGGTAGCAATGACGATCCGGCGCAAGCAATCAGAGGATGCGCTGCGCGAATCGGCGGAGCGATATCGCCAGTTGGTCGAATTTGGCCCGGAAGTGGTGGCAGTATATTGTGAAGGGAAGATCGTTTATATCAATCAGGCCGGAGCATCCCTGTTGGGTGGAAAGAACGCCGACGAAATCGTGGGACGTCCGTTAATGGATTTTGTCCAATCTGATTTTCTGGAAATGGTCCAGCAGAGAATCAAGCAGACCCAGGCAAGTTCAGAAGCTGGCAATGCAACCTATCAGAAGTTTAAACGTCTGGACGGCAGTAGCATTGATGTCGAAATAACCGCAATCCCGATCACATATGAAGATAAGCCTGCCACCCAGGTTGTTTTTCATAATGTCACCGAACGAAAGCGGGTCGAGGAGTCTTTGCGGGAGAGTGAAGCCCGTTTTCGACGGCGAGCCGAAGAGTTATCTGCGTTGTATGAAACCACCCGGGAGGTCGCCACGCAACGCGATACCACAATTCTTTTGCAAACCATTGTCGACCGGGCAGCTTCGCTCCTGGATGCGGCGGGGGGAGCCATTTACCTGCGGAGTGGCGAACGGAATGAATTGGAG
>Ga0182027_10004786_pt1 | contig 20801 bp, 19 predicted proteins | sample 712E1DmetaG_FD_121300 | JGI IMG/M metagenome (GOLD analysis project Ga0182027, IMG submission 121300) | Permafrost microbial communities from Stordalen Mire, Sweden - 712E1D metaG (Illumina Assembly) | ecosystem: Environmental > Terrestrial > Soil > Wetlands > Permafrost | place: Sweden...
CGTTTTCATAGCCGATCAGAACTACGGCAATATTGAATTTTCCTTGTTGAATATCGGGAATCGTATACGGGGCTGAGGTCGCAGTTGCGGCCGGAACCTGTGTAGCTGCTGTTGTAGCAGCTGGGGCAGGAGCCTGAGTGGCTGGTGCCGCTGTTGCAGGAGCTGGGGCAGAGGTTGCCGGAGTGGCGCAGGCCGAAAGGACCATCGCAACAGCCACTGTCAATACTACAACTTGCAAAATTGTCTTACGCATATTCTTCTTCTCCATTTTTTGAATATAGTTTAGACGCGAATCACGATTTGTTTTAGTTAGGTCCGACCGCCTCCTTTCAATATGTCTGGACAATTATATCATCAACTTTTTCGCCTTGTGAAGAAACTTACACGTGCATTTTACGGCAAACATTGAAATTTGGTACGCAATTGGTTTAGACTACTTTCTTTATCACTGCTCGAGGGAACCTCGCCATCAATCCTCACCAGCAGTTTGCACAACAACGGCCCCACGTAGCTGGGTGATACCCTGAAGGAAGTCAACGACAAATCCTTGACCTGATTCCAATCGCCTTCGTGGGCATAACCTTCGATGAACACAAACCGTTCAATGGGATCATTGGGATAATCATTCAAGTGAAATGCAATATCGCCCAGCTGAACAACATGCGACCAATCCCCCAATTGGCGCGCCAGATCCGCCTGCTCAAAATAATAACACCAGCCATGCGCCGGTTCCGGGCCATAGACTTGCGGCATTTCCGCCGTTTGATCGGGCGTGACCCACTCTGAGGAAGACAAGTGCGCCGCGTCGCGCATCAAGCTTTCATCCGGAATAAAATGATTCTGTGTGTCAATCTCCGGGTCAAGCAGGCGCAGACAGCCCGGCGGTTGATAATAAAACGCAACAACTTGCGATGTAGTCCCTGAGAACTTGCCTATCAAATAATTATAAGTGACTGGCAGGTTCGGCTGAAACCCCGGAAACGCGCCATAATTTATTGGCACATTCACCTGACCAGAGGTGCTGGTCGCGATACGGTTGGTGGGAAAAAATAAAGCGTAAGGCATCACGCTCGAACGGTTATCCGGATTATAAATCCAGTTAAGGGCCGCGCCGAGCGAATTGTCCGCATAATATTTCAACGGACCCTGATTGATCAGCACGAGAGTGTTCGGCTGGAGACCGGGCGCGCGCCAAGTCATTTGCCAAAACATATCTTTTTGTGTGATCCAATCGCGCCGAAAAGAATCGGCTTGCAAGTTCTGAAATCCAACCGCAAATGCAATAAAGATGACCGCCAGACCCATACAAATATTTTTGGGCAAAAGGTTCAACACTCCTGCAAATAAAAGGCTGACGCCAAGCATGAACGAAATTGTGAATCGTGTGGCGGGGAATCCCAAAGTCATGATTACCTTCGCCAGCCAGTATGGAATGCCTCCCACCACCATCGCAATTAACCCAAGAACAATCAGCCAGAGAGCAAACCGACGATCTGTATCCTCGCCGTTTTTACGAAAGAGAAGAAAGCCGGTGATGAAAGCTGTGAATAGAACAACGAACACATATAAAAGAAGTGTACGCGGACCTAATGCAGAAAAATTTAGAGAAGTAAAAATCTGTGCCCACGCTTGAACGCTGACCAGCCATAGATTCGATAATACGGTTTGAAAAAGATTGACGCTTGTCGCGACAGGCTGGGAACTCAGATCGCTAAGCAGGGCATTCTTATAGGCCAAATTCGAAAATATAAAAGTACGATAGAGCACGTCCGCAAGCCAAACGGCTAAATACGGCAGCCATTTCTTCAAGGCATTGAGGACCAAACTCCAAATGTCGCGTGCCAACTTTGGAGGCGAAATCTCCGCAAGAAAAGCAAAGATAATGAACGGGCGAATCAATTCAAGGAAGAAGAAAAATTCCATCATCCAAAGATTGAGAGCGGAGAATGCCATCGCGAGAATGGTCAACAACCAAAAATATTTCGGATGATTGAATGCCCATAGCATGGTAAGGAATGAGAACAGGAAGAAAGCCAGAACAATAAAGAAGTGACTGGACACGAAAGACACCCACTGCAAGTTGAAACCGGGATAGAGCAAAAAGAATGAGGCGATGATCAACGCGGTTTGAGGGCGGCGCGGCCAAAGTTCACGAAAGACCGCCCAACACAAAACGGCTGTCACCCACCGCCAAAAGAGAGCGAAGAATTGCCAATCTGCGGGAACATGTGAAATCAAGCGCGTTGTGATTTGATACAACTCGCCCCACACGGGACGGCTGGTCGAGAAATAAAGCCGCATCGCCTCCGGCCCGAACTGATAGCGGATCCACGATATGGGCAGATCATCCCAATAAAAGCCGAGTTGCCAGAAAAACAAACCATACGCCAGCACTGCGATCACAAACAGCAGGAAGGGAATACTGAGTTCTGAAAAAGATAAAGCTTCAAGTTTCTCTAAAAACTTTTTCATGACGATGACAACTTTCGTTCCATGCGATAACGCTCAAAGCGGCCTTCTTTAAAAGTTCTTTTGACGATGAAACCGGACCTTTTGTATAAAGTCAGCGCATGAAGATTATCCACCTCTGTGGTCAGTTCAACGGAACAGTATCCCGATGAACCACTCGCTTCAATAAAAGCTTCCAATAAGGCACGCCCGATTCCCCCGCCTTGCACTTCGGGAGAAACACCGATATAGGTCAATTCAACAGTGTGCGCCGCAAATCTCTGTCGGGATGAATGAAATACTGAGAATAACACTTGCAAAAATACCGAAGGGCGTGTAATCGCAAGGCCAACCATTTGCTTAAGAAACCAAGGCAGGGGCTTTTGCATCCGAGCGTTAATCGCATAAGGATCGGAAGATCCAACGGCCCAACCCAGAATCTCCTGAGAAGAAGAGAAGGCGCAAAACCCTATAACAGAAGGGTTGCTCCTGGCGATTTGATAATATCGCAAAATAATTTGAGGACCCAGGTCGCTCAATAAATTATGCATCACGGATTGGTGCAATAAAGCCACATGTTCCAATGAATGATCGTCAAGATTGAGAAAAGGCCGGATCGTATATTCCATTGATGCAATGCTCTTTACGCGAGTCCTTTGATCAACATCGGTCCCAGCGGACGGACGGCAAAATCCGGCAACTGTTTCCAAAGTCCAATGGCGAATTTAAATTTCGGATTCTTCTGATTCAATTCAGGCATATCAGCGCCATCTCTCAACGCATACCAATAAGCCAGCAATTGCTTGCGAGGTTTCCACTTCATTTTGAACGTCTCATTGCCGGAACCGATCAAACTGCGGCCAATATCAAATATGGAAAAGCCTTTTTCGCCATACCGCGTAATCACACACCAATATAAAAATTCGCCTGCGTAATCCGAACGAAAATGGCGAAGTATGTTGGCATGGAGATTGGTCACGACCTTTCCTTGAAAAATGAAGGCTCCCGCGCCCGCCACGTCGCCACGCGGCCCGTAGAGAACGGCAAACTCAAGAGCGTGACCAAGCGATTCAGCCATCCTCTGCAAATAAATTTTACTATGATATGGGGAGCCTAATTCATGCATGCTGCGCGCCAGGCCTTCATACGCATCGTCCAGCAAGTCGAGATGACCGAACTTTACACGAAAACCCTGCCTGAGCGACTTGCGAATATGGTTGCGATGATCTGAACTGTAAGCTGCAAGCATGGCTTCCGCATCCACCGACAACCCGGCACGGTAGGTCGAATAGACGGGATGCTGAACCCAGCCTTCGGGCGGGATCGATTCCCCCGCCTCAAACCGAACATTGACATAATCCACTTGCAAGTCTTTCCCCAGCTCACGGACTTTTCGCAACAATGCGTCGCGTACATCCGGTGAGGAAAATGAAAAACCGCCATAGGAAGCAAAAGGTGCGGTCGTTAAATAATTACCAAAAATAAAATGTTTGACATGCGCCAGCGCCAGCAAACCTGAGACTCTCTGTTGTTCCTCCGCCACGAAGCGATAGAGGGGAAATCCATAAACGTTCGACACAAACTTTGTCCACGGATCAAATGCCGGAAAGGCTGCCATAGCCGCCAGGCTTTCAGAACAGGTCAATGTTTCCGCAGGAGCCAGAAGGCGAATATTGATCGGTTGAGAGGACTGCGGTTGTTTGTTCATAACCAAAAAGGCTTTACACCTGTGCGCGAATCTTTAACGCCTCGTCCAAATACGTCCCCACCGGCGACACCGGAAAATTACGCAGGAGCGTAGCCAGAAAACCAGATTTATTCCAGGTGAAGGGCAATAATAACGGATGCTTCGCCACATCCCACCAGGTGCCGGGAACCCATTGCGAGAACGGGCTGACGATTTCATATGGGTGCAGAAACAACACTGGGCTGAATCCCCTTGTCAATTCATGTTCCAGGATCTTAAAAATCATCTTGCCCATCAACCCGATGCTGAAACTCGAGCCATAGGCGAATTCCCCTTTTAAGAGCAGCCCCAGGGTAAACTGGCGCGGGGCAACGTATGTTTTCTCACCAAATCCAAACTGCAAGGTACTGACAGGGATTTCCCAAATTCGTCCCCTTTGCAGAAACGTTCCCGTTGGCGCATAAATGGCGGAGCTGTAAACAAACCCGGCATCCGCCAGCAGCGAATAGGCTGCCTCGCTCATCCCGACCATTGGGGCTCTATAACCGCGCACTCCATAGCTCTTAACCCACGATTCGCCCAGGCGAATGTCCGAAGCCAGTTCATCCACACTCACGAGTGGACGATGGATATGACAATGAAAGCCCAGCTCGTGTCCTGCCTGGATGATCTTTTCCGGGACTTCAGGATACCACTGGGCGACTTCACCGACGAGATAAAAGCTGATCTTCGAATCGCCAAGTTTTTCAAGAATAGGATCAATAGCCTGGTGCGTGAAACCGCCATCCAGATTACGCCGGTGCATGGAATTTTCCAATGTATCATACCGGCGAAAAAGCGCAAACCACGGCTCATAATCTATACTGAGAAGGACTCGAGGGGATGGAAGCATAAGAACGAGGTATGTTACCGATTTGCGATAGGCTTGTCAAACTTATTAATGAACGAACATCAGAATTGGTCTGGCATTCACAAATTCACATGCCAGACCAATTCCAAAAGGATAAGCTATCCCTGAACGATCCACGTTCCGGTTTCGCCTTTCAAGGCGCGGCCGATGTTTTCAGGATTGGTAATGATGGCCTGCTTTCCTCCCACTTCAAGAAAGCGAATAACGGCCTGGATCTTGGGGGCCATCGAACCTTTGGCAAAGTGTGTACCTTCTGCAAGATACTTCTTCGCTTCAGACAAGGTAATTTTATCGAGCCACTTCTGGTCAGGTTTGCCAAAATTAAGAGCCGCCTTTTCGACCGCCGTTGAGATCACAAAAACTTCTGCATCGACATTGGTCGCCAGCAGGCTGGATCCGAAATCCTTATCGATCACCGCGGCCACACCTTCGAGATCGCCCTTGGCATTGCGGATCACGGGTATACCGCCCCCGCCCACTGCAATAACAGTGGTGCCCGATTTGATGAGCGCCTTGATTGAATCAATCTCGACGATCTCATTGGGAATGGGTGAAGCCACCACACGCCGCCAACCGCGCCCGGCATCCTCGACCACTGTCCAGTCCATTTCCTTTTCACGTCGCTTCGCTTCGGTCTCATCCATGAAACCTCCTATCGGTTTGGACGGACTCTTGAAGGCCGGGTCCGCCCGGTCAACCAATGTTTGAGTCACAACGGTAGCCACCGGTTTGTTAATACCCCGGCGGTGCAGCTCGTTTTGCAAATTCTGCTGGAGGGAATAACCGATCGCGCCCTGGCTGTCAGCGCCGCAAACATCCAAGGGAACCTCATGCATCCCCTCGACCTTGGCAGCGATCTCGGAGCGCCGCAGGATGAATCCAACCTGCGGGCCATTTCCATGCCCGATCACGACCTCATAACCGGCCTCGATCATATCGGCAATGTGGATGCAGGTTTCAGTGGCGGCAAGATACTGATCTTCAACGCTCTGATGCTTGGGATCCTTGATCAGGGAATTCCCACCAATAGCAATAACAGCAACCTTCTTGGCCATTTTCTGCTCCTCTACGCCATCGTCAAAGCCATGACGGCTTTCTGTGCATGCAGACGATTCTCGGCTTCATCGAAGACCACCGAGTGCGGGCCATCCATCACCGCGCTGGCAACTTCCACATCGCGGTCAGCCGGCAGGGGATGCATGTAGATCGAATCATCCTTGGCCAGAGCCATCTTCTTTTCATCGGTGATCCAATGCTTGTACTTATCAATTATCTTTACGCCTTCGTTGGCATCTTCGGTGGTAAGCATGGCACCCCACGATTTGGCATAGATCACATCAGCATCCTTGAAGGCTTTCTCCATGCCGTTCGGATCGGAAATGACTTCAAAGCCAGTGTGGAACTTCTTTGCCTGTTCCTTTGCCGCGTCCATGATATCAGGCATGAGTTTGAACTCCGGCGGATGAGCAAGCACAACATCCATGCCGAAACGGGGCATTTGCAAGATCAGGGATTGAGGCACCGAAATCGGCTTCTGATAAGAAGCGGCATACGCCCATGACATAACCATCTTCTTCTTGCGCAGGTCGCGGCCTTTCTTTTCCATGATGGTCATTAGATCGGCCAGGCATTGGAACGGATGGTAAATTTCACACTGCATATTGAACACAGGCGAGCGTGAGTATTTGGCAACATCATTGATGTATTTGTTGCCCACTTTCCAATCCACGTGGCGGATGGCGATGCCATCGAAATAGCGGCCGAAGATCTCACCGATTTCAACCGGTGTGTCGCCGTGCGCGATCTGGGTGCTCTTGCTTTCGATAAAAGCTGCGTGGCCGCCCAGTTGGGCCATGCCTGCTTCAAACGAACCCCGCGTGCGGGTGCTGGAGAAGAAGAAAAGCATGGCAAGCACCTTGTCGCGCAGATAAGGATGCAGCTCGCCTAAGGCGCGTCTGCGCTTTAAGTCAAAGGCCACCTCCAGAACCGTTTCGACTTCCTCCTTGCTGAAATCGAGATCGCCGATCAAATCCCGGCCATGTAAGTTTGTTTGCATATAACCTCCAATTTAATGGTTATTAGAGCCACTTCCATTGTAATCAACTGCATGTGAAATTGAGCCGGGGAATGACCTCTCCGCTCAAAGCGGCTGTTTATCCTCACCCATCCCCAAAGTCCCTTCCCTTTTGGGAAGGGACTTTGGGGATGGGTCAAGCATTTATTCCATCGCGCCGAGAACCAGCGCCAAGAGCGCCATGCGCATCACCACACCATTGAACGCTTCCTGCCAGTAGCGCGACCAATGTGTGATATCCACATCGGTTGGGATTTCATCCATGCGCGGCAGGGAATGTAGAAGGATGGCATCCGACTTGGCTTTCTGCTCCAACAGTTCGCGCGTGATCTTGTAATTGGCAGGAGTCAGTCCGACATCCTTGCCTGAACGCTCATCGCGCGATTTGGTGTAATCGGGCTGCACCACCGGCTCGACCAAAATTACATCGGCTTCGCCGATTGCCTTTTCAACATGATCCACTTCCTTATAGTTCAAGCTGTAATCCTTGAGTTCCTTCTTGAACTCCTCGGTCAGACTCATTTCAGGCGGTGAGACAAAAGTGATCGGGCAATCGAACTGGGTCAAAGCATAAGCCAGCGAGTGCATGGTTCTCATGCGCATATCGCCTACGGCCAGCCACTTCAATCCGTCAATGCGGCCCTTCTCACGCCAGACCGTGTACAGGTCGGTCAGGATTTGAGTCGGGTGCTCGCCCCAACCGTCCCCGCCGTTGATGATCGGAATGCTCGCCCACTTGGCAGCTTCTTGCGGCGCGCCCTGCTGGAAATGGCGCATGACAATCACATCGCCATAGAATTCCAGCATCTTGACCGTGTCCTTGATCGACTCCTGATAGAAGTCACCGGCACGGGTATTTTTGGCATCCGAGAAACCGGTCACGTGCCCGCCGAGACGATGCATCGCGCCCTCGTGAGCCAGACGCGTACGCGTGGATGGCTGGTAGAAGGCTGTTACCAAAGTCTTCTCTTTGAGCATATCCACGTTTTTACGGGAGCGCGCAATAGGCTCCATTTTCTGTGCGACGTCGAGCACCTGGAAAAACTCATTGCGCTCGAAATCCTTTAGCGACAGAATATCACGACCTGCAAAACTACGCATACGAACCTCCTAAAGAATTGGTTGATTTTGATGTAAGACTTCCGATACTTCAACTCTTCCTGCCTTGGCGTCTTACTCAATCATCAAGTCTCAAGGTTTGAAAAGTCTTAAAAGTCCCATTGGACTTCTTAGACCTGTTCGACCTGTCAGACCTTCTCGACCTGTTCGACTTTTTCGACTTGTCAGACCTTCTCGATTGGCAGGTTGTTCATCCGCCCACGCGGCGATTGACATGGAAGCGGAAATATCCCGGAATAAAATAACTGGAGGAATAATCAATTACTTTTCCGGCAGCATTATATAACTGGGAGCTAAATTGCAATAACACATCGCCGCGCTGGATTTCAAGCGGCTTGGCGACATCGGCCGTGGCGTCAATCGCAGAGATCGCCGCGCGTGAGACCGTAAGATGGTCGCCGCGGTTCAGCAAATAATCCAGCACCGATCCTTTGAAGGAAACCGGCAGCTGCGCAGGCTTAAGTACTTCATCGGGAAGCACATCCACCAAATAAGCCACCGGCCTGCGATCCTCACACATCACACGGCGTACGCGTGTAAGCTTGCTGGAAGGCGATACGTTCAACACCGTGGCATATTCTTTCTCGGCAGGAATGCTTTCGACGTGCAAATCAGTCACCGAAATTTCCAACCCAAGCCGTTCAGCCATCGTATCGAGGCTCTCGAGCAATTCCAGGCCGGCATCAATGACCGGCACCTGCCCAACGACAAAGGTTCCTGCGCCTTGCCGGCGGCGGATCAATCCCTGCGTTTCAAAACTACGCATGGCCTCGCGCAGGGTGGCGCGTGAAACACCAAGTTGTTTTGCCAGGTCAGGCTCGGATGGAAGGCGATCCCCTGCCCTCGTTTTGGAAATTAATGCAGCTAGATCCCCTTGTAATCTTTGAAAAGGAAAATGTGGCATGAATACCTCTTGGCAACGGTCTACGTTGCCTCTATACTTTTTCCAGCACAGGGACAAACTCGAATTTCGTTACATCCACGAAACCTTTATCGGAGATGCGCAGCTCTGGAATGACCACCAAAGCCAGCAGGGACAATTGCATATTGGGATTGTTGAGTTTACAGCCGCAGGCCATGAAACCGGCTAAAACCGTTTCGGCTTTTTTGGTGACCACATTGGCCTTTTCCGTCGACATCAAGCCCGCAATGCCCAATTCCACCAATCCAATCACGCGCCCATCCTTCACGACAACCTGTCCACCTCCAACTTCCGCAAGTTTATTCCCGGCAATGGCCATATCCTCGTCGTCGGTGCCGACCACGATCATGTGATGGCAGTCATGCGCCACGGTAGAAGCAATGGCGCATTTCTCGGTGAAGCCGAAGCCGCTGACCAGCCCGACCGTTATACCGCTCAGGCGCTTATGGCGCTGTATCAATGCGATCTTGGCAACATCCGCTGAAGAATACCGGGTGATCGACGAGGCATGCACCTCATCGCCATCGACTGGAAGCATCATCATCAAGTGACGGGTCGGGGCTTGATTTTCAATTACGCCGATCACATGCGCCTTGACATGACCGTTGTGTCCCTTCGGTGCGCGCAGGACAAAATCCTTCGCCTCTAATTTCTTCTTAAGATGCACCGAATTCTTTGACCATGCTGGATAGGAAAAGCCGGGCAAATCCGTCTTCCATTTGCCATGCTCGGCGATCACCGCGCCTTTTGCAATGACCACATCCGCTTTGAAGTCATTCAAATCCTTGACCAGCACCACATCCGCCCAACGTCCCGGAGCGATCATGCCCATCTCGCGCGTCAGGCCAAAATGTTCCGCCGTGTTGATCGTGCACATCTGGATGGCGGTCATCGGTTTCAGACCATGACGGATGGCATGGCGCAGGACGCGATCCATGTGTCCATCCTCCGATAGGGTTTGGACATGGGAATCGTCGGTGCAAAGAATGAACCGCCTTGAGTCCAGGCCCAGACTTGTGATGGCGCCCACTTGCGATTCAACGTCATGCCATGCCGAACCGTATCTCAGCATGGCCTTCATACCCTGGCGGATACGCTCAACGGCATCTTCTTCACGCGTGCCTTCGTGATCGTCCTCCACGCCGCCCGCCGCATACCCATGGAACGGGAGTCCAAGATCGGGCGAAGGATAATGACCGCCGATGGTTTTATGCGCGGCATGTGTGGCAGCCAGTTCAGAGATTATCTTGTCATCACCGTTGAACACGCCGGGAAAATTCATCATCTCGCCGAGGCCGATGATACCGGGCCAGGTCATCGCTTCGGCAACATCGGCAGGGCCGATGGACGCGCCCGAGGTTTCAAACCCCGGCGCCGACGGCACACAGGAAGGCATCTCCACCCAAACATGGATCGGTTGTTTAGCCGCTTCATCCACCATCAACTTGACGCCCTTGAGTCCAAAAACATTGGCCATCTCATGCGGATCAATAAACATACCGGTCGTTCCGCGCGGCGCCACGGCGCGCACGAACTCCGTGACCGTTACCATGCCGGACTCGACGTGCATATGCCCATCCAATAAGCCGGGAACCAGATAACGCCCGCGTGCTTCGATGACTTTGGTACCTTTGCCAATGGTGTGTTTGGCATTCGATCCGACAAAGGCAATATGCCCACCGGCGATGGCAACATCCGTGTGCGGGATGATCTCGCCCGATTGCACGTTCACCCATTGACCGTGTCGAATGAGCAGATCGGCAGGTTTGCGGCCCATGGCCACATCCACGAGCAAATGAGTCAATTTGGCAGAATTAGGCATAAAGACTCCAATCAACAATTACGAGCCTAGAATAGATCGATTTCCTATCGATAAACAGAGAATTATCATACTTTATCTGTTGACTCAAAACCATCTAAATAATCAAGGCCGAATATGCAATGCAAAATATGCAGAAGCTTCAAATGCCTCGATTTTAAACCTGACTATGCTTTTAACCGGTATGGCATGCCATGTGCTAGTTGCTCCAGTTTGTGATGCTATTAAATCAAACACTTTTATATCATCTTCAGGCCAACCATATAGTCGATAAATTCTAAAATCGTTTTTCAGACCCATCTTTAATCCAATTTCAGGCCATTCGAAAAATATATCGTTGGCATCAGTGTATTGAGGGATGGCGATGTTTTTTATGTACGACAACTTGAGTTGCATAGGGTAAAAAGAAAAGAACATACATAATGGTACCTCGCGAATTCCGGGGACAAAGGCAAATTCAAGTTGGTGAGCTAAATCCATTTTTGTGTGAGTTCTTGGGCGCAATTTTATTTGGCAATTCTCTGTAGAACCAAGGGTAAGTAGTTCCGTTCCCAAAATGAGATTTCCTTTTCGATCCCAGAGGTGAAGTGGTAGTCCAGGAAATTCTGTATCTTCCTCAATCTCATCCCTATGACCTCCAATTTGTTCATATTGCTTTTCATCAATTTCATTCGAACGCCCATTGTACAAATGAACAAGGGGTGAGGAAGAAATAATGCACCACAGGAAATTGCAGCTTATCACAAGGTTTTCTAAATCGCGAACAAAATAAAGAGCGCTCAGGCAATAAGGGATTTCAGATACATTGAACAGCACCACAACAGGTTTTCCATTAGACTTACCTACTTCAGCCACACACTCATTCAACAATCTAGAAAGTTCATCTTGCGAAAGGCTGGCGACAAGTTCATCGTTCATAATTATTCGATCCATCTTTTTGTTTAACATCGCACCCCAAAATGGCTTAAGACTTCCCACAAAATCGTGCAATAAAGACATTCGGGTAGAACTCATCCTCCATACATGTGTGACAATAACTAAGCTTATTTCGCGCCTATTTAGTAATGTAAATAATTGTTCAATAAAAAGCCCATGATACTGCAATGAAATCACCTTCACAAATCCCTTTGTATACGAGCCCTCTGGCCAATCATGATAATCTTCAGGGGGAGGCGCCTTCTGTTTAAATGTATTGGCTATCCGTAACGCTTCTGCCTGATAATCGAATATTTTGGCTGACATAGCTAATCCCAGAGCTTAATTATTTTTCTATCTTCTTCGAGAGCTTTTACCCAAGCCTGCATTACATCTTCTACTAATATTTTCACACGATTAGAAGCCATGGCACCAGTAACTGAGCCATCACAAAGAACCTGAACCAGGTAAGGATGGCCTCTACTCAGTTCCCAAATTTTGCCAATCGCGGCATCACTAAAATATTGGGTGTATTCCTGGCCCAATTGTTCACGATAATATCTTCCCAAAAGCTCCTCAATACAATGAATATCGGGAAAGTGAGTAAGCTTTATGGTCAATTCAAATATATTTTCAATGGGCTTGTAGTCTATCAGGCTAATGTCAGCCACAAAGACAAATTGGATATTCCTGGATGAGAAAACATCAAAGTACGAACGCAAGATTTCCTTGCTCGTCTGTGCAGCTAAACGATTCGCCTCATCTGCAAAAATAATAATACTCTCATACTTGTACTTCCTACAAATATCCATGAGTTCTCTGGCTAACTCAATAAATTCAAGGGGATGTACGCCTCCTATCTCAAGTTGCGATTCGGTCTCAAGTCCGCCTTCAGTCTCTGCTAAAGCTGGTATTTTCACAGTTCCGCCAAGCGATGTTCTACGTCTTTTTGAAACACTCATAGTTCTTGCCAAACTATAAATCTGGAAAAATCTTCCAAAGTTGCCTGTAAGAACGGTTGCAGAGTTCCCAAGAGCAAACAATAAATCTGATGCTGATTTCTTAAATATCTTCTCTCCAACTTCATAACATAACAACAATAAAATTCCTTTGAGAAAAGCCCCGGGGTCTTCATCATAAGAAATCAGATTCACGTCAACACACAGAGCATGGTTTCGTTCCATTTCACGCCGAAGTTTACTTACAAAGCTTGTTTTTCCTATTTTTCTTTCACCAACAATAAGAACATTTCCCTTTCTTTGAGTTAAAAACTTTATAGCATCATCTGTTGGCTGTATACGATCTACAAAATAATCAACAGGAACAGTACTACCGACATGAAAGGTTGGTCTGTTAAGTTTAGGATTAACCATAAATCATCTCAATTCCGATTAAGGAGGAGCTTTGCGGCTTGGTTGTGTTGCTCCACCAACTTACTTTCGTCCACTGTTACTAATTTGCCTTCTTTTACAATGAAATTTCCGCCGACCACGGTGTAATCGGTCTTGACCGGCTGGCAGAAAACCAGCGCGGAAACCGGGTCGTGTAATGCGCCCGCAAAATCCAGCTTGTTCATGTTGACTGCAAAGAAATCGGCGCACTTGCCTTTTTCAAGCGAACCAATGTCGCTGCGGCCGACCACCGCCGCCCCGGCGCGCGTGCCAAGCCACAAGGCCTGGCGCGCCGTCATCAGTTTGCGATTTGGATCATTGGATAAAGAATAACCTGTAATGCCTTCTTTGACGCGTGACAATAGCATTGCTTGTCTGACCTCGGCTAACAGGTGCGAGCCATCGTTCGAAGCGGAACCGTCCACTCCCAGGCCCACATTAACGCCTGCGGCACGATATTCCTTAATGGGCGCAATACCGGAAGCAAGCCGCATATTCGAGGTGGGACAATGCGCCACACCGCAGTGATGTTTGGCAAACGTTTTTATTTCCTCCCCGTTCACCCACACTGCATGTGCAAACCAGACATCCGCGCCGACCCAACCCACTTCCTGCATGTATCCTACCGGGCGATGACCGAATTTCTGCAGGCAGAATTGTTCTTCGTCTTCCGTCTCGGCCAAATGCGTATGCAGATGGACGCCATACTCGCGCGCCAGCTTGGCGGATTGTTTCATAAGTTCACCGGTCACGCTGAACGGTGAGCACGGCGCCAATACAATTTGGACGAACGCACCCGGTTTGGAATCGTGATATTTTTGGATGAGCCGCTGCGAATCCTTCAGGATGGAATCTTCGCTATCCACAACGGAATCCGGCGGAAGCCCGCCTTTGGATTCACCGAGCGACATCGAGCCGCGTGAGGCCTGGATGCGCAGCCCGATCACCTGTGCGGCGGCAATTTCATCGTCGAGTTTTGAGCCGTTGGGGAAAAGATAAAGATGGTCGGAAGCGGTCGTGCATCCTGATAAAGCCAGTTCCGCAAGCGCGGTCTGGGTGGAAATAAAGATATCATCGGCGTTCATGCGCGCCCAGATGGGATAAAGCGTTTTCAGCCAGTTGAAGAGATTGGCATCCTGTGCGGCGGGAACAGCTCGCGTCAGGGTTTGATAGAAGTGATGGTGCGTGTTAACCAGCCCCGGTAGGACGAGGTGGCCCTTGAGATCGAGCACTTCATCGGCGGAGGGAGGCAGTTCACGCGTCGCGCCGACTTGTTCAATGAAGCCATCTCGAATGAAAAGACCACCCTCGGGAATTTCCCGCGAGCGGTCCCCCAGCGAGTGGTCGTCCATCGTGACGATATAGGCATTCTTAACGAGAAGTGTGGACATACGGTTTTCCAAGTTGTCTGACAACTTTATTATAGTGCGCCAGAAGGAAGATGTCAAATGGAGATTTGCCACTTTTTACAAAATGAGTGAATCAGCCCAGGTGGTTTTTCATGCTACATATTTTTCAATTGTCGAATAAAACGATAGTTGATCCTATAAAGACCTAAGATAACTATTAGGTGTGCAAAGGAAATTGACATGGAAGATGAAATATTGTACCTACCGGAAACAGGATATGGGACGTTAGAGGCAGTAATCAAAGCCTATAACACCGTTGACGATTTTGTCTCAATTGCTGATATATGCAAACGAACCGGAACAGATAGAGCCGCGTTTACTCATAACCATAATTTTCTCTTAGCTCTGAAACTTCTAGAGGGTACTCATACTAATAAAAGACTCACACCATTAGGCAGAAAATTAGCAAAAGCAATACAATCAAATTCCAGTGATTCAATTTCGAAATGTTGGCGCGAAACCATCGAGAAAGAAAAGAACTTCAGGCAGCTAATAGCAGCTGTTAATAATAAGGGCACTATCGAGTTCACTGAATTATTAAATGTGATTTATCACCTTCGAAATAAGAAACCGGGACCCAGAGGCCCACACGGGGATCGAGTTTACCAAGGAGCAGCTACCATAGTTAAAATACTCGAAATTGCAAAATACATTAGAGTGTTATCAACGAGTCCGAAAACTATAGTGCCTTTTAGCATTGGTGACCAAGAAGAGAATCAAGTAATAAATATTGATCGAATAGATTCTAAGATTCTCACAACCCTATCAAAAATGATACCATCTGCTGCATTATCATATGAGCAAGCAATGAAAGATCTTTCTACAGACAATCGCATATCTTGGCGTGGCCCAGCAACAGACCTTAGAGAAGCGTTACGAGAAACATTAGATTACCTTGCACCTGATAACGAAGTAATTAGCCAACAAGGTTTTAAGCTGGAAAAGGATCAAAAATATCCAACCATGAAACAGAAGGTCCGTTTTATTCTTCGCAAGCGAGGCTTATCAAGTAGTTCAACGCAAGCACCTGAAGATGCAACTCAAGCAGTAGATGAAGCAATAAGTTCCTTCGTGAGATCGGTTTACGGCAGATCTAATCTGTCAACTCATATGCCAACTGATAAGAATGAAGTGCTACGTGTTCGTGATCTTGTAAAAACATCGCTATGTGAATTACTCGAAATTCACATATAGAAGTTGAATTTGGCAACCAATGAAATATCCCGCCTCGTGACGGGGTCCTTGTTTATTCATTGCAATACTTTTGGCGGATAACCTCGTCCCCACAAAAGATGAAATCGAAGGGCGGCTTGGATTTTAAGCACTAGCTCCTCACTTCTCTTTTTAAATGAGAGGTCTTTATTGCCGCGTATTTTGACTGATTAGCGTGTTAGACTGATATAGGCTTTACATAAACAATGTAGTTCTCATTTGGGGGAAACGGAGGGCGTTCCAATGGGAGCGTCCATTAATACCCAGGCCCGTCGCATAGTGTCATTACTTTTAGAAGTGAAGGAGCAATACATATGGATTCAAAAGCAACTGTTCAAGCCTTGATGGATTCCGTCCAACAGGGTGATTTCGTAAAAGCCCAATCCACGCTTTCCAATGATTTTCAATTTAGTGGTCCCGTGCCCCAGCCGATCAGCGGTTCGGCATGGATGGGCATGAGCGCAAGTTTGAAAACCGCCTTCCCCGACCTTAACCTACCAGTTCAAGACCGTGAGCGCGGATGGCAATACAGTACATATCTCAGCCCAACTTAAAGGAACACAAAAAGGCTCACTCGACCTGAGTGCAATGGGCTTGGGCGTAATCCCGCCAACCAACAAGTCCTTCGCCGCCACGCTCGAACACGGCGAATCAAGCGTGCAGGATGGCAAAGTCAATACCTGGGCAATGAGGCCGACCGAAGGCGCCGGCATAATGGCGATCCTTGGTCAGCTTGGGATTAAACCAAAGACAATGTAATTGCAACACACAGCCCACGAGTAGTAAAGCATCGACAATCAGACCCTCAAACGGTATGATAAAGCTAAGACACCCTATCAACGTATTCTTGAACGCAATGACATTCCGTTGGAAGCCAAGGCGCACCTCATGAAATTATATCTCCAACTCAATCCTGCTGAACTACGCCGAATTGCATCAAGGAAAATGTTACCATGAGGAGTATCGTTGCATCAGGGGAAATGTTACTTTCCGATAGGTCCAAAAGGCTATCGGAGGAGCAACATGATGAGCCTGAAAAGCAAGCGTGAGTTATTAGAAGTCGTTCGACCCAGATACCTGAAAGCGAGCAAGGTTGAAAAGCAGAAAATGCTGGACGAGTTTACGTCAGCCACCGGATACCATCGGAAACATGCGATCCGCGTGCTCAAAAACCAAGTACAAGTTCAAAACCACCTTAAGGGGAAAACCAAAACCTACAAAACCATTTATCGTGGCGAGGTGGTGCAGGCGCTTGGGCAAATCTGGGAAATCTATGGACGGATTTGCTCTAAACGGCTGCAACCAATTTTGCCCGAAGCCATTAAAGTCCTGGAGCGTTGCCAGGAAATCGACCTTTCTAAAGATACCCAAGAACTGCTCTTGAAAATCAGTTCCGCCAGCATCGATCGTTGCTTGTATTCTATCCGCATCCAGTCGCCGCATGGCTTGGGTACCACCAAGCCTGGCAGCCTGCTCAAAAAGCTCATTCCGGTACGCACCTTTACCGAATGGGATCAAGAACGACCCGGCTTCATGGAAATTGACCTGGTCGCACACTGTGGGAACACCACCGAAGGGCAATACCTGAACACTTTGACCTGTACGGACCTTTCGACGGGCTGGACGGATGTGACCGCCTTGCTGCACCGCTCGCGAGAGGCGGTTTCTCAGGCCATCCACACCCTGCGCCAAAGATTGCCCTTCCCTTTGCTCGGCATCGATTCGGATAACGGCAGTGAGTTTATCAATGATTTGTTATACTGCTACTGCGTGGACGAAAAGATCACTTTTACACGTTCCCGTCCTTACCAGAAAAACGATCAGGCGCATGTCGAACAAAAGAATTGGTCTGTGGTTCGCCACACGGTGGGCTATGACCGCTGGGAAACCGAGCAGGAACTGGCTCTCTTGGAAAATATTTATGACGACCTACGGCTCTACATCAACTTCTTTCAGCCATCTCTCAAATTGATTGCCAAGGAACCCATTGGCAATCGAACCCTCAAACGGTATGATAGAGCCAAGACGCCTTACCAGCGCATCCTTGAAAGCAAAGACATTTCTTTGCAAGCCAAAGCGCGGCTCATGAACCTATATATTCGACTCAATCCCGCTGAACTTCGTCGTCGGATTGACCAAAACACTGCCAAACTTTGGAAAATCTCTCGGTAACATTTTCTTTTGATGCAACGATGCCACCAAAGTAACATTTTATCTTGATGCATTACGTACGCCGTCACATTGACCAGAACACTGCCAACCTGTGGAAAATTTCTCGGTAACATTCTCTTTTGATGCAACGTTACCACCAAAGTAACATTTTATCTTGATGCATTACGGACGCCACAAACGATTATTTGGCAATTTGATAATAAACGCAGTTCATTCTGCCCCATCACGAAAAGAGGCCCTTATGCGTCTAACCGGTAAACACATTGCAATTCTGGTCGCGGAAGGGGTCGAGGATTTGTAGTTCTATGTTCCGCTCATGCGGCTTCAGGAAGAAGGGGTGGAGGTCATCGCGGCAGGTTTAGATCTCAAGCCTGTGAATGGCAAGAATGGATTGGAAATCATTCCAACCGCGAAAATTGATTCCCTACGTAGCAAGGATTTATTTGCGCTAGTCATCCCCGGCGGCTGGGCGCCCGATAAATTGCAACGCTATTTGGTTGTGACGAATCTGGTTAAGGAGATGAATGCAGCGCATAAAATCATCGGTATCATTTGTCATGGAGGATTGGTGGCAATCTCGGCAGGCATCGTACGAGGGAGGCGCGCAACGGGTTCGCTCGGCATCAAGGATGACCTGGTCAATGCTGGAGCAAGCTGGGTGGACGAGCCCGCGTTTCGTGACGGCAATCAGGTCTGGGGACGGGTTGTTGCGGATATTCCCGATTTCTGCCGCGAATTGGTCGCGGCGCTGGTGGAAGCAAAGAACGGTTAATAATTCACCTTACGCAAAACGTCCCGAAGGTTGCCCTTATTCGAGTCTGGTTTTTGTGCAAACCTTCGGGACGGTACCTAACCAAAATAAAATCGAACCTTCTTTTGAGGGTTCGATTCATAAAAGTTATTCTTTACGCTTTTTCCACGGAGGATAATCTCGTCAACATCAAAACCGTGATGAACCCGGCTGCCACATGGGCCATCTATGGGCTGGCCTCGCTTTACAGTCACAACATAAAGCGCCCCGCCCTCGATAAGTTTGTGGACGACGCTCTTCCACTAGTTGCAGTGAATCTCGAGCAATTTGCATAAATCCTTCCGGTATAATGGGGGCATGTTCATTGATGAAGCGGAAATCGAAGTCAAATCAGGAAAAGGCGGCGATGGAATGGTGCATTTCCATCGCGAGAAATTCGTCCCGCGCGGCGGGCCGGACGGCGGTGACGGTGGAAAAGGCGGCGATGTAATTCTCGAGGTCAAATCGAGTCTCAATACATTGCAAGCCTTTCGTCACATCACGCGCTATTTTGCTAAAGATGGCAGGAACGGCGGCCCCAACAACATGTCGGGAAAATCGGCTGACGACCTGATCGTGATGGTCCCGCCCGGCACGGTAGTCCACGATGCAGACACAGGCGAATTCATCAGCGATCTAACCCACGCAAATGAACGCTTGATCCTTTGCAAAGGCGGGCGCGGCGGGCGCGGCAACCAGCATTTCGCCACGTCACGCAACCAGGTGCCACGCACTGCGGAAAAAGGCGAACCGGGCGAAGCGAAGCGCCTCAAACTGGAATTGAAATTGATCGCCGATATCGGTCTGATCGGCGTGCCAAACGCGGGAAAATCCACACTGCTATCGGTGCTGACCAATGCCAAGCCGAAGATCGCACCCTATCCCTTCACCACCCTCGACCCGAATCTGGGCGTAGCGGATGTTGACGATGACACCAGTCTTGTCCTTGCGGATATCCCCGGCCTGATCGAAGGCGCATCGCAAGGTGTGGGACTCGGTCACGACTTTTTGCGTCACATTCAAAGAACGCGCGTATTGATCCATCTGCTGGACGGATTATCCAATGATCCCGTCGCAGATTACAGCCAGATCAACAGCGAATTGGCATTGTTCGATCCAAACCTGGCAAAAAAACCCCAGATCGTGGCTTTGAATAAGATCGATCAGCCGGAAGTTCAGGAACGGCTTGCAGAAATCCAAAAGGCAATGAAAAAGAAGAAAGTTGAGTTCATGACCATCTCGGCCCTGGCGCACACGAACACGCGCGAGTTACTGCTCAAAGCCGCAGAGAAATTGAACGAGGCTCCGGAGTTGGAAGAAACCGAAGCCCCGATGCCCGTTTATCGTCCGAAAGAGGACCCGAGGGATTTTCATGTCACACGTGAAGGCACACACGAATGGAGATTATCCGGCGCAGGCATCGAGCGTGCCGCATCCATGACCTATTGGGAACACGATGGTTCCGTGCGCCGGTTCCAGAAAATCATGGAAGCGCTCGGCGTGGATGAGGCGCTCCGCAAAGCAGGCGTGCAGGGAGGCGATACCGTTGCAATTGGCGATTACGAATTGGAATGGCAGGAATAAAATCAGGATCGAGAAAAATGATTAAAACATTATCGGTATTATTTGTATTATCCATTTTGATGGCGGCCTGCAATGCGATTTCATCTACACCTGCTGCAACCCTTATTCCAACAGTAACAGCGAGTCCGACGTCGAGCACGTCCTTGCCGCCAGTCAGCGGCCCTGATCCATCCTATAAAGTAGCGGCGTTTTATTATCCCTGGTATGGAAATCCAAAGTTCGACAGCCAATGGATCCATTGGGATGGGGATGGAGCCTATACGTTCAATCCCCCACAGGATATCTCAAGCGACTACTATCCGGCAATGGGAGCCTATTCATCGCACGATCCAGCTGTGGTAGCACAACA
>Ga0182027_10004787_pt1 | contig 20800 bp, 16 predicted proteins | sample 712E1DmetaG_FD_121300 | JGI IMG/M metagenome (GOLD analysis project Ga0182027, IMG submission 121300) | Permafrost microbial communities from Stordalen Mire, Sweden - 712E1D metaG (Illumina Assembly) | ecosystem: Environmental > Terrestrial > Soil > Wetlands > Permafrost | place: Sweden...
ATAAAAGTTTGACTTTTAACCCAATCCGGGAAAAACTTTTTTCAAAAGATCATTCTGGAAATTATATGAAGATTATTCCAGCACCTCAAAAAAAAATAGCTTTTAGAGATTTGGAAAGAATCGGGAGAACTTTGTATATTTATAAAAGAGATTACCAATACGGAGAGTTTTTCTAAAGATTTCAGGTTCAGAGACCAGATTAAAACTTCATCAGGTTCAATAATGGATAACATCGCCGAGGGATTTGAAAGAGATTGTAAAAAGGAGTTCATTCAATTTCTAAGCATTGCCAAAGGCTCTTGGAGCGAAACACGCTCTCAATGTTATCGAGCCTTTGATTATAAATATATTTTCAAAGAAACCTTAGATCAACTTTTGAAAAAAACCATAAAACTCAGTAAAAAAAATATCCGGCTTTATAACCTATCTCAAAAACAGCGATCTAAAAGGAACAAAGTATCGTTAAGTTCCAGGTTCCAGGTTCTGGATACTAGGCTCTGAGTCCATGATTGAACTTTGAACTTTGAACTTTGAACCTTGAACCTTGAACTTTAAACCTGAAACCTTGAACTTTGAACTTTGAACTTTGAAGGAATCAGAAACTATCGAATTTAAAAAATCCACCTCAGAACTTAAAGAGGCTGTTATCTCTATGGCTGCCATGCTAAACAAACAAGGCTATGGAACAGTTTATTTTGGAATTTCTGATAATGGCACGGTATATGGGCAACTAACAGGACGCGAAACCTTGCAGGTTGTCGCACAGGCCTTTGTTGACAATGTCGAACCCAAAATATATCCCACAATAGAGGTGTTACGAGTGGAAGGGAAGGAATGTATTATTGTACAAGCTAAGGGAATCAACAGCCCCTATTTTGCTTATGGAAGAGCTTATATACGTGTTGGTGAATCTGATAAACGATTAAGCGTCGCTGAGATAGAGTCACGAATTCTCAGTAAAAAGAGATTATTCTGGGAAAAAGAACAATCACCAAAACCCTTAAAAGAAATTAACGATGAGGCTGTTAAAAGTTTTGTGAGAAAAGCTCAGACTGCTCAGCGAATTGATTTTGAATACATTGATGTAAGAACCACCTTAAACAAGTTGCATTTGTTGGAAGGAGAACACCTGACAATGGCGTCGGAAGTATTATTTTGTGATGATAACCAAATGGAAATTCAGGCTGCTACCTTTGCCGGTAACGACAAACTGACTTTTCTTGATATCAAACAATTCAAGGGGAATCTTTTTAGTTTGCGAAAACAAGCAGAACTTTACATCAATGCCAATATGAGGTGGCGGGCCGACCTGAGAGAAAGCAGCCGTAAGGAAATTCCCGAGATCCCTGTAAGGGCAATATCCGAAGCCATCGGTAACTCTTTATGCCACCGTGATTTTTCAAATCCCAAGGGGAATGAGGTCGCAATATTTAAAAACCGGATTGAAATATATAACCCAGGGCTGTTTCCCGAAGGTATTGAACCTGAAGATTTCTTTACCGGCCACGAACATTCTGTTTTACGCAATCCGCTTATCGCGGAAACCATGTTTCGCTCAAGAGATATTGAAAGGTGGGGAAGCGGCATAAAAAGGATACATGATGAATGTACTGAAAAGGGCATCAAAGTTGAATTTATCCGACGGAAAACCGGGTTTGTGGTCCTGTTTTACCGGCCTGAATGGGTTGAAAAATCAAAGAATAGTGAAAAAACTACCCAGAAAACTACCCAGAAAACTACCCAGAAAATCATTCTGTTACTTAAAGAGAATCCGAAATTGGGCCGGAAAGAGATAGCAGAACTATTAGGGGGAATAACAGAGAACGGAGTTAAATACCATCTTGAAAAATTAATTAGGGAAGGGCATATTAAACGTATCGGTCCCGCCAAAGGTGGCCACTGGGAAATAACCGGCCAATAAAAGTTACGAATAGCGAAACCTGAAACCTTAAACCTATGGACCCCAACGCCGAAAAGAGAATAGCCGAAGATGAAATAGATCTTTGGGAATTATTTCTGAAATTAAAAAAGGGATGGAAAACTATCTTGATCACCACCGCCATTTTTTTATTTCTTGGAATTATGGTCGTTCTTATCAAGTCATACTCCACGAAAAAAGAATATCTCTCGGAAGTTAATTTGTTGTTTGAGCCTCACAACAACCTGGGGAGTCTGTTTGGCTCCCCCTTGCAGTCTTCCGGATTAAGAGTCATTTTGAGTGAAGAGGAAAACAAAGCCTTAACACCCAAGTTCTATCCTGAGATCTTGAAAAGTACTTCATTTTTACAGAAATTGATGGGAAAGAAAATTACGGATTTAAATGGGGGGGAAATCATTCCAATCTCAGAATATTTACATAAACACCTGGGTTCATCTCCAGGGGATTACGGAGCTTTAATGAACCGTATAAATGCGGGAATAGATGAAAATGAAATATTTTTTCTGAAGGTGAAGATGCAGGACCCGAGCGTGGCGCTTCAGATGACTGATACGATACTAAACTCCCTCGTACAATATATCCGGTTATATCAGACTCAAAATGCCAGTAATGAACTGAAGATGATGCTTGAACAAAAGAAAAGAGCTGAAACGAAGTTACATGAAATGCAAAGTGCATTGGCACACTACCGGGATCAGCATGGTGCCCTGAATAAAGATCAATTTCAGCATCAGGAAGAGCAACTCAACACTAACTGCAAACTGGCCAGTGACCTGTATTATTCATTGGCTTTACAATCGGAGCAAACACAAATGAAAATTGCAGGAATCGGGCAGGATCAGATCTTCCAGGTGTTCGATGGTCCGAAAGTATCATTGGCTCCATCAAAACCTAAGCCTGGTATAATTATAGGCATTATGTTTTTTCTTGGTCTGGTTACAGGAAGCGGAATAGTTTTTGGAAAAGATTATTTCAGGAGAAAAAATACGCATGTTTTTAATGAATAAAATGAGAATGAATAAATAAAACAAAAAGCGAATTCAGAAAAATGAATAATACCGAAAAACCTCATATATCAATTGTTACTCCTGTTTATGGATGTAAAACCTGCCTGGTTGAATTATATATCCGGTTGGTTAAAACTCTTGAATCTATTACACAACATTTTGAAATTATCATGGTAAATGATGCCAGTCCTGATGGTGCATGGGAAACCATTGTTGAACTGGCTCAGAAAGATCAACGGGTAAAAGGCATTAACCTCTCAAGAAACTTTGGACAGCACTACGCAATAACAGCCGGCCTCGACCATTGTAGTGGCGAATGGGTGGTCGTGATGGATTGCGATTTGCAAGATCAACCTGAAGAAATACTTATGCTTTACCAAATGGCACAAAAAGGTTTTGATATCGTTCTAGCAAAAAGAAGTTCACGAAAGGATAACTTTGCAAAAAGGTTTGTCTCAAAATTATTTTACAGGACATTAGCTTATTTAACAGATACTAAGCAAGATGAAACAGTTGCAAATTATGGCATCTACAATCAAAAAGTTATTTCACAAGTTAGGAAGTTACGAGAGAGTATCAGGTATTTTCCCACTATGATAAAATGGGTTGGTTTTAAGGTTACTAATATTGATGTTGAGCATGCAAAGAGAACACAAGGTAGCTCAAGCTACAATTTCAGTAAAATGTTAAATTTAGCTATAGATATAATGCTTGCATATAGTAACAAACCACTGAAGCTGACCGTGAAACTTGGATTTGGAGTTGCAATTATTTCTTTCATTTTTGCGGGAGCTACCTTTGTAAAATGGATGAATGGTGAAATTTCTGTACTAGGGTGGGCCAGTTTGATTACTAGCATATGGTTTCTAACAGGTTGTATATTAATTACGCTGGGCATTGTTGGATTATATGTTGGAAAAATATTTGAAGGCACAAAAAATAGGCCTTTATATGTTATTGATGAGAAAACATGGGAGTAACTTTATTTTGTTTAGGAAAAAAAGCAATTAAAGCTCTTGAAAGCTTGAATAGCGAATTAATTACTATAATTGATTGCATTGTTATTGGACAAGATAAAAATGTACTTTATGATTATAGCTCTGATATTTTGCAATGGGCAGAAAAAAATCATATAAAGAATTTCAGTCGACAATGTTTTGATAATGAGTTGAATAAAAGTAAATATCAAATAACTATTGGATGGAGATGGATCAATAATATTAAACAAAACCAACAGTTAATCATAATGCACGATTCATTACTACCAAAATATAGAGGCTTTAATCCATTAGTAACGGCTTTGATAAACAGAGATAAAAAAATTGGAGTAACAGTTTTGTTAGGAACAGATGAATATGACAAAGGAGATATAATAAGTCAAAAAAGTATTAAGATTCACTATCCAATAAAAATTGTTGATGCAATAGAAAAAGTAAGCAATCTTTACGGTGAATTACTTAAGAATCTTTTGGTTAATATATCTAATAAGCAAACATTTATAGCTAAGAAGCAAGATGAATCTAAAGCATCCTATAGTTTGTGGAGAGACGAAACAGATTATCATATAAATTGGAATAAGGATGCAGAATATATTAAACGGGTTATTGATGCTATTGGATTTCCTTACAAAGGTGCATATACATATTTCAAGAATGAAAAGATACGTATTTTGGATGTGGAAATAATGGAGGATAAAAACATCATCAACAGGGATGTTGGTAAATTAGTTTTCAAGGTAACAGGAAGACCAGTAATTGTGTGTGGTAAAGGTTTACTTATTATAAATGATTCATACTCAGAATCAGGTGAAAAGATGATTTTTAATGACCAGTTTCGAATTAAATTTACATAATTGAGCTATAAAATACGTTTCAATAAGCCTTATTTAACAGGCAAAGAATTCAAATACATTGAACAGGCAGTAAAATCCGGGAAAATATCTGGCAATGGCATGTTTACTCAAAAATGTCATTCCTTTTTTCAGGAACGGTACGATTTTAACAAATGTTTGTTAACAACCTCATGTACAGACGCCTTGGAGATGGCAGCCTTGTTACTGAGTATTCAACCGGGTGATGAAGTAATCATGCCGTCCTATACCTTTGTCAGCACCGCCAATGCATTTGTGCTGAGAGGAGCAAAAATTGTATTCACAGACAGTCGTAGTGACCATCCGGGTATTGATGAAGATAAAATTGAGGAGTTGGTTACACCTAAAACACGGGTAATTGTTCCTGTCCATTATGCAGGGATAGCCTGCAATATGGATAAAATCATGGACATTGCCAGCAGGCACAATTTGTTCGTTGTTGAAGATGCCGCCCAGGCCATCGACAGCTTTTACATTGGAACTGACGGAAAAAAAAGAGCTCTTGGCTCTATAGGACATTTAGCTGCTTTTTCTTTTCATGAGACCAAAAACATTATTTCAGGAGAAGGTGGAATGTTGGTAATAAATGATCCGCAATTTGAGAAAAGGGCAGAGATAATATGGGAAAAAGGAACCAATCGTGCAGCTTTTTTCCGTGGTGAGATCAATAAATACGGATGGGTGGACATCGGTTCATCTTTTTTACCTTCCGAGATCATGGCTGCTTTTTTATGGGCACAATTAGAAAATCTGGACGAGATCCAGAAAAGACGAGGCACAATATGGCATACATATTTTGACGGCTTGAAGAGTTGGGCTGAAGAAAACGGAATCCAGTTGCCAGTTATCCCGCATTACGCTACCAATAACGCTCATTTATTTTACCTGGTTTGCAAAAACACAGACAAGCGTACTGAATTGATTACTCGGTTAAAAGAAAATGGGATACTCGCTGTTTTTCACTATCTCAGCTTACATAAAAGCCTATTCTATGAAACTAAACACGATGGAAGAGAACTTCCCAATTGTGACAGGTATTCTGATTGTCTTTTGAGACTTCCTATGTTTTATGAGATTGACGAAAAAGATATAAAGAGAATTAACGAATTGATTATTGGAGATCCAACCTGTAAATACTGAACATATAGTGATCGATCTGATTAAATACTATGCCCCTGAACTTGCTGATTTGAATAAAAATTTTGATGCAGCCAGTTTTAAGCAGTTATTTGATTTAGAAGATCATAACTTTTGGTTCCGTTCTAGAAACAGAATTATTCAAGCTCTTGTTAAAAGATATTCTAATAAGAATCAGAATGTAAAGTTTCTTGAAATAGGTTGCGGAACCGGATATGTACTTAAAGGGCTTGAGGGATTCTCTAATATTACGTTAACTGGATCGGATATTTATATTGAAGGATTGAAATTTGCAAAGATGCGGCTACCGGACGTTGAGTTTATTCAAGTGGATGCTACAAATATGCCTTTTGAAAATCAATTCGATTATATTGGTGCTTTTGACGTACTGGAACACATTACTGATGATGAAACTGTCATGAAAAATGTGTTCAAATCATTGAAGAAAGGTGGTGTCTTTTTTATAAGTGTTCCACAATATATGTCTATGTGGAGTTACATGGATGAAATCGCTTGCCACAAAAGAAGGTATTCAAAGAATGAAATATTTAGTAAACTTATAAATGCCGGCTTTACAATAACTTACCATACTTCATTTGTTTTTTCATTGTTTCCCATTATGACGTTTTCTCGATGGTTAAAACGGAATAAGAAGGTAAGTGAAATTCCAGATGATGAAATAACCCAGGAATTAAAGCTAAATCCGTTTATCAACAGGATATTTGAATCGGTTCTAAAAATAGATGAGTTTCTTATTCGATTAGGTGTGAAGTTACCCTTTGGTGGAAGTTTGATGGTTGTTACCACTAAGAATTAATATGTATTTCTTTACACATGTTATGGCGTGGATTAACGCTTCATAACACGTTCGATTTATAGGGTTTTTCGGACTATTTCCATTGCTAAAGATCAAAGAGAAAAGTAATGAATGATTTTTTATAATGATCGTCCTGTACAAGCCATCGTTAAAGTATTCCCCCTTCTCTTAATCAGGTTGCTAATCGTTCCATGCGTTCGGTTTTGACTCGGTAAATATAAAAAGTTATTGAACGAACAAAAAAAGTGAAGTATTAAGGATTAACAAATTATAATTAAATCACAATGACCAGGAATATTATTTTAAACATATTTATTATTACACTCTGGATTTTACTGGGAATTGCTTTTGCTATTATAATTTGGGGAATGAATAAAGGCTTTGATTTATCAGATGAAGGATTTAATATGCTATTATTTACACATGGGCAGGAATGTGCAATAAAATATATGCCTTTTTATTCCATATTCAATAATATTTTTCAAGGATTTAAACCCGGTATTCTCTTTTATAGAATGCTTCGATTAGGACTTTTGTTACTTTCAAGTACTATTTTTTATTGGGGGTTTAAACAATGGATTCAATACACGCTAAAAGTTGATTTTAAGGTTACCTCATTTTATATCCTTTACCCGATTATTTGTATTTCCACCCTAATGAGTTATTCAATTTTTTATCAAACTCTTTCCTATAACTCCTTGAATTTGGTTTTGACTCAACTTACTGTTGGTTTTTTCCTGCTCTATTTGTCAGAACCTTTTAATATAATTAAAAATCGAAAAAGGAGATGGATCTTTCTTTTTATAGTTAGCTTTTTAGCAGGAACAATTTTATTAATAAAGTTTACAACAGCATTACTTGTTCTGTCAATAATAATTTTAATTCTGATTATCGAGATTATTGGATCAGAAAATAATAAAAAGGAAAATGCAATTAATATAATTACGTCATTTATTTCCGGCTTTATTTTTTATTGCATTTTAACCACAATTATTGGGTATAGTCCTGTAAAAATCATTCAAGGAATTATAACTTCTCTTCCTTATATTCCAGGTCATGGAGTAATAGATTTATTAAAAATGTATTGCAATGATTTGGTCGTAAATTTTATTTTGATAGTGTTGTATCATCCGGTGTATTTCGTTGGCCCGGTCATTCTATGGTGGGGTTTTGGAAGAATTCCCCCGGGATTAAATATCCTGATTATAGGCCTGACTGTTTTTTTTATCATTGCTGATGTTTTGACTAATCATTTTTATAAGGCAGGAATGACAAACTTGTACAGCGCTTCTGCTTTCTACAGGCTACTTCTGCTTTTTAGTTTTATTTTTATAATTCTTGTATTATTGTTTAAACGAACCCGTTTGATTATTAATGAAACTGTGAAAGAGAAAAATAATTTCTATGCAGGATTATTTTTATTGGTCGCATTTCCAATTCTATGTTCATTCGGTACCGATGGCGTATTATCGGTAAATATTACACAAAATATCTTTTCCTGGGGACTGATTTTCTTATTAATTATTTTAATTATATTAAGTAAAGAAAAACATGGAAAAGCTGTTTTTTTAGCAATAAGCCTGCTCCTGATTTGTAATTCAGTTTCCCAGATTTATAGTGGTTATATAAAAAGCCCATATAGATTAAATGGATCATTGTATGAACAACAGTATAAAGTTCCGGAATTAGCAAGAAGTAACAATATATTGTTTGATCTTAAAACTGCATATTTCCTAAAAAAAACAGTTACATTATTTAATGATAAAATTCAATATTCAGATGAACAGCCAATAATTAATTTGTACAATTATCCCGGACTGACCTATTTGCTGGGAGGGGTTTCTCCGGGACAACCCTGGTACTGGCCACCTGCATATGAAAATAATGATTTTATCAATTGCTATTATTTAAGTAAATCTGAGATGAAGAACCTGGAAAATACAATAATTATCCTGGAAAGTTCTTTCACTGTGACTAAAACTTTTAGAAATGGGTTATTAACAAAAGGCATTGTCTTCCCGGACAATTATAAACTGATAGATTCAATTGCCAAACCATTTGGTGCCGGGAAATTATTTGTTTATTCACCGAAGTGCCTGGTAAAGAAATAAGGTTCATCGCAATATTGCGTACTTTTTGAGTATAAAAAAAAGAGAACTCATTGAATCAGGGGTTGATTAAAAAGTAAAAATTTTCATTAGAACCGCAGACCTGCCTGCCGGTAGGCAGGGACGCATAGACGCAAACCCGCCTGCCGGCAGGCAGGGAACGCAATTTCAATAAATTATTTCTCTGCGCCTTTGCGCCTCTCCGGTAAAAAAATATTTTTTTGTCACCCCCGCAAAACAAAGGCAGTATAACCGGGCTGAATCCCAGCTTTTAGTTGGATGCCTGAAGAGGCTTTCTCAAAAGGGTGTTTTTTTGATAACCGTAGAGACGCAAACCTGCCTTCCAGCAGGCAGGGAATTCAATTTCAATAAATTATTTCTCTGCGCCTCTGCGACTCTGCGGTAAAATTATTCTTTTGAGACAGCCTCAATTCAGATAATAAATTCGATATTAGGTATGCATTATTGCGATGAACCAGAAATAATTTAAATTGAAGTATAAAACCATTATAAAAAATCTTAAAAGCAGAATCTGGAGTCATTCCGATTTCAATAAAAATATTGTAATTCTTTCTTCAGGCACTTTAATCAGCCAGGGATTATTAGTGCTCATCAGCCCCATCCTGACACGCTTATACTCTCCTGAAGCTTTCGGGGTACTGGCAGTCTTTACCAGTATCGTTACCATCTTTGCCGCATTATTTACCGGTAAATACGAACAGGCCTTGTTCCTGCCCAAACAAGATAATCACGCTATCAATTTAATGGTATTTTCCATATTCCTTTCACTGATCTGTTCAGTTGCATTATTCGGGTTAATGATATGTTTTTATGATAAATTCGCCTCATTACTTCGCCTCTCCCACTCTTCAAGTTATATCTTGCTTTATGTTCCCCTGATGACCTTTTTCATCGGCGCCTATTCCTGTTTTCAGCTATGGTTCCAAAGAAAAGAAGCATACTCAGTCTTATCCGTAAATGCCGTCATTCAGTCTGTAATATTGATAACAACAAACATTCTGTTTGCATTCATAGGGATCAGGGCTTTAGGCCTGATCTGGGGTTATGTAACCTCGGTTGTCCTGGCAGCGCTTGTCATGATCAGTGTATTTATCAAACGGTATCATAATAATGATTTTTTGAAGAATATTTCATGGAAAAGGGCTTTTAATATGGCCATAGAGTATAAAAGATTTCCCCAATATATTATCTGGGCAGAGCTTTTGGTCATTTTATCACAACAACTTACACCATTATTGCTGACAAGTTTATTTACGCCGGTTATTGTCGGGTACTTTTCATTTTCAAACAGGATCCTGAGAATTCCTTCGATCATTTTTGCAAGTTCGATCTGGGGTATATATCGGAATGAAGCTGTTAAAGCTTATAATATCGGAATATCCTTGAGACCTGTCTACATAAGTACGCTTAAAAGACTTGTGGCAGTAGGTGTTTTACCATATTTTATAATAAGCATTTTCGGCGCTACGATATTTTCTTTCGTTTTTGGAAATGCCTGGAGAATGTCGGGAATATATGCACAGATCATGGCTTTATTTCTGTTCACAGAATTAATAGCCTTCCCGTTATCCGGTACCTTTATCGTTTGCGGAAAACAAAGAACATTCCTGCTAATACAGATTATAACAGTTACTTTGGGGATGGGAAGCATCGTTATAGGTAAAATTATTGGAACTGCCATAACCTCTGTCATCCTTTTCTCAGTATCAGGCATCCTTTCAAATTCATTATCGGTTACCCTGTCGTATAAATTGGCTTCAAAAAACAGATAAGGGTTTCTTATACTACCCGGCAAAAGATAAAAAGTATTCCGGTTATCATTACTCCGGTAAATTTAACTGATGATTTAACAAGGATATATTCGTAAAACCCGCATGATTGGCTGAATAACCATGGAATCTCTGCTTATTTATTCATCTTTTCTTTTCCTGATCCTCGTTATATATATAATTGCCGGATTCAGATTAACTTTTACCAACATTTTTTTTCTTCTTTTCTTTTTATTCTACGGGCCGGCATTTGTGGTTTATCATATCGGGAATTCAATGAATGTCTATGTGCAGACTTTATCAGTTATACTGTGCATGTTTTTATTTTTTTTCTGGGCCGGGAACATTTTTACGAAAAATATATTGTCCAGGTTAAAAACTCATGCTACTTATGACTATAAAACCTGGTTTGATAAACCGGAAATGGAAGGTTATATAAATCTCAAAACACTCATGTTATTCGTACTCATATTTTCAATTATACTGGTACTGGGATTGTTTGTTTATGGAGGACTGAATTCATTTCGCTCGGTATTATCAAATTCATCGATTGCACCTGAAGAATACAGGAGGTTGAGAGCAGAATCAGGAGTGAATGGATGGATATCTGTTTTTTATGCATATGTAACTACAGCAATTGGCAGAATTGTCGGATTTGTTTACCTGGGTTATGCTGTCACCAGGAAAAAAACCGGTCATTCCATATTAGCTTTTCTATATCTTCTGTTATTATTAGTCAGCCAGTTAGCGAATTTGTCAAAAACCGGGTTCGTATTGTTACTGCTTCAAATAGTTATTTTACTTCTTCTTATTTATAAGGTAAAATTTAATTTTTTAAAGATGATATTTGGCGCGATAATTTTATTGATCATATTAATTCCGATTTTTATTTATTCCACTGATTCAGGAAATGTTTCGGTTGCATTAAAAACGATTTCATACCGGGTATTTGAAGAGCCGAACCGGGTGTTGGCAATGTATATTGAGAACTGGCCTGATAAAATATCTCATAAATGGGGTATGAATATCCGGTTGATACATCAGTTGTTTGAGACCGCGCCATTTTATTCATCTGACGTTATTTTAGGTGGAAAAAAACTCGGAAGTACCTTCAATGCGATTTTTCTCGGGGATGCATGGGTTGATTTTTCTTATATGGGTATTGTTATAGAATCGTTCTTTATTGGCGCTTATCTGGCAGTAATTGATTTTTGGGTATTCCGGAAGAATAATATTATGACCAAAGCTATGTTTGCGGGACTATTATTAAGTATGTTTTCTCTAAGCAGTATTGCTTTATTAGCCACCATGGTCACCTTTGGATTGGTATCAATACCTGTAATGGTTTATCTATTAAGGATTAAATATTAGTCTGTAATTCAATACATTGAACCAGAACAAATAGGATAAGAATAGAGGATTACATGAGAAGGTTTTTATTGTCTCTATGAATAGTGTTGTTGTTCATATCTTCCATCCATTAAATTCCTTTGTGAGATATAGCGCTTTTTAAATATAAAAATTGATTGTTATGTGCGGAATCGCAGGGATCATACACCGGACCAACCGGAAAGTGGAAGAAGCTTCAATGCTGAAGATGCTGGATTGCATCAGGCATAGAGGTCCGGATGGACAAGGGATGTATTTTTATAATAATCTGGCATTAGGTCACAGGAGATTGTCGATCATTGATGTTTCTGAAGCCGGTGCTGAGCCAATGCACTGGAACGACATACTTACCATCACCTTCAATGGTGAGATCTACAATTACATAGAACTCAGGGAAGAATTGAAGAAGCAAGGGTATCAGTTTTTCACTGACTCCGATACAGAGGTTTTATTGGCTTCTTATAATTTCTGGGGCGAAGACTGTGTCAGTCATTTTAACGGGATGTGGTCTTTTGCAATCCTTGACAAAAGAAAAAATAAATTGTTTTGCTCCCGTGACCGGTTTGGGATCAAGCCATTCTACTATTATTTTGATGAAAACGTTTTTGTGTTCTCATCCGAGATAAAGCAAATTCTGGAGATTAAACCGATAAAGAAAGTCAATGAAAAAATTCTTCTTGATTTCCTGGCCACGAATATGACCGAGCATACTCATGAAACCTTTTTTAACAACATCTACAAGCTCCCGGGTTCCCATTCACTGGTATATGATTTACAGGAAAACACCTTCCGGATTTCGAAGTACTATGAATTAAAATACCACGAGGAATATTCAAAACTGACGATTGAGGATTCAATAGAATTATTTAAAACGGAATTTGCACGCTCGGTGAAATGGCGTTTGCGTTCGGATGTAAAAGTAGGTACCTGCCTGAGCGGGGGTCTCGACAGTTCATATATCTCAGCGGTGGCATCCGGACAATACCGGAAGGAGAGCAATGAAAAGTTTACTGCCATTACGGCTGAAGCAGTTGAGGAGAAGGAGAATGAAATAAAATATGCCCAACAGGTAGTATCCCACTTGGATCTTGACTGGCATGTGACTACGCCGACCATCACGGATTTTAATTCCGCTCTTGACCAGGTCATTTATACCCAGGAAGAACCATTTAAGACCACATCCGTCTATATGCAATATTTCGTCATGAAAGAAGCACATAAGGCAAAGGTAAAAGTGCTGCTGGACGGGCAGGGATCAGATGAAATATTACTGGGCTATATCAGGTATATTGCCTCTCAATTAAGCAGCCTTAACACAATGAAGAAGATCCAGGGTATTCTTAATGCAAACAGGAAATATGGGGTATCGGTAAATGAAATCATCAGGCACTATTTGTATTTCTCTAATTTTTATGTCAGAAAATTCAGGATCAAAACACGGACCTCCTTATTAAAGTCAAAATTCCGGGAATCGATTGATTTCAGTGTCATAAAGCAGTTATCTCAATCCCAGCATGATGTTTTTGCATTACAGAATATGGAGATCTTCAGGACCCAGATACCTACCCTCTTGAACTGGGAGGACAAAAATTCAATGGCCTTTTCCGTTGAAACACGCCTGCCATTTCTCGATTACCAGCTGGTCGAAACATGCCTCTCAATAAACAATAATTATAAGATCGTCGATGGCTGGTCGAAATACCTGCTCAGGAAAAACATGGAACCTGTGTTGCCTGAATCCATCACATGGAGAAGAAAAAAGATCGGTTTCAACGCCCCTGTCAATAAATGGTTACCTGACCAGGCGATGATATTGAAGGAGATAAATGATTCTGAATTAATCCGGTCGTTATACTCCGGGCCAATCCAAAAGCTGGCTGACCGGAATATTGAATGGCGGCTGTATAATATTGCCAAATGGCAAAAATTGTTTAACATTGATAATCTTTAATTCTATTGAAAACACTTGTTCATATTACACAATACATCCACCCTTTAAAAGGGTACCAGGAAAATCAATTTGCCCGCGTTCATAAAGAAACTTTTGAGAAGGTAATTATTATTTGTTCCGATTATGTTGAAATATGGGGTAGCGACCTGAAACATAATATTAAAGAATTGGATGAAGCATTCGAACAACGGACCGGTGTTCAGATCATCCGCCTGAAAACATTTCCATATAGCTTTTCCGGAAGGGTTTTTGTATCAGGACTTCAAAGAACATTGAACCGGATCAAACCTGACGTAGTCTATTCACACTCCCTGTCTGCTCCGATGACCCTGATCACAAGCAGATGGCTTAAACGGGAACGCAGGAAGAGACCGGTATTCACGATTCTTGATGATCATATGGTATTTGTGGCTACAGAGAATAAATTTTCGTCCCTGTTTTACAAACTCCTGGGACTGTTTTTTTATAAGCGATATATCAGCGTTTTCGATAAATGGATCGCCGTATCAGAAGAGACCAAAGATTTTATAATCCAGAAATTTTCACAGAAATTAAATGATAAGATTATTGTAATTCCGCTCGGCGTTGACCTGAACCTGTTTAAGCATAATGAGCAGTCCCGCATTGAATTCAGAAAAAAGTATGATATACCTTCAGATTATAAACTAATCGTATATACCGGGAAAAGAGATCTGTTTAAAAATCCATTTATCCTGGTAAAAGTTCTCCGGAAATTATTACTTGCTGATCAGAAATATAAATTACTCATGGTTGGGGAAAATGTCAAACAGTATGATAAGCGGATTGTTGAATATCTTCATTCCAATCCTGTTTTGATAAACCATGTCATTCTGCAGGAACCCGTGAGTAATTCCCGGCTTCCTGAAATTTATTCGTCTGCTGATGTTGCCATCTGGCCTAACGGATCTTCCATGAGTATGCTTGAGGCTATGGCTTGCGGTTGCCCCGTTATTGCACCGGATATAAAAGTTAACAGGGAACGTTTATCAGGAAACCGGGGATTGCTTTTTAATAATGAATCTGAAGATGATTTGTATAAAAAAATTATGGAGCTTAATATAAAATCGGAAGAGATATCCAAAAATGCATTAGAATGGGTTCAAAATTATGATTGGGAATTGTTAGGAAAACAAAGCATCTCATTAAGCACCTGAAAGTGCTCGGATATCTCATAAATATGAATTTAAAATGGATTTGAAATTATGAATTGTGGCTAGTTTTTGTTTTTTTTTAATTTTATGAATAGTACAATACTTAAGAGATACTTTTGAAATCATTTCAAGGTAAATTTATACTTTCATTAAAAAAACATATTCTAAAAAAGTGAAAAGTATTAACAAAAAAGTAATTGGTGTTTTTCGTAATGGACTAGTCCCAGTAAAACCATTATTGGTTCATTTATTTGAAATGGAAGCAAGGATTTCGAGATATTGGGCATCTGCTGCGCATAAGCGATTATTTTTGGCAGAATGGGGCATTCCAAAAAATCCCGAGTTTTTTGATCATTATATAGATCTATTCTATTCCTGGCAGAAATTAAGAGAATCTCATTGGTTAGAGCGTGGTGTTTTTAGTCTATTAGCCCTAAAAAGAGAGGGTGCTGTTTTAGAAATTTCATGTGGGGATGGATTTAATGCTAGAAATTTTTACAGTGGGTTGGCAAAATCAGTAATCGCCTGCGATTTTAATAAAAAAGCAATTGCGACGTCTAAAAGGAAAAACAAAGCACCTAATATTGATTTCGTCTTAGCGGATATCAGATATGCAATGCCAAAAGGTGATTTTGATAACATTATTTGGGATCACGCAATTGAGCATTTTACTTCTGAAGAAATAGAAGTTTTGATGAAAAATATAAAAGAACGCTTGAAAAAAAACAATGGCATTCTTAGCGGGTCAACTATCATGGAAAGACCTGAAGGAAAAAGTTTACCTCAACACGAATATGAATTTAAAAATATGGCAGATTTGAAACGATTTTTAACACCACATTTTAAGAATGTTATAGTATTTGAAACAATTTACCCATTAAGACATAATCTGTATTTTTGGGCATCCGATGCAGTGCTGCCATTTTCAAATAATTGGGGACATTGGATTAAAATTGACGAATAAAAAATTAATGAATAAAGAACCGTGTACAATTAAATGTAATTATTATCTTATCTAAGACATTGCCTAAATTAATAGCAGCTTCTGATTCATTTGAAGAATTCACATTTTTAAAAATGTAATTTCATTCATTTAACTCTTCTATTTTCTGTTTGATCAATTATAAATATTTTTAGTATGAATAATCATTGTTTAATTATTGGTGGTGGCGGTTTTATCGGTAGAAACTTAACTCAATTCTTATTAAACAGTGGATTTTTCGTGCGGATTTTTGATCGTAATGATGATGACCTGAAATCGCTTGACCAACAATGGAGATCACAATTAGATTTCGTAAATGGTGATGTGAAGGACTCACAAAAATTAATTGAAAGTACAATTGGTATCGACACCTTGATATGGCTTGTCCATACCTCCGTTCCATCAACCAGCATGGAGAATGTAGAGCAGGATTTAATATCCAATATCTCGCCCTTGATTAATTTTTTTGAAAAACTCCATGGCATTGTTACCATTAAAAAATTTATTTATATATCTTCTGGTGGAACAATTTATGGCAATAATATTTATTCACAACCAATTCATGAAGAGTATTTCAAAAATCCAATCTCGAGTTACGGTTTAACCAAATTAGTTGCGGAAGAATATATAAGCTTTTTCCTGAATTCTTTTAATATAAATGGATTCATACTTAGACCCTCCAACGTTTATGGAGAATATCAAAACCTGAAAAATCCTCAGGGAATTATCGGGCATGCATTTAAATCCATAATGAAAAGAGAATCTCTTCCCTTATACGGAGATGGCAGCGTAGTAAGAGATTTTCTATATGTGTCCGATTTGTCGCGCCTGATTTATAAGTGTATTGAGTATGATTCTGACATAAAACGGAAAATAATAATAAATGCCGGATCCGGTGTTGGTTATTCTATTTCTGATGTTGTTGAACGTATTTCATCTATAGCTGGATCAAAAATTAAAATATTAAAAATGCCTGAAAGAAATTTTGACTGCAGTTATAATGTTTTAAATATAGATAAAGCAAAAGAAATTTTTTCCTGGGAACCTGAAGTTTCGCTGGATAATGGATTAAAAAATGTCTGGAATTGGATTAAAAACACAAATAATGTATAACAAAATAATCGCTATCGGCCCGGTTATGCGTAAGAATTCGAATCTTTTTTCAGGCCAGTCCATGATGTTCCAACTTTTTGTTGACGAATTAAAAGACAAAAAAATTGACGTTCTAATTGTTGATATTAACAGTACGTTTGCTAAATCCCGTACATCCGGTAAATTTTCATTTCTTAGGGGGTTAGAATATTTTTTTATTTTAATGAAGGTATTTTTTACTCTTGGGTTTAACTATCGTCAGTATCTTTACATCACAACTGCGCAATCGAGGGTTGGTTTTTACAGGGATTTTTTTATTATTAATATGGCGGAATTATTTGGATACAAAATAATAGCTCATCAGTTTGGTGCAAATTATAATGAATTTTATAAATCACAGCCTGAAATGCTCCGGAAAGCAATCAGGAGAACACTTGAAAAATCAGAATTTATAGTGGTCGAAGGAGAGTTTTCCAAAATGCAGTTTAATTTTATTGAAAACTTTGAAACAAAAGTAGTTCCAATAGAAAATGGTTTGCCCGAAAGAAACCTGAAAGCATCAGGTACAGGAAAAACATATGAACAGTTGAGCCCTTTCAATCTTTTTTATTTAAGTAATATGATTGAGAGCAAAGGCTATTTGGATGTTCTTGATGCTGCTAATATCCTGGTTAATGACCATAAGAAAAATATTAAATGTGTTTTTGCAGGAAAATTCATGTCATCGGTTGATGACACTTTGTTCAGTAGTGCTACAGAGGCACAGGAATCATTTTTTAAATTTATTGAAACTAATAAGTTAAACTCATCAATAACTTATTTCCCGGGTCTGGAAGGGAATCAAAAAGCCGATTATTTTTTAAATTCACATATATTTTTGTTGCCAAGTTATTATTTAAATGAAGGTCAGCCGGTATCTGTCCTGGAGGCGATGGCATATGGTGTGGTACCGGTCGTTACGAAATACAGGATGATTCCTTTAATGGTAACAGAGCAAACCGGATTTTTTGTGCAACCGAGAAATTCTGCTGAAATAGTCCGGGTTATCCTGTATTTAATGAATAACCCAGGGAAATATGCCGAGTTTTCCCAGGCATGTACAGATCGTTATAAAGAAAATTTTACACGTCAAAAGTATGTTCAAAAATTATTAGAATTATTTAACCAACTTCCTCATCCAAAAAAAATATAGACATTATGTTTAAAGACAAAACACTCCTCATCACAGGTGGCACCGGCTCTTTTGGCAATACCGTCTTAAATCGTTTTCTGAATTCTGAAAGTTTTAAGGAAATCAGAATTTTCAGCCGCGATGAAAAGAAACAGGATGATATGCGAAAACGGTTGAATAATCCGAAAGTCAAATTCTTTATAGGCGATGTAAGGGATATGCGATCTATTGATCCTGCTGTGAAAGGAGTTGATTACATTTTTCATGCAGCCGCACTGAAGCAGGTCCCCTCTTGCGAATTTTTCCCGATCGAAGCAGTTAAAACCAATATTCTGGGAACTGAAAATGTCCTTGCCGCTGCCGAAATTAATAAGGTTAAGCGGGTTGTGGTTCTGAGTACCGATAAGGCAGTCTATCCCATCAACGCCATGGGAATGTCAAAGGCAATAATGGAAAAGGTAATGATAGCCAGATCACGAAACCTGGATCCGGGTAAACAGGTCTTTTGCGGAACAAGGTATGGCAATGTGATGGCCTCACGAGGCTCGGTTATTCCTTTATTTATTGAACAGATAAAATCAGGAAAGCCTGTCACCATTACCGATCCCAACATGACCCGCTTCATGATGACCCTTGAAGATGCGGTTGAGCTTGTACTCTACGCATTTGAACATGGCAAACCCGGTGATATCTTTGTGCAAAAATCACCGGCAGCAACGATTTCGATCCTTGCCGAAGCCTTAATAGAACTTTATCAACAGAAGACCGAAATTAAAATGATCGGGACCCGGCATGGTGAAAAACTCTTTGAAACGCTGGTTAACCGTGAGGAAATGGTGAAGGCAACTGACCTGGGCGACTATTTCCGGATCCCGGCTGATAATCGTGATCTGAATTATGATCAATACTTTTCCGAGGGGATCAGGGATGTGTCGGATTTCGAAGAATACACTTCTCACAACACACACCGCCTGGATAAAAAAGGAATGATGGATCTGCTGCTGAAATTGCCGTCGGTCAGACATGACATACTGAACGAACAAAATGCCATGCAATACCTTGATTGAATAAGGAATTTTTAACAGGAACCCTTTATCAGAAATTAACAGATACCATCAATGCAAAAAGTAGGCATTACCGGCCAGTCAGGTTTTATAGGAACCCATCTTTATAATACCCTCAAACTTTATCCATCGGAATTTGAACCTGTCAGTTTCAGGGATGATTTTTTTTCTGATAACCACCAGTTGGACCAATTTGTCTCTTCCTGTGATGTAATCGTTCATCTGGCAGCACTGAACCGGCATAGGAATCCGGATGAGATCTATGATACGAATTTACTACTGGTCCGGAAACTTATCGATGCTTTGGAACGTACCAAGAGCAGTGCCCATGTTCTGTTTTCTTCGTCTACCCAGGAAGACCGGAACAATCCATATGGAATGTCCAAAAAAAAAGGCCGTATTCTTTTGGCAGAATGGGCTGAAAAGAATAATGGAGGCTTTACAGGATTGGTCATTCCCAATGTGTTTGGCCCATTTGGGAATCCATTTTACAATTCAGTAATTGCAACTTTTTCACATCAGCTGAACCGGAACGAAACACCGAAAATTGAGATCGATGCCGAACTGAAATTGATCTATATAAGTGAATTGGTCAATGTATTTATCGAAAAGATCAGGAATTACACACAGCCTGAAATTATCCGCGAATACCTGGTTTCGCATACGTCGAACCTCAGCGTGACCGGTATCCTTCATCACCTGGTAAGATACAAATTCGAATATGTTGAAAAAGGGATAATCCCGGCGCTCAACAGCACCTTTGAAATCAATTTATTCAATACATTCCGCTGTTACATGGATATCTCAAATCATTTTCCGGTACAATACCTTCAACATACCGACAACCGCGGCTCTTTTGTTGAATTGCTAAGGTTGAACGGAGGTGGACAGGTGAGCTTTTCGACCACCAGACCAGGAATAACCCGTGGCAACCATTTTCATACCCGGAAAATTGAAAGATTCGCTGTAATAAAAGGAAATGCCAGGATTCAGTTAAGAAGAATCGGAACTCCAGAAGTAATAAACCTCATGCTTTCCGGGGATAAACCTGCTTATGTCGATATGCCTGTGTGGTATACACACAACATCACCAACACCGGCACAGAAGAACTGTATACGATCTTCTGGATTAATGAATTCTTCAATCCGGAAGATCCCGATACCTTTATTGAAAACGTCTGAAACTTTGAAAGCAACCCGAACCCAGAACCCAGAACCCAGAACCCAGAACCCAGAACCCCGAACCCAGAACCCAGAACCCAGAACCCAGAACCCAGAACCCAGAACCCAGAACCCAGAACCCAGAACCCA
>Ga0182027_10004788_pt1 | contig 20800 bp, 38 predicted proteins | sample 712E1DmetaG_FD_121300 | JGI IMG/M metagenome (GOLD analysis project Ga0182027, IMG submission 121300) | Permafrost microbial communities from Stordalen Mire, Sweden - 712E1D metaG (Illumina Assembly) | ecosystem: Environmental > Terrestrial > Soil > Wetlands > Permafrost | place: Sweden...
GTTTATTGACATTGCAAATCCTTAATCCTATAATTCACCAATTATGACTGAAACTGCAAAATCTCCCGCCGAGATCCATCTTCAAGCGACTCGTGAAAAGCTAGCCTTTCTGGGGGAGCAAATAGGAAGTATCTTACAGCGGAGGAATCCTGAAGTTAATTTTGGAAGATATCCAGATGTCATAAGAGAAGGGATTGAAGGATTAGATTTTGTTAATGTCATTTCAGTTTATGAAGAATTGCCAGTGCCTATGTTAGTTGATTTCAGCGCTTTTGGAGAATGGTCCGTTAGGGTAGGGATAGACCAAGAGAGAAATTCCCTGGAAAAGATGGAGGAATTAGAATTTTTATTAGAAGAAAGAGCAAGCCAGAGAGAAGGAAGGCCTAGTCTTCATGGAAAAATTTCGTTAGAACACAGAACCGGTTTGCTAGAAGATTTAGCTCACGATCTAGAGCTGGCCATCACAAAGCTTTGTTGAAGCTAAAGAGAAAAGTGATCCTATTGCATTTATATTTACCGCATTATATAATAAACCAGGTTTAAAATGGCTAAAAAAATGGAGGTACATTTGACCACCTGAAACCGAGCCTAACAAGATTTTTAGCTGAAAGCGGCTTGGATTGGGTCGCTTTTTTTGTTGTAAAAGGACTTTATACATATGAATTTAAATGGATTAATCGGAATGAAAAAATATCAAAGTCAGGCCTTTTTGGAGGATGGGCAAAGAGTGCCTTTATCCGCTATTTTAGTTTCGGGAAACATAATTACCCAAGTTAAAACAGACGACAAAGAAGGCTATAATTCCCTTCAGGTAGGATTCGGAATCAATTCAAAGGCAAATAAAGCAAAATTAGGAAACGGAAAAAAAGCTGGGCTAGAACAATCGCCCCGTTTTTTTAAGGAAATAAAACTAGCCGAAAAAGGTGAATTCAAAGCAGGAACAGAAATTTTACCCGGAGATATTTTTAAAGCGGGAGACATAATTGACGTAATTGGCGTATCCAAAGGTAAAGGGTTTGCCGGAGGAGTTAAAAGACATCATTTTAAAGGAGGCCCAAGAACTCACGGACAATCAGATAGGGAAAGAGCGCCCGGATCAATCGGACAGACAACCACGCCGGGAAGAGTTTATAAAGGAAAAAGAATGGCCGGCAGAATGGGGCACGAAAGGGTTACCGTTAAAAACTTGCAGGTTTTAGATATAACTGCGGATGGAATTTTATTAATTAAGGGTTTAATTCCTGGATCAGTTAATAGTTTGGTAATGATTAATAAAGTAGGCGAAAATAAAAAATTCATTCCTTTATACAAAGAAGTTAAAGAGGAAGAATTAACCGAGGAGGTTCAGGTTCAACCCGAAACAGTCGTTTCGGAAGAACCAATCCAAAAGACAGTGGAAGCAGCCGTATCCGAGGAAAATCAAATAACAGAGGAATTACCTAAGACAGAAGAAGTTATCAAAGAGCCTGTCGCCGAAGAAAAAACTCGGGAGATGCCATTAGAGGAAGTAAAAGAAGGGGAAGAAAATGCCGGTAAATAAAGTAAAAAAACCAGCAGTTAAAAAAACAGTAAAACCTATAAAAAAGGTTGTTGTTAAGCCTATTGCGGTAAAAAAAGCGGCAGCAAAAGCATCACCTGTAGTAAAAGTCCCAAAAGACTCTTTAAAAATAGATGTTTATGATCTTAAAGGAAAAGTGGTTGAAAAAACCGATTTGCCAAAGGAAATATTCGGAGTAAAAGTAAACAGCCAATTAGTGGCTCAGGCGGTCAGAATTTATTTGGCAAACCAAAGAAGAGGAACAGTTTCAACTAAGACCAGAGGCGAAGTAAAAGGATCATCGGTAAAAATCTATAAACAAAAGGGAACAGGAAGAGCAAGGCACGGTTCAAAAAGAGCTCCGATTTTTGTTCACGGAGGATTGGTTTTTGGTCCAAAACCAAGGGATTATTCTTTAAGTTTTCCTAAAAAAATGAAAAGATTAGCTTTATTTTCAGCATTAACGTCAAAAAACGAAAAAGGGGAAATTAAAGTAATTAAAGGACTTGAAAAAATTGAGCCAAAAACAAAATTAATGGCCCAAGTGGTTGAAAAATTGGGATTTGAAAACAAAAAAAGAAAAATCCTTTTAGTTACTCCGGACTCAATAAGGGCTTTAGATAATCTTTACAGAGCTTCTAAGAATTTAAAAGGAGTAGGTGTTTTAAGCGCAAATATGCTTAATACCTATCAAGTTTTAAATAGCAATTCGATTGTTTTAATGAAAGATGCAATCGATTCTTTAGCAAAAACATTTTTAAAGGAGAAAAATTAATGGATACAATAATTGCGCCAATTATAAGTGAAAAATCTATGAATGACGCCGGAAACGGTAAGTTTACCTTTAAAGTTGAAAAAACAGCCAATAAAGGGAAAATAAAAAAAGAAATAGAGAATAAGTTTAAAGTAAACGTTATAAAAGTTTCCACAATGGTTGTAAAAGGAAAATCAAAAAAAACAGGCAAAAAAAGAATGGAAACAAAAACGTCTGATTGGAAAAAAGCTTTAGTAGTCTTAAAAAAAGGCCAAAAAATTGATTTATTTGAAGTTGGAGGACAGCAAAAATAAGATGAAACTTAAATTTTTAAAGAAAAAAAATTCAGGAAGAGATTCAAGCGGAAAAGTAAGCGTTAGGCATCAGGGCGGCCAACATAAAAGATTTACAAGGACAATTGATTTTAGGCGGGATAAAAAAGGAATTGTTGGAAAAGTAGTTGGAATTGAATACGATCCAAACAGAACGGCGGATTTGGCTTTGATAAACTATTCAGACGGCGAGACAAGGTATATTTTAAGACCGGCTGATTTAAACTTAAATGATAAAGTCGTTGCCGATTTAAATGCTGACATAAAAGCCGGTAATGCTCTTCCGCTTTCCCAGATTCCGATTGGAACTTTTGTCCATAACATTGAACTTACTCCCGGAAAGGGAGGCCAAATGGCAAGAAGCGGCGGGACTGCCGCAATAGTTCAGGCAAAAGAGGGAGATTTTGTTCATTTAAAACTCCCGTCGGGGGAACTCAGAAAAATAAGAGCATCGGGATATGCTACAATCGGAACCTTAGGAAATGTGGAATGGAAAAACAAATTTTTCAGGACTGCAGGGGCAAAAATCCGAAGGGGAATTAGGCCAACCGTAAGAGGAGTCGCTCAAAACCCAAGATCTCATCCTCACGGAGGAGGAGAAGGAAGATCGGGAATCGGAATGTCGCTTCCGAAAACATATGCCGGCAGACCGGCAGTTGGAAAAACAAGAAGGCCGAAAAAATATTCAAATAAATATATATTGCAAAGGAGAAAGAAATAATGGCAAGAAGTTCTAAAAAAGGACCATTTATTGATCCTAAATTAATAAAAAAAGTTTTAAGACAAAAGCAAATGGGAGATAAAACGCCAATCAAGACTTGGTCAAGAGCAAGTGTTATCTCTCCCGATTTTGTCGGACACACACTATCTATTCATAACGGTAGAAATTTTATTAACGTATTTATTTTAGAAACAATGGTTGGACATAGGCTTGGAGAATTTTCTCCAACCAGAACTTTTAGAAGTCACGGAAGAGTTGTTGCAAGAGAAATTAGTAAAACATAAAAATATGGATGTAGTAGCAAAAGCAAACTCAGTTAGAGTAAGTTCAAGAAAAGTAAGGTTGGTTACGGATAGTATCAAAAAGCTATCGGTGGACGAGGCGCTTGCCGCTCTTTCTGTGACCAAAAAAAGAGGCGCGACAGATTTAGAAAAAACTTTAAAAAGTGCGGTTGCAAACGCGATGAATAATTCAAACTTACAGAGAGACAATTTGTTTATAAAAAGCATAGAAATTACGGATGGTACGGCATTTAAAAGATATCATCCATCAACCAGAGGAAGAATTCATCCTTACAAAAAAAGAACCAGTCATATTACAATTGTTCTTTCCGAAATTGTTGAACAGAAAGTTGAAGAACAAATAGAGAAAGGAGGGTCTTCAAAGTCTTTGACTTCGGAGACTAAAACAAAAAATGGGACAAAAAGTTAATCCGAAATTATTTAGATTAGGACCCGTTTATAACTGGGATAGCAGATGGTTTGATGATAAAAATTACAAAGAAACCTTGCTTGAAGACTATAAAGTAAGAAAGGCTCTTACGGAAAAGCTTAAAAATGCCGGAGTTTCAAACGTAGAAATTGAAAGATCTATAAACAGCATAAAAATAATCATATACGTTTCCAAGCCCGGAATGGTTATCGGAAGAGCCGGATCTGGACTCGAGGATCTTAAAAAATATTTACAAGAGCTTTTGGGGATAAAAAATGACGGAAAAAATGTCAGGAAACTGGATATTAGGGTTGAGCCGATAAAGGAGCCAAATTTAGATGCATATTTAGTCGCAAGAAATATTGCGGATCAATTAATCAGAAGAATGCCGCAAAGAAGAATAATGAATCAGACAATTGAAAGAGTCATGGGAGCCGGAGCTAAAGGAGTAAGGATTGTCCTTTCGGGAAGAATTGGTGGAGCGGAAATCGGTAGAAGGGAAAAATTGCAAAGAGGAAAAGTGCCGCTTTCGACAATTAGAGAGCGCATAAGCTTTGCAAGCGTTCCGGCATTAACAAAAAAAGGTTACATAGGAGTTAAGGTTTGGATAAACAGTCCGGAGAGTAAATAATATGTTAGTACCAAGAAGAGCAAAATACAGAAAACAACAAAGAGGATCAATGAAAGGGGTTGCCCATAGCGGGACCGAGGTTTCTTTTGGAGAATACGGTTTAATTTCGGAAGGAACAGGCTGGATTACAAGCCGACAAATTGAGGCTGCAAGGCGTTCAATTACACATTACACAAAAAGAGGAGGAAGAATTTGGATTAGAATTTTTCCGGACAAACCGATTACTCACAAACCGGCCGAAGTAAGAATGGGCGGAGGAAAAGGCGATGTTAGTGAATATGTAGCACCCGTTAAGCCCGGTAGGATGATGTTTGAAATGGCAGGAGTGACAAAAGAAATCGCTTTTGCTGCATTAAGATTAGCAGCTCATAAATTGCCGATTGCTACAAGAATAGTAGAAAAATAATATGAAGAAGAAAGATAAAAAATTAATACAGGAAAAAAGCTTAGACGAGTTAAAAGTTTCATTAAAAGAAGCTAGGAATATTTTGTTTACGTTAAAAATTGAAAAGTCGCAAAATAAACTTAAAAACACAAGAAGCCTTTTTCATAAAAGAAAAGAAATTGCCAGAATTTTAACGGCGATTAAAGGGAAGGAGTTTTTAAATGCAAAAAAAGTTTAACGGAACCATAGTTTCCGTAAAAATGCAAAAAACAGTAGTAGTTGAGGTAACAACTAGTTCGCCTCATAAACTATATAAAAAGTTAATTAAAACCGGCAAGAGATATAAAGCCGATACCGGAGATCTTGCTTTGAAATTAGGAGATAAGGTAAAAATAGGTGAAATAAGCCCGATGTCCAAAGATAAAAAATTTAAAGTTTTGGAGGTAATAAAATGATTCAACACAGATCAATTCTAAGGGTTGCAGATAATTCTGGGGCGAAATCTTTAATGGTCATCCAAATTTACGGAGGATCAAAAAGAAAATTTGGACGACTTGGAGATACTCTTAATTGCGTGGTTAAGGAAGCTAATCCAACAGGGCAGGTAAAAGAAAGTGAAATGGTAAAGGCTGTGCTTGTCCGAAGCAGAAAAGAATTTAAGCGAGCGGACGGATCGTATATTAGGTTCTCCGATAATGCCGGAGTATTAATTGACAATGCAAAGGACAAAAATCCTAGAGGAACAAGAATTTTTGGTCCCATAGCAAGAGAAGTGAGAGACAGAGGTTTTATGAAAATTGCGAGTATGGCGCCGGAGGTAGTTTAAAATATGTCAAAATTCAAAGTTCAAAAATCAAATATTAAAATTAAAAAATTAAAAAAAGGAGACGAAGTAATAGTAGTTGCCGGAAAAGATAAAGGCAAAAAAGGAAAAATAGAGGTAATCCTTAGCAGGGAAAACAAGGTTGTTGTAACGGGGGTAAATCAATACAAAAGACATTTAAAGAAAAGATCTCAAAATCAGCCATCGGAAATAATTACCTTAACGAAACCGCTGCCTGTTAGTAATGTGGCGTTAGTTTGTCCAAAATGCCATCTTCCAACAAGAGTCGGTTTTAAAAAAGAAAAAGGCGAAAATTTTAGATTTTGCAAAAAATGTAACGCACAAATATGAATTTAAGAGATAAATTTTACAAAGAAATAGTAAAAATTTTAATGGAAAAATTAGGAACAAAAAATGCAATGGCAGTTCCAAAGCTTTCTAAAATCGTACTTAATATGGGAGTGAGAGATGTATTGGCAGACAAAAAGAATTTAGAAAGAGAAGCGGCCTTTTTTGCTCAAATAGCAGGTCAAAAAGCAAAAATAATGAAAGCAAAGAAATCTATTTCTACATTTAAATTAAGAGAGGGAGATGAAATTGCGCTAATGGCAACATTAAGGGGAAAAAGAATGTATGATTTCTTTGAAAAATTGGTTGCGATTGTATTTCCTCGAATAAGGGATTTCCACGGGGTTAAAAGAGAAAGTTTTGACGGGAAAGGAAATTATTCTCTGGGATTTTCGGAAAGTACCGTTTTCCCCGAGATAGATCCGTCAAAAATTGATAAAATACAGGGACTTGAGATAAGTATAGTTACGACAGCAAAAAATAACGATGAAGGGCTGACGCTTTTAGAAGCGCTTGGAATGCCTTTTAAAAAGGTTTAAATATGGCAAAAAAGTCAAACGTAGTAAAATTTTTAAAGAAACAAAAGTTTACGGTAAGAGATAAAAACCGTTGTAATCTTTGCGGCCGATCAAGGGCTTATATGAGAAAATTCGGAGTTTGTAGATTGTGTTTTAGAGAATTGGCATCGAAAGGAGAATTACCGGGAGTAATAAAGACCAGCTGGTAAATTTAAATAAATATGAATTATCAAGTTTCGGATTTTGTAATTAGAATAAAAAATGCAGCCTTGGCAAAAAGAAAAGAGGTTGTTTTACCCTACTCAAAATTAAACCTAGCAATTGGCAAAGTATTGGTTAAAAACGGTTTCTTGGAAAATATAAAAGAAGAAGAGGAAAATAAAAAAAAGGTACTTAAGGGAACGATTAAATACGAAAGACGACAGCCTGTATTATCACAAATCGATATAATCTCAAAACCTTCGCTTAGAGTTTACGGACACAAAAATTCTATCGGAGAGCTTGAAAAAAGAGGAAGAAGGACAGTAGTTGTTTCAACAAGTCAGGGAGTAATGATCGGAAAAGAAGCCAGAAAGAAAGGATTAGGCGGAGAAATTCTCTTTGCCATTTGGTAGTTTGGGCAAAACTTACTATAGATAATATGTCAAAAATCGGGAAAAAAATTATAGAAATAACAGACGGGGTTACGTTAACTTACGAAAATCGTGAAGTTAAGGCGACCGGGACAAAAGGTAGCTTGTCTTTTAGTGTTCCCAAAGGAATAGAACTTAAAATAGAAGACGGAAAAGTTCAAGTTTCTCAAAAAGTGGAAAACAATGAAACTAAAGCACTGTTTGGCTTGACAAGAGCGGTAATCGCAAACCTAATAACAGGAGTCTCAAAAGGCTTTGAAAAAAAACTTGAGCTTTCAGGAGTTGGATACAGAGCTCAAGCAGCGGGGGATACTTTGACTTTATCGGTTGGATATTCGCATCCGGTTGTTATTAAAGGAAGGGAAGGAATAACTTTTGCTTCTGCAGAAGGCGTTATTACAGTTTTGGGTATGGATAAAGAAATTGTTGGTAATACTGCTGCACAAATAAGAGCAATTAGACCGCCTGAGCCGTACAAAGGAAAAGGAATTAAATATCAGGGAGAAAAAATCCGAAGAAAAGCCGGAAAAGCGGCAAAGGCAGTTGGAGGAAAATAATGAAAGAATCAAAATTAAAAAGACAAAAAAGAATTAGGTCAAAAATAAAAACAGCTAATAACCGGTTAAGACTTTCGGTATTTAGATCAAATAGTTATTTTTACGCACAAATAATTGATGATGAAAAAGGAGAAACTTTGATCGGAATATCGGAAAAAGAATTTTCGGAAAAGGGAGTTAAAACGGAAAAGGCAAAAAAATTAGGAGTTTTACTTGCAAAAAAAGCAGTAAGCAAAAAAATCAAAGAAGTGGTTTTTGACAGGGGAAGTTATGCTTATCACGGAAGAGTAAAAGCCTTTGCTGAGGGTGCAAGGGAAGGAGGCTTAGTTTTTTAATGGCAGATATAAATGTTTTTGATAATCAAAGGAATTCTGAATTTCAGGAAGAAATTGTTCAGGTAAACAGAGTTTCTAAAAAAACTAAAGGCGGAAATAAGATTGGTTTTTCCGTTTTGACCGTTGTTGGAAATAAAAACGGTAAAGTTGGAGTTGGTCTTGGAAAAGCTCCCGACGTAGCATCTGCAATTAAAAAAGGAGTCGCTATCGCAAAAAAACACGCAATTGACGTTCCGATTGTAAGAGGAACAATTCCGTTTGAGTTTTACATAAAACTTGGAGCGGCAAAAATTATTCTTAAACCGGCCCCGACAGGAAGCGGAGTCATTGCAGGAGGAGCCGTTAGAAGCGTTGTTTCTTTAGCCGGTATTCAAAATATTTCATCCAAAGTCTTGGGAACAAAAAATCAGGCAAGTAACGTTTATGCGACAATAGAAGCTTTAAAAAGATTAGCTCTTAGGTACGAAAGGGAGAAAAAGAATTATGGAACTAAATAAATTATCTAAATTAACCGAAAAGCAAAAAAGAAGACTTGGGCAGGGTCATGGATCAGGGAGAGGAAAAACCGCCGGAAGAGGAACCAAAGGACAAAATTCAAGAAATAAAGTACCGCTGTTTTTTGAAGGAGGAGCTCTTCCCCTTATAAAAAGACTTCCCTACCGAAGAGGAAAAGGAAGAAATAAAGTCTTTAAAAACAGGCCAATCTCGGTAAACGTAAAAGCGCTTAATTTATTGAAAAAAGATACCGTCGTAGATCTTAAGAGCTTGGTGGATAATCAAATTATAGACCAAAAAGACGCGGCTTTGTATGGAGTAAAAATCTTAGGTGACGGAGAGTTGTCGGTAGCTTTGACAGTAAAGCTTCCTGTTTCAAAAGGCGCTGAAAAGAAAATTATCAAAGCCGGCGGGAAAATAGAAGCCGGAAAATAATTAATGGATAAGATATTTGCTATTTTTCGAAATAGCGTAAAATCGCCTGATATCAGAAGAAAGCTGCTATTTACAGCCGGAATTTTCGTAGTATTTAGAATTTTTGCTCACATTCCGGTTTCGGGAGTAAACCTTACCCAGCTTCGACTCCTTTTTTCGCAAAATCAATTTTTAGGGCTTTTAGATATTTTCTCAGGAGGAACCCTATCAAACTTTTCTGTTATGGCGTTGGGGCTTAATCCCTATATTAACGCGTCAATTATCTTACAGCTTTTAACAATGGTTTTTCCAAAACTTGAAGAGCTACAAAAAGAAGGAGAATCAGGCAGGCAGAAAATAAATCAATATACCAGAATGCTTACGGTTCCTTTAGCAATGCTTCAATCCGTAGGAACTTATGCGTTACTTAGAAACCAGCAGATTATTGCTAATCTAAATCCTTTTCTTTTAATTTCGTTTTTGTTAACAATGACAGCAGGCACAATGCTTTTGGTATGGCTTGGAGAATTAATTACGGAAAAAGGAGTCGGAAATGGAATCTCTCTTTTGATTTTTGCGGGAATCGTAGGAAGGCTTCCCGCAGCTTTTGGACAAACAATTTCAACTGCAAGCGCTGAGAATGTTTTTAATATTTTAGTTTTTGTGGTAATGGCTTTAATGGTAATTGCCTCAATTGTTTTAATCAACGAAGCAACAAGACAAATTACAGTTTATTATGCAAAACGGGTCAGGGGAAACAAAATGTACGGTGGACAATCAACTCATTTGCCTTTAAGACTTAATCAGGCGGGAGTAATACCAATTATCTTTGCGGTTTCGTTGGTTCTACTTCCTTCACTTATCGCAAATTATCTCTCGGTTTCTAAAAACGTAATTCTTCACTCGATTGCCATTTTTATAACAACGTCATTTAGTCCTAACGGCTTTATTTATAACGCTCTTTACTTTATTTTAGTTGTTGGGTTTACTTATTTTTATACAGCTGTTGTTTTTAATCCAAAGAAAATTGCCGATGAAATTCAGAAATATGGAGGATTTATTCCTGGAATTCGGCCTGGCTCACCGACCGCAAGTTATTTAAATTACATCTTAACAAGAATAACCTTGGCAGGAGCAATATTTTTAGGTATAATTGCTATCTTTCCAACAATTGCAAGATCATTTACAAATATTCAGAACTTAATGTTGGGAGGAACAGGAATTTTGATCGTTGTCTCAGTAGTTTTGGAAACGATAAAAGCAATAGAGGCGCAATTGGTAATGAGAAATTACGAAGGCTATTTAAAATAATAATATGAAAATAGTTCTAATCGGCATTCAGGGGGCAGGAAAATCAACCCAGGGAAGTCTTTTGTCTGAAAAACTTAAGATTCCCTATCTCTCTATGGGACATATATTTAGAGAGATAGCAAAGGAAAAATCAAAAATGGGAAGATATATTAAAGAAACAATGACTTCCGGTCTTTTAATTCCTGATAAAAAAACTCTAGCCATCGTTACAGAATATCTTCAAAGGCCGGAATATCAAAAAGGTTTTATTATTGACGGTTTTCCAAGGACAGTAGTTCAGGCAAAAGATTTTTCTCACGAAGTAGACAAAGTTGTTTATTTAAAAGTTTCCGATAAAGAGGCCTTATGGAGACTGTCTTACAGAAACGGTGAAGTAAGAGAGGATGAAACCTTACTTGCGGTAAGAAAAAGAATTGAGCTTTTTCATAAAGTCACGGAACCGGTTTTGGATTATTATAGGGAAAAAGGTAAATTAATTGAAGTAGACGGAGAAAAAACGATTGAGGATATATTTAAAGATATTTTAGTAAAACTGGGAGTTTAGCTTCAAAAATCTTATTTTATGAAAGGTTTCACAATTGCTATAGATGGACCGGTCGCTGCAGGAAAAGGAACGATTGCCCCGATAGTTGCTCGAAAACTAAACGGTATTTACCTTGATACGGGAGCGATGTATAGGTGCGTGGCTCTGTATTGCCTAAAAAATAATATTAGTTTAGATAATTCTAATTATATTGAGGAAGCTTTATCTAAGATTGATATTGATATTATTCTAGATAGGTTTTTTTTAAACGAGGAAGATGTAACTGAAGAAATCAGAACAAAAGAAGTAGATTTGGGAGTTGCAAAAGTTGCCGGAGTTGCAAAAGTAAGAGAAGTTTTAATTTTACAACAGAAAAAGATAGCAGAGAAAACTCTAAACCGGGGACTTGCTTTTGTAGCCGAAGGAAGAGATATCGCAACAAAAGTAGTACCAAACGCAGACTTAAAAATTTTTCTAACTGCAGATGTAAAAACAAGAGCGGAAAGAAGATTAAAACAAAAAGAGGAAAAAGACGAAAGTTTAAGCTTTGAAGAAATCCTCAAAGATATAATCAAAAGAGATAAGCAAGATATAGAAGTTAACAAAACTTTAGTAAGTAATCCGCAAGATTACGGTTATGTTATTTTGGATAACTCAAATATGTCGGAGGAAGAGACAGTTGATGTAATTATTAAGGAACTTAGAAAAAGAGGTTTATATGGTACCAATTAAAAGTTCTCAGGATTTAAAAAAAATGCAAGAAGGCGGAAAAATATTAGCGGCAGTTCTCTCAACTGTTCTTGAAAATATAAAACCCGGAGTTTCGGAAAAAGATTTAGAAGAAATTGCAGTTTCAGAAATCAAAAAAGCTGGCGGAGCACCCTCTTTTAAAATGGTCCCAGGATATAAACACGCACTTTGCATTTCAACTAATGATGTAATCGTTCATGGAATTCCGGGAAATTATAAATTTAAAGAAGGGGATGTTGTAGGAATAGATTGTGGAGTTTTCTATAAAGGGTTTCACACTGATATGTCTGATTCAATTATTGTCCGAGCAATAGACGTTAGAACTCAAACAATTGATTTTAGACTTAAACAACAAGAAAACGATTTATTTCTGGATACAGGAATAAAAGCTCTAGAAGAAGCAATAAAAGAGGCAAAAATCGGAAATCGAGTTGGTAATATTTCCAAAAAAATTCAAAGCTTTATTGAAGGAGCAGGATACTCGGTTGTCAAAGTTTTAGTTGGCCACGGAGTCGGAAAGGAACTTCACGAAGAGCCGGAAATTCCGGGGTTTTTGGACAAAACAATAGATCGAACACCTGTTTTAAAAGAAGGGATGACCATTGCGATTGAAGTTATTTACAACAAAGGTAAAAGCGGGGTCGAATATGGAGATGACGGATGGACAATAAGAACGCAAGATCACCAGATTTCAGGATTATTTGAGCGGACAGTTGCGATTACCAAAAATGGCCCTTTAATACTAACTAATTAGTATTGCCCTTTATAGGTTGTTTTGCTATAATAGGCTCAGATGACAATCGCGCTTATGCGATTGTCTAAGTTTTGGTCTTAATAACGTTATGGCTCATCAAGGGTCAATAGAAGTTGAGGGAATTGTAAAAGAATCCTTGCCCAATACTCTCTTTAGAGTAGAATTGCCGGATGGGAATTTGATTCTTTGCCATCTTTCGGGAAAAATGAGGATGCATTTTATAAAAATTCTTCCGGGAGATAGAGTTAGGGTAGAGATGACGCCCTACGATAAGACAAAAGGAAGAATTACATTTAGACTTAAGTAATATGAAAGTGCAAGCAAGCGTAAAACCAAGATGTGTTAAGTGCAAAATTATAAAACGCAAAGGCGTTTTAAGAGTGGTTTGCGAAAACCCAAGACATAAACAAAGACAGGGTTAATTTATGAGAATTTTAGGAATAAATTTACCGGATGAAAAAAGAGTCGACATTGGACTTACTTATCTTTATGGAATTGGCAGAAGCAACGTTTCAGAAGTGTTAAAAAAAGCAGATGTTGATGCTTCAAAAAGAATTAAAAGTTTATCGGAAGATGAACAAAAAAGAATCCAAAAAGTTTTAGAAAGCTATAAAATTGAGGGAGATTTAAGAGTTGAAGTTTCCGGGGATATTAAAAGGCTTAAAGAAATAGCTTCTTATCGGGGATCAAGGCACAGTAAAAATTTACCGGCCAGAGGACAAAGAACCAGGTCAAATGCGAGAACAAAAAGAGGAAAAAGAGTAACGATTGGAGCGATTAAAAAAGAGTTAGCGGCAAAAATAGATACAGCAAAAACGGCTGAAAAATAAAATATGGCAAAAATAGCAGACGCAAAAGAAAAAAAAGTAATAAAGAAAAAAAGTAACCTTAAGATTACCGAACACGGAAAAGTATTTATATCAGCTACTTTTAACAATACTTTGGTAACAATTACAAACGATAAAGGTGACACAATTGGTTGGAGTTCCTCAGGCGCGGCGGGGTTTAAGGGTACTCGTAAATCAACACCGTTTGCAGCTACAACAGCTGTTGAAAATGTTGCTAAAAAAGCGGTAGAAAAAGGTTTAAAAACAGTCGACGTTTTTGTTAAAGGGCCAGGGTCAGGAAGAGATGCTTCTTTAAGGGGAATTAAATCATCCGGGCTTTCTATTTCTATGATCGCAGATGTTACGCCGATGCCACATAATGGTCCAAGAGCAAAGAAAAAGAGGAGAGTTTAAACATGGCTAGATATACCGGTTCAAAACATAAATTAGCAAGAAAAGTAGGAGTAAACCTTTTAGATAAAGCTTCTAATTCTCTCCAGCGAAGATTAAACATTCCACCGGGTGTTCACGGAAGAAAAAGAAAAAGAAGACTCTCTGAATATGGACTTCAGATGAGAGAGAAACAAAAGGCAAAGATAACCTATGGACTTTTAGAAAAACAATTTAAAAATTTAGTTCAATCGGTTCAAAATAAAAAAGGCGATACAGGCGAACTTATTGTTTCAACACTAGAGACAAGACTGGATAATATCGTTTACAGATTAGGATTTGCCAAATCAAGAATGATGTCTAGGCAATTGGTTTCGCACGGACACGTTTTAGTTAATGATAAAAAAGTAAATATTCCATCGTTCCAAGTCAGAGTTGGAGATAAGGTCTCAATTTCAGAGAAACTGGAAAAAAACCCGGGAATTTTACAAGCTGTTGAAGACAAAGAAGGAAATCTGTTACCATTTCTTAAGAAAAACAAAGGTTTTGCGGGAGAACTTTTAAGAATGCCAAAAAAAGACGATTTTCAGGTTCCATTTGATTTACAGTTAATCATTGAATATTATTCCAGATAATGTTAGAATAGGTACTTATGGTCAATCCAACGTTTAAAGTAAAAGAAGAAAAAGGGACAGACGAATACGCAGAATTTATTATTGAACCCTTAGAGCCGGGCTACGGACATACTTTGGGCAATGCTTTACGCAGAGTCCTTTTAGTTTCTATTCCCGGAGCGGCTGTTACTTCGGTTAAGATCTCCGGCGTAAAGCACAAGTTTTCAACTGTCCCGGGTCTTAAAGAAAATGTTGTCGATCTCCTCTTAAATATAAAATTAATTAACTTCAGACTTTTGGATTCTAAAACATCAAGCACAGTTAAGTTATCGGTAAAAGGACCAAAAGAAATTACGGCAAAAGATTTGGAACTTCCAGAGGATGTGGAAGTAGTTAACCCAAGTCAATATATCGGTTCACTGGGTGATAAAAAAGGAAAATTAGACATCGAATTTACTATAGAAAAAGGAATGGGTTATTCGGTTGCCGAAGACAGAAAAATTTCAACGCTTGGAATAATTCCAACCGATGCTATTTTTACTCCGGTAAAAAGAGTTAACTATGAAGTTACTGCAACCCGTGTCGGTAGACAGACAAACTTAGACAGACTTATTTTAAAAGTTTGGACAAACGGAGTAGTTAAGCCAAGAGAAGCTTTAGATGAAGCAGCCAGAGTTTTAGCATCGTTCTTTTCTCAGGTTTATGAACCTACAGCAAGTCCATCTGCGGAAGTTTCATCTTCAACCCTGGCTTATCCGGAGAGCTTACTTAAAATGACTGTAGACGAACTTGATCTTCCAACAAGAATTTACAATAGTTTAAGAAATGGTGGAATCGAAACTGTGGCTCAGCTTTTGGAAACACCAAGAAAAGAATTGTCGTCAATGAGAAACATGGGTGGAAAATCAATTACAGTTATCGAAGAAAAACTTAAGGAAAAAGGAATAACCCTAACTGTTTAACATTGCTGTCAGTCTGGGTTAGCCTGCCTTACCAGGCAGGGCTGGCAGATTCTATTTAACTCTCCAGCTTTTGCCTCAAAATTTATGAGAAAAAACGTTTTTGGAAAACAATTAAAGAGAGATAAAAATGAGCGCACAGCTCTTTTTAAAGGATTAATGTCGTCTTTGGTTTTAAATGAAAGCATAAAAACAACTGAAACAAAAGCAAAAGCCATAAGAGGTGAGGTTGAAAAATTAGTTACAAGAGCTAAAAAAGAGACAAATCTGGCAAAAAAGTTATTAGGGAAAAAGCTCACGCCAAAGGCAATCGAGAAAATGATAAGAGAAATTGCTCCGCGGTTTAAAAACCGCCCGGGAGGATATACCCGTATGGTTAAGCTTGGCAAAAGATTTGGCGACCATGCACAAGTCGTAATAATTGAATGGGTGGAAAAAGCAAAAATTGAGCCGGTTGTTTCTACTCAGCAAAAAGGAAAACCGAAAAAAACAGAAAACCTTCCTTCGCGTAAAGCTTCGGAAGGGCAGGAAAAAAAGACGGTTAAAAAAGCTATAAAAAAGAAAAAATGAAATCAACGACAGCAGTAAAAGAAAAGGACATTAAAAGAGAGTGGCATTTAGTTGATCTTAAAGGAAAAACTTTAGGAAGAATCTCAACAGAAATTGCAAAATTACTTATGGGTAAAGCAAAGCCAAATTTCGTAAGACATTTAGATATGGGAGACTATGTTGTAGTAGTTAACGCCGGGCAGGTTAAAGTAACCGGAAAAAAAGAAGATCAAAAAAAATATTACAGGCATTCAGGATATCCGGGAGGCCTTAAGGAGGATGTCCTAAAAGACGTTAGGGCGGAAAAACCGGAAGAAATTATAATTCACGCGGTTTCGGGGATGTTGCCGCAAAACAGATTAAAAGCTAAAATGTTAAAAAGGCTAAAGGTTTTTAAAAGCGAAACTCATACTTTTGCAGATAAATTTAAAAAATAAATATGGTAGAACAAGTTATAGAAAAAAAGAATAATAAAAAGCAAGCTTACGTATCAACTGTCGGTCGACGCAGGGAGTCGGTAGCAAGAGTAAGACTTTATCTGGAAACCAAAGATAATCCAACCGTTGCCGGAGAAAAAATAAAAAAAGGCGATGTTTTTGTAAATGATAAAAAATTTGAAGATTATTTTAAAGGAAACGTTCCTTTAGTAGAGTTTCAGGAACCTTTAAAAATAACAAATACCTTAGATAAATATGCAATTACAATTAAAGTTGATGGTGGTGGCCAAAAAGGTCAAATCGGCGCCATTATTCACGCTCTCTCCAGAGCTTTGTCCGAAATTGATTTAAAAAACAGACAGATTTTAAAGAAAAAAGGCTTTTTAACCCGTGACCCAAGAACTAGACAGCGAAGAAATGTGGGAATGGGTGGAAAATCAAGACGAAAGAAACAATCCCCAAAGAGATAGTATTCAGTCGGCCTGAGGGACTTTCTTTTGAACACTTCCTGCCTTGGATACAGAAAATTATGCTTTCGTATCAAGATTCAGAACATGTTAACAGTAAACAAATGCTACCCCAAGGCCATTCTTTTTCCAAAGGCTATCATAATGAAAAAGTGAATTAAAGTATTATGAAGAATCACAATAAGTTATTCGCTAACCAATTCCTCTGCAGATTGAAATCCTTGGGTTTTATAAAAATGATCAAAAGAGAAAATAGCATCTGCTTTGTATTCTTCTGCAACAGCTGCAACAATACAATCAAACACAGTATTTTTCTTACTTGCTGCAGGACTAAAATATTTTAAAGAATTTACCAACGTTTGCTTATTTACTTCCACAACTTGCGCAGCCGGATCAGTCATCAGTTGGACAGTACCAAATGCACTAGCATTGCTATTCAGCACTCTTTGCATATGAGTTGCAGCTTCAGCGACTACTGTTGTAGGGTAAATAACCTGTGCATTTATAGCAGTTAATTTTTGAGAAATAGAATTAGCTTTTTGATGATGTATATCGTCAGGATTTGTTTGGGCAATAATTGCATCAGCGTCCGCAACAACAATTGGTTGTTTATTCGAAGAAAAGCTTGGCTTATTCATCTTTACTCCAATCTTTCCCCCACAAAAGTTCATCTATTTTAGTGGAACTATCTTTTGGTCCTTGTAAATTGTGTCGTTTACCAAGTTCTGCGAGCTTGAAAAGAATCTGAGTAGAAGCAGTTCCTTGCTGTGCAATAGAAACAATTCCTTTTTCAAGTGCTTGTCGTATTACTTCTGCCTTACTTTTATTTTGGTTTTTTGCAGTAAAGTTAATTTTCTGTTCTAATTGCTCTGGAATATACAGGTAAGTTTTTAACATATTATAGAAAGTATAACATGTTGCACGATATATTGTCAACTATCAAATTAGCCCGATATATCAATCTATTCGTATGTTTGATACCAATCAGATCTCCTCTTGTCGGGGTGCAGGGAATTGAACCCTGTCCACACGGCCCCCAGCCGCGCATTCTACCGGTAAACTACACCCCGTGATCCAAATTGACCTATTGTATTTTATCACAAAGTTAGTCTAAAATGGCTCTATGGCAAAAACTAGTTCGGCGCCAAAGAATGTGCCAAACGGCCCAACGGAGTCCTCAAAAAAATTAGAAGCAGTCCAGATGGCAATGGATCAAATTGAAAAACAATACGGCCGCGGATCGATAATGCGTTTCGGAGAATCGGGTCAAAAATTTGATATTTCAGTTATCTCAACAGGTTGTCTTCCCCTGGATCTGGCGCTTGGAGTTGGAGGAGTGCCAAGAGGCAGAATCATTGAAATTTACGGCCCGGAAGCTTCCGGAAAAACCACAGTTTGTTTATCTATAATCGCCCAAGCACAAAAGCATGGTGGCGTTGCAGCTTTTATAGATGCCGAACACGCCCTGGACCCGCTGTGGGCCGAGAGACTGGGTGTTAAATTGGATGAGCTCTTAATTTCCCAACCCGACACGGGCGAACAAGCTTTGGAGATTGCCGAAAGCCTTATCCGCTCAGGCGGCGTCGACGTTTTAGTAATTGATTCGGTTGCAGCTTTAGTTCCAAGAGCCGAAATCGAAGGAGAAATGGGAGATTCAATGATGGGTCTTCAGGCAAGATTAATGTCGCAGGCCTTAAGAAAATTAACCGGCGTTATTTCTAAATCTAAAACCGTATGTATTTTTACAAACCAACTAAGGCAGAAAATCGGCGTAATGTTTGGAAACCCCGAAACTACAACGGGAGGGCTTGCTCTTAAGTTTTACTCCTCAATAAGAATGGATATTAGAAAAATAGAAACATTAAAAGACGGAGAAAAAGTAATCGGTTCAAGACACAGAGTAAAAATAGTTAAAAATAAAGTTTCATCTCCGTTTAGGATTGCGGAATTTGATGTAACAGGAGAAGAGGGAATTTCCAGAGAAGGCGGGATTATGGATGTCGGAGTGGAAATGGGAGTTATTCAAAAATCAGGCGCATTTTTTAGATACGGAGAGTTAATGCTTGGGCAGGGTAAACAAGCGGCAACAATGTTTTTAAAGGAAAAACCGGATACTGCAAAAAAGATAGTTGAGGAGATTATGCAAAAAAGTAAAACTTCGGGAACTCCTGTTGAAGTCGGCGTTGAGATAAAAGCAGAATAACTATGACAGAAGCATTATCGAGATCACCCCTGGAAAGATTAAGTATATGGAAAGCAGCAAAAAGAGAAAGAAAGCAATTCGTCAGGATTCAATCCGATATTGCCGAGCTTGCAGATAAAAATAGGATAAGAGTTGCTATCTTTGGAGAAAACTGTGTCGCATACAAACGATACGACAGAGATACTGGTGAATTCATCCATGTGTCCCCTAACGGAGAAGAGATAAATGTTTATGATTTGGAAGGGTGGCTTTATTACAAACCTCAACTGGAAGAAGCAATTAAAAGAGAGGGTGATGGTCTTAAGCGACATTCTGATGAAATAGATTTATTTGAAATAGGTCAATATCACAATCTTCACAGTCGTGGATGAGTTTGAGAAAAATTAAAACAAAGAGTAAAATAAGCAATTAATATGGAAAGAGAAGACGGTTCAATTCCTCAAAGAGAACAAAGCAAATTTGCTGCATGGCAAGAAAGAAGACGATTTAAAAAATTAAAAAAAGATATCCATAGACTTGCAAAGAGAGAAGAAATTTCTGTCTCAATTTTTAACCAATCCGTTTGTGGGCACAAACGTTATGACACAGAGGAGAATAAACTGTCTCAAATAAACTCTAAAGGAAATGAAGTTAACGTATTTGACAGTTTTAATCAGTGGGCTTATTTACAGCAAGATCTTAAGGAACATATAAAAACACAAGGACAAGAAGCAAAAAGACTTAGGAAAGCAGTAGGATTTTAATGGACGAGTTTGAGAAAAATTAGTGAAAAAAGAAGGTAAGATAAAATGAGCGAGAGACTAAAAAGTAGATCGACACTTAGCGGAGCAGAAGTCGTAGGAAAACTTAGAAACATGGTTTTAAGATCTCCTGGTAACGAAGAAAAAACAGGCAAGGATATACGCAAGTTAGTCGGAAAATATTTTACACAACAAGCAGACAATCGTCCGAAAGCAGGTCTATATGTCCCTCACAGAGTTTTAGTAAAAGATTACCGCAACGGAAACAAAGCGTATCTTGAATTTGCCGATAGTCCGACAATACTTATTCACCAAGCTGCTGATGACGATGGAAATCCAACTCCTTGGCAACCAAGCAATGCGCAAATGGTAGAATTAGGGCCATTGGCTGTCAGAGTATTTCATATTACAGTTGATAATCATGACAGAGAAGAACGAGAAGAATGGACTGAAACTTTTGAGGCTGCTTTTGGACCAGATGGTACTTTCCGCTAATTAATTTAATGGATGAGTTTGAAAAAAATTATAATAGGGCGCTTCGTTTTTTGTCTTACCGCCCCCGCTCGGAAAAAGAAATTAGTGACTATCTAAAAAAGAAGAAGGTTTCTGAACCTGTCACTAAAGAAATTATTTCAAAACTTAAAGAGCATAAATTTATAGACGATGAGGAATTTGCAAGAATCTGGATTTCTCAAAGAACAAAATTAAAACCACGTTCCTTAAGAGTTATAAAAAGAGAACTTTTGCAAAAAGGAATCGAAAAAGAGAAAATAGAAGAATTATTGTCTGCCGGGGAAAATGAAATTCCTTCAGATTTTCAACTGGCTTTCAGTTTAGCTCAAAAAAGATTAAAGAGATACCAAGGTCTCTCGAAGCAGGATTTTTTTGAGAAAATGGGTAGATTCTTAGCTTCAAAAGGCTTTAATTATGACGTAATTAAAGAAGTAATTTCAAAAATTGGTGCAGAAGATGAGATACATCGGTAACACTTTTAAGTTAGAATAACTAACTTAAGGAGGTGAAACCGATGAAATATGGTGAGCCGGGAAGTTACCGGTATTTTTTAGACAGAGATCTTCCGGA
>Ga0182027_10004789_pt1 | contig 20796 bp, 16 predicted proteins | sample 712E1DmetaG_FD_121300 | JGI IMG/M metagenome (GOLD analysis project Ga0182027, IMG submission 121300) | Permafrost microbial communities from Stordalen Mire, Sweden - 712E1D metaG (Illumina Assembly) | ecosystem: Environmental > Terrestrial > Soil > Wetlands > Permafrost | place: Sweden...
TCGAAAGCTCGGCAGAACAGGTCTTTACGTTTCAGAATTATGTTTGGGGACTATGACCTTCGGCGGAAAAGGATACTGGGAGAATATCGGTAAGCTTTCCGCAGCTGATGTCGAAACGATGGTTGGGATGGCCTTTGATTCGGGAATCAATTTTATCGATACGGCGGATGTTTATTCGGAAGGCGAATCGGAAAGGCTGCTCGGAGGAGCGCTCGCAAAACTTGCCAGGCCGCGAGATCAGGTTATTGTTGCAACAAAGGTTCGCGGCCGCACCGGCCCGGGAGCAAATCAGGTTGGTCTGAGCCGAAGTCACATTTTTCACGCAGTTGACGCCAGCCTGGCCCGATTGAAGTTGGACTACATCGACCTGTATCAGATCCATGGCGTTGACGCCGATACGCCGATAGAAGAAACGGTCCGTGCACTTGATGACCTTGTGGACAGCGGCAAGGTACGTTACGTAGGATTTTGCAATCTTCCTGCCTGGCTGGCCATGAAAGCCATCGCATATGCCGATTTTTATAATCTGGCGCGTTTTGTTAGTGCGCAAATGTACTATTCTATTGCAAGTCGAGACATCGAACGTGAAGTGGTTCCTGTGGCCCAGGATCAGGGCCTGGCATTACTTCCATGGAGCCCGCTTGCCGGAGGCCTGCTTTCAGGAAAGTTCGATCTCGATAAACCCGGACCTGCCGGCGCGCGGCGGACATCATTCGATTTCCCTCCTGTTAATAAGGAACGCGCAATGGCGGTCCTCAAGGTCATGCGGTCCGTCGCTGAATCGATGAACATATCTGTTGCGCGCGTTGCGCTTGCCTGGCTCCTGACCCGCCCATTTGTTACCAGTGTAATCATCGGGGCAAAAACCAGTGAGCAGCTTGCCGATAATCTTTTGTCAACCAGTACGAAGCTCTCGTCCGGCCATATTGAGGACCTTGATGCGGCCAGTGCATTACCTGGGGAATATCCAGGCTGGATGGTGGACCGGCAGGATCGCGAACGCCGCCCGGCGCCGACCGCCTTGGTTTGAATCATCTGTTGCATTTACTGCGGTGGGGCGCGCGCGTAGCCGGTGCCAGGCTAAGCGGATATTTCGGTATCTCTTGGCACCGAACCTTTATCTATACGCTAGGCCCGATATTTTCCTAATAGTATAGTTTTATTCCAAGAGACGTGTTTAGAAATGAATATTGCGGCAGATTCGTTACTGTTGTTGCAACATAATTAACTTCATTTTGCGGGAAATAATATTTAAAGGATAAAGGGCTAATAGTAATTGAGGCTTTCTTAAAAAAGCGAATCTCCGGAATCACTGCTAAATCGAATGACTTCTCCCAAAAAACCAGCCCGTCCACGTATCGGCGGACTCTTGATAGCGTAAACCCCCCTGAGCCATTAGCAATTAATTCATATCGTCTCCCTGCAGGTTGACAAAAGTGTCTAATTTTCCCGTACACGGTCACCTATCTTGAATCCGCTGCCTGCCTTGATCTTGGCCTTGGCCAATTTGTCTTTCACGTCGGTCACCTCGATTGTCCCTGCTTTTGTTTCCACGGTGCTGAGCGGCAGGTTGGTGTCCGGATTCAAGCACGATATAGCTGCCCGACTTGACCAATGCCGTTGTAACCTTGTCGGCAATGCCGGCGCCGAGCTGGTCACCGCCCCCCGACTTGTCTTCAAAGGTCATCACCGCAATGCGCCTCTTGAGGCCGGGATTGTCCTTTGCGGTTGTAGAAAAAACAACTACTGCGAGAACTGCCGCCGAGAGCCAAAGGGGGCCACGGGATCGCGCTAGTGCAGACATGGTTTTCTCCGTTTCAGGTTCCTTCATGAGAGACCGCCATAGGTGTAGAATTCTTGACAATAAGGCAAAGTAAGCAAGCCCGCGGCTCACTCCCACGGCTTGAGTTTGTATTTTGCCGGGACCTCATACGTGCCCGCGGGCGCAACGGATTCCTTCACTTCGCGCACTTCCATCGTCGAGCGGTTCTCTTTTCCACCGGCCGAGCTTGTCGAAACGGAATACACCACAAACCCCTTGATTTTCGCGTATTCCTTCTGCATTTGGGCGGCCAGGTTCTTCATGCTTTGCACTTTGAGCAGAAGCGACGAACTGATCTTCTTAACGATCGCCTGATCCACCTTGATGTCCGTTGTCGCCCACAACTCCGACGTCGTCACGGTTCCCATCATCTTCATGGTTTGCACATGTTTCGTGCAGTTCCATTTGTTGATGACTTTCGTCTCCGTGGTTGGTTCTATCGTCACCTCCATTTTCATCATGTTCGCCATCGCCTCCGGCATCCCCGCAGGCATTTCCTGACTCTGGCCGGACGCGCCGGCGATTTGCGACTGAGAGATTCCCGTATAGGTCTTCTTCTTGTTGTCGATCAGGTATATGGAATCTTGAGCGATCTTAAGCAGCACAGACTCACTTTCCCCATCCATGCGCACCTTGTCCGCGGCAATCCACAGGGTGCTGGTCTGCATTTTTGGGTCGCCGTCGGCTTTGCCGTCTTTGATGGCCTGGGTTGTTTGGACCTGGGTTATAGTCATGTCGGCCTGTGCCGCAATTGAAAGGCCAAGCAGCATTGCCGCGCAACCTCCTGCAAGAAATCCACGCATGATATCCTCCCGGATAAGGTGATGTTATACGAATTTACTTTCAAGATGATTCTGAGCATGGGTGTCATCGCGAGCGCAGCGCGGCGATCTCATACGGTTGAGATTGCTTCGTCGCGGACTCCTCGCAATGACATACGGTCAATTTGAACGCAAATCCGTATTAGACTACTGAAAGCTATTGTGCAAGCACCACAATATTTGTGCGTAAATATCAATCAATCAAACCGGGCCGCGCAAAGATACTGCGGAAATTTACCGTAGTCGTTTCTGGCTCTTCTTTGTTAAAACGCCCCCGGGGCCAAATGTCCCGCCCCCAAAATATTGTTCGTCAAAAATAGCGAGTTGCTTCTTGATATCGCCCGCCTCGACTTCTTCAAGGGTCATCGGCTCGCAAATATTGCTAAAGCATGCCAGCGTTGCCCAGGTACAAATTTTCATGCACTTATCAATTGCCTCTTGCGGTACGTCGCCATAGAAATCCTTCTTATAGCGTACGTATTCATATTTACATTCATCCCAATTTTGATCCGCGCCCTCACAGAGCAAGGCGTCAAAACCCGATTCCGGTGGTTTTGCGAGAAGATCCCGGGCAATCTCCCTAAGGACATTTTTAAGCATCGTTTTGAGGAGATCCTCGGCGATGGTGGTAGGGCCGAATTCCATTATCTTGGCCAACCGCGCGGGGGAAACGGATCTTCCCGCTCTCTTAGCAAGACGCAGGGGAAGGATCTTCTGCATTTCGATACAGGCGTGGGCGGTTGAAACAACAACGCACAGGTACCGGTAATAGGCCATCTGGACCGAATCGAAATATGCTAAATGAAGAAGATCGTTATAGTTGTTGATTCCGTTTGCCGCCAGGAAATTATGCACCGGCATCGTATCGAAATCTGGAACAGCCACTTTACACCGGCCGAGAAACGCGTGCAAATCTCCAGGATGCAAATCAAGGGTAAACGTATCGGAGCTGCCGGTTGTGTCCGCGCCGTACAGCGCGTGGAGAACCTGGTGGGGATTGATGGTGTCGAGCCCGTGGCTGAAGACAACGATGGTAAACGAGTCGATGGCCCAGTTTATCGGAAGGAACTCGCGACTGTATACTATCCGATGCGGCCAGGGGCCTTTGGGGTTGCTGAATGAGACATAGTCGACATCCAGATTGTCGGGTGGTTCAAGTCGCCGTTTTGCATAGAACGACATTGTCGTGCCCGAATCGCCCCCCGGGGCCCGATAGATTTCATCGGTTGATTGCGTTATTTTCCCCGGGCCTAATGCATAGACATCATTAAGGACCAGCTTGTCGGTGCGATTATCTTTTGTCAATGAAATGGTTTGCGAGGACCCGGTATATTCGGTAATGGCAGTTCTGGATGTTAGAAAGTCGTAGTCGGACACCAGCAGCGTGTCGACCACTGCCTGGGTTTTTGCGAGAAACCGGGGACCCTGGGGAACCGATGGGGATTGAACAGACGGACCGCCGAGATCGGCAAAGCGGAGGATTGTTTCATTCGAGCCTATGGTGATCCGGGCAATGGCAATCAATGCGATGTTCTGCGAGGAAAGCGTTCCGATTGTAACATAATGGCTGCCGGGCAAAAAATCCGCCGGAGGCATGGAGAAAAGCATTCTCCCGCGACAATTGAACAATTCAATCTTGACAGGCGTCTTTACATGATGGATAGTGAAGTAAAGCCTGCCATTGCGTATGCCCACTCCGTTATCTGCAGCAGAAGGAGACTGGAGCGGATGTACGCCCACGGCTCCTTGAAGGGAGAAATGTCCATTGGTGTCGGCAGTGTCCACTAATCCGGCGTTCATCAGCATGACTATCGCTCCGGGGCGCGGATTGCCTTTGCCGTCGGTTATGGTGCCGGAAATATTCGATTGAATCACCGTCTGACCGGATACCCGGAAAATGATGCACATCATCAAACATAGAATTGCTTTATGTGCAATGCCCCTCATAACACCTCCTCTTCGATGAAGTCGATCGCGGACGGATTCCTTGTTGTCACAAACGTATGCGATTTTGCTTTCGGTTCCCCAAAACACGCAGGCTTACCGCAGCTCCGCTGCATCATACAACACATATTTCAACAGTTTTATCTGTTCCGAAAACGATGCAATATCCTGACTATGGAAATTGGTCCAGAGAAACCGGCCCAGGCCGAGGCGGTTTTCGACAATCACCCCGACCTGAGGATGCGCATTCTGGATAACAGCGAGAACTTTTGCGTCGGGAGGAAGGTCGGTGAATTTTTCGTAGCCGGACAAACCTCTATCATCGGTCGATTGCCAGGCAATCGAAGAATACCCCACATACGACGACAGGGCGGGATCGGTTATAAGGAGAGTATCATTGGGGGTTAAATCTTGAATATCACCTTGCTGGTAATATCCCGGGAAAAGCTGTTGTAGCCCTCTGAATGCGTAATGACCGCCATAGGCCACGCCGCCACTCGAAATATATTGGCCTAAAACCGAAAATATATTCGCGTTATATATCCCGTCTTGACCATCGCAATTTAAGAATACCATGGGATAATTTCTGAGGAAATCGAAACATTTGGCGGAATCGCGATTTGCCAATGCGGTGAGGGAATCGGCCGAGATTGAATCAATAGAGGTGAATCCGATGGTCGGAAGCAAGGTTTGAATCGTTTCGGCAGGAGTAGTAGCCACCAATACTCTCACCGCCGGATCCAGAACAAGACGAAGTGCCGGCACGGATAGTGCCGTATCGCAAGGGCTCACCATGATAGGTATCTGTCCTATAAAAACCCCGAGTCGCGCCTTGAGCAATCTCGAACCGCAGGGTGATTCCAGGGTTGCTTTGCCGGAGGAATCGGATAAAACCGTATCTCGGGTGCTATCGATCCACACTCTCACTCCGCCGAAAGGTTTTCCCTGCGGATCGTCCAGTACGGCATGTACCGGCATCATTGTTATGGGGCCGAAGGTGATAAGGTGCGGGATTGAAACAGAGTCTTGAGATGTTATTGAGACAGTGGCCGTTTTTTGTTCCTGGCCAAATGCAAGCCCGATTGCCTGGGTCCCGGCAGGCAATTCAAACAGTGCCTTACCCGAGCAATCCGTGGTGACCGTATCACTGTGGCCCGTCGCCCATACTTTAGCGCCCTTGCGCGGTTGATTCAATGAATCGACGACGGTAATGGTGACGGAATAAGTCTTGGCGGAACCTGGCGGGGAAACCGGATTGGTTTCCTTTTTTCCGCAGCAACCGGCAAATAAAAAAGAAATGCAGACTAAACCAAATATTGCCAGGAGGGTGAAACGTTTTGTTTTCAAGAGTGAATCTCCTTGTTACTATTTGGAGAAACCGCCGCTCCGGGAGTAATTATAGGCAGCGAGAGTCAGGGTCCCCGCCACCCGGGACGGGGACCCTTTAAACTACCGCTGGATCGGCAATCTAAAAGAAGATTGTCCCGCTCCGCAGGTGAGTTTCGCAACGTAGATGCCGGAAGAAATGGGAACGCTGCTTCCCGAAAATTCCAGCGAAATCGATTCCGCCGCCTGCTGCTTGACCGAGGCGACCATCCTGCCTGCGGCATTATACAGCGTGAGACCCGTTATGTTCGGGGTCGTGATAGTGACCCGCGCTTTAGTGGCGGCAATAGATATCGCCTGCTTTGATACGGGTTGCGCCGAACGAAGGACCGCTGAGGCAAACTGGGCAAAGGTATTGACCGTCTTGCGGTCTGTGGTCCAGCCCATGCCGACAATATTGTAATCGGCATCGTAGACAGGGCCGTAGTCGGAAATTATTGTCACGGAATTATTGCCGTTGCCGTCGTAGGTTCGGGCGTAGCGGGACATTGTGGTGTCCCATGTCTGAGTATAGCTGTCAAAATCGCAATCAATGTCCAAGGTATCGTAGTCATGAGCGTCGTGAAAGTAAAGATATTTTGTCGAGACCGCCAGGCTGCCATTGGCCGCGGCGCTCCAAATTATATAGCTTGTCTCGAGGCCTTTGGCGTCGTAGGCGGTGCTGTCTTTACTGAGGCATACCAGGCTTTTCGATGTTGCGTTCCAGTAGAAATACTGGTCTGTTTCGGATCCATCGGCGTTTACCGTGTAGGTGGTTTTGCTGTAATCATAGTAGGTCCCGGTTGAAGAATCTTTCACCTGGATTTCATCCTGGATCAAATTCTCATGTGTCCAGTCTGAGGATTTGAAGGTGAGAATTTCCTTGGCATCCGCCAGTTTGTTGAGGGCTACAAGCTTTTGTCCGCCCAGAGTGAGTGTGGTTGCGTTGCATTCGGCATCGACCCTGGCGAAACCCTGCATCGCTGCCCACGATGAACCGGTTGTGTCGTAAACCCACAAATAATTGCCGATGAGACCCGTGTAGTAGTACGGTGCGTAGCTGCTTCCGATCGGAGCCGAATAGGCCATCGAGTCTTTGTCATTTGGCACCCATGTCTTTTTCGAATCACTCCAATTATAGTAGATATTGACAAAACTTTTTCCTCCATCGGGGTAGGTGTAGGTGTTGCGAGTGCCGTCCACATGGACGGTGTCGAATGTCCTCGAAAAACTTTCATAAATGCTTTCGGCAAGGTTGCCTCCTGCGTAAACGGAAGAATCCAGGGATATCAAACTGTCAATCGTCCAGCCGGTGCTTGCCAAGCTCGCTTTGGAGACAGTTTCGTGGCCGTTGGCATCGTAAACGGTCGTATCCCGCGACGAATAAGCCCAGTCCACCGGGTCTCCGGAGGTGGCGTCGTTGACATAGTATGTCGACGCAATTTGTTCCCATATGAGCGCAGACCTTTTTGCAAGCCCCTTGCGGAGCGATTGAACGTGCGTTGTGCCTTTCGCATTTTGCGACAACAGCATCGACGGAAAAGGTTGGGCGCCTTTTACATGTTGTGGGGGAGCCCCAAAGCCGCTTGCGACAAGTACGGAAACCAACAGAACTCCATTGATCATACGCATAAAGAAACCCCCTTCTCTTATTGAAATGTGACTATTGCAGAGCGTCGAGATATGTTTTATCCGGCAGTTATGCTTGTTGCTTGACAGCGGCGCAACCCGGAACCACGATACCTGCTGTGCAACAAGATACTTTTCCACTGTAGTCCGTTTGGCCGCCGCAGGGGATACACAGGGGATACCAAAACCGTATCCCCTGTGTATCCCCTGCAGGAACAAACAGCGGGAAGGGCCGCAATTAATTTTTTTAACAGCCATATCCGAAGGCCGGCAATGTCCGGCACGCGTCACTCGAACAGAATGAGGCTGTTCCATGGTTAGGGAAAATTCCTGTTTCAACGTTTACGCGCCGCGAGTGGCGCTTGCCGTAGCTGCCATCGTTTTTACCGCAACCGCGGCCATAATGCCGCAACTGAGCTGCCGGAAACAGAGGGTAACCGTGTATGACGCGATTGTGAACATCAGCGCGATGAGCACTGAGCTATCGGGCCCCATCTATTGCACGGGAGTCAAAACCTGGCTGGCGCTCATGTCCGCCGAGCAGTCGCCTTACACACTTGACATAGACGACAACGCGTTTCTTGGCGTTTATAATCCCGGCAATTTCGATCCGAATGATGCATCCGTGCCTCCCGACGGTTCGCTCAAGAATACCGGATTTGACTATGTTGTCGTTACCAGCGTGGAAAAAGCAACCTCGACATCCCTGACGGATTATGTGCTTTCCGTTTGTTTGCAGACCGTAGCGGATCGGACTATCGTGAAAAACATCAAACAATCGGTCACGTATTCAGACGCGGCCCAGGCGAGCGCGTCTATTCCAAACGCGATAACCGCCATGGCGACCCAGCTGACCCCTCTCAAGTCTGTTATTTCGGCGTATGAAAAAACCCTTATCGACAAAGGTCCGCCCTATGCATCCGATCCAAGGTTAATGGTTTCCTTTCAGAACATACACTGCAATCCCGGTACGAAAAACACCGTGACAGTTGAAGCATTCGAATGCGGCAGCAACGGCCAGAATCTGGGAAACAGGACCGTTCAGTTAATTGCCTCAGGATGCACGCTTGACCAAGATTCGGTTATTCTCGACCAATCCGGATCTGCAACTATTGGGGTTACGGCAGGGCAGACTGTTTGCGTGGCAAACGTGCGCGGAATACTCAAGTGGTATTATCAACCAAGAAATGATACAAACTATACCGATTATGTCGGCACATGTTTTATAGGCCCCCCGCCGTCCTGGCAGGTGGAAGGCAGCGTCACCGAACATGGCGAAATGCACAGCGACACGTCGTTTTCCGCAGACATTGGCGGCGGCGTAACGTGGGAATTGGCAAATCATGGACGGACTCTCTGGAGTTCAACAGCGTGCTTCGTTGGCTGGTTCGACCCGGCCATCGACCCCATAACAGGAGCATTCTATTTTACTCCGGATTCGAAACCAATGATTGACATAATCGGCAACGGAAGCACCACCATTCTTTCGCAGGGCCGTAAAACGGATACCTATGTGGGTTTACCCACTTTAGGCACGGTGTCCACGTCGAGCAGCGGCGTCTCTACTGCCAGCGGGCCCGCCATGTTTGGTAAGTACGCCTTCTTTTTCTCCTACGATCCGGCAAAACCCGCCGATGCGGTTGCCGACATCACTGTCGCGTTTCACAGGACCGGCACCGATCAGGAAACGAGTGAATCCGGTTCGTCGTCGAGCAACGATATCAATGATACGACGTCTACAATTATCGACGCACACGGGACATCGATCTCGGTAACGGATTCCGGATATGTCATCAATTCCATGACCGATACGTCGTATGTGGTGCCTATGATGTCGGGTCAGGAGGGGGGCTGGTACTACGACGTGACCACGTCATTCACCGGCATCATCCGCGACTTGACAGGCAACGGAGTATTCCCGTCAACCGCCGGCCCGCGAACGGCGTCCAATGCCGCGCCGCGCATACGGCTGTCGCGTGACAGGCGCGCCTTGGTCGTCGAAACGCGCACGCCGGGCCAGACCGTGTCCGGCCTTCGGATTTTCGACGTGTCCGGGCGCGAACTGTTTTTTGCGGCACAGGTGCCTGTACACGGCCGCAGGAGCGAAATCGCACTTGGATCGCTGAAACCGGCGTGCGGGGTTCTTATCTGTAAATTTTCCTACGGGGTGGAAAAAACTGCGGCGCATACGGGCGTTGCGCGGCTGGTCCTCGACGCACAGTAAAACACGCCCGGCCGGGATGTTCGGCATCCGCCCAAGCAGAGGCGCGGCGTCACCCCGCTTTGAACAAAAATTCCCCGTTCACCGTCATCATCACTTTCCCCGTACCCAGATGCCGTTCGATAGTCACAAACGGCATCTGCGCATCGGCGTGGTTCATGGCGCGTTTGACGTTGATATTGAATGATTTGTCAAGTTTATTCCTGATGATCCGTCCGTCGCAGGCGAAATCGTCCTTGCGGAACTCGTGGACGCCGGCGCCGTTACTCTCCCGCAACATGGCGGCCAGTATACAGGCCGGTACCCCGCAGCACACGAGATGATCGTTGACGAACAATTTTCCGGACCCCGCGACGAAATTGACGATGGGTACATGGCTCAACAGCGCCGCAACCCTGTTGTGCCGCTGTCCGAAGCGGGCAGTTGTCGACACCTTGCCCCTTATCGCGCCGTCGATAATAGGGGTAAGGGACAATTTCCCAGAGGGGTATTTCTTTTTTGCGCGGATTCTAAAGAGAAAAAACGGGGCGCCGTAAGCACACCCCTCCGGCGCAATTGTTCTCCCCGTCGTTTCTTCCCGGATCGTACGGTTACAGCATACGACAATCGCATCGGGTGAAGCATAGTGTTTAGGGATGATAATGCCGGAATCCGACGCAAATTCGTAGAGAGTCTTGCGAGTCGAGGAGGACATGATTTCCGCGAACACATCATCATCAAATTTCCCCTTTTCCCGCATTTCATCAATGGAATACGTTTCGGCCAGCACATCCACTTCCTCGATAGGGGGGAAGCCGAATCCGGTGCCGAGTGATTGAAACAAGGGCTTGAGCCATGTTGCAGCCACTATCTTCTTGTCAATCGTTGACGGGAATTCGGAGAGCACGAGGTATTCAAGATGGTCCCTCGTTCTTGTTTTGCGGAGAATCTCGGCATGAATGCCGGTAAAGAGATACGAATTAAGCTGAACCATCGCGTCGAGAAGAATCTCGCGCATGTTTATGGTGAGGAGCTGGGTCAAAAACGAGCCGAAGAAATGCAGTACCGTGGATGCGGATACCATTGCCCCGTCGTTAGTCGAAACAATGGTCTCCAAAAAGAACTGGTCGGGCCGAATTCCCTTTTGCACAAGGACGGTTTCGAGGCACTCCAGGAATGACAAAAAGTATTCAAGCGGAACGGCGCCCTTGTCATGCCAGACGGCCCGGATCAGGCGGCCTGCATCCCAGGTACCGGGCGTCTCACCCAGACTTGAAGAAAACACCCGCGCGATATCGGCGGGGTCGAGTTTTTCAAGGCAGCCCAAATAGAGAGCTTTGAAAAATTCAGCCTTGACGGTTGGGATTTTTGCGCGTTTGGTCAACAAGGGCTCCATCTCGGTCGTTGGAACTCGCCAGTAATATAATAGATGATCTCCTCTTACCGGATGTCCATGAATTTGTCCTGCTCTGATGAATCTGCGACGGACAGGTGGAAACAGGACTTCTTTCGGACTCAATCCTTCAAGAATTGGTTTCGTCCAGATTTATCAGGATATTTTGTACAGCGTAAACGAAAAGCCTATGGCGTTTATCGAAAAGAGACCATGCCCGTTGGGCGTGGTGCACAACGCAGAGGAACGGCTTGGGATACCTCCGCCCAAAGTGACTGCTGATTCCCACCACAGAGACACCGCGGGTGACGCCCGCCAGGAACCCTATGGCGCGGTAACGCCGTCCGGCGACATTCTGAACAGGATAACCTTGTTGTCTGCCGCCGTGCCGTCCGGGCCGTGTCCGTAGCTCAAGCCCGTCACATAATTGTCGGAACCGACGACGCAGGCAACTCCGGTACTGACCGCAACAGCGTCATTTTCCCAGAGAAAATGCTCCCAGACCAGGGCGCCGCTCATGGAAAACTTCTTCACCGAAGTCATCGAAGTGTTGAGGGTTGTTGACGAGCTGGAAATAAAGTACATCCCGTTATCCCTGCTGTCGACACAACATCCCGGACTCATTGCGTTATAATCGAGGTTCATGGCGGCAAGAGTGACTGCGTTACCGTCGCCATCTATGGTGCAGATACGGTAGGTATACGGAGGCATGCCGTAAAAAAATCTTCCCACAAAGATATACTGCGCACCGGAAGCAAGATGAACCGACATCATCTGGTTGAGGTTGGGCATCGGTATGTCCTTTGAACCCAGCAGTTTTCCGCTTATGTCGTACCGTTGCATGGTTACGGTATCACCCCACTGGTGCGGACCGCCATACGCATGCTTCTGCAGGAAAACCGTAAAGGTGGTGTCTCCATTTCTCACCAGCATTGGATTGGAATATACTGTGTCAAGCGACAGGGTCCACTCCGCATTGCCGGATGCTCCCATTTTGCAGAGCACCGGCCACCACAGGGACGTGGCCGAAATCGGCATGGAATCGGCCATAAGCCCGCAGACGACGCCGTTATCCTGCAGGGCCAAAAGGGAGGACGGCGAAAGCTCGTATCCGTTCTTAGGAACATATTGTTCCCAGAGCACCGTGCCTGTGGAAGACACCCAGACAGCTTCCGGGGACGGGCCGGCCAAATCATTTCCTCCCAAAAGGACAAAAGCGCCGTTGGCGCATTGGACGCCACAGGTCACCTCGTTTCCAAACGACGTAGCAGGCGTATAGGTCCACTGAACACTTCCCCGGCTATCGGTTTTTCTCACCGGATTCCCCAGTATCAGAAATCCGCTGTCAATCGTTCCTATCATAGTGGAGGCAAGGCCGGAATACAACATCGTGAAGAGGTCGACGGAAAAGCGTTTCGTCCCGCTCCAATACCCGAACCGGTTGTCGGCGCTTAGGCACCTAATTCTATAATAGTAAACGCCGGGAACTTGATTCGGGAGAATAAAGGACGAGTCGGATGTGGTCGCAAATTTTACGGTATCCGCAAAATCGGGTTTTGTGGATACATGGACCTGAAATGACTTGGCGGCATAGAGTGACTTCCAGGAAACAGTCACAGCCGCGCCCTTCTGGAAAACGCTGTCATCCGCCGGGCTTTGTATCTGGATCAGGTTTTTGGGGTCGGATGCCGAAATGTCCGCGAAGTCGAATACCGGCCCTTCGGTTCCGGTTTTGTCGTAAATGGACACCCGATAGCGATACTTGCGTATCACCGTATCCACAGCCGGGGCGGTAAAAAGCGTGTCGAAATACACCGTATCGGAACTCGCGCCGATCAAATTCTTCGCAATGGTAAGCGCGGCGGGATCGTCGCGATACACATGATAATTGTATAGAAATGCGTATCGCATCCTGTTCCAAGTTACTGCCGCGATTCCGGAAAGTGGATCGTATACGGCTGCGATTCCGGTTACCGGCGGTATGCCGGAATACACCATGAAAATGGTATCCGCAAGCGTGTCGTTTCTGTTGCTGACAACGGAAATTTCCCGGTAGGTGGGAGTATAGCCGCTTATGGTTGTGACGCACCGTATCGTGTAGTCACCCTGCGCAAGGCCCCGCAACGTAAACCAGCCGTCCGAATTGACATTCACGTATTTCTGGGTGCCCAGCGCCTGCACCGTAACGCTGAGCGGCGAATGCCCCGGTTGAAGCGCAACAATGCCGCCGACAGACCCCGGCTTCCCGAGCGTTGCATTTGCCCGGACCTGGGTGCTCTCCGGCACGACGATGCTGTCGACAAAAGCGACGGATGAATCTGCACCGTCGGCCCAGACATTGTAGGTGCCGGGCGTCAGACTGGTGAACCCGAACCTGCCGTTCGCATTTGTCACGACTGTTGAAATAGGCGTCCTGGACGTATCTCCCGCGGTAAACAGTTTTACGTACGCATCCGGCGCCGCCGAACCGTTCGGGTTGCTCACGGTCCCAACAATGCCGGAATCGGTTTCCGTGATGGTGCCGGCAACCTGTTTCTGGCAGGAAATGCCCCAACAGCATACTGCAAGAACGGATAAAGCGCGGATGCATGTTTTCATGACTGGACCTTTCTTAGATGCGGAACAAGGGTGATAGTGAGCTGATATACCCTGTCGGCCTGTTGTTCGTCCTTGTGGACAATCGAGCGGATTTCGGAATTGAATTTGTCCAGGTGCCGTTCGATCCGTTTATAGCCCTGTTCGGAAATGCTTATCGTTTTTGTCATGACGCGGTGCGGCTGTTTGTTTCCCGAAAGGAAAGCCCGAAGCGCAGCCTCCAGGCTTTGCACCTGAAACTGATGGACTATCGGGTCGCGGGCGAACGGCAGCGTGGAAAGCACCTTGTCGGTCGGTTTGAAAAACCCCTGTTTGTTCTTTGCAATCAGTCCGAGCCCGGCCAGCAGTTTAACGGACTCCCGTATCCGGTTTACCTTGACCGGAGGGATGATGCTTCTTGCAAGCGCAGCATAATCGTCATCGAATTCAATAATGTCCAGGATGGCGCGCACCACGGCATGATACCATTCCTTGTAGTAGGAAAATGCCTGCAGAGTCAGATGTTTTTGAGGCGTCCGGTTGAGGGATATCAGCTGATCGAGAAGCAGTTCCTTTTCATCGGCGGTATCGCATTGATTGAACCGGACGAGCACGCGAAAATACAGCGATTCATCATGTGTCATCCGGAAAAGTTTGATAAACAAGGGTACTTTAAGGTCCGTGACACCCTTCCCATTGAGAACATCCTGAAAATAACTTCTGCTGTTGGGAAGACCGAGTTGCTTGCAGATGTGCGCTTTTGTGAAATGCCTGTCCTCATCGCGCCTGAATGCATACATGTCCCTCAGGAATTCGCGAAAATTGTTGTAGTCGAAGATATTCGGCCGTGGTGTCATGGAAGGTCTCCCTTGCACCCATAATAATACTCGATGGCTGCGCATTTAGCAACACAAGGGTGTGCATTTGACTGAGAACATTCTTTTCATCGGGGAATCGGCTTTGAAGCCTGCCACGAAGCGGCGAGACTGGTATGGTTCGACGGGCTCACCACAAGGTCTCAGATTTGACAATTGTGAGGGGAAATAGCTGGGGAGGAGGCGTGCCGGACCCTCTCAGCTTAACAATAGCAAATGTTCCTGCTACCACATGCGGGTGCCCGTCGCATCGACTTTCATCAATACAATATCGCCGTTTCCCATGCCGTATTTTTTCGACTGTCCGACCATGACGATATTTCCATCCAAAGCGGTGCAGCACCCGTTGACAGTTCCCTCACCCAGGTATTTGGTGGTTGTCTCGTTTGCAGACCCGTCGGTATAATTAAGGGATATGGACGGCGGGGCGTAATACCCGCCGTCCGCCGTATTGGCAAAAAGGAATCCTCCGGAGGGAAGCCTGTGGACCACAGTGTTGAGGTAGTCCACCTGTGACCCAAGGGTCTTGAAGAGCACGATGCTGCTGTCCATGGCGATCTTGAATACGCCGGTAAGGTGCCAGCCGGTCCCGTTTCCTTTGCACAACCCGGCAATCATGAAACCATTATCGGAGGTTTCCTGGATGGAAGTCGCTTGATACGTGCCATCGAGTGTGTAAAAGGGAAGATCGCTGAAGAAGGCATTAGTTAAGGTGCTCGACCACAGCTGATCGCCGTTAAGGTTGATTTTCATAAGGTAGCTGGCAGCGCCTAAATTTCCCAGGTACCCCCTTTCTATCATCGAATAACACAAAACCATTGCAGCGCCGTCGGAAGTGAGAATGATTCTCTGCGCATAATCAAATTGGCTTCTTGCAAACCTCTTTGTCCATAGTACGTTCCCGGCATTATCGATGCGATACACCAGGGCCGTGGTGGTATCGGCCGGGTTCCGGGAATAGCCGCAGATCAGGAATCCGCCGTCGGGAAGCTGGGTTATCGATTCTCCTTCTTCAAAAGACGAACTGGGAATGGTTTTCGCGGCCAGCTCGTTTCCATCGCCATCCAATGAAAGAAACACCACGTTCCGGTTTCCCCCCGAACCAACCACAGCGATTCCGTTATTGGCGGTGGTGATTACATCAAAGAATTGGAAGTTGCCGCCGTCATATTGTTTTCTCCACAATTCGAATCCTGCACTGTCGGTCCTCACAATGAGCCCGCTGGGGGAACAATTGCCTGCAATAATGAATCCGCCGTCAAAAGCCCGCGCCACGGCAACGCCATTTTCTGCCGCCGCGGTGCCGTACGTATGCGGCATAATAGATACGGTGCCGGTTGCCGGCAGGGATTTAATACCGTCATCGTCTTCGGCAATTACCTGGAAAGTGTACGTACCTAAATCCGTAAATCGCCATTCCAATGAATCCGCCGGGGTGGCGGTCGCCGTGGAGGTATCGCTGGTGAGGGACCAGTAATATTTACAAACCGTACCGTTCGTGTCCGTCGCAAGGGCATGAATGACCGTCTTTTGGTTTAAATAAAACGACGTGTCCTGGAATCGGACCGAGGGGGGATATTGCTTTACCGTGATCTCAAAGAATGAAGGCAACGAAACCTTACCATGGTCATCGATGACTTTGACTGAAAACAGACGAGACCCAGTATCTGTTTTTCCGAATATCATCGACATTGCCGGGGTCAGAACCGTATCGCAACCAAAGCCGCCCTCATGGGACCATAGGTACTTTTCGATCGTCGCCGGGCCGGAATCAACGCCGGTAGCATGCAGCACAATGGTGTCCATAACGGCCACCGTTGTATCCTTGGGGCCTGTTACGCAGGGATAGGCCCGGTGGATCACCCACGGTGTGACCACGGCGGACGAATCAACACGTGAATACCTGTTCCATTCGTAATTGATTTGCAAATACAGAAACTGATACGAACTGCTGAACCCGTATAGAAGGGTGTCACCCCTTGCCTCTTGGCCGGTGTTGGCATCGGATATGAGCAGGATGCTGTCATTCGACGTCCGCCACCTGCCGGAATAGTTTCCGAATTCGGGCATTTGATTGTCCTGAATCCGCACTTTTCCGCTGCCCGAGAATGTTATTGTCCGGTAGTAATTATAGTATGATGCGGAACTGTCTTCCCTCCATGTCCCTGCAAGGGAGCTGTCGCCCGGTACGGGCGTGTTTGCTGAAGGAGACAAAGGGTTTGTGGTGCAAGTGATGATCGTGAATACGGAGCACGCGACGATGCATGACGAAAGCCTCATTGTTGATTGGAGCGTTACCATAGCAGTGTTCCATTCCTGTCTACTTTAATGTGCATCGCATCGGTCAATCAAGGCTGCGTTTCCGAATTCATTCCAATTTCCCTGGCGCAATTTCCACCATTAGGGGTTATAAGGACGTTTATTGTTCATAAAGGCATATTGCTTGACGTGTGCCCTATCGCACGAAGACTCGGCCTGCCGGTACGACCGCATTACGTGCAAATGCAGACGGTGATGACTTGGCGACATGTTGTGCGACCTTTTTATCTCTTAGTCGGCCACTTCCCGACATTTGCGCAATTTCGAAATACCGCTAGAATCTCCTAAAATCAATGGTGTATCCGGCCCTCACCCCAATGGAAACCCCTATTGGAGGGTTGGTTTCATCCAGGATTCCTAACTTCACAAATGGTTCAAAGGTCACCGGTTGATACTTGCTGCAGATAATCGCCGATACGCTTGCGGAAATTCCGGGCCGTGCTCCGGGAGTTTCAATTCTCTCCGTGTCGACCTTGTTGTCGGTCTTCATGATGGCAGAATACCCGATTGAAAAGTTCGGATAAATGAAGGATAGTTTATTCCTCAGGTACACCTTTTTCCCGAAACACAGTCCCAAATAGGCATCTTCGTATGAATAGGCACCTGTGAAGGATGGATAAAAGGTATAGCCGCCTTCAAACCCGAAAACCGGGCCGATAACCGCCTTTAACGAAATCCCGTATCCCGCACCGACAACAAATACCGGTTTTGGCTGATGATATTCATCCGTCTCCGCGGAGGGGACAATGTTGCCGGCCAATCCGATATTGCCGCCGACAAACACGCAAAACGGATTGAAAGACTTCAGTTTCCCAGGAATGAAATGTGCAATACTCGAAACATCATCAATAAAGATCGAATCGAAATTCGCACTGTTATTTTCGCCTGTCCTCATGTCATTCCATGAAGCCACTCTTTTGCCGTCGGAATACCGGTGCAAAGAAAACGTCAGCGTCGTCGTGTCGTGATGGACCCGGGTTGAATCATAATATTTTACAATGACGACACCAACATTGCTTCCAATGGGAACGGGAATAAAAAGGTTCCTGTCGGTCCCGCCGAAACTGCTTTTTGCACAGGCATCCAGGCACAGGAAGTAATCAACGTTTGCGCTTCCGGCGAGGCCTTCAACTTTCCGGGGCGGTTTGGCTGTTGCGTTTCCGTGTGCTGCAAGCAAAAGAGAATCGCTCACAGGCGATGCATCAACGACGGTAAAAATATCGGCGAAATATCGTGAAACCGTATCAATGACCGTTCTGCACAACGCAGGCCCTGCAATAGAATCGGGTTGCATCGTGACTTTCTTGACAATATATACAGAAGTGATCCTGGCAATGCAATGCGAACACATCAGGGGTATCAACAGACAGATCAGATATATGCTCTTCACGAAAAGATCCCCCAAATAATCAACCCAATGCGGAGAAGCGTAAGGCAAGGTCGGTCTACCGTTACCATTTTGCCGGTTTTCTTGAATCCAAGGATATTTTCCCTTCGCAAACGGGCGGAGCCGAGCGTTGGCCGCTCAGGGCCGCGGCCGGCCATTTGCGGGCCAGCAGACCCGGGACGGGGCCTGTTCCCACCAAAGTGACCGCTGATTCCCGCCAAAAAGCGCAAGCTCGGCCCCCCCCGCATCACTTTGCGGGACGTAATGCAATACTGCGTTCATTTTACTATTTGTGTAGTTCCTGTTTTACGAACCGGAACATTGGATTCTTTAGCAATATATCCCACCGCAGCTGAAGAACAAATTGTGTATTCTTTAGGAATACCCAACTCAAAAAGATAATCGCGTAATTCTGTGTCATTTCTCAACCAATGAAGTTGATTGACATAACAGCTGCCTAAACCCAATGAATGTGCAGCCAAAAATAAATTTTCCAGTGCGAGCGCACAATCTGCCATGGCATTTTCGTAATCAGGCTTGTTAGATGCAATTATGAGGGTAGGTGCATGATGGAAAAAATGAGAGTCTTCTTTTTGGGCATAGGCTTTGACTCCGAGCTTGCCGGGATAATTGCTATCAGGTGTCCAATGTTGAAATCCTTCTCGCAACAGTTCATTGATTTTGGCAAGAATATCCTTGTTTTGGATTGCAGTAAACAGCCAACTTTGATTGTTTCCTCCGCTGGGTGCCCATATAGCGGCCTCAAGTATTGCTTCCAAATACTCTTCTTGAATCTGCCGCTCTTGAAACTGGCGCGTACTTCTCCGAGTGCGAATACAGTCAATTACTTCATTTCGAATCATTGAATGTTCTCCTTTTCGCAACAGCATTATGGGTCTAACGAGCCTGTAGAAAAACTATCTTCCAAATAATATCCACTATGCCACAAAGGCAAGGCCCGCGTTCGTTTCTTAGTAATGAACCGCCGGAAGCAACCCCGCATTTCCGGTGGTGTGGGGAGGGGAAGTCGGAAACCTCCTTTTACCCGATTACCATTTGACATTGTTTCCGATTTGTCAGAATAGACCTATAAGGCCAATTTCAAGTCCAAGGTCATGAAAGTATTCGTGCGGGTCCAATACAGCCTCATATTTGATGGACCCCTCAAATCCAAAATGTCCGGATATCATGGTCTTCAATCCCAAATGAACCGGTATTCCCAGGCTACTTTGAGCAGTTTCCTGGCGCACATAGGTTATCAGCCCATTAAGATAGGGATATTCAACGTAGGAAACTCCAGGAGAGAGAAAAACGAAGGAATTTCCAAATTGCATTCCAATTGTTGTTTCAATTCCAAGATCAAGCTCGTAGGGTGTCAGGTAGGAAGCAAAAGAGGTCTTATAAAAGGATATGATTGGTCCGAATCCAATAAACCGATTCAAATAGAAGTTATAATCCAAGGACAATTGATACACGTCCATGGCGTACATCGGGTTTCCATAGGAAGAAATTGCTATAGTCCCCCCAACTTCATTCCTACCACTATCAAAGAAAGCGGCTTGCGACGACGAAATCAAGAGTATGATAAAAACAATAACCCTATTCATCAATCCTCCGATTCACTCATGATTTCAAATGCAAACAGGCGGAGCTAAGCTCGGCTCGGCCCGTTCGGCGGCCATAGGCGCAGCCGAACGCCGCGCTAACATGCCGGACTACGACCACATTTTCTCTCTGCAAACCATGAATCTTGTATGAAGAATTAAAACCCCGCAATCCAAAGCTGTTTGCAAACGCGGAGGGTCATGATTGACGTGTTAGGCGGCTTTGTTTTTTGATAAATGTTCTGCTATCCAGACTTTTATTATGGATTGTCGTGTAACTCCAAGTCTTCTTGCTTCCTTATCCAAGGAGTCAATAATCCAGGAAGGAAAGTCAACATTTACCCGTTTTTGAAGTTGTCCAGGGCGGATTGCTTTCTTAAGATTTAAGGAATCGGTAATATCCTTGCCTTCATCAAATATTTTATCAAATTCTTTAGCTTTCATAAATAAATATCTCCTTTTCACGGGATCTGCGTGCTGAAATAATTCTAATTCTATTCTCTCGATAAGTTACTACTACAGACCAAATATTGCTTTCAATTTTTCCTATAATTAAATTTCTTGATTCATCTTCGGTTCGCGCCGGAATTTCTACATAATCCGGGTCATTCCATAAAAGTTGAATTTTTATGAAGTCGATGCCGTGTTTTTCCTTATTAATTTTACTTTTATTCTCATCAAATTCATGCATCATCTTCATAATATATAATAAATATACCTTTTTGGCAACAAAAATATACCGTATGTATTCTTATTCCACGCATAACGAGGCTGTAGAAAAAGTCATTTATTCGTTTGCCGCGCTGATGTCAAGTGACGAAATCTGTCCAATTTCGCCATTCTTGCGCCAAGAAATTCCTTAA
>Ga0182027_10004790_pt1 | contig 20796 bp, 16 predicted proteins | sample 712E1DmetaG_FD_121300 | JGI IMG/M metagenome (GOLD analysis project Ga0182027, IMG submission 121300) | Permafrost microbial communities from Stordalen Mire, Sweden - 712E1D metaG (Illumina Assembly) | ecosystem: Environmental > Terrestrial > Soil > Wetlands > Permafrost | place: Sweden...
GTAGCATCCACCGTTGTGCGCATGAAGGCTCTCGGCATCACCCCCAGCGCCCGCGTTGAAGCGCTCCTCGCCGCCGGTCAAAGTTCCTGGTACACCTCCGATCACCAGGCCTGCTTCCAGTCCGCTACCGCCCGCCCGGAACTCATTCCCACCATCCCCGGCCACGCCCGCCTCGCCGACTTCCGCCGCACCCACCAAGTCGTCCGCACCAATCCCGGTGCATCGCTGGTCGATCTCGGCGACGGCATCGCCTGCATCGAACTCCACTCGCTCAAGAACGCCATTGGCGGCGACGTGCTCTCGATGATCTCGACCGTCCTCAGCCCCACATCCGACGCGGTCCGCGACTTCGCTGGTTTCGTCATCTCCGGCGATCGCGACAACTTTAGCGTCGGCGCCAACCTGATGCAGTTGCTAATGCTGGCCCAGGAAGGCGAATGGGATGAGGTCGCCGGTGTAATCCACAGCTTCCAGCAGATGACCGCGGCCATCAAGTTCTGTCCGCGTCCGGTGGTGGTTGCGCCCTTCGGCCTCACCCTCGGCGGAGGCGCGGAGATCTGCCTGCACGCCGCGCGCCGCCAACCCCACGCCGAAACCTACATCGGCCTGGTCGAAGCCGGCGTCGGGCTGATTCCCGCTGGGGGCGGCACAAAGGAGATGCTTCTCCGCGCCGTTGACTCAGCAGTCGCACTCGCGCCGCCAGATCCGCGCGACGCATCTTCGCGCTTTGCCCAATCGGCCGAGATGGGGACCGCTCTGCGTCGAGTCTTTGAAAACATCGCCATGGCCAAAGTGTCCACATCGGCGGCCGAAGCCCGCGCGCTCTGCCTCTTGTCCCCCTCCGACCGCATCACTCTCAACCGCGAGCGCCTGCTTCTTGACGCCAAGATGCAGGCCGCCACACTCGCCAGCGCGGGCTATTCCGCTCCGCAGCCGCGTACGACAATCCCCGCTCCCGGCGCATCCGCGCTCGCCACACTCGAGACCGCCGCCTTCCTGATGGGCGAAGCTGGCTACGCATCGGAGCACGACCAGAAGGTCGCCCGCTGGATCGCCTACATCCTCGCCGGCGGACGCGTCACCGCCGGTTCGCTGGTCAGCGAACAGTATCTACTCGACCTCGAACGCGAGGCCTTTCTCTCCCTTTGCGGCGAACGCAAGACCCAGGAGCGCATTGCCTTCACGCTCAAAACCGGTAAGCCGCTGCGCAACTGAAATTGACGTACGTACGTACGTATGAGAGGATGGCGGCAGGAGGAGAATCATCATGTACCACGACCCCAAAACGGTACTTTCACCAAAGCACATGGTTAAAGCTGTGGAGGTGATCTATGACAAGGGACCCGTTGAGTGGAGTTGGTCGGTTGCGCGGCTGAAATGGGGCGATTCGCCCGTTGTGGGAATTCGTTGGAATGGTGATAGTAACAGCAGCAAAGGCACGCCCCAGGCTCGTGGAAACCCAGCATGGTTCATTGTTCCAAAAGAGCTTGAGAGCGCCATTCTGAACGCGGCTCAGGAATCCACGCAGGCAAGGCAAAATGCCTTGGCGGAAGGGTACCGCCTGATGGCTGCCGACCGGGCTCGAGAGATGGAAGCTGAGGAATGGACGGAGGCGCTGGTTGGCGATATCGATTGAACGTGGAGATGTTTTTTGGGTTAATTTTGAACCCAGCCTTGGCGGAGAAATCAAGAAGACGCGGCCTGCAATCGTGCTTTCAAACAACGCGGCAAACACGCATCTGAATCGGGTTCAGGTTGTTCCGATCACTTCCAATACCGAACGCCTGTACCCCAGCGAAGCGTATGTCGATCTCAACGCCGAAAAGAGAAAAGCAATGGCAGATCAACTGACCACGGTAAGCAAGCAGAGACTGGGCGGAAAGATCGGGACCCTGAACGGAGAGGATCTAACCAGGGTAGAACTCGCGGTTCTTCTTCAACTCGGTATCGATTGCTCCTGAGAACAGCCCATGGTCTCTGCGAGCCTTAGCCCTTGACCGATCAATCCTCGATGCGGTTTCATCGCAGCCGGGATGGTTCGGATTCAGCCCCATAGAATCGCGTAGGAGCAACTCTCATGCCGGAAGCAGTTCTCGTCAGCGCCGTTCGCACTCCCGTAGGCCGCGCGCCCAAAGGCGCTCTTTCCACCACGCGCCCCGACGACCTGGCCGCAATTGCCTTGAGCGGGGCTTTGGACAAAATTCCTGCCTTAAGCAAATCCGAAATCGACGACGTCATTCTTGGATGCGCGCAGCCTGAAGGCGAGCAGGGATGGGACGTGGCCCGCTGGGCGATCTTGCGCGCCGGCCTGCCCGTTGAAATTCCCGGCGCAACGGTCAATCGCCTCTGCTCCTCGGGACTCGAAGCCATCGCCATCGCCGATCAGCGCATCCGCTCCGGCGGCAACCGCGTCGTGATCGCCGGCGGCGTCGAGTCCATGAGCCTTCTTCCCTTTGGCGGACTCAAGCCCAGCCCCAATCCCTGGATGGCCCAGCACTACCCCGCCGCACTGCTTACCATGGGACTCACCGCCGAGCGCGTCGCACGTCACTACCAGGTCTCCCGCGAAGATCAGGATGCCTTCGCTCTTGCGAGCCATCAGAAAGCAATCGCCGCACAGGCCGCCGGCCGTTTTACGGAGGAGCTGGTCCCTGTCACCGTCACAACCGCGGCGCCCGGTAAAAAGGCGGGCAAGCCCATCATCTCTGAGAAAGTCTTCGCAACCGACGAAGGCCCCCGCGCCGACACCTCCCTTGAAGCCCTCGCCAAGCTCAAGCCTGCCTTCCACACCCAGGGCACGGTCACCGCCGGAAATGCCTCGCAAACCTCCGACGGCGCCGCCGCTGCTATCCTCATGGACGCCGCCCAAGCACAGGAACTGGGCCTTCGCCCGCTCGCCCGCCTCGTCTCCTACGCCGTCACCGGCTGCCTGCCCGAGGAGATGGGCCTTGGACCCGTCACCGCCGTCCCCAAGGCGCTCCAACGCGCCGGCCTTACCCTCAACGACATCGGCCTCATCGAGCTCAATGAAGCCTTCGCCGCCCAAGCCCTTGCCGTCATCCGTACTCTTGGCCTCGACCCTGCCATCGTCAACGTCAACGGCGGAGCCATCGCCCTCGGCCACCCGCTCGGATGCACCGGCGCGAAGTTAACCGCGACTCTCCTCTCTGAGTTGCACCGCCGGAGGATTCGTTACGGCATGGTGACCATGTGCGTCGGCGGCGGCATGGGCGCCGCAGGCATCTTCGAGCGCCTCTAGTTCGCGTACCTCTCTAATAATTGACTTCGCAAACGCCTTTCGATACGATTGGGCGCAAATCAATCGCTCCCCCGGAAAGTCGGTAAGTAATGCAATCTCGGATCAGACTGCTTCCAGTCCTCGCGCTTTTCGCGCCCGCTACCTGTTTTGCGGAATACAACCTGGCCGACCCGACAGGAGGCGCCGCTGCCTGTGGCTGTTGCGGTACCTTCATCTTCATTCCCATCGCCTTTTTGGCGCTCAGCATTGCCATGCTGGTCTGGGTAGCTCGCGATGCCAAGGCTCGCGGAATGGACAGCGCCGTTCTCTGGATGCTGCTGGTCTTCTTCCTGAACCTCATCGGTCTCGTGATCTATCTGCTCTCACGGCCACAAGGCAACCTGATTCCGTGCCCCAACTGCGGCAATCAGCGCCTGGAGGCAAGCGTGAAATGCCCCCATTGCGGAATCGGCTCCTAAGACCGGAACCCTGGCTGGCGGCCATTCTGATGGCAGGCCTTGTGTTTGGGGCGGACGCAATGCGCTCGCCCCGGAACCAGGTCAGCGTACGTGTGTTTGCTGCCGGCGTTGTCGGCTATCACCGCTATATCCAGCCAGTGACCGGCAGGTTCATCCGCTGCCGTTACAAGCCCACCTGCTCTGCCTATGCTGTTGAGGCGATCCTCAAATACGGCATCCTTCGCGGCGGCTGGATGGGCCTGCGCCGCATCGTCCGCTGCCAGCCAAGCGTTCCCATGGGAACCGTAGACCCCGTCCCCTGACTTCTCGCACTTTCCAACGCGGGAATCTCCGGGTTCTATAAAAGGGGATGTCAAGAAAAAACACTTTCCCTGAACCGCCGGGAGGGGATTTTTCATGTCATCCAGCCCCCGCTGGCAACTGCAATACACTTTGCCGGGGCGCGGTTTGCTGTCTCACTCCTGCGGAAGGTTCTTGGAGCCATGTTCATTCTCATCGATTGCTGGATCAAACGGCCGCTCTCCTTCAGCACCGCCGCCGAAATCGTATCCCGGTGGACATCAAGCCCCACATATCTCACACTATTCATCTGGGTGATCCTTCCTTTCGCTTTGGTTGTCTGCTTTCGCAAAGCAACCGCAGCTTATAGGAAAGGGGCGCCCTTTTATAATGCGTGCCCCAGGCCCCGATTTTGGGACCGGGGGGAGTACAAATCCACGCGGTCACGGCACTATTGCCAGTGGCCTGCTCCTATCGGTTCGCAGCGTAGGCACTGCCGCCAGCAGGCTGCGCGTGTAAGCATGTTCCGGCGCAGCCAGCAGTTCTTGGGAAGGCCCCGTCTCGACCACGTGGCCCTCTCGCATCACAGCGACCCGGCTGGCCACCTGTCCCACCACCGCCAGGTCGCGCGAGATAAACAGCATCGCCAATCCATATTGTTCTTGCAGGCTGCGCAACAGTTCCAGTACTTGCGCCTGCACGGTAACGTCGAGCGCAGTGGTGGGCTCATCGGCAATCAGCAGCTTCGGCCGGTTGATGAGCGCCATCGCAATGAGAATGCGTTGCCGCTGCCCGCCTGAAAACTGGTGCGGATAGTCTCCGTAGCGCTGCGCGGCATCGGGGAGTTCCACTGCCTCCAATGCTGCGATCGCCTTCCGCTTCATCTCTCCGCCCATCCAAAAAGAGGCGTGCGGAGCACCCGCTTCGGCAACCTGACGGCCAATCGGCATCACGGGATTCAGCGCTGTCATCGGCTCCTGAAAGATCATGGCGATCTCGCGTCCGCGCAGCCGCCGCAAAGCATCTGCCGGCTCTCGAAGCAAATCTGTGCCCCGCCAGAGAATCCGTCCTGCAACTTGCGCCGCCGGCCCCAGTAGTCCCAGAATCGCCAGCGCCGTAGCGCTTTTGCCCGACCCCGACTCGCCTACCAGCCCCAGTACCTCGCCCTCGTCCACATGCAGGCTAATGCCGCGTACCGCTTCGGCTGAGGCAAAGCGAACCTGCAAATCGTGAATGCTGAGAAGCGAACCCATGCAGACATCCTAGTGCATCGGCGACCTTCGCCGCGCGGCCGTAATCGTCGTAAACTGCGTAGGTATCTGTGTTTTGAAAGGGCGCGGTTTTAACCGCGCCATCAAGTTCAACAAAAACATGCACGGGCTTCAGTCCCTGCGGAAGTTGATGGCGTTATGGTAATTCCTGAACCATACAAGTCAGCGCACAAAGATTGCGGTCCCGGCAACAACCACAAAGAAAGGGTTCTGGCGAGCATTAAGGCCGGATGCTTCTACTGCCTCGCTATGTATCCACCGGCGGAAATTGTAGAGTGGACAGGTGACGACTGCGCCTTGTGTCCATATTGCGGAATCGATTCGGTGTTGCCAGAGTCAGAGCATTTGTCGCCGGAGTTCTTGAGCGAAATGCGGAAGTATTGGTTCTGAAACTGACTTGCTCGCAAAGCGCGAAGAAAGAAATCTTATGTCCACCGTACTCATTCAAAACGGCGCCATCGTTAACGCCGATTCCACTCAAAAAGCCGACCTGCTAATCGAAGGCACGACCATCAAAGAAATTCGTGCTGGCATTCCCTCAAGCTCCGCAGACAAGGTTGTCGATGCGCGTGGCCTGTTGCTCCTGCCCGGCGGCATCGATGCCCACACGCATCTCGACATGCCCTTTGGCGGCACCGAATCGGCCGACGATTTCCTTACCGGCACGCGCGCCGCTGCCATCGGAGGAACAACAACCATCGTCGACTTCGCCACTCAAGCGCGCGGCACCAAGATGCGCTCCGCTCTCGACACATGGTGGAAGAAGGCCGAGGGCAAGGCCTGCATCGACTACGGCCTGCACATGATCGTCACCGACTTGGGCGACGCCGGCCTGGAAGACATGGACGACCTGGTGCGCGAGGGCGTGGCCAGCTTCAAGATGTTCATGGCCTATCCCAACGCACTCATGGTCGATGACGCCACCATCTTCAAGGCGCTGCGGCAGACGGCGAAGAATGGCGCGCTAATCTGCATGCACGCGGAGAACGGTTCGGTCATCGACGTCATCGTGCAGCAGGCGCTGGCCGAAGGCAAGACCGCGCCCATCTACCACCACCTTACCCGGCCCACGAAGGCCGAGGCTGAGGCGGTGCATCGCTCTATCGCCCTGGCGGAGATGGCCGGCGTGCCCGTCTATATTGTGCATCTCTCCAGCGAAGACGCGCTCAACCAGGTGCGTGAGGCGCGAGACCGCGGCCTGCCCGCCTTCGCCGAGACCTGCCCGCAGTACCTTCTACTCTCGCTTGAGGATGTTGCCGACAAAGGCTGGGAGGGCGCGAAGTATGTATTCACGCCGCCGTTGCGCGAACGCAAGAACCAGCCAAAACTCTGGGAAGGCCTGCGCACAGACCATCTCCAGGTAGTCTCCACCGACCATTGCCCGTTCTGTTTTGCGGATCAGAAAGCGCTGGGCAAAGATGACTTTACCAAGATCCCCAACGGCGGCCCTGGCATTGAGAACCGCCTGCAACTTCTCCATCATCACGGCGTGGGTAAAGGCAACTTCTCGCTCAACCGTTTTGTGGAACTGGTTTCGACCGCTCCTGCGCGCATCTTCGGCATGTATCCGAAGAAGGGCGTGCTCGCCGTGGGCAGCGACGCGGACGTCGTGCTATGGGACCCGAACGAAGAGCACACCATCTCTGCCGCGACTCATCACATGCGCGTGGACTACTCCATGTTTGAGGGCTTTCATGTGCGCGGCAATGCGCGCGACGTTTATTCCCGCGGAGAGTTGATCGTCTCCGGAGGCAAGTTCATCGGCAAGCCTGGCCGTGGCAATTATCTGCGTCGCGAAGCACGCGGAGGCGCGTGGAAGTAGGCCAATCGCTAAAACGAATGTCGTATCCTGTTTGAACCACATGGAACAACCACGACCACGGAGGAGGTCCCGTGAGCGTCACCGATCCGTCTCTATCGAATCGCGACCTGTGCCCTACAACGCCCTCTCACCGCACCATCGCGCTGATGCGGCTGGACGCTCCAGCCGCAATCGGCGGTAAAGTGCGCGCGAAGGCATCAGTAGAAGTCGTGCGAGCGCACTTCGGCGCGGGAGATATCGAGAGGAATAATCTCCCGCGCTTTGACATGAATGACGCCATCCTGAAACTGGAGCACTCCATCGATGCACAGAATGCGGCTGCGCGTGACGACAAGCCGGTTAGCCTCGAACACATCGGGCTGGATAATTACGTTGGCTATACCGGTTTCGTCTTCAACAGAGAGAAAAACGAAACCCTTGGCAGTGCCGGGACGCTGACGGGCGATCACGCATCCGGCGATGCTAACAGGCCGGTGATTCGCGCAGTGCTCCAGTTCCGCCGCCGATAAAATGCCGTCGCGTCGCAGAGCCACGCGATGATAGGCCATGAGGTGCGGGCCAGTAGTTAGGCCGGTTCCGGAAAAGTCGGCGGCAAGGCGCTCTTCGTCGCTCATCTTTCGAAGAGGCGTCTTCCCGCGTGCCTCACTGCGCTCACTCGCTGCACTGCGCAGCAGCGGACCTATCGTACGCGCCGCTTCCTCTGCCTGCCAAAGCGCATCGCGGCGATGCTCCACTTCTCCGATAGAATTGAGCGCGCCGATCTGCGCCAGAGTGACGAGATCCTTGCGGTTGAGTGCGGGAACGCGCAGGGCCAGATCGTCGACGGAACGAAACTCACCGGCCTGCGTGCGCGCCTCCACCAGCGCATCTGCCGCTACGCGCTGCAGGCCCTTGGCATAGTTGAAGCCCATGCGAAGCGAGAAAGTTGAATCTGATTCCGGCTCCAAAGTGCAGAGACCTTGTGAGCGCTGCACATCGATAGGCCGCACGCGCAGCCCGTGGCGTTGCGCATCTTTGACGAGCACGGCCGGCGAGTAAAAGCCCATAGGCTGATTGTTAAGAAGGCCGCAGGTGAAGGCCGCGAGAAAGTGGACCTTGAGATACGCCGATGCATATGCGATGAGCGCGAAGCTGGCCGCATGCGACTCCGGAAAGCCGTACATCGCAAACGAAGAAATACCCTGCACAATGTTGTCCTGGGCTACGGCGTCGATGCCGTTGCGTGTCATTCCATCGCGCAGGCGTCCTTCAAGGTTGCGCATGCGTTGCATCGAACGGCGCATGCCCACTGCACGGCGCAACTCCTCGGCTTCAGCGCCGGTGAAGCTGGCGACGACCATGGCCATGCGCAGTAACTGCTCCTGAAACAGCGGCACGCCAAGCGTACGTTTGAGCACGGGCTCCAGCGATGCGTGCGGATAGCTGACCTCTTCTCTTCCCTGGCGCCGGCGCATGTAGGGGTGCATCATTTTGCCGACGATGGGCCCGGGGCGAATGATGGCCACCTGCACAACGAGATCGTAAAACCTCTTGGGCGCGTTGTGCGGAATCGACGCCATCTGTGCGCGGCTTTCTACTTGAAACATGCCCACCGTGTCCGCCTTGCACAGCGTGTCGTAGACCTGCGGATCTTCAGGCAGCGTGGCGAGGTCGACTTCCTTTTTGTAGTGGCGCGGGATCAGCTCGATGCATTCCTTGAGCACGGCCATCATACCCAGGCCGAGCAAATCGACTTTGATAATGCCGAGATCGGCGCAGTCTTCCTTGTCCCACTGCACCACCGTGCGGCCAGGCATGGACGCGCGCTCGATGGGCACTACGCGGTTCAACATGCCGGCGCAGATGACCATCCCGCCAGAGTGCTGGCCGAGATGGCGCGGCATATCCCGCATGCGCAGGCACAGGTCGAGATAACGGGCGATGCGCGGGTGACGGACGTCGAAGCCTGCCTGGTCGAAGTTGCGGGCCAGGGTGTCGTTGTCGCCGTTCCACTCCCAGCGGCTCACGAGGCTTGAGAGCCGTGTGACCATCTCCTCCTCAAAGCCGAGCGCCTTGCCCACTTCGCGCGCGGCAGAGCGGCCGCGATAGGTGATGACGTTGGCTGTCATGGCTGCGCCCAGTGCGCCGTAGTGCTCGTAGCAATACTGAATCACCTTTTCGCGCTCGTCGCCGGAAGGAAGGTCGAGATCGATATCGGGCCATTCGCCGCGGCTCTCGCTCAGAAATCGCTCGAAGAGCAACTCCATGCCGACCGGATCGACAGCGGTGATTTCAAGCGCGTAGCAGACGGCGGAATTCGCCGCGGAGCCGCGCCCCTGCACAAGAATTCCGCGTTGCTGGCAGTAGCGGATCAGGTCCCACACAATCAGGAAATATCCGGCAAAGCCAAGCTTCGCAATGAGCTTGAGCTCGTGTTGCACCTGCGCCTTCGCCTTTTCAAGCAGGTGCTGCTTGGCCGGATTGCCGTAGCGTTTACGCACGCCCTCATCCACGCGCCTGGCAAGAAAGCTGTTCATCGTCTCGCCCGCGGGCACGGGATAATGCGGGAATTCGTAGCCAAGATTATTGAGCGTGAAGTCGAGCCGCTGGCTCACGATGCTGGTGTTGGCTACGGCTTCGGGAATGTCGCGGAAGAGCGCGCCCATCTCGCGGCCTGAACGCAACAGCCGCTGCGTGTTGGCTGCGAGCAGGCGGCCAGCCTTGTCGAGCGTAGTGTGATTGCGGATGACCGTGAGCACGTCGAACAGCTCGCGGTCGGCTTCCGTTGCATGGCGAACGCCGTTGGTGCCGATCACTGGCAAACGTAGTGACGATGCCAGCACAAGGAGTGCCTGGTTGCGGCACTCCTGATCGCGGCGGCCGTGGCGCTGCAGTTCGAGATAGAGATGCCCAGGTCCGAAGATAGCCTTGAGCCGGTCAATGATTTTGTGAGCAGCATCGTTGCCGCTCTGCGTCAGTGCCGCAGCCAGTGGACCTTCGTCGCCGCCGGTCAGGCAGATGAGCCCCGCGGAAAATTCCTCAATGTCTTCGAGCGTAGCTGCGCCTTCGCCCTTGGTCGCTTCGCGCATCTTGAAGCGCGTGATGAGCTGACAGAGATTCTGATAGCCGGTTTGCGATTCGCAGAGCAACAGCAACCGCGGCGGCTGCGCGGGATGCTGGTGCGGCAGCCATGCGGGCGGTGCGAGCATATTTCCAAATGAACGTACGGCAATCTCCGCGCCGATATGCGCACGCACGTCACAACGCACGCCGGCAGTGTGAAAGCGCGCCGCGCCGTAGAGCCCGTTTCGATCACCGAGTGCAAGCGCCGGCATTCCGAGTTGCGCCGCGCGTTCGATAAGCGTTTCCGGCTGCGAGCCGCCTTCGAGAAAGCTGAAGGCACTGGCGCAATGCAACTCGATATATTCGCTTTCATCAGCAATTGCCGCTGTTCTCCGCCTGATAGCAGCGCTCGCAGGTTCCTGAGATACGGGCGGCTCGTACGCGTCGTCCGGATGGCAGACCGGAGTTCCCGGCGAACGTGTGTTGGAAATTTTAGGACCGAGGTCAGTCATAGAAGGCCTCGAGCCGCCACTCATGCTTGCCGCGATCCATCACCAGCAGGCAGGCCACGGGCGCGCCTTGCGACTCGGCCAGCACATCCCACTCGTCGCTATCCCAGCCTTCCAGCGACCACCAGCATCCGCTGCTGCGCCACGGGCCAAACGATGTAGAGACCTTGTAACTTTGGCGGCCATCGTGGAAGAGCGCAGGTTGACCTGCATTGAGTGCAACGCGCACCGCAAGCGGGGGCCGCAGGCGGCGCAGAGCCATGCGCGGCGGTTAATCCTTCTCTTCTTCAGCGGGATTTAGCGCGGTGAAAGCTGTCATGCGAAAACTACCTGCACGGTGTGTGTCTTCCAGCACCGGCGAGCCCACGCGGCCTTCCCCTGCGATCGCCTTCAAGCGTGCGATAGTGACGTCGAGTCGCGAGGGCTCAGGCGTTTGTGGCGCAAACAGTCCCAGTTGCACCTTGCTGGATTGGCCCGCTTCCGCCGTGAGCGTCAGCGACAACACGGCTGCCGGTGGTGGGTTGGCGGCAATCTCCAATTGCAACAGCTTGAGCAGAAATTTGCGATCGATGGAGGGCAGCGCCGGCCGAATCGTGAGCCGATGCGCGCGCTTGCCCTCAAGCGCAAGATCGACAGCGACAGTCGCCAGCGACATGGCGCGTGTGGCGGCGCGCAGGGCAAGGCTATCGATCATGCGCGCGCCAACAAACAGCAGCGAGTCCATCTGCTCCACAGGCGTTTCAAACTCGCAGAACTCACGTAACGAAAACGCCGCCTCGATCGGCTGAAAGGTATGCGCATGTGCGCCGCGAGCCAGGTTGCGCCAGCCCGATGCGCTTTGGCCGAGCCGCGCAATCAGGTCTACCTCAGGCAACGCCGCCAACTCGCCCAGCGTACGAATGCCCCATATGGCAAGGGTCTCAGCGCGATCGTCTGGTATTTCGAGCAGCGCGACCGGCAAGCCGGCCAATGCGGTTGCTTCTTCGGCTGCACCGATGACGATGATTCCACGCGACGCCGCGGCCAGCATTCGTGCTGTATGAAAATTGGCGCTGACCGCGATGGAGACGCGAAAGCTGGCAGCCTTCAACGCGTTGCGCAGCCGCTCGGCCAGTGCTTGAGGTGGCCCGAACAGCCGCTCTGTCCCGGTTATGTCCAGCACAGTGGCGCACGCGGTTCCCTGGCGTGCCTCTTCAATGCGCGGGGAGAAGCTGGCCGCGCACTCCAGCAGCACCGCGCGCGCCGCTGCCTCACTCTCAAGCGAGCGCGGCAACAGGCGCAGTCCTTCGTTCTGGCTGGCAAGCGCTTCAGCTTCCAAACGGGTCATGCCCGTGGCCGCACCCCGCAGACGCGCATGGCGGTTCATTGAGCAGACCTGCTCCAACGGCGCGCGGCCCTCAAGCACAGCGACAGGCAGCGCCTGTAAGTCAGGCCGCAGGCGCAGCAAGGCCTGCGAAGGAAACTCCGCCGCATGAACGCAGGCATACAGGTGCTGGCTCATGCGCTGTTCTCCATTTCCAACACTCGGCCCCGCTCAAACGTAACAGCGCCGTCCGAAAGTCCGGCGGTATCCCAGGCAGAGGAAGCGGGCCAAACAGAGGCCGGAGGTTTTTTCCGTCCCACGGCGAAGGGCGTAAAGCGCTGCCGTTCGTTGCGGACTTCAAAGCGGAATCCGCGCAGCACTGTTCCGCCGGCAATCACAGGACTCATAGCCGCGCACTGAAGTGCCAGGGCCGTGCTGGACTGTGCGTTTGTTCCCTGGGCATTGCTTCCCTGAGCAGCACCAGCCTGAGCTACCACCACCAGTGAAGTGCGCGCCCGGTCCGCAGCCTGTCGAAAGCGAAACCAGGTCGCCAGCGGAATCCTGCGCGCATGCTCCGCAGCCGTATCGCCCAAGTCGAGCACAATGGCTGCAAATCCACCGGCCTGCAGCAGCAGGTCGGTCGCGCGCAGCGCCTGGTCGAGTTGCGTCCACGGCTTCACTGCCTGCTTGCCGCGAACCAGACCACCGGCCTTCTGGCAGCGCACCCACAACAGTTGCCGCAGATTGACGCCATTGGCCGCGGCCGATTCAGGATCGAAGGCGTCGTCCGCATCCACCCACGCACACACCTGGCCGGCAGCGGTTCTCTGCGCCAGAAATGAAAGCACCAACGTCGTGCGCCCCGAAGACGCCGGGCCGTTGATTTCGCTGATGGCGCCGACTGGCAGTCCGCCATCGAGCAGCGCGTCCACCTCGGCAATTCCGGTGGAGGCGGTTTCGCGAATGGTGCGCTGCGCAGGGGTCAGCGCCGCCGGAAAACTTCGTTCCAGAGCGTGCTCAATTTCAAGCCGGAGTGCTGTGGCGGAGCGGGTATACATATTCGCCTTTTATTCGCTATAGATTCCATCTATCGCCTCCCTCTTGTCAAACACTTTCTCTTGTTAATTCGCACCTGCGCTGCGGTATGCTGAGGGAACCATGTGTGGACGCTTCGCTCGCAAATCGACGCAAGACCTTTTGACTGAATGGTTTGGCATTGAGCTTGAGGACATGCCCTGGTTCGCGCCCAGCTATAACGTTGCACCGCAAAGTGTGCAACCAGTGGTGAGACAAAATCGCGACAGCGGTGCCCGCGAATTCGCCCTTTTGCGCTGGGGACTGGTCCCCTTCTGGGCGAAGGACCCCAAGTTCGGCTACTCCACCATCAACGCGCGGGCCGAGGAAGCCGCCTCCAAGCCCGCCTTTCGCGATGCCTTGAAGAAGCGCCGCTGCCTGGTGCCCGCAGACGCCTTTTACGAGTGGCAGCGCATCGATCCCAAGACCAAGCGGCCTTTTGCCTTCGCGATGAAGAGCGGCGAGCCCTACGCCTTCGCCGGGCTGTGGGACAGGTGGCAGGGCAAGGACAATGAGCCACTTGAGACCTTCACCATTCTCACCACCGACCCCAACAAACTGATGGAGCCGGTTCACAACCGGATGCCTGTGATTCTGGAGCCAAAAGACTACGAGCGCTGGCTTGATCCGGAGACGAATGATCGCCCTCCCGTTGATCTTCTGCGGCCCTATCCAGCCGACCGCATGCGTTCCTGGCCGGTTGACCAGCGCGTAGGCAATGTGCGTAACAACGACGCGGCACTGCTGGAGCCGGCGCAGGAAAAAGAGCCCGGCAATGCACAAAGCCAGCTATTTGGCAGCGGCAAAGCATGACAGATGTTTTTGTGTGCGCCGGAGATCGGTGAAGAAAATCGCCGGCGCACTGGTTACGATTTTTCTAACGGTCGACCCGCCGCAGAACCACCGTCATGCTCGCAGGTGGACGCATTTGTGGCCCTCTCGACGGGTCCGATCCATCCGGCGGAGGTCCGATAGCCGGACGCGGCCCCGCCGGCTCAGCCGGGTGTGGCGCCTGCGCAGTCAGATCCATAGTCCGCTGCAGTTCGATCTGCTCACCCTTCATCGTTCCCGCATAGCTGCCGGTTCCCACCTTGAAGGAGACCTTGTCGCCATCCACTTTGCCTCCATCGATCGGAGTGCCACCTTCGCCCGCGCCAAAGAAGCTGCCACCAGCCGCGTTTTCCATGCTCCCCGTGAGCTTCGCCCCATCCTGATGCAGAGTGAAAAGCATGCTGCTTTCCGCGGCAGCAAATGGGGACTGGCTTGAGCCGCTGGCGCTTCGCACCGGCCTCCACAGACCAGTAATGCCCGAGCCCGACGGAACCTCGCGCTCCCATGCCGCCACTTGCGGACGCAGTGTTGTCGCCTTCGCTTCAACGGTCACGCTAGCCGAGCCAAGCCCAGGCGATGTCGCCTCCACCGTAATGCTTCCCGCGGACTTGCCTGATTGCACAAGCGCCATGCAAAGCCCGCAGAATGCCTTGCGCGCCGAGCCCTTGTCCGGTTCCTGATTTGTAGGATCGCCGTTGCCGGTGCCGATAAGCTTCCCCGCGCCGGAAACCTTGAAAGTCACTTCGTTATCGGTGATCGGCACCACGCGCCCTTGCGCATCGTGCACTTCCACCGCGAACATGGCCACATCTTCGCCGTCAGCGGAAATTGAAGTCCGGTCCGCGCTCATCGTCAACTTCGCCGCTGCACCCGTCGTTTCCCGCTTTTCCGTCATCACCAGCTTGTCCGCTTTGTAGCCTCGCGCCTCAATCGCGCCGGGAGCGTACTTCACGTTCCATGCCAGGTGCGAATCCTTCTTCATCTCTTTCGCGCCCAGGCTCTGCCCGTTCAGGAACAGCTCCACCTTGTCCAGGTTCGAGTGCACCCACACCGCGATCTCTTTCCCTTCCATTCCCGGCCAGTTCCAGTGCGGAAAGACGTGCAACACCGGCTTCGCAGTCCACCAGGATTGGTAGTAGTAGAACGTGTCCTTCGGAAAGCCGCACATGTCGATGATTCCGTACTGCGAACTGATATTCGGCCAGCCGTTCGGCGAGGGCTCGCCGCGATAGTCGAACCCCGTCCACACAAAGCCGCCGGAAAGCCACGGCCGCGCATTGCAGAAGCTCCACCAGCCCTCTGCCGAAGCTCGGCCTGTCGTTGTGTAGGGATCGTAAGAACCCACATAGCCCTTGTCGGCGTCCGTAATATAGATGCCGCGCGTGCCCACGGCGCTCACAGTCTCCGTGCCGATGACCGGCTTCTCTGGATGCTCTTTGTGGTAGGCCTCTGCGCCAGGGTCCATGTAGTTGTAGCCCATCACGTCGCACTCCACCAGGCCGCCAACGCCAATCGCATGGATAGGCGCAATCGAAACCGGCCGCGAACCATCGTGCTTGTTCGCAACGGCTTTCATCGCCGTCAGGATATGCAGTCCCGTATCCGTATTCGCCTGGCCTTCTTCGTTGCCCATCGACCACATGAAGACGCTGGGATGATTGCGGTCGCGCCGCACGAGATTTTCGAATTGGTTCAGTCCTTCAGGATTCGACGACATCATCCGCGTCTCATCGAAGACCAGCATGCCCAGCTCGTCGCAGGCATTCAGCAACTCAGCGGTCGGCGGATTGTGCGATGTGCGCAACGAATTGCAGCCCATCTCCTGTAGCTTGCGAATGCGGTAGTACTGCACGGCATCGGGCACAGCCGCGCCCACGCCTGCGTGATCCTGGTGGTTGCAGGTCCCCTTCAGCTTTACGGACTTTCCGTTGAGGAAGAAGCCTTTCTCGGCGTCGAACTTCACCTCGCGAATGCCGAACGGCGTCTCGCAGCTATCGACGATGTCGCCGCCCGCTCTCACTTCCGTCACCAGCGTATAGAGGTTCCTCTCCTCCAACGACCATAGCTGCGGCCGCTTCACCGTCAACTGCTGTTTGTAGGTTTGCTCATCGCCTGGCGCAACGGACGAGAGCGCCGTGACCACTTTCCCCACCTCTTTGCCCGCTGGGTCGAGAACCGTCGAAATCACGCGCGCATCCTGCGCCGTCACGCTGCTGTTCTCCACCTCCGTGCGGATCGAAAGCGCAGCTTCACCCGGCTTGACCTCGGCGGAGACAAATGTTCCCCACCGCTTCACATGAACCGGATTCGTCTTCACCAGCCAGACATGGCGGTAGATGCCCGCGCCCTCGTAGAACCAGCCGTCGCTCGATGTCGCGTCCACGCGCACCAGCACGACATTCTTTCCGCCCGGAATCACAAAGTCAGTCACATCGAAACTGAATGGATCGTATCCTCCGCTGTGCCGGCCAATGTAGAAGCCGTTGAAGACCACCATCGTCTCCCGGTAAGAACCATCGAATTCGAGGTTGATTCGTTTGCCGGCATCCGCGGCGGGAATCTCGAGGACGCGCCGATACCAGCCAACACTCGTCGCCGGATAGGTCCTTCCCAGCGGATAGAATCCTTTGCTCGCAAGCGCGGGGTCGTTCTCAAACTGCAACTCAATAGCCCAATCGTGCGGCAGATTGACGGCGCTCCAGTCGCCATCGTCGAAGGCGAGATTGCCGGCGGGAAGAAAATTCCCCGTCTTCTGAAATGTGCCTGTCCTGCCGAGTCCAAAGTTGAAGTCCTTCGCAGGTTCATTCGCATTGCCAAGGTGGAAGCGCCAGCCGAAATCCAGCAGCAGCCGCTCCCGTCCCGCACCGGAAACTGCGGGCTTCTGCGCTGTGTTTGCGGGCTGCGGATGAGTCTCTTCAGCGGCTGCCTCGATGACGGCGCCCATCGGCCCCATCCCTTGAGCTGCAACGGCGGCAGGCGCCAGCAGGCTGGTCTTCAACAAATCACGGCGTGACAACGTTTTCATGCTTCCTCCAGGTACTCTTCCTTCAAAGCGGATGAATTTGTCTCTGCTGGCCGTAGCCCGCGGTCTTCATCCTGATTTCACCGACACGCCAGTATATATAGCTTGCCCACCGGCGGGCCTCCGCTGTTCCAGAGCGGGCGGCCAACTCAAATTCAATCGACGATATGTAGATCTGGGATGGTGGCAGAACCTGGAAAAGGAAGGGCACAACGGTGGAATTCCTGGAGAAAGAAGGACCGTCGCGGCTCTTTTACCGGGCCAAAATCCGGGCCAAACAACTAGAACCACCCGTAGGCGGCTCATTTTGTATAACTTAAGATTCTATGGCGCCGAGGAAGGGACAATCGCAGGAAGCGCTAAGCTGTTTTAGATGAACGGTTTAAACGATTTCTGGTGCGAACTTAGTGAATCTGCCCGGCGACTCGGTATTAGACAGAGAACCTTACACACGGTAACCCCTAGCCAGGTTGATTGAGATCGTCCCATATACCCCCGTAATGAACGTTCCATGATAATCCCCGCGACGTATGCCGCTGAGCGAATGAAATGTGAACGACTGAGACCGCGGAAGTGTAACCGGATCGTCTGCTGATGCGCGAATCGAGCGCCCAATAAGCAAAACCAATGATTCCGAGCAGATCACCGCCAACCATTCCCCAGAGCATTTTTCGAGTTGGGGAAGAATGGGCGGCCACTCGACCAGGACTTGAAAATTCGGGCACTAAAATATTTCAATCCTGCCTGATAATTGACGAGTCATGCTCCGAAGGCTGGAAAGTCTCACGTTGGTGTTTATTCTGATCTGCGTGCTCGCCTCGGAAGCGCCCGCGCAAGAGATCCGCCCGGGCATTTAGGCTAACTCTCAGCTCGAATCATTACCAATTCCAAGCCGCGGTTACCAAGCCTTTTTAGTTGGAGAGTTACATGGCCTGCAACAGAGCACAGAGTTCCAGTTGGACTACTTGCGTGTTCTGAACAAAGCGTCAAAGTTGCGCGATGTTGCAATCGAGAAAAAAGAGATCTACGAACCTCAGGCGCAAGCATTCATAGACGGGAAAAAGACAGCGCTACCCGCATCAACCTGGTTACGCCAACACAATGCAACCGGGGTCATTTTTTTTGCTGGTCGGGCGACTTCGGCGGATCGTTGCTTCCGCTCGGCTCATTGCCTGGCGAAGCAAATCCGCCACACATTGATTGCCGTCACGCTTTTCCTCCGGGCCTAATAGGGGATGTATCACTATACTTTTAAGACCTTCCTCTTTATTGCCCACGCACCCTTGGAGGCAGGAGTGCCCAACACGTTCTTTTGGAGGAATTGAAATGCGCATTCGAGTCTTGACACCGGCGCAATTCGCGCGCATGGCGGTGATCGTAGCCATTTTTGCTCTCATCTCACCGACAGTTGCACTTTGCCAGCAGTCGCCAATTCAATTGCCCGCGCCGCAAATGACGGGCGGCTTGCCGCTGATGCAGGCGCTGGCTCAAAGAAAAACAACGCGCGCATTTGCCGACAAGCCGCTGCCGTTGCAGACACTCTCGAACCTGTTGTGGGCAGCCTTCGGAGTGAACCGGCCGCACGCGCAGGAGTCCGGCCTGGGCCGCACCGCGCCCTCGGCCCTGAATAGACAGGAAATCGAGTTGTACGTGATGCTGGCTGACGGTGTGTACCTGTATGAGGCTGAACAAAATCGTCTGCGCCCGGTTGTGGCGGGAGACTTGCGGAGCAAGGCCAATCTGGCAGCGTCGCACGCCGCGGCGACGATTGCTTACGTGGCCGATATCGAACATGTCGCTGATGGAAATCTGGACTTTGGGCGGGTTGACGCTGGATTCATCGCACAGAATGTCTACCTGTTTGCCGCTTCCGAGGGACTGAACGCGTGGTTCTACACCTTCCACGGGCACGAAGGGGATATTGCCAAGGCATTCCTGCTTCCCGCAGGGAAGAAGCCAATCTATGCTCAGTCGATCGGTTTCCCACCACAGTAGTGCAGTTTCTCAGCTCAGGCCGTAACTTGTCCTGTGAGTGAGGAATGTTGTTGGGTGAAAGACGCTTTGCCACCGGGTTCGTTGAGGGACGGTGGCAAGGCGATCCACACGCTGGCTTGAGTGAGGGACACGAACTGCCAGGAAGATCGAGTCGGCCGAGAGTCAGAAATAGACATTCATATTGGTGCTCAAGATGAGGCCATTGGCGACGCGCGGCGTGATGTCTGGACCGGCGTGATAGCTCAAACCCGTACTCAGATACGTGCCGCGCGCGAGACGCACGTTATAGCTTCCCGTCAGCGTGCTCTGGTTCCTCCACACGGTCTTACCCTGCGCCACCAGGTTCTTCAATAGCCATGGGCTGTAGACCGAGTACGACGCCACCAGTGCGGCGGTGTCGCCGGGCCGAGACCGGAACGGGGCTTCGTTGTATAGCCTGAACTCGTAGTAGCGCGTGTATGCATTCAGGTCTGTTGCAGCGCTCATTGCAGACGCACCGGCGTAGATTCCGTGGCCGGGGTGCTCGAGATCGTGCTGAGTAAATTCGTAATCGGCCAGGATGTAGGCGCAGAAGTTGCCGGAGGTGGGCACGCCGGTGCGGCTATTGGGATACGGCGTAGTGTTGCGAATGTATCCGGCACGCCCCCATGTTTGGCGTGAAGTGGAAGTGGCCGTATGATTCAGGCCAACTTCATACACGTTAACCAGCTTGTCGCCTGCGGGGATGAAACGAAATCCGCTGGGATTGCGGTGAATCGTTTCCGGACCGCCAGCCGGATCGAGTGAGCGCTGAATAGCAGTCTTGAAGTAGAGATGCTTCGGGCCGTTGATCTTCAGGCTGAGCGACGGCGCGCCAAGAGGGAAGTGCGACAGGCCCGCTTCGTAGGGGAGTACGGCATAAACACCCTGGCTTCCCGTGGAGAGCAAGCCGCCCAACTGCAGGCCGACAAACTCAAAATCGTTTATGTTGTATCCGATTTTGGTCTCGATGCGGTCATTTGCAAATGCGTTGTAGAGAAACAGCGTGCTCATGGCCATGGCCGAAGGCCCGGCGGAATTCCAGCTCACCCAATTAAAGCCGACCCCGACAAAAAGCTCCGCATCGTGGAGATGTAAGTCGCGCATGTCGTATGTCAGCATGGGATTGGCCATCAGCCGGCCGTATGGCTTCTCGCCCATGTATTCCTGTTGATCTGCTGGCACTGGTGCGTTAAGGAGATCTTGCGTGTAATTGAGAATTGAATCGTCCCGCAAAACAAATCCCTTGCTATAAAGCGCGCGGCGGAAACCTGAATCCGTTCCCAGGATCGTATCGGTGAACGGCGGCATGTGTGTGGACGCGCCGAGCAGATTCAAATTCTCAATTCCCGGCTCGGTTGAAGTGGTTCTCGCGGCGCGTTCAGCGGTTTGGGCCGCGACAAACTGTGCAAAGAAGATGATAGTGAAAATTGCGGACTTTCGGATCATCGGCCATCACTTTCGCTGGTCACACCGATGCCAGGCAAACGTATCCCAGACCGGCGTGTAGCGTTTAGCCTCCAGATGCGTCTCATCGACATTCCGGCGGCAAGCCGCATCTGGGCAGCGAAATTTTCAGTCGTCAGTTATCGCTTGCGCGCCGGCTGTTATGGAGTGTTCTGTCCTTTGGGCTGTGCAGACGGCATTGGATGTGTGACGGTATCGCCGTCGGTCATGCCGAGTGCCCACTTGATGGCTTCAAAATACATCGTGCGGATGTCGGGATCCTTCCATGACTCGGGCGTATGGCCAAAAGAGGAATAGAATACGCGGCCCTTGCCGTAGTGCTTGGTCCACGCAACAGCAAAGTCGTGGTCAGTACGGTGCACTCTCGGTTCGCTATAGTCCAACTGAGTTGGATCAAGGCTCAGGAGAACGTCTACATCTGACCGCGACCAATCCTTCGGTTGATA
>Ga0182027_10004791_pt1 | contig 20796 bp, 38 predicted proteins | sample 712E1DmetaG_FD_121300 | JGI IMG/M metagenome (GOLD analysis project Ga0182027, IMG submission 121300) | Permafrost microbial communities from Stordalen Mire, Sweden - 712E1D metaG (Illumina Assembly) | ecosystem: Environmental > Terrestrial > Soil > Wetlands > Permafrost | place: Sweden...
AAGCGTTGTCTGGTTTTTACATCTTCCTAAACGCATTACTTTTTTAGGTATAGTCCTCATGCCGACCACGACCTCGACCCCGACCTCGACCACGACCACGACCCCGACCCCGACCCCGACCACGACCACGACCATAAATCATATCCTGCAATCATAACCATAAATTCACCTATTATTTTTGTTCGGTTGCCCTTTAGGCAATTACTTTTGGGTCATTGGGAGAGCGTGATTCCACGGAAAAAAGTCGGTAACGCTGTTCACGTTGATAAACGCTTGACCGCAAGGCTCCACTTCATTTAATGTGCCTTTTTTAAGAGCATCTGCGAAACGTCCAGAGTCTGCAATCCACGCAGAATCTTCCAACTCAATCATCGAACCAATAACCTTTTTTACTTTTCCTGTTAGATGATAGGTCACTGTGCGGAAGAAGAACTTTTTACCAACTAAATCCTGTAAGGAATTTATTTCTTTAAATCCTTCTGACGTTAACTGGTCTTTCAGTTTTTCATACGTTTCATCACTTATCTCGATGGTTCTAGGCATTTTCATTCTCCTTTGTTTTTAAACATTCCAGTTTCTTTTGCGAATTTTGAATCTCCACGAAATCTCCGAACAGAACTTTTGACTACCTCTTTAAGACCTTTGTGCTCATCACACCGATTTTCAGTACCAGAATTTCCTCAAGGCAATCTTGTCGAGAGCTTCTTGAATGTCTCCTGAAAGTATACAGCGAGGACACATAGTTTTCTGCTCACAAGAACAATCAGCACCAAGAAAAAACTCTGCTATTCCTATCGCCTCATCCTCATTCATCTGGCTCATTTTAACCTCGCTCTCCAAATTCCGTGGGTCTTTAGGGGCTGTCATTTCTTCTCTCCCAGATACAGTGACTTCTTTTCCTTCTTCGCGGCCTCTACCAGCTTGTTCCATGTTGCCTCCGGTACGAGTTGTAATGTTATCCGTTGTTTCTTTTTGTCAATAACAACAATCTCCCATGCAGTATTCTCGATTACCAGCACGCGACCAGTAACTAACTCAAAGGCATCGCTCATGTCTGAATCACTCTCTGCTCTATATAAGCAATAAGCTTTATAGCACGAGCGTTTGCTTCAGTACCTCCTTGCCAGAAGTCTATAGAGTTCCAGGTCGGAAGCTCGTACCGCTTTATTTTGTCTCCAAGTTCAGCGACGGTGAAGGCTGAAAACCATTCACAGCTTGCACAGGCGTCATCTTCAGGTTCGGCAGTTAATCCCGCATATTCCAGACGGTGCTGTTTCCATCGGAAGACACTCTCCTGCTTCACGCCCAATTCCTTGAGCCGCTTCGCCAGCTCGAGTGAGCAGACTTGATCCTCAAGTCTCATTTTTTCACCGCCAGAATCTCAATCCAGCGCCAGTCTTTGTGAAGCACTTGGCGCATGATTTCTTTCGCCGCGCTTTTGGACTTTGCATCGATCATCACCTTGATGCGCGTGTCCCCCTTCGCGCAGCGGATGATTCGCGCATGTTCGTCGTTCACGACCACATCAAGAAACCCCGCCCGGTGAAACGCCCGCGCCACCGGCGAGAATCCGGAGCTGTAAGGCAGTCCGCGATCGATGTCGGCCTGCGTGACTTCGAGGGTAATTTTTTTCATGGCTTCACAATTCCTTTCTCGAGGAGATAGACGAGCATCTCTGCGCGGGCGTCGGCTTCTGTTTCAGCTATAAAATTTGGCACCTTTATCTCGCTTGTGTCGTCCCAACAAACCCATTCAATAGGTCCGTCATGCGGTTGCTTGAAAGACTTATAACCCACTGGTAACATCTCACCCAACTCCGCAACGGTGAATGCGGAAACCTTTGTATTTACTTTGTCGTCTTCGTCTACTTGAAAAATCTCCCATTTTCCAAGAGCAAAATTCACGTTGACCCATTCAAAATAGCTTTCCTGCTTCACCCCAAATTCTTTGATCCGCTTCGCCAGCTCGAGCGAGCAGACCTGATCCTCAAGTTTCATGGCTTTATAATCTCTCCATTCTGTTTAGTTTTGTCCATACGCTCGATGAGTTCCTTCACAACTGCATCAAGATGTTCCTTTGAAACAGCTTGTATAACCATCCCATTTAATTTTGGTAACATACTCACCACCTGAAAATGTATACCCTTCAGGGTAAAAATTTCACCGGTCTTAAATGAAACTTCTTTGCGTATTTCTGGACTTATCGGCTCTTCCATTTTAATCCTCCTTGTATCTCCAGATTGATCTTAAGTTATCTACATAACAAACATATCCAGCCTTCTCTAACCAAGTATCCAATTTCTTAAGTACCTTGGCTTCACCACCGACGGCTCTTGCAACCATCCAACCTGGAATATCTATGCAATCCTGGACTCGGTCAAATATCTCGTTAGAATATTTAATTTGCTCTGTCGTCATTGTAATCCGGACATTTTATATTGTTCATAACACCTCCAAAGAGTGCCAACGGCCAGGAGCAAATATCTTGTCTCCTTGTACTGGATCGTTGTTCAGTGCATTTGATTTCAGATTAATCAAAAACAACTCTCCGTGAGGACCTATGTGCCAACGGACACATTTATATTCACCTGTAACAGACTCTATCTCAACAACCTTCACGGTGATTTTATTCACGAAATTCTCCTAGCTCTCCTTGCATTCTCCACCTCATGCGAGCATGCGCTGGGCACATACTTAGATTTCTTCTGGTGCTTCTTAGGGGAGTACCCTGCTAACTTTTTCTTGTCGATCTTACCTATTATCTGTGGCATTTTGTTTCTCCTCTATTTTTGCACAATCCAACATTCTCCATGAAGCATGTAACGCGGCGCGGAACTTGTCCTTGGCATCAGCCTTGGATTCAGCATCCAACAACACTACGATGTCCGGACTTCCTTCGCGACGAAAGCGACCGGCGTACTGGCCAGGCTTATGAATTGGCATGGGGTCTTTGGATACTGGGACTAATGCTTTAAGGCGATCGACTTCTTGCTTCAAAGCTTGACATGCTTTATCCGCAGCAACCCACTTATCCTCCAAATCAATCGCTACCCTAGTTGCGGAAAGCTTGTCTTCGTTCAACTTCTTTAGCGAAGTTACAGCAGCACTTTCCGTCTTCATCTGCAGCAATATCTGGTCATGCAACTGAGCCTTAATTTTCTCCAGCTGACTATCTCTTTCTTTTAATGCCTTCCACGGATTCCACATGCTTGTCTCCTATATTATTTTTTGGACGACCACCAAGCCGTCCGTTCTTACGTGATGCCTTAGCTTTCTTTTCTGTTTTAATGCTTCCTAAAAATCCTGCGTATTTGCTTATTTGTAATTTGGTAGGTTTCTTTGGGGTAGGTGTCATAGCCTAGACTCTATTCTATCGATGGGTTATTTGTCAAGTACATTAAATTTTAAATAATTAATATAAATTGACATAGGTATACCTAAGAGTTAACATCTGGATATAAGTTAATCACCCACAGTCGCTGGTTGGTACCGGCACGGTCGGGGTAAACGGAGGAAGCGAAAATGAAAAAAACTCTCACGATGGAATCGGCGCTTCAGCAGATCAACCAGATCGAATTAAAGGATCGGCTTTTTATGGAGCCACGCGAAATGCAATTACAGCGCCAGTGGAAAGACGCCAGACTGAAGTATCAAAAGTTCGAAATGCGCCGCAGGGATGCATTGAATAAGGCCGCCGGCCTTCGCGGTCACGTGCATTCAATGAACGCGCACGGCGTCAAAAAAATGGTTTTTGTGGATGGCTATTGCGCTTGGGCACCAGAAGTAAATTCTCAACTGACGAGCCGGTAACGGCGAAAGGCCGACACCCTCTGGGTGGTTTTTAGGCCTCTTGAGATAAACAGGAATCGCACGGTCGGCCTTGGTGGCCACAGTCGCGGATCCAAAACGGAGGAAGCGAAAATGGAATTATTCAAAGCATCGAATCAGTGGGCGAATAGACCGGCGGACGAGAGGTTCTGGGATCTCGCGGAAATGCAGTCAAAGTGCGCGGAGTATAAATCATCGGCGGTGGAGGCCAAGGTCGCATACGGCGATGTCAGGGTTGAGGCCGACAACGGCGAGGTGAAGATCGTCGGCAAGAAGGGCATACCGGCGCGGCTTACGCATTGGTCATTCAGTCAGCTGTGTCAACGTGCGGACGCACCTCCGTCGTATTTAAGGGAACTACCGGCAACGCTCGCGGCGCAGAATTTAAACCACGGGCTTTCAAAGATCACCGGAGGCGATGACGTCGCGAAGCTTCTATTCCACAAGAACGGGGACTACGTTCTTCGTGCGGCAAACGGGCCCGGGTACGCGAGGATCTGGAATGCGGACATCGCCGATCGGCTCATCACAAGCTTGCCGCAGGGCTGGAGGGTTCCACCGGCGCGGCCGGCTGGCATCGAAAACGAGCGCACACGGGTCGCTGTGGCGTCGGACGTGCTGGCGCTTCAGAAGGAAGGGTTATCAATCAAGGTCGGGGACAAAATCGCACCGGCGGGGCTGTACGCGTCGGATCACGATATGTTTGCGTTCTTGGTCAATGAGGATGCGCAGGTCAACGACGGCACGGGGCATGGCCTTGGTCGCGGCTTCTTTATATGGAACTCGGAGGTCGGCGCGGCATCGTTCGGGCTGATGACGTTCCTGTATGACGCGATCTGTGGGAATCACATCGTTTGGGGTGCTAAGGGTGTACAGGAATTGCGCGTCAGGCACGTAGGCGAGGCAAACCAGAAGGCGTTCGGCGGGATCCGGATGGAGCTCATCAAGTATGCCAACGACTCGGTGTCGGATGTCGAGGCGAAGATCAAGTCAGCACGTCGGTTCGAGTTCGGCGCGACCAAGGACGAGGCGGTCGACGCGGCGTTCAAGGCGATCGTCAGGACGGGCGGGGCGTGGATCTCAAAGAAGAAGCTAGACGAGGCGCACGACGTCGCGGAGCTTCGCGGCCGGTACGGTTCACCTCGGTCGGCTTGGGGTCTGGTCAACGGGCTTACGGAGTTGTCACAAAAATCCGAACACACCGATACGCGCGTGGCAATCGATCGGGCGGCCGGGAAAATCATGGAGATCGCATTCTAATGAACTTTATCAAGGAAGGATCGGCTTTAACCGTTCGGGGCGCTGGGCCCCGGGCGGTGGCAGTGCTTGAACGGTTGGGGTATATAGAGGAGGATGTCGTGGCGAAGAATAAATCAGTCGAAAAGAAAAAAGAAGTGGTGACGAAACCGGTCACCAAAAAAGAACCGGATGTCAAAACGCTGGTGCAGACAATGGTCGGTGGCACGCGATCGGAGCTGATGGCCAAGGTCAAGGAGATGGGTGTTAAGAATTTTCGCGTGCTCAATAAGGCCGAGCTGTCGGAGATCGTGGCTGGGGCGTCAACAGATCGGATGATTGTGATCGTGGACGGCGCGGTCGCTCGCTGGAAGGCTGGCTGGAAGACGAAGTAGCGCAGGACACACGAGGCTTTCGGGCCTCGTGGAATGCGGCAGTGCCGGTTGTAAGCCCGGCCAAAGGAGAGAGAATGAAAGCAATTGTGGAGCAGGAGATTTTATTTAAAGCGCTTCAGGCGCTGGATCATAAGGTGCTTTTAAGATGTTATGAATGTCAAATCGGATCGGTCGACTTTGTGACGAAGAAAAAGGTGTTACCAATATGCCTGTGTCTTTACTCACAAAGATAGGCATTATTGCAGCATTTGTGTTCGTTGCATCGTTTGTACTAGACCTTGTGTTAGATCTAACAGGAGAATAAAAAATGGCACATATTGAAAAGAAGCGTAAGACATCAGGTTGGGGTTTAGCATGCGAGGCCGTGGGCATAGGCTTATGCATGACCGGCATCGGCCTTATCCCAGGCGCGGCCTTAACAGTTTACGGATATGGTTTATCCAAGAAGCGTCTGTGTTCCAAGTGTGGGAAGAACATTAAGGACAAGGATCTGAAGATGTGTCCCATGTGTAAGGAGATGCTTTCATGATCGTTCACCTAAAAGGATACGTGCAGTTTATGGCCGATGGCGTCGGGAGACATCGTTCACGATATATGTCTCTCGTGATCCCAAATAAAAATGGAAGCCAGAACTTTGGAATGCTCCCAAAAAAATATGCAAATAAGCTTAAAACACCACGTGGATCCGCATGGCTCCGGTATAACGCAACAGTCACTATCAAAATAGAGGAGAAATAAATTGACATCCAAAGAGCAAGCGTACACAGCGTAGACATACTCGGGCGTGTGGTTGTGTTGACCGAGCGAGGCGAGGCGGTAATAATCTACGGCGCGGAACCGTTACCGCGTCCAGGATTTATGATAAACATCTACCGCGAAGATGGGCACAAGCGTGACAGAGATTGGCGTATTATGGCAGATCCGGAGTTGTCTGACTCTGATGATGATAAAGAATTAATTTGACATGCGTTTACCTTAGGAGTAATATACATTCTTACATCAGGAGCGATATGAAAAACACAAATAAATGCGTCAGGTGCGGACACGAGTGGACACCAAGAAATGAAGTGATTCGCATTTGCCCTGCATGCAAATCAGCTTGGTGGGACGTAGAGAAAGATAAAAGGCTTGGTCAGACAGGATTTAAAAATAAAAAATTACAAGAAATGAGATACGCGAAGAACGTTACACTGGAAGGATTGGCAGAGTCTATCGGGTGCGACACATCGTCCGTGTCTCTTTGGGAAAACGGAGAACGTCGCCCAAGCCCAAACTACCTCAGAAAGATTTCACAATTTTTTAAGGTGCCGGTCAGCACGTTTTTCTTTTTGTGTTTATTGATCGGTCTTGCCGTGCCAGCACACGCCGATCAATGGCTTATAACCTATTATTCAAACGATATCATTTCATGCGGAAAAACAGACGGCATCACGGCAAGCGGAAAGCTGGCCAGGCCAAACCATACAGCGGCTTGCAATTGGCTCCCCTTTGGCACAAAGATCAACGTGGGGGGCAAAGAATATGTTGTGGAAGATCATGGCGCTCGTTCCAAGTTTGGATCCAAGAAAAACCACATAAAACACGTAGATATATTCTGTACATCAAGAACAGAAGCTTTAAAACTTGGTAAGAAAAAATTAACCGTAAAAATAGAAAGATAGTACGTGACTGAAGACCGCCTTCCTGTTTTGCCTGTTAACACACCGCCTCTCTTCGCACACCAAGACTCCGCTCTTAAATTTTTAAAAAATAATAACTACTGCGGATTGATCGCCCATGAGCCGGGACTCGGAAAAACGCGCACGGCGCTCACGGCATACCTACAAGCACGCATGCAAGATCCGAATTTAAAAACCATTGTAATTGCGCCTCTCTCACTTCTTGAAGCGGCATGGCATAACGACATGCAAAAGTTCACGCCTCATCTTACATTTCAAAACGCGCATGGTGGGAAGTTCGACACAACAAAAGACGTCAACGCACTCAACTATGAATTCTTCCAAAAAGCAGATAATATTCAAAAGTTCTTAAATCTATTTCGCCCATTCAAAACAATGGCGGTGCTGGATGAGTCTTCAAAGATAAAAAATTACGCTGCCCTAACTACAAAGAATCTACTCTTAATTCGTATGCTATTCAAATATAGGATCTGCATGTCGGGAACGCCGGCACCAAATGACGAATCGGAATACTGGGCACAGATGGAATTCACCAGACCGTTCCTTCTGGGTAAATCTTTTCGAAAATTCCAGCGCACATATTTTTATCTACGCAACCGTTCAGGGCAGGCGATTAATATGCATGGCGTAATCCCCACTCGTCAGGTCATGCAGAATCTTTTTTCCAAGCAAGGTGCTGAATGGGCGATTACTGATAAGAGTCGGGAGTCGCTGTTTAAGGTGATTGGTTCTTATATACACGCCGCCAAGAAGGACGAGTGCCTTGACCTTCCAGAGCAGATTGACGAGGTGCGCTTGGTGCAGATGGGGACGAAGCAGCGCATCGCGTATAAGCAGATGAAAAATCTCCTGGTCGCGCAGATCCAAGGCGAGGACGTCGTGGCGCAGGTTGCGCTTAGCAAGCTCGTCAAACTTCGTGAAATTTGCTCTGGTTTTGCCATATCAGAAAACAATGAAATCGTTGAAACTGAGTGTCCAAAATTAAACGAATTAGAAGAAATCCTTGATGAATTAGGAGACAGACAAGTCATTATTTTTGGCACGTTCACATGGGAGATCGAGAAGATTTTAGATTGCGTTTCAAAGAGGGCGACCGCGACAGCCCTTTATGGAGGAACTGCCGATAAGCAGGATTCGATCAGCGGTTTTATTGAAGGTCGATACCGTTACCTCGTGGCCAACATGCACAGCGCCTCTCACGGGCTGACGCTGGTGAACGCAAGCCATATCGTCTATTTCTCGATGGATTATTCATGGGAGGCTTACGAGCAAAGTCGCGCTCGCGTTCATAGAGCAGGACAGAAGAACACATGTGTTTACTATCATATTTTAGCCGAAAATTCTATAGATGTAGAAATCTTAGAAATTTTAAAACGGAAAGGTAATGCTCAAGATTTAATATTCAAAATTAAAAATGAAAAAACCCTGGAATAAAGATTACGTTTTAACTCACTGCAAATCTTGTGGTAAAGCAATCACAAAGCCTGCATGGAAATTACGTCAAGGTAGAGGGAGATTCTGTGACATGGCTTGTTATCAGAAATTCCACAAGAAAAAAGTAAGTTTAGTAATTTGTCGTCAGTGTCACAAAATAATTAAGAGAAATTTGTCAGACATCAAACGCGGTCGGGTAAAATTTTGTGGGCAGGTATGTGCTAAGAAGTTTATGATTTTTTCAAATCATCCGTCATGGAAAGGACGATTTGAAAAGGAGTGCTTAATTTGCAAGAAAATCATGGTGCTTCCTAGGATACGATCCAGGCAACGCGTTACTTGCTCAAAGGATTGTTATAAAATTCACCTATCAAAAAAATTGAGCGGGAATTATACGCATCTTTGGAAGAACGGAAAATCCAGAGAACCGTATCCTATAACTTTCAATGGATTTTTAAAAAATAAGATCAGGAATAGAGATAAAAACACCTGTCAGGTTTGCGGGGTGCTTGAAAAAATGACCAGAAGAAAGCTCGACGTTCATCACGTTGACTATGATAAAGATAATCTTAATGATAAAAACTTAATATCTTTATGCCGTTCATGTCATAGGAAAACAAATTTTAATAGAAATTTTTGGGAGAAAAAATTCAAAGGAATGCTTAAATGAACGAAACTATTCTAACCGCCAAGATCAAAGTCATGATTCGTAAAGAATTCCCAGGCACCTACGTCCAGCGTGTGACGGACAGATACCTTTCCGGCATCCCTGACCTTCGAATTATCTGCTACGGCATGTCGGGAGATCTCGAAATCAAGCTTCCTGGTAAAGGCAAAAAGAGTGATGCCTCAGACATACAGGCAAAGGTTATGGAGTGGATGAAGGCCGCCGGCGGCACAGTTGGGACGGCACGATCGGTTGAGGAGGCGAGGCTTTGGATGCATAAATTTTGGATTAAGGCAAAACAACAAAAGGAGGATTCACAATGAAAGTAGCGCATATAAAAATCCACAACATTCTTGGGATCGAGGATTTCGAGATAACCCCAAAGGAGATCAATCGATTTGAAGGGAAGAACGCGACCGGAAAGACGTCGACGCTTGAAGCTATTAGAGCAGCTCTCAAAGGAGGCCACGACGCAACACTTCTTCGAAAGGGTGCCGAAGACGGAGAAATTATAATCCTGCTCGACGACGGCCTTGAGATCAAAAAAACAATCAAGTCGGACAAGACCGACCTCACTGTCAAATATCCGAAGAGCGGAATTAAAGTCGACAAGGCGCAGACGCACTTAAACGCACTGGTCGATGCTCTCTCGGTGAACCCGGTTGAGTTTCTGACTGCACCGGCGAAGAGCCGAACCGAGTATTTGCTTCAGGCAATGCCTCTTAAGGTCACTCGGGAGGATTTGAAAGGAATATTTGATTCTCCGTTTGATCCAACTGCGCACGCTTTTACAACGCTTGCCTTGATCGATAAAATACTCTATGACGACCGCACCGGTGTGAACCGTCTGGCCGATGAAAAGAAGAAGACGGCCAAGCAACTGGGCGAGACCCTGCCGCTGGAGGAAGAAGGCAAGGCGCGGACCGATTGGGCGAAGCTCGTAAAGGACACGACGCAGGAGCTCGCAGAAACCAGGTCGAACCTCAAGTCTGCCAGGGAAAAGACCGACCGTGCCCATGACGAAAGAGCGCGTATTCTGGTCGACGCGTGCGCGAAGCAGATGACCGCGATCAACACGGAATGGCAGCAGAAACTCGCGGAACTGAATAAATGGAAGGGCGACCAACAGGCAGCAGCGCAGGCAATAGAGAAGGATGCGCTGGCGGCAGAGGAGAAAGTCTACGCGACCGAGCTCAAAGACGCCGAGAGCAACCTCTCCGAGAAGATAGCAAACCTCACCGGCAGACTGGCAGAGGCCGAGACCAAGGCCAAGCAGCAGATAAAAGATAACGCCACAAGAGACACGATCAATCGAGTGAACGACGAGGCCTTAAAACATAAATTGGACTCTGACCTCTTGACGTCAAAGCTTGAGGCTTTGAATGCGCTTCGACTCCGGATATTATCTAACCTCCCAATTCCAGGACTCACGGTTGAGGACGGAGAGATTAAAAAAGATGGCATTACGTACGACCGGCTCAACACGGCCAGCCAGATCGATATCGCGGTTGCGATCGCCAAGATCCGAGCCAAAGACCTCGGCATCGTCTGCGTCGACGGACTTGAGTGCTTGGACGAGGAGAACTTCCAGGCCTTCGAGAAAGCCATGCAGGGCACAGGGCTACAGTGCTTCATCACACGCGTAACGAACACGCCGATGGCGGTGACGGTAAAATGATCACTACCGGCCAAAAAGTCTACCACCCAAAGACAACACTCTACGGCGAGGTAACGGACGTCGAAGGAACGCACATCACGGTATCGATTCAAGATCCGGTGACCAAGTTATTCATCCCATACGTATGGGATGAGACAACGCTGGAGATTCTCGACGATGAGGAGTTTAGTGTCGTCAAGGCTCTCACAGACGCAAAGAAAAAAAAGACCGAGCTCAACAAACAAGTGCAAGAAGCTCAAAAAGAGTACGGCACGGCGCTTGAGAAGATGCTGGAATATTTGGACAGAGTCGCTGTCCAAGGCACACGCCAATACGCCAACGTTGGCGTCGTGACAATTGTTGGACGCGAGACACACGCGTCCATCACAGAAGAAAATAAAGAGGCGGCGTTTGCCGAGATCGAGGCGATCGGGAGAGGCGAAATCATAAAGCGCACCATTCACTCAGGCACGCTTGAATCATTCGTTTCGGAGCTTAAAGAAACAGGAATTCCGGTGCCTCAGCACATCAGCACGTTTGAAACTCCGAAGCTTAGTTTTGCAAAGAGGAAATGAAGAGATCGGGCCGGTTTTGCACCGGAGCCAAGACCACAGAAACAACCGGATGACTGTGGGCCAACGTCAGCGCAAGGCGTGACACTGGGAGAGACTAGAAAGTTTTAACTAACAAGGAGGAACCACAATGGAAGAGAAATCGCTGGTAGCAGCGCAGCAAGCAGGGTTGGTCAGTGTAGGGTCCATGAAAGAAAAGATCGCGGCATTATACGATCCGAACAGAAAGGGATTCGAGGAACAACCACAGCCTGGGGATCTACCAATCCCAAGGGCACGCCTTCTGCAAGGCTCGTCAGAAGAAGTTAAGACAAACGGTCGTGTGTTTTATGCAGGAATGATCATAAACTCCATCACGAAGGACCCAATCACGGAAACGTTTATTCCAATCAAACGTCTTCCAAATAATTGGATCCGGTTTAACGCTCGAAAGACAGAAGATCCAAACTATGTACCAGGCGTAGGAGACGGTGATATCGTCTGGCGCTCGGATGATCCAAAGGACCCTCGCGTGAAAGAGCAGACGAAGTTTGGTCCGAAGGGCGAAGCGCCGGCGGCGACAACCTTCATGAATTTCCTCTGTTATTTTGAGGGATTCACGCTCCCGATCGTATTGTCCTTTTCAAAGACAAGCTACGAGATGGGAAGGCGCTTTTATTTTATGGCGCTTGAGGCGGGTGGAGAAATGTACAGCCATAAATACAAGCTGGCATCAAAGCAGCAGGCGAAGGGATCGAACACATTTCACGTGCTCGAGGTAACGAAAGCCGGTAAATGCTCTGCAGAGGAAATGGAAATCGGGAAGATTGTATACGACCGGTTCCAAGCCGCAGAGCTCAAGGTTCATGAGGAAGAGTTCAACGAGCCTGGTTCGGATAGTTAAAATGAGTTTAGGGTCCTGTAGAACGGTGCCCTTTGGACGCATGACCACGGATAACTGCGTCTGGCGAGTGTGGACGTCGAATAGGCAGAAAGCCGCAGCCAATATCCACTAAGGCTTGACAGGTGGCAGAGACCCCAATCAGGAACGTCGCTGATCCGTGGCGCTAGATGCGCAAATCCAGACGTGGCGATGGGGAGAGACCCATAAAAAAGGATTCTAATGAGGAAACAATTAAATTTTGATCACAGTGCCCATTCGACTTTAGACGAAAAAATTAATGCAGCTCGTTATAAGAATATCAAATTAAAAAGAGGATCCCCTGATATAGATTTTTATAAAAGCAACGCATCATATAGGCTTCATCAAATAAAATTAAGGCACCTTAAATTAAAGGAATCCGCATGAAAGAGATCTATACGTTCTTAATGGATCACGGAACACTCACGGATGCGCACAAAGAAGAGTTAATAACAAAGAGGGGATTCTCGGATAAAATAATTAAAGAACAGCGATTTTTTTCAGGCGGTAATTATCTGGCAGAATTAGAAGAGGAGATGTTAAAAAAGTTCAAAGAACAAGACCTGCTCACATCCGGATCTTTTATTTTTGATAACAATAAAGCCAGAATGAACCCATCTTTATTTAAAGCAACGAACAGCATCGATAAGAAAGAAGTCTCAAACATTATTATTCCGTACTTAAATAAAGAGGGTTCGGCCTACTATATCAGGTCCCACAAATTAGGATTCCGTGGCGTTCCTGTTGAAATCTTCCAGGAAAAGAATCTGTCGGATAGCCCAACCGAAATCGTATTAACCGAGGGCGAATTTAAGGCCGTCGCAGGCCAGTCGCTCGGAATCCCTACAATCGGAATCCCCGGAATCTCCTCCTTCTCGGATATGCACTTCGCCAAGCTTGTCTCGTTTTTGAAGCCATGCGTGAAGTCGATCATCATCATGTTTGATAACGAGGTAAAAAACGATCCTGCGTTCACGGGGAGGTTTAAAGAGAACCCAGCCGACCGCTACGATACGCAATTTTACGCATACTATATGGCAACGAAGCTGGAAGGGTCAGGGTTTGGGGTCAAGGTCGCCACCCTTCCGGATGCGTGGCGTGTGGAGGGTAAAATCGATATAGATGGGGCAATAAAGCAGGGCAAAGGGCGTGGGGACATTCTGAAGGTTGTCTACGACTCTCTGCCACGTAACGAATATCTGTCGGATCTCCCAACCGAAGCCAAACAAGTGGTCCTGCGCAAGCGATCCCAGAAGATGGCTCGGTCGCACATCAAGAAAGAATTCAACCGGTACGTTGCTACTCGCCAAAGAGGTAAGTCGACCTACGAGGAGGCAATCTCCGATTTCGTCATGAAGATCGTCGCAACGCACGACACGATGGAGGGAATGAAGCGTGAGGTTTATTTTATAAACGAGTTCGGGAAGCGCTCAAACTCTTTTACGATCGATGGCGATTGTATGGCGTCCGCTGACAAATTTAGAACATTTTGTATTAAAAAAGGCGACTACACCTGGAAAGGGACGCTGGATGACCTAATGACGATCTGGCAGTCGGAATTCCTTACAATGGACGAGGGGCGCGTCATCGTTGAAACCTCCGAGGTGGGATGGGTAGACTCCGAGAAATGTTGGATATTCGGCAATCTGGGTTTCAATCCAAAAGGCGAAATAATGTACCCAGACCAAAACGGTGTTTTTTGGCTTGAGAAACGAGGAATTAAACCTTCTCCTCTGATCGTGTCGGGTGGCAAGAACGCCATGGCCGGTGGGATTCCACAGCTTTATAAGGGAGAGGGTCCCAAGCCTGAGGAGATCAGGGACCGGCTTTCTGACTCAATTGGGCACGACGAGGCGTGCGTGGTGCTTGGTTGGGCGATCAGCGTGGCGTTTATGGAAGAGCTTCACGCTTACTACAGCTCGTTCCCATTCCTTTTTATAACAGGCCGGTGGCAGTCCGGAAAGTCCACGATCGCGGCGTGGGTGATGCGTTTATTTGGTATCGAGCAGGAGGGTTTGTCTATATCGCAAACAACTCCGGTCGCAATACAGAGGCTGTTGTCATACTATTCCAGCCTCCCGGTATTCCTGGACGAGTTCCGAAATACAAAAGAGGTCACGTACAAAAATGGATTCCTTCGCAACGCCTACAATCGCCAGTGGGCAGGGAAGGGAATCAAGTCGGACTTTGGCCTGCGCGAGGCGAAGGTGCGAGGCACTCTTGTGATCGCCGGCGAAGAGACTCCAAAGGACGGTGCGCTTCTCACGCGGTGCATCCAGATCTTTGTTTCAAGATCCAAAAGAACCAAAGACCACTATAAATGGTTCGTTTCAAACAGAACAAAAATGTCGTCATTTTTCTACGGAATTTTAAGCCGTAAAAAAGACCTGCTGCCAATTTTTGTGGAGTATTTCCAAGAATGGAAGGAGACATTCACGAACGATGGCCGTGACGACAGGGTGGCGATCAATTACGCCGCTGTTGTGGCCGGTTATGCCGTCTTGTTTGGCACGTCGGACCTTGGGTTTGCTGATTGGCTTATGAAAGAGACCGAAAGCATGCAAACGGAGTTTAAAGAAGAACAGGCCGTTTCGGTGTTTTTGGATGATTTGATGGCGCTTAAAACGCAGAAGAAGATCGGTTCCGAATACTGGACGGTGGATGATGGGAAAATCTATCTGTACTTTCATGGTTTGCATCAGGTCTGGGCAGAGCAGTTTAAAAAGGTGCGAGGCGAGGAAGCGTTTAAAGAAGGATCCATCAGGGCGTATCTTAAAGAGGAAGAAGGTTTTGTGAACGTTAACTTTCCAAAACAGATCGGCCAATCTGTGAAAAAATGCATTGTCTTTGATTATGATAGCTCACCTATCGACCTTCAGAATCTGGTCTCGTCTGATATGTCAGCCGGCGAGCTTGGCCGGGCCGAGGCCGTTAGGAAGGACACACGTTAATGTTTACCATTGGTAACGACTTCTTACCCCTCGTTTACCTTGAAAGGTTAAGCACAACTCTTTCAAAGTTTGTGAGTTACGTAACATTTTACCTTTTTACCCCTACAAATAGTGCTATAGGAGAAATCGCTAATGGGCTGTATGTTGGAATTTGATTTCGGACAGGCATATGTTTTAGGTTTGAAAGGTAAACGGGTAAAAATATCACGTAACCTTCTATCATGAGTGGCACTTACGTCGTTTACCTTACCATAATTGAACAGTAAATTTACCTTTCGAAGGAGTAAATATGGAAGATTTCGGCATTTTATTTAAAAAGTTCAAAAATGGTGTCGATTTGCTCTCAGGCATGAAGAGAACGCCTTTTTATGCCAGAGAGATTAAACGATTTAATAAAGAGATCGTGGAACCGATGGACATGGCGTGGCTTAGGTTGTCGCAGGTTGAGAGGGATGGGTTTAATGCGAAGCTTTAAAGGCATGACTTTGTGCGAGAAACTTTTTGCCTGTGGGCAGATGTCTGGGTGGTACGTGTCATTTGGTGGGTGGGTAATAAAAGTCGCGTGGCGGGGCTCTAATTCGAAATCAGGATAAGGTATTGCGATTACCAGTTCCAGCGAGTATAATGTTGCTGGAGGATAAATAAAATGAAAAAATGCATTCTTTGTGGAAAAAAATTTACACCCAGTAAGACAGCGCGTCGCGGGATTTTGTGTGGTATCCCATGCCGTCAAAAGTGGATATCAATATCTACAGCAAAAAAAAGAGGCGATTTTTTTCGTGGGAGAGGAGAAGGAAAAACTTACATCAAGCGCGAAGGCCGCCACGAACATCGTATTATCGCTGAACAAAAATTAGGAAGACCTCTTTTAAAAGGCGAAGTCGTTCATCACATCAACGGAAATCGTCGCGACAACCGACCAGAAAATCTTGTTGTTACAACTCAAAGCACGCACATTCGTGAGCATTTACCAGAAATGCATAAAAGGATGATAGAAAAACATGGAAGTTATTTTAAGTCCAGATCAAAAAAAAGCGTCTGAAGCTATTATTGAATTTATAAAAAATCCTTCAACTTCAAATCGTGGTGGAAGCTACGTATTTACCATGGGTGGTTTCGCTGGTTGCGGGAAAACTTTCACCATCGCCGCAACAATTAAAAAACTAAAAAGAGATGGGATTAGTTTCCCTATCGCGTATTGCGCGTTCGCGGGGAAAGCCGCATCGGTGCTAAAGACTAAACTCGACGCGCACGCACTTCTATCGGATCAGGATTATTGCGGCACGATTCACGGGCTAATATATACTCCGTATAGTAAAGAAGATAAGGTTAATGGGAAAAGCGCCGACCGCAAAGAGGATGATTTGGAGGCACCAAGGCGTCCGGTTTTGGAGCGTTCGAAGATGGATGTGGGATTCACAAAGAAGGACACGTTCGAGCTGTCGCAGTACAAGCTGATAGTGATCGATGAGGCATCGATGGTGAATGAAAGAATCTATCAGGATCTAACGGAATTCAATATCCCGATTCTGGCGGTCGGAGATCATGGGCAATTACCTCCGGTGGGTGGAGATTTTAACCTCATGGAGAACCCTATGATTCGTTTGGAGCATATCCACCGGCAAGCAGAGGGTGATCCCATCATCAATCTTTCTATGATGGCGCGTGAGTCCGGACGTATTCCCATAGGAAAATATGGAGAGTTTGTTGAAAAGATACAGGCTCGTGGAGACCATGCGTATGCCGATCGAATTACGCGAGACACGGTGATCCTCTGTGGAACGAACGCGACGCGTGTGTGGTGGAATGATTATCTGCGTGGTCGATGGGGATTTAAGTCGATAGACCCGGAGATTGGTGAGCGTGTAATTTGTCTGAAAAATAATAAGAACTCTGAAATCTATAATGGAATGATGGGAACCATTCTATCAATCCAATCAGAGGGTAAACATTGGTATTGGCTGCGCGTCCAGATGGACGCAGGGAATGTGTATCTTGGACGAGCCCTAAAACACCAGTTTGGATCTGTGTCCAATCTATACCAATTCACAGAGAATGGACGGCAGATGATGGGTCGTGAAATAGGAGATCTGTTTGATTGGGCCTATTGCATCACGACCCACAAATCGCAGGGATCGGAATGGAATGATGTGGTGGTGATGGAGGAGCGAATGGGTGGGGATAACGACCAGTGGAAGAGGTGGCTGTATACGGCCACGACGAGAAGTAAAAAGCGATTGCTAATAGTAGGATCTTAGTGATGGAGCTATACCTGTGCGAGCGATTCAGGAGTCAAGAAAGAATCGCCATCCTTACCCTATAGACGCAAAAGTCCGAGTAGATGTGGGAGACTTGTCCTTTAAACGACCGAAGGAGATGTTTGTTGATTATAAATCTGTTCTCCTGAAAGGTGAGGAGATCGCCGTGATTGTTGGGTTAAACGCAAAATACCTCTATGAAATATCTCAAGCCTTGGGAGATGAGAGAGTGATTTTAAGGATCCCAAAAAAAGAAGATCTTGGTATTCAGATCACCACCAATCCGGAGAATAAGGGACTCGGTTTATTGATGCGGATGTCGCATGATATGTCTTCTTAATTATCACGTTGGGCCGGTGAAGGATGGTGTGTGTTGTCATTGTGGATTGTTATTGTGGATTGTTATTGTTTAATCAAGGAGAAACAAAATGGAATTGACATGGAAAAACGAACAGCGTCTCGTAAAAGATTTAATGCCGTGGACGAAGAATCCACGCAAGATAACAGACGAGCAGATGGAGCAGTTAAAAAAGTCGATCGAGCGCTTTAATTATGCCGCTCCGATTCTCATTAACTCCGACGGTCGCATTGTGGCAGGGCACATGCGGTGCCGGGCCATGATTGCGCTTGGGCGTGGGAACGAGATCATCGACGTACGGGTTTCTTCCAGGCCACTCACCGAAGAAGAGTTCTCGGAGCTTGCAATTCGCGACAATAAAAACGGAGGAGATTTTGAATTTGATCTCTTGGGGATATTCAGTCAGGACATGCTGCAGGATATTGGATTCTCGTCGGGCGAGCTTGATAAAATATTTAAGACGGAATCACTCTTAGAAGAGGATGAAGCGCCCGAGCCACGGACTACCACCACTGTAAAGGTTGGTGATATTTATAAAATCGGTGAGCATGTTTTGATTTGTGGGGATAGTACGGACCGTAAGGTGGTGGAGAGACTGATGGGTGTTGGCACCGACGGTGTCAAGGCCACAATGATCCATACCGACCCTCCGTATAATATTAATTATGGAGCGTCAAAGCATCATCCATCAGGGAAGATTAGATCCATTGAGAACGATAAACAATCACCGGATGATTGGAGAGCATTCTGTCATGCTATGTACGAGATATTTAAAGAGTTCAACGCCGGTGATGTGTATATGTGGTGCGCATCGAGCCCTGAGGGTATGAAGGCGCGTCTATGGCTTATCGAAACAGGATGCCATTGGTCGGCTACGATTATATGGAAGAAACAACAGCTGGTGTTTTCTCCTGCAAAATACCAGAGAATTTACGAGCCATGCTTTTATGGTTGGTTTGATAAATCATCTTTCAATGGAGATCGTACACAGGTGGAGGTGTGGGAGATTGACAGGCCTCGCACATCGCCTTTGCATCCTACAATGAAACCGATTGAGTTGTGTGAGAAGGCGATCTTAAACTCGTCCAAGCGTGATGATATTGTCTTGGATTTATTTGTAGGATCCGGAAGCACGATGGTCGCGTGTCAAAGAACAGGACGTAAATGTTATGCGGTTGAGCTTGATCCGGTATATGCGCAGGTGGTGTTGGATAGGATGGAGAAGATGTTCGCGATTAAGGCTGAGTTGATTAAATAGAAAGGAATAATTGAATGGAAGCTGGAATGAAAGACGACAGCGAAAAAGACCGGTGGGATCTATTGGAGATGGCGTGTGTGAAAGACGAGGTTAAGGTGTTAACGCACGGCGCTCTTAAATATTCACCAGGTAACTGGAAGAAGGTTCCGGACGCAAAGGATAGGTATTTCGCCGCTGCAATGAGGCAGTGGGCTCCAACAATATACATAGCTTCATGCAACCACTGTCGCGGGACAGGACGGATATCAACAGGAAATGTTAAATGAAAAATAATAAATGTAAAGAATGTGATGGATCAGGAAGCACAGCGGATAGGACAGGCGTGTGTGACGCGTGTCAAGGGACTGGTAAGAATGAAAAATAAATGTAAGAAGTGTGGTGGAAAGGGAACTATAATTTTAAATTCCATGAAGATTGGAGGAGCTTTGTTCTGTACAACTATATGGTGTAACGCGTGTGAGGGACTGGGTTATAATAAAAAGCGAGCCATTCGATTCCGCCAAAAGAGCCCTCGCGTGCGAAATTCTTTATAAGAGATAAATTTCGGATATTCTCCTCTTAAAATAGGGGTAAATCCCTTAATTAAAAATTATCACGATTTGACAAGCACCTATTATTTGTGATAGGTATAGTGGTATGAATACCACTATACCTATCGGATCACAAGATGTAGTATTTAAAACCCACGGCATGTGGGTTTTTTTTATATTCTAAAAAGCCAAGGAAAATGTCATGGGTAGAGCCGATCATTTGGCCCAATACAAATGGAAAGAGGGTAAGCCTGGAGGTCCTGGCCGTCCCCCGATGAGCGATGAAGAGAAGGCGCTGCGTCGTTTCACTCGCGAGCATGTCGGTGAGGTTATTAATAAGCTGATGGAGCTCACAGACAATGAGCTTGCTCTTTTATGGAGAGATCCAAATGTCCCACAATTCGAGAAGCTGGTCGCAAAGGTGATGCAGACTGCAAGACAGAATGGAAATTTTACTCCGATAGATAACCTTCTTGATCGATGCATTGGTCGTGTTCCGCAGAAGATGGAACACGGTGGAGTGGATGGTGCGCCGCTTGTTCCTCCTGTTATAAATTATAATCCTGTTGTTCAACTTCCTACGCCTGACACCGAACATGACACATGAATATAAATTTCAATTATCCGGCGAAGCTTCATCCATTGGTTTCACAGCCGGCACGGTACAAAGTTGCCAGAGGTGGACGAGGATCCGGAAAATCGTGGACCATTGCAAAGCATCTGCTGATCGAGGCTGCATTCACGAAACAGCGCGTCTTGTGCACGAGAGAAATGCAGACAAGCATCAAAGATTCAGTTCATCTTCTATTAAAGGACCAGATATGGTCGATGGGATTAAAACCTTATTACAACATTCAAAAGGATGGCATTTACAGTCGCGCAGGCTCGGAGTTTATTTTCAAAGGACTGCGTCACAATATTGGAGAGATCAAGTCGACGGAGGGCGTGACACGCTGTTGGATCGAAGAGGCGGAGAAGGTTTCAAAGGACTCTCTCAAGACGTTAACCCCAACCATCCGTATGCCAAAATCAGAAATATTCTTCTCATACAATCCGGAAGATCCAAACAGCGC
>Ga0182027_10004792_pt1 | contig 20790 bp, 18 predicted proteins | sample 712E1DmetaG_FD_121300 | JGI IMG/M metagenome (GOLD analysis project Ga0182027, IMG submission 121300) | Permafrost microbial communities from Stordalen Mire, Sweden - 712E1D metaG (Illumina Assembly) | ecosystem: Environmental > Terrestrial > Soil > Wetlands > Permafrost | place: Sweden...
AGGGAACCTCTAAAAATACTGAAAAAAGGCTGAGTTTGTGATTGCATTGACAAATAATATTGGTTTTATGTTTTCAAATGCGTTTTTCGCTGAATTTAGCATAGATTTCTCCATCTGTTTGCCTTTTCAAAGGCAACGGGCGGGATTATCCCGCCTTTTAGGCGCGACTTTCAAGGTACGCAAAACGCCGCATATTATAAACAAGGTTCAGAAGACCTATCTTCGCGGCGGCCCTCAGCCGCCCGATACATCTGATGATGCCTCCGTGCATGGCTTCAATTTGGGCAAACACATGCTCGACTCGTACTCGCACCCTGGATTTTTTCCGGTTTTGTTCTTGCTGAAAATCAGACAGCGGTGCATTGCGATACCCTTTTCGGTTTATATGGCTTCGATACCAAAGTTCATCAAGACGCTTTTGGATTCCTTCGGAAAAATAAGCGCTATCGGCATACACGTTTCCATTGGTATTCGTCGGATCAAGAATTTTCTCATACACCTGAGATTCATGCACTTCGGCAGAGGTTGTTTCAAACTCACGAATCAATTTATGCTTCGCATCAATAGTCGCATGATTTTTATAACCAAAAAATGTTTCCCTGTTTTTCTGCACCCACCGTGCATCAACGTCTTTCTGCCGAAGTTTCGCCGGGTGTTCTTCCCATTCGCTCGGCGTCTCTCCGTTTTTAATCTGATCATTTTCGTCCCGTGTATTTCTCTGACGCGGAACTTCCATAAAGGTCGCGTCTATGATTTGCCCTTTTTGAGCGGTATAGCCTGCCTCATTAAGCTGGCGGCCGAATACGTCAAAGAGTTTCTTTATAACACCCGCCTTTGTCAGGGTTTCCCGAAACAGCCAGATGGTCTTTTGATCGGGAATGCTGTCTTCGGGACTAAGCCCCAAAAACCGTTTGAATGTCAGCCGGTCAAGAATCTGAAACTGCGTCTGCTCGTCGGAAAGACCATACATGGTCTGCAAAATCAGAATTTTAAACATCAGGACATAGTCGTAGGGCGGTCGACCGGCGTTGCTCTTACGTTCTTTGCGAAAAGGCTTGTCAATAATGGGCTTAAAACTTTTCCAGCGAATGACGCGGTTAATGATTTCAAGCGGATCGCCCATCTCGGAAAGCTCGGCAAGTCGATTTTCATGATCAAAAAGCCCTATCTGTCCCATAGTAATATCCTTCAGACAATGGTGATTGAAAAATCAGGTTGCCTGAAATATATATCACAGAATGCCTATTGTCAAGCAATATCGCATGAGTTATTGAATTTTTAGAGGTACCCTAAATTCAATTTCGTAATGAAATACCGAGCATGCGATAAGAGAGAAGGCGAATATGAAGAAGCCTTCATTGCCAGGTCTCCACTAGATGGCTGCCGTTTAGAAATGTATTTCATCGGTTTTCAAATCTTTTTTACCAATTAAAAAATAGGTCTCTCCGATTATTCCGTCATTCATTTTAAAGAGCGCTTCTTTTTCTTTATTATAAACCTCGCAATTCCTCCGCACGTCCCTAAAATCCCCGCTAACACCATCATCGGATCGTGCATTAACCAAATAATTTTTATTCTCGACAAATATTCCAAGCGGTATTTCCAAAAATTAAACCACGACGCATAATACTTTACAGGGGCATGCCTGGCGGCAAAGTATGCCGTATTTGCGAATTGTCGGTAACAATACGCATACGGCCCCGCTTTGCGGCAACCGCCCCGGTCGTCCCTGAGATGCTTTACCCGCGCATCAGCGCAATACCAGATTTTCCACCCTGCCTTCCTTATTCTGAAGGCACAATCGATTTCTTCCCACAAAGCATTGCCTTTAAAGTTTTCGTCAAACCCGTTCACCGCGCAAAGCGCTGTGCGCCTGAAGGACATGTTGGCGCCCATCACGCTGATGGTATACTGACTTTTGGCACAAGCGAAATTCTGGACAAGCTCCCCGGTGGTTTCGTCGAATCGCGACGGTAAGGCGTTCCGCGCGTTAAAAAAAGGATCGTCGACAAACCCGGCAACGGCCCCGACGTCCTCCTCGAAATACGGGCTACGATGGGCCGATAACAAACATTTGTCAAGAATTTCAACGTCATCGTCCAAAAACAAGACTATCTCGCCCGTGCCCGCGGCCATTCCTTTGTTTCGCGCCCTGGGAAGATTGGGCGGCGACGAATGGACAAGACGGACTTGACGTGATTCCTGAATATCGGGTTTTGGCGTCCCCTGCCAGATAATATATAAAGTATCGTTTTCGGCAAGCTGGTTTTCCAGGTCATCAACAAGGCGTTTGACACGGTTCGCGCGTCCGCAGGTCGGGATTATTACGTCTATTGACCTTACCATTGTAAATGCAGGATCTTTTCAGCTTGTATAAATAGAATTACAATAAAAGAAATCTTTTTCACTATTAAAATCATGGAAACCTTCTTAATCAGGTGAATCCTGATCCGGCTTCTTAAGCACCGCGAAACACGACCCTCCGCCCTTTAGCCCGAAAAACACCTCGCAATGGTTCGTAAAAGCATTCAGAAACCGGACACTTATTCCAATCAGAGGAAGCTTTTTAAGCGCCGCAAAAATTGAAGTAATAAGCGTCATTGACGCCCAATGGGCGGCCACAAAGGCCATCCGGTATTTTTCGGGATAGCCTAAAAGCCATCCAAAATACCCCGCGGGATTGATAAATGATAATACCTGAAACCGGCGGGAGAACAGCGCGTATAATTCATCGGCCAGATGGAGCGACACGTGCCCGTCATAGTCGGCGAGCAAATCCTTGCGCAGCCTTGCAATAAGGGCCTTGTCGGGCCATCGCGAACGGTAGTCTCCGCATTCGCTGTGGATAAAAAGCGCAGATGACGGTTTGCAAACGCGCAAAAACTCATCGAGCGCCTTTCCACAATCGCCCACATGTCCCAGGGTATCGATTGAAAAAAGCGCGTCGGCAATCCCGGATTTGAAAGGCAGCATATGAAGGTCGGCGCATACGGGAAAAATGCGGCCCTGCCGCGGGCAGCATTGTTCCCGTAAAGCATCAAAGGACCAATCAATCGCGACAACTGTGGCTGTTTTTTTTCCTAAAAACCAATGAGCATAGGCGCCTTTTCCGGCCCCGGCATCAAGCACAACGGCGGGCGTTACCGCCGCCATGACCCGTGCCAAATCATCCACCCCTTTTCGTTTATAGGACATGTAGGAAAGAAGATCGCGCGCCACGCCATTGCTTGTTTTGAAAATGGTTGTGTCCCACTGGCCCTGTGCATGTTTCCGTGTTGAAAATGTCCGTGTTTCATCCTCGGGTATCATGCGTCAGTCTTTTTTAGATTTGTAATAATGATAGTAATACTTATAATAGCCGTACGTTGAGTACCGGTGAGTCAAATCGATATCGTTTAAAATGGCGCCCCATACCTTGACCCCGACGTTGTTGAGATTGGTAAGCGCGCGGGACACGAATTCACGGTCGCTGTGGTGGGACTTGATGACGAGCAGAACACCGTCGACTTTCTTGCCTAATAGTGTCGCGTCGGTCACCGCGACGATAGGCGGCGTGTCGAAGAAAACCATATCAAAATGTTTTTTAAAATACTCGATGTGTTGCAGCATTTTTTGCGACGCGATCAGTTCCGCGGGATTCGCGGAAAAAATGCCCGCGGTGATCACCGACAGGTTTTCTTTCCCCGACGGGCGGATGGCGAGGTCATAATCGGGATTTTCAATAAAAAGCTCGGCGAATCCGGGTTCGCGCTTCATCCCGAAGAAATGGTGCAAAACGGGACGCCGAAGATCGGTGTCGATCAGCAGCGTCTTTTTACCCATCTGGGCATAGGCCATCGCCAGATTTGCAGTTGTCAATGATTTCCCCTCGCTGGGGCCCGCGGAAGTCACCACTAAGGTGTGCAAAGGCGCGTCAGGACTGACAAAAGAAATATTTGTGCGTAACGACCGGTACGATTCGGTGATCACCGAATCATCCCCGGTAAAACTAAGGATTTGCCGGGGATATTGCACCACCGACATCGCCGATTTCGACTTCGCGGACCTTCTGCGGATGGAGATATCCTCCTTTTTATTGAGCGTAATGTGGGGGATGGCCCCCAGAATGGAAACCCCCAGATATCGTTCCACATCCTCGTTGGATTTTATAGACGTGTCATTAAATTCCAGAAACAGGGCCAGCCCGATTCCCAGGAGGAGCCCTAAAATGACCCCGATGATGTAGTAGCGTGATTGATTTTTAGGAATCGGCTGTTCAGGCATTCGCGCGACATCGACTATTTTTATTCCGGCCGAGCTTGAGGTGCTGTGCATGCGTTCCTCCTCGGCTTTTTCCAAAAGAACGTTGTAAACATTCTGGTACACCTCGCTGCTCCGCTGCAACCGCAGGAGTTCGAGCGAATGGTTTAAAATATCGGGGTTATTCGTCTTATAATTAGCTATGGCGGTTTTATACGACTCCAGGCGGCTCTTGAACAAGTCAAGATCCGACTCTTTGTTCAAAACCGATTTCCTCAGGTCCTGCCATTGCCTGATAACATGGGGATCGACCGCCGTGGGTTCTTTAGATTGCTTATATTGCAGGAGCTGGCCCTCTATTTCCTGGATTTCCCGGTCGACCGTGGAGTTTCCCGCCATCTTGATTCCAAGATTTTCGAGCCGCATTTTTTCCTGTTCCAGTTCCCTGAGACGAGAGCGTAATTTGAGGAATTCGGGTGAGCGCTCCTGTTCGACGGGAGTAATGGTTGCCTCTAAAAGCGCAAGCTGCTTCTTTTCCGCCGCCAAATCGGCTTCTTTAAGTCCTAATTGAGCAAAATTCGTCGCGTACGCTTCCGACAACGTTTTCAATTCGGGAGTGGTCCCTTCGGAAATGTTGCCCGTCCGTTCTTTATAGGTTTGATAATCATGTTCCGCCTGCTCCAGTTTATCGCGCACGATTTTTAACTGATTATCAATTTCGATCATCGCTCTGCGGGACTCCTCGCCTTCCACTTCCTGGCACCGTTTTCGAAACAGGTCCGTTCCAATGCTTGCGAGCAAATAGGCAAGTTCTTTCGTCCCCGCGCGGGCATTGAGGTGCATAAATGAAACATACTCGGTGTTTTTCAGCGTCAGGTTGGACGGCAGATTCATAATGACTTTTTCGCGTGTCAATCTAGGGTCAATCACTTTAAAAATATTGAGACCGATGCTGTCGACGAGCATTTCTGAAAACGTCCGGCTCCCCAGAATTCCCTGGTAAAAATCCAAAGACCGGCCGGAGTTTAAATTCATCGCCTGATTAATGGCATAATTTTTTTCCTCTATGACGATCGTGGAAAAGGATTCATAAACGTCGCGTATCTGCGAAACATAGAACACGCTTGAAAGCACAACCGATGCTAACGAGACCATGAACACCATTTTTCTGCGGAGGATCATCGCAAGATAATCCCTGATCCGCGTGTCGGTCTTGAGGCGTTGCAGGTTTGGAATGATCGTTTTTTCCATCATTTAAATACCCCGCTGAAAGCCTGAATAGTCACGATAAACAGCAGAACGTTGTTAAGCACGCTCAGCACGGTTCTCCAGTCGTACCATCGCGCATAGACAATGATAACGTCGCCTTCGGCGACTTTAGGGACGCTGTTCATTTCGCCTTTGTCAATATACGATTGGACGTTGATCGTTTCCTCAATGGTTTTTCCCTGGTGGTCCGAAAAACGGCGCACATGCGACAGGTCGGCGCGCTCACCCGGCCCGCCGGCCAGGTAGATAATCTCGAACACGGTGACGTCCTCTTCCAGGTCAAAAAAACCGGGCTTGTTGACGGCGCCGATCACCTTTACCTTCCGGTTGCCTTTCATCGCGAGCAGAATCACGGTATCATCCGCTTTGAGCCTTGGCATATTGTCGATATTTCCATTCTGCATAAAGGCCTTGAGGTCAAAATATTCGGCGTTATCGTTGCCCGCGTTTTTATGGATTATTTTCACCTTTTGTATATCGGCCGTCGGGAGAGGACCGCCGGCCAGCTGCAGCACTTCCTGCAGCGTCGATCCGGAATACGTTTTAACGGGACCGGGGTTTTTTACCTGGCCTAATATGATGACCAGAATCTCGGGGTTCTCAACGATTGAAACAATGACGAGAGGGTTGTCGATATGCTTGGCAAGACGCAGCGTAAGGTCGTTCATAAGCTCAGAGGTCGTGCTGTTGACAATGACCTGGTCCGCCAGGAGCGGGTAATCGATCGTGCCGTTTTCGCTGACGGTAAATCTGCCCGAGAACTCCGGATGCAACTGTACCCCGATTTCGAGCACGTCCCCGGACTTGATGATTGCGGCCGGAACATAAAAAACGATACACACCAAAAACAGGCATGCAATGCTTAATACCGAAGGTTTTGTTGTCATACTGCTCTCTTTTAATAATTATTCCATGAACCGCTCACTGAGCGAAGCCGAAGTGAGACCAACTGTTGACACGTGTTCCCTTCGACTTCGCTCAGGGAACGTAGGTTTTCCGGGTTACGCAGGCTGAAACACCAACGGATACGTGACCGTAACTTCCCCTTCGGGAATGGTCTCGAATTTCCACATTTTTACCTTGTGCAATATTTCGTCCTCCAGTTCCTTGTTACCCGTGGTATTTTCCATAATTTCAAGACGCGTGACGTTGCCCTCCGCGTCAATGGTGAACCTGATGGTTATCTTTCCCGCAAGGTCGGGTATTTTCTTAAGAAAGCGCTCATAGCTCATTCGAACGCTTACCTTATGCGAAGCCACCACCGCATTAATGGCCGTGATGTCCCTTTTCGCATTCGATGAAGCGGCCCCTTCAATGCTTTCAGGCCTGGAAATAATGATATCGCCGCGCTTGCTTAAATCCGACGTTTTTGCCGCGCCGATCCCCGCTATCAAGTCATCAATGCTTTCCTTGTGGCTGATTTCAACATCCTTGCTCTTGACAAGTTTTCTTTGCATTATATCAATCGACCTGCTCTGCTGCAGGCCCGACATGTCGGCCAGGGCCTTGTCAAGGTCCTGGGCGTGTTCTTTTTTGTTTCCCACGCTCCCCAGTACGTCAACGACCGAAGGGCCCTTTGCCGTGGTCCCGACGCCGGTAAGCATTCCCAGCACCCCAACGGTCCGGATTTTCTGTTCGACGCGCGCGACCTGCCGCGCCACCGATTGCTTTACAACAGCGCTGGGGCCGCCCGTCTGAAAATTGCTTGACTGCTGCGTATTAGTTTTTTCCGCCTCTTCCCGCGCCGCCTGCTCCTTCGAAGCCTGCTGGTTGACAAGAGGCTTGTTTTTAATTTCCTTTGGAATGGGCTTTTCAATGATCAATTTCGCGAAACGCTCGGGGATTTCCTCGATGGTCTTGGTCTTGGCCGGAGCAATCTTAATGGTATGGAAGTATATGACGAACCCCGCATGGAGTCCGATTGACAAAAGTGCTATCAAAAAAAACCGCGTGTCGATTTTCCGCCACGGAGACCCCCGCACCGCTTTGATGAAATTCCTGTCGATGGCGACCAGGGCGGTCCCCGCGACGATAACGTTTGCATCACGTTCCACCGGTCATTCTCCCTTTGATTGCACCGCAAGATTAAAATTATTGAAGCCCTGCTGGCCGCAGGTATACATGATTTTTTTGAGCAACCTGAACCTGATGCGCTTGTCGCCCTGAATGGTCACGTCGCCTTTGAATTTCGTTTTGGTCGAGTATTTCTCGATTTTTTCGGTCATTTCACGGCGGGTCCCAAGCCATTCGTAGAGCTGGGGGATCACCATGTCATCGGTGCTGAGCACATCGTCGACGTTCGCTACTTTTACGTCTTCGGCCAGAACGTATTTGTTCGTGACGATGATATTGACATTCAGCACCGGCGGCTTTTTTGCCGACGATTCGGGGAGCGTAAGGTCTTTTGAAACCGTAATGATCTGCCCTTCGGTGGAAAAGCTTTGCACGAGATACACAACAATGACGGTCATAAGATCCACCAGCGAAGTCAACTGGGGTTTGAACCCTTTCAGGTTTTTGCTTCCCCGAGGCTTCCTCGCACGCTTGAGGTTTGATTTTGAAACGGGAAAACTCATAGGGCATCGATCGATTCGGATATTTTTAATACTTTGTCAAGGTTTGTGCCTTCAAACAGCTCTTTCACAAACCCCTGGGGGTTTATAAATACAAGCTGCCGGTTTTTTCCCGTGAATTGCTTCCAGGAAAAAACAAAAACGCCCAGGCCATAGCTGTCAACGACCGTTGTTTCTCCCAAATCAATGGCGATGGTGGGTTCGTTTGACGTTAAAAAGGGTTCCAGCTTTTTTGAAATCTTCACGACATCCTGCCCAACGGCCTCGCCGATGATCTGCACCACCGGAATGTCATTGCGCCTTTTGATTTTAATTCTTAGTGACATTACTGGACCTCTCCGGACAAGCCTATGTCAGGGAATTGCGATTCCCTGCAGGTGTCCATGAATTTAATGATATCGTCATATAGAACCTGGGGGTCCATGACCAGCACCACGCTTTTTTGCGATGGATATTCGAATTTTATTGCCTTTAAAAGCGCGCGCAATTGATCGAACTGATAGGAACCCCTTACCTTGGGAACAACGTCGAGCTTTTTTCCCGTGCCGACGATCCTGTAGCCCTGGTCGGTAATTACTATTGAAATGTCAAGTTCCTTGTTCGTTCCGGCGGCGGCTCCGGGCGCCTGCGCCGGCGGCAGCGAAAACTCTACGATGGCCAGGTGCGTAAAAGCGGCCATGGTGGCAAGAAAAGGAATGAAAAACATCATGAGGTTCATGAATGGCGTGACATCCAGCTCAAAGGCCTCAATGTCTTTCGAAAGCGATTTATTGGCCCTTTTCATTACCGGAAAGGACTTTTTCCGCTTTTCACCGTTTGTATCGTTTTGATTTGGACGCATCGTCATGTCCCCGGCTATTGCCGTCGTTGCGCAAAAAGAAAATTGAGGAGCCTGACGGAACTTTCATCGATTTCCTCTATTATGTTATTGGCCTTGGCGCCAAGGACTGAAAACATGATCATGCAGACAACCGCAACCGCGATCCCCAAGGCTGTCGTATTGAGCGCGATGGCCATTCCCTGAGCAAGCAGGTTTGCTTTTTGTGAAGGGTCCGCAGTGGCCAGGGCGCCGAATTCGGCCTTAAGGCCGAAAATCGTTCCCAGAAGGCCCATGAGGGTTGAAATATTCGCGAAAAGCGAAAGATAATGCGTCCGTCGCTGTATTTTCGGCAATTCCCGGAGCGCTATCTCATCAATGGCGTTTTGGATTTCCTGGTCCGATTCCTGCTGAAGGTAATGCCACAGCGCCGACTCAACCATGATTGCAAGGGGCGTCTTCATTTTTGAAGACAATTGACGCGCTTTTTCGGTCTCGCCGTTGCGGACCATCCTGGTCACTTGTGTCAAGAGGGCCTTGGCATCGACCCGCGAATGAACATAGAAATAATACGAACGTTCAAGCGCGACCGCTATTGCGCATGCCGATGCCGCGATAATGGGATATACCCAAAAACCGCCTTCTTTAAAAAACTGCGCCAAGGATTGGAAAACCGAGTCCATTATGCCTCCCTTATCGTGTGTTATTTTCAACGCTATGTATTTCTAAATCATTTATTTAAGTGTACATTTGATGTTTGGACTAAGTCAACAACGCCTACAGAATCTTTGCATGTAATAAATCACTTTTCCCCAGGCTCAAAAGGAAGCGCTTCCATAATGTCGTCATAAAAAGAGTGTGCCATTGTAATTTCTTTGTAAACCGGTTTTTCCTTTGGCAGAAAAATCATTACCTGGGGTTTTTCAACTTTGCCTTTTATTTTAACGCCAACGGTAAAGGTGATCGTACCCGGTTTTTCAATCCGGTATCCCTGTCCCTCTTTCGCGGAATTATCAACAGTCGGGTCCTGCGAATACGCCGCGGCAAAAATGATTATGATGCTTATTGTCAGGAGTTTAACGTTGTTCATAATGGCTTCCTTTTCGCTCCCTGAGTGAAGTCGAAGGGAGCGGTTGCGTGCAAAGGTTCCCTTCGGCTTCGCTCAGGGAACCGGGTAATTTTTATTTTCCTTCCGTTTTCCTGATATGCGCTTTTGTTTCCGGAAAATTCTTTATTGCCGGAAACACGTACGTTCCTTCCGCAACCTTCTTGGGGTCCATGGGTGCAGGACTTCCCGGAGGTTGAGGAATATAGTCGTCCGTGCTCGATGTGTATACAAGACAGGGCAAAACTCCATAGGCGGTCTTTATGCTGTTTTTTACGGCCAGGGCCGCTACATTTTTCCCTGAACGTATTTTACCCTGCAAGTCCCACACCTGCGCCTTGCTCCATGCCGCGGATGCCGATGAATCCTTCGGCAAAAGAATGCCATTTAAGTACGCGTCCACCTGGTCGATTGCCACAAGGTAAAGTTTCGCCTGGGAGGGCGCTTGGTAGCAAAAAAATGTCCGCCGAATAAAAAGTCTTTGAGAGGGTTTATAAGTTTGTTCCGATTGGGGGCTGCCATCGCCATACCACATGGCACGGGGAACATCCTTCGAAAAGCCGGTTATCTCGATGTTCTTTGGGATTATTACTTTTTGCGCGGGATACCAGGCCTGGTCATTATACTCCAGCGCGTTCCATCCTGCCGATGAATCGGTGTTGCATTTCCATTCCGGTCCCGAGGTAATCACGGTGTCCCCCGTTTTTTCACGTTTTATACCATAATCCTTGGGCGCATTCTGATAGAGCCGGACATAGGCATGCGTCACATACTCTCCCGTTGCATAGTTCTGTTGCGCGTAGGTCATAATGTTTTTATACACGTCAAGGGCATTCTCCTGAAACCTGAGGCCGATTTCCTCAAACCTGCCCTGGTATTCCTCCCGCTCGGCATCGGTCGCGCTTTTGGGAAACGGGGGGTCATTCACCACCGCCTGACACAGAAGGTCATAACACCGTCCCCGCGTAAAAAGAAGTTCGGGGATTTTTGCCTTTGTCCGCTTTACATAGTCGTCATCGATCTTATATGCTTCGGCTATTTTGACCGTACGCAGATAATTTTCCAGCCCCTTGTCTTCATAGCCTTCAATTTGCTTGAGCAATTTCGTTTTATACACGAACGCTTCATAGGCGTCGAATGTAGAAGGGATCGGGGCGTCTCGGGCAATGGTTGCCACGTCGGCATACGTTTCACCTACGAAGCAGGAATTTTTTGTGATAAGGCTGCTTGCCTTTGCATAGGACTCGTCAAGTTCCTGATATTGACTTCCTAGTTCCAGGCATTTAAGGAAAAGACCAATGGCCCTCTCTTGAAACGGCGCTATTTTCTGCAATAGTTCAAGCTTCTTGGCGATAAGCGCGAAACCGTCGAGCTTTTGCGTGTTCACCGCGCTCTGGGCGATATCGACGAGCGCCAGATAATTCTCACCGGCCAAAAGCGGTAGCAAGGTGATTTTTTTTCTCGATTGCAGAATATATTTGTCCTCGATTTTTTCCTTGATCCCCAATTTGATGTTCTGCTCGTGAAAATGAGCGGCCTTACCCACAAAATATTCCTCCACCGCCTTGGCGATCCCCAGTTCCAGCGCGAGACGCTCTTCAAGCGGCAGGTTTTTGGACCGTTCCTGTTTGAATATTCCGACGGCAAAATCCTCGTAGGCCTGACCAATCTGGTAAACACTGCGGGTGGTCCACTCCGAAATCTGATAGCCGACGACCCGGGAATAACTTGTAACCGCTTTGTCAAGCTCGTCCATTTTGACGCTCAGTTGCCTTTTATAAGCCTCTTTAGGCTGCGTAAGCGCTACCTTGTTCATCATCTCGAGGTTGATTTCCGCTATTGTAAACTCGGCCTTTGCGGCATAATACTTGTTGACCGGAGAAGGGGCTTTGAGCTTCGCATACGTTTGGAGAGCTTGCTGCAACTGGCTGAGGGCATCATTTTGCTTGTTCTGCATATAGAGGGCAACGCCCACCATGCACTGGGCCTGAATGACACGGTTGGCATCATTGCCGAAGCGCTTTGAAAATTCCTGGTTAACCCGCGTTACGCCCACCCAGTCCCTGATTTTGCCGAATATTTCACCCGCTTTGAAAAGCACGTCGGCGACTTCTTCGGATTTGGGATAGAGCTGCGACATTTTCTCAAAGGTCGCTGCCGCCGCTTCAAGTTTACCTGCGTTTTCAAAACAAAAACCAGCGTTGTACAGTGCGACCGGCCCAAGGTCGGACTGGGGGTAATTCGCCACGACGCGAAGATAGGTCTCGCCCGCGTTGTCCCACTGCAATAGTTTTTCATAACACTTCGCGCTCCTGAATTGCGCTTTAACGGGCAATTTGGAGGCCGGATATTTCTGGAGCAGCCGTTGATACATAAGGATCGCCTGTGACCATTCGGCAAGTTTTTCATACGCCAGCCCCGCGTTAAACAGCGACACATCGGCGATTTTCGAATCGGAAAATTCCAGGGCCACGCGCTCATACTGGGCCGCGGCGTCTTTAAAACGCTGCTGCTGTTCATACGATTCGCCGAGCTTATAAATCGATTCGGCGATCCGCACGATGGCCTCCTGCTTATCGCCGCTTTCGCCCGCCATATCCTTGAGCTTACGGTACCAGACCTGGGCTTCATCAAAACGTTTCTCCTCATAATAAGACTGGGCGATCATCCGGACGGCCTCCAAGGCATGCGGGTCCTTGGAATTGCGGTCGATTATCAACGTGTAAACTTTCCGGCTCTCTTCAAGCATTTTATTATTATAATACACCGAGGCTTTGATGAGCAGCACTTCGGAAACCTTGGGGCTTTGAGGATTAATGGAAAGGTAATTATCGCAGGCTTTTACCATCAAGTATGTTGCCGGTGACAGTGCTTTAGGCTTAGCGTTGGTTGTGTCCGGCAACGCAACCGGTTTTTTTTCCGGTTCAGCGGTCACCGTGGTCGATGGGGAACCATGCGGCATCTTTTGGGATGCGCCCGTGTTAAGTGCGGGCCTTGGGGGTTTTGTGCACTCGCTCGCGAAGATGCACATGAGCATTACCACGGCCGCGGATTTATGCGCACAAGGTAAGAAGGACCACAATTGCCTGCCCCAAAAGAAGTTCATCGCATTGTTCCGCTTTCTTTCTTAAGAAGGTTCTGAGACGCGACGATGGCGTTCCAGGCGGCGGTTTCCTTGTATTTGCTGTCGGGATATTGCATGGACACGGCAATATATTCCTCGGCGGCCCGTTGATAGTCCCCCAAAGAAAACATGATTTCAGCGAGATTATAATGGCATTCGCTTGCATGAGGGGAAAGCGGGTAATTTCTGATGAAATTCTCATAACTTTCCATGGCTGCCGAATACGCGGATGAGTCGTTTTTCTGAAGCGCAAGCTGATGATAACTTAATGCCGCGTCATACAGCAATTTGCAGGAAATACTGTCGCCGCGCTGTCTGATCTGGGGATCATTCTGGAGTTGCGCCCATGGGCTGTTTTTGTTGTATTTGTTGAAGAACTCGATTCTACCGATGTTTGCTTGCTCAATTGAGCTGCTCTTTTCAAATACCGCAAGCAGCTCACTTTCAATAACAGGGCTGTTTTTATATTCCGGGTAAATCCGCAACAGCGTACGGTATGTTTTTTGCGCCATATCAAACCTGCCTTGCTCCTTGAATATCGAGGCCATTCGCTGCAATATCTGCGCCCCTTTTGCCTGGTCTCCAAACCGTGTCACAAAATTCGTCGCACGCTCCAGACCTTTTTCCCCGGTCACATCGGTTTCGCTGAAACTGATGGCAATGTAATCGATCGACTCCTTTTCCAAAAGTGATTTCCCCGAAGGGCTGCCCTGTCCAAGATCGACCAAAGCAAGAAACGAACTGATGGCCTTCTCCGGGTTTGAAAGACGGTACTGCGTCCAGGCGAGTTTATACAGCGCTTTATCAAACCATTCGCTTTCGGGATATTTGATCACCGACTGGTAAGCCTTAAGCGCCTTGTCAAGTTTCCCATGGTCAAACATGTACTCCCCTATATAGAGAAATGCCTGCGGCGCGTATTGGCTTTCCGGGTATTTGTTCGCCAGGCTGTCCATTTGCGCTACCGCGCTGTCAAACGTCCCCTGATCGTTGTAACACCAGGCCAGGCTGTACCGTACGGCATGCTCAAGCGAAGACTGCGGATAATTTTGAAGGATCGTTCGGTATTGTTCGATACTCGCTTTATGGTTAAGAATGGGTTCAACCGGTCGCTCAGGAAGAAGAGCGAGTTTGCCGTCGTGGTAGAGTGTATTCAAGCTGTCAAATATCGCCATTTTATTTTCATATGCCGCATAGGCCTGTGCATACCCTTCATTTTCGTTGCCGTAGACCATTTCGCCGAGGTGATATCGAAAATATACCGCGTCGACGGAATCCAGGGGCCCGGCGAGGACCTCGGTGCATTTTTTTATCAATACGCCGGACCACTTCTTTTGTAATTCATCTCCCGCTTTAACCAGTGAATCCATCCGTATGTTCAAATGCTTCTCCTGTAAGGCGATTCCGGCCAGGGAACCCGAATCCGTTGTTGCATGCGCGCCGCGAATGAGGCTTTCTTTGGCGTTTTTTATGGCGGTTTTTTGCCAGTCAACATACTCACGTTCCCACCGGAAACGGTCGATTTGCGTTTCAACTTCAAGCACTGAGCTTTTCCTGACAAGGTCTTTAATGTGCGCGGCACCGCGCGACGGCCGTGAAAACGGCGAAGCAGGCGCTTTATTTTCTTTTGTCAAAACCAGCAGCGAATCGAGTTGCCGAAGGAGTTTTTCCCGTTTTTCTGAAAATAAAACTTCCTGAAAGGTCCCCGTTTCATAATAGTCGGCCACCAGACGCGCCAGACGTTCGGCCTTGTCGTACTGGACGGCGATGTCTTCGTACGACGGCCTTTTTTCATTTTTCAGCCCGCGGACAAGTTCTTCAATTTTAGAGGAAAGCTTCGCATAGTCTTCAGCATGACGATGGGTGGTGTCGGCGGCCTTTCTCTCGGCTACCAATTCTTGTTTCTGAACGAGGCGCCTCTCTTCATTCGTTACATAGGTCAGCTTTTCCCAATCGGACTTCGCCTGAGTCAGGTATCGCTGCATGGCCACCAGAAGCCCTTCAACGGCGAGCGGCGACCCGGGGTTCTGGTTGATCAGCTTGCGTAAGGCGGTTTCGGCCTTGGGGTAATCTCCGAGCGCGATATAGCACCAGGATATCCCAAACAGCGCCTCCGCGAAATTCCCTTCCTGGTTGAGCATATCGAAAAAGAGCTGCAGCGCTTTGGAGTAGTTTTTTCTTTCATAATATGATTGGGCCAAAACAAGGGATATGCGCCGATATGCCTGTTTGTCAACCTTTTCGGCCGGACTGAACCTCATAGAGCTTTCGAACACCGATTGGGCCGTGTTCCAATCGTTGTTCTTTACGTAGTACCGGCCCAAAGCATGGAGCACGTGTAAAGCATACAGGGAATCCTTTACCGCCAGCGACGCGAATTCGGAAAATTTTTCAGCCTTGTCCAATGCAAGGCCGCTCTCCATGGTCAACCATAATGCCAGGTTCCGTCCGCTGCCGGCAAGGCCCTTAAAATCATACGTGCTACCCCATTGCCACAGGTCCCCGTATTTTTTAAGCGCATACGCGCTTTGGACCGAATAGAGCAGTATTTCCGGGGAAGAGGCGAAACTGTCGGGCATTTGCTTTATAATTTGAAGTACTTCGTCAAATTCACCGAGGGAAAAGCGTGTTTTAGCAAGGAGCATGGTACATTCATTATTGAATCCCTTTGGCTGATACCGCGGCATTATTGCCTGGAGTTTTGTTTTCGCGCGTCGATAATCCCCCGTTTTCAAATAGACCTTTATGCGGTGCGTTTCAACCTGGAACATCCGCGCGCACTGCTCTTCGTTTCCCCGTTTGATAAGAGTGTCCTTAATTTCATCGAGCGTCCGGTAGAATCCCTCCGCCTGCTGGCCGAGGTTTGCCTTGAGGATTTCAAAAAATTCATCGTCAAGGCCGCTCCGCATTTCTTCTGTGGACTCCTTCGGCATCTGCACAACTGGCATAAGACCCTTAAACAGTCCGTCGACATCCCTCCACAAACTGTCAACATGGTGCTTTATTGCAAACATCGCGGAAATTCTGCGGACATCGTCATTATCAAGGACCTGGAACATATCTTCAACCGGTTGGCCGATCACCATTTCCCTCAGGATTGCCATGGCATCGGCAAGCGGCGTCCGCAGCCCTTCCACCTGATCAGCAATCGCCCTGTGTTTTTTTTCCACTTTTTCTATTTTTTTGTCAAAAGACAGGACTGTTTCTTCATTGAGTCGGGTCAACTCGGGAGGAAACAACTCAAAATCCCGCACTTCCTGCAGAATGTCCTGCATGGTATTTAATTCTTCCGTAAGACGGGCGATCTTATACCACTCTCCGCCAAGCCGCATTACAAGGTTTTCCCGGATTTGCCATTCGTCCTTCGGATTGTCCTTTGCAACCGCACCAGCGGAAAACAGCATGATACAGCCTGCGGTGACGTGCAGCGCATGCGTGAAAAGGGTTTTATTAAATTTCTTGGTCATGATTGTTTTGCCAACCCCGACTATTCCCCTTTATCTATCTGCTCGCGGCGTTTCCGGATCTCCTCAAGCCGCCGTTTCTTGTCGGAATCATCATTTTTCAAAGAATCGCTTTGCGTTTCCAATGTACGGAGCCTTTCGTCAATGTCAATTTTTTTCCCTTCTTTTCTGTTTTTCAAGAGTAAAAAGTTCCTCATCATTTCCGCGCCGGTCTGCTTGTACCTCATCGGGAAAGAAAGCTCGACGACGATTTTCCATTTTGCAAACCAAGGGTCAAATGGGTCGGTTATTCCCCGCAGGTGTTCATCATAAAACTGGTCTCCGGGCTTTATTTGAGGATTGGCCAAAGCAGCCCTGTCCGCGGCGGTCATGCTCGAACCCATATTCGTGCTTACAAGAAGGGGCAGTGAACCCGACAACGTCATCCCGTTTTCATAACGTATTCGTCCTCCCAGAGTGACATACATGGGGTTTTCCCAGAAAAACACCTCACACACGTGCTGGAAACCGGAGGCGTCAAGCCCAACAATTTTTTTAGGACCCATGAGATTGTTAAAGGCTTCCAAAGAATATTCGGCGAACAAATCAAATCCTAACCCGACATATCCCAAACCCGCGTCAAATAAATATTGCGGCAAAATATACGAAGCACGGGCAAAAGGAATTCTCATCCCCGCGTTAAGGTCTATTTTTAAGGGTAACCAGGAATATTCTGAAATAAAATCCATATCATGGATGATTTTAAACTGAAAATTGCCGCCCTGGACGATGTAGCCCTCGGGAGCGAAGCCAGTGCCTCCAACTCGATACCCGGACAGCGAAGGGAACTCGGGTTGGCTGTTGTAAATCCATTTGCACTCCAGTCCATATCCTCGAAACCTGAGCTCCTTGTTGTTGGGCACGGTAAATCTTGCGCCGGCCGCGATATTGCCGAACTGAAACCATTTGTGCCAGGGATAGGACAAAATCCGCGATTCAACCAGGAGCGACATGAAATTACTGACCCCTGTTTCCGAAGCAACTTCCAAAAAGGGAAATGCCCTTGGATTTCCGGTACTATCGGGGCCATTGTCCCAGAGAAATCCTATGCCCCGTACCGTCGCCCAGGTATTTCCACCTCCGATAGTATTGGAACTGACACATTGATAAAAGCCTTCGGCCCTGTCTCTTTTGGGCCCCTGGGCCATGGCAAGTGATATGATTAAACATATGCCGCTGAAAATGATTACTATATATTTCATAATTTGTAATCCGGTTTTCTGATCATTGCGATTTCCTGCTGGCCGAAGATGCGGTATCCAACAGTGCCGGTGCTTTAGGTTGCGCTTCCAGGTCCAATTGCTTGAAAAGCGCTTCAACTTCATCCATCTTCTTTTGAGTTTCTTCCCGCCGTTTTTTCATGGTTCCCTTAGTGTCCAAATCCAAGGCGTCAAGACTGTCCTGCGGGCCCATTAACGCCGCGCTCATATCGCTTATCAGGTTCTTTCCAGTCGCGACTCTTTTTTCAAACGAATCGCTTTTCTTTTCCTTTTTCCGTTCCATGAATATCAAGGTGCGTATTGCTTCCGTATTCGTCTCCCTGAACAAAAGCGGGGCCTCAACCTTTATGGATATCTTAAACAATTCCGGTTGCAACGGGTTATTTTCTTTTGTATTCTCAAATAGCGCCAGCTTGACTGCACCCACAATGCTAAACCTGCCAAACAGGCGATACCTGCCCCCGGGTTCTATCCAGAAATAGCTTTGTTTGTATGAAGCGTCTCCAGGCCCCAGCCTGCTGCTTTTTTCCTTATAAAATCCGGCCCCGGCGCTTGCAAATGCGCTGTGTTGGAACATCTTCCACTCGAGAGCCGTTTTAAGTGAAATCTGATCATATGTTGGAAGCAGATCAACATTATCAACCATTCCGATGGATAGATACATTTTAAAAGGAAGAAGTTTCGACAAGGCCAGCCAATCGAGATCGGCGAGAAACGATGGAAACAAGTACGGATTATACTCCGGCTTGTCCGATTCCGCGGTTGAACTTAATGTGTCCGGCGCGCTCGAAAGAAAAAGGTCCGCGCTCAACGCCATGCCAAAAAACCTGAGATTGTCATTGCCGGGCGTCGTGATCTGCAGATGCGCTTCCACGGGACCAATAAAAGATTTGGAAACGGGAATGAATTGCCCGGTCAACTGCATCATATCGGAAATACCGATCCGGGCGCCGAGGATCGGATCGAACATAAAACCCGAAAGACTATAGCGTTCGTCCGATGCAATAAAAAGATCAATATTTCCATTGCCCATTACATTGGAAGCGGGAATGCTTAATGTTCCCTCATCGCGTCCGCGGTTTACCGTTTGACCGGACGTCATAATAAACATAAGCACAACGCCGATTACCGCAATCGGCATGGTTGATTCAAGCGCATGCATTATTCGCGTATACATTGCATTTCACTTTGGAGCTTGTTATGACTCCTCAAAGGATTTTTCAACACGGCCGTTTGTCGGCAGCAACGTCGACTGGTTAAATCGCTTACCGTTGCGTTTGAGTTCATGCTTGAATTCTTTCAATGCTTCTATTTGTTCGTCTGAAAATAAACGCCATCCACTATGGTTTCTCAATTCCTCCATGCTCAAACTTGGTTCATTTACCCATCGCTTGAGCGTGGAAATTGAAACCCGTAATCTTTTTGCGGCCTGGCCACAAGTAACGTAATTTTCCATTTTTCATCACCTCCTTTAATCCAAAAGCTATTTAGGTTGACAGTTTAAACCTCTATTTAACACAATATAATGTATAATTTATTTCAAAAGATACATTCTGTTGTATTGCCATAATTTGTTGATATTTATTAAGTTAAATCGTCCAACAAGCTGCCTTAGAAACCATTCACATGCTTGCTTAAATGGTACCACAATGGCCTGATTTTGTCAATCTGAATGTATAGTGCGTTTGTGCTGCAATTTATTTTTATAATCCTGCAATAATTCCTTTCACAATGCGTCTTTATAATCATGCAGCCAACAGAAGCTACCGTTGATCGTTCTGAATTTTTCCGAAATAATTACCGTTCTATGGTTGGATATGTCCGCAATCTGATAGACGACAAGGCTGAAACCGCCGGAGAAGATATTGTCCAGGATGTCATGGCTAGCATCTATGACAAGACCGATATTACGCGGCCTATACAAAATTTTACTGCCTACGTATATTCCGCCCTGCGTAATCGCATTGTGGACATCATGCGCGCGCGAAAGAAAAACATTTCCCTGGACGCCGAAACGTCCGAGGAATCTCCCGTTTCCCTTGCTGAATTTCTCCATGACGCCGAAAGTGATATTCTGTCGGCTATGGAAAAAAAAGAACTTCGCTCGGCGCTTTACAGGGCAATAGACAACTTGAGCGGCCCGGAAAAGGCGATAATCGTAGCAACGGAATTCGACGACCGGTCATTCAAGGAACTTTCGGAGGAGTGGGAAATACCCATGGGGACATTACTCGCAAGAAAATCCCGCGCGCTTAAACATATCGGGGCTTTTTTGCAATTAAACGGACATACATAATTTTCAAAGGAGGACGTATGTGCAACAATAATCAAAAGGAATGTCGGGGACCGCGTTGGGGAATCTTCCGGATTATCGGATTTACCATCAGCGGGGTCGCTCTGGCCGTTTTATTCGGTTTTCTCTTCGGATGGTTCGTGCAGCTCCTATGGAATTGGCTCATGCCGTCACTATTCGGCCTTAAAGAAATCGGCTATTGGCAGGGGTTCGGCATCGTAGTGCTGGCTAAAATTTTATTCGGCGGCGGTCACGGACCATATCGTCATGCCCATCACAATAAAAATTTCTGGCACCACCATCACAAACATTGGGACCATACGCAGGGTGAAGACGACTGGAAACCTCACGGCTCATATAAAAACTGGAAATATTACGACCAATACTGGAGAGACGAAGGGAAAGCGGCTTTTGAGGCATACTTGGACAAATTGGATAAAGATAAAAAAGTTTGATCGATTAGTTTTAACCGGTTTCCTTGAAACCACCTCACCCTCTGTCCCTTCTCCTTAAGTAAGGAGAGGGGAAGACGCGAAGCGGCAGGGGTGAAGTGAATACAAAATATCGGTTAGTTTTGTCTTGTCACTTTTTCCAAGCCCAAGCAAAATCTATTTTATCTCTTCTAAAAAATTGTAAATTTTTATCTC
>Ga0182027_10004793_pt1 | contig 20788 bp, 16 predicted proteins | sample 712E1DmetaG_FD_121300 | JGI IMG/M metagenome (GOLD analysis project Ga0182027, IMG submission 121300) | Permafrost microbial communities from Stordalen Mire, Sweden - 712E1D metaG (Illumina Assembly) | ecosystem: Environmental > Terrestrial > Soil > Wetlands > Permafrost | place: Sweden...
GTTGCGCCTATTCCCGACCTCCACGAAGACACGCCGCGCGGACTGTTTCGGCGTGCCCTCGTGGACCCGCGGAGCGTGCGGCACGCGCACGGAGACATGGGGACGCTCCTCGCTTTCGCCCGCCGTCCGCCTTCGCTGGCCGCCACCTGGCGAGCCCGCTGCGGCTTCTGGCCCGGCTCGCTCATCGCGTCCCCAAGACTCCGCGCCGGCCGCCGGTTGTGGCGCACCCGCGCCACGTGTAAGAATAGGATCATTCAGGCTGTGGGCGTACCCACTGGGCTGCCGCTGGCACGCTTGGTCCGCACCTCGCGTTGGATCAATTCTGCCAGAGTTTTCAGTTGGACGGCACCGAGTGCCTTGAGGGAGGCGACGGGGGCTCTAGTCACCAACTTTTCCGTCGCGAACCGATAGACCTGCTCGCCGGTCCAACCGAGTTCCCGCGCCCCGGCAAAGACCGCCCGGTAAAGATCGTTCTGGTAGGCGACTGAGTTGCGACAGCGCAGGCGCGAACGGTTGATGGCCCGATGCTGCCGGAGAAAGCTCAGAGCTTCGTCATACCGAATCCGCGGTATCAAAAGGTAGGAGGCGACATGGAACCGGCGCTGGAGCATCCGATGCACGGCGGCAAAATTGGCATTGCCGTCATCACCGGCGAGCCGGTCGGCGAGTTCCCCAGCCACCTCACGGATGCGCTCGCGTTGCTCAACGGTCAGGTGGCGTTCATCGGGAGTGATCGTATTTCGACGGACGAGTTTTTCCGTCTGAATGAGATCCCGTCCGGCGACCTGCACGATGTTGCGCTGACCGGTCACGCGGACGTTTTGACTCACCATGTCGGCCGGCGGCGGTAGCAGGACCGCGAGGGTTTCAATGAGCCGCGCCAGTTCCGGATCGCGATCCAAACCGCTCGACGCGCTTTCCTCCAAGAGCAGTGCCTTCCGGGGCTGCGATTCCGGCTTTTCCGTAGCCAGTTTGAGCGCACGAGTGGCGTCCGGATTCGCACTGAATTTCTTCCACAGGTAGGTTTTTGCAGCCTCGTAGGCCTCCCGGACCGACTGGCTGGCGGCATCTTGAACCGCGTCCTTCAGAAAAGCTGCCGCGGCGAGCAGCGTGGAAAAAATGGATTCCGTTTGCATGATGCCCATGCCTGCATGTCAACGGCACGGCACTGAAATCCCGTCGAAAATAGGTGCAACTCGCGCCTTGTTAGGTGAACCGATTTCCGGCCCACACCCGCGAACGCAGTCGCGGTTTGGAAGGTAATCCCGCCTCCCGCTCGCTTCCATATTCTATCACGCCCTGCCATGGAGTTCTCGCTTCGCTCCGCTCCTCCATCCCGTCCTTCGGCCTTCCCCCTCGCGAGGAGCGACTAGGCTCATCGCTCGGCGGCCTCGGCCGTGGCTGGGCGTGCCTTCTCGGGCCAGCGCGCGGAGTGCGCCTTGATAACCGGGCAAGGAAGCCCGGACAGGGTGCGCACGGGCGCATGGCCACATGATTCAATCCACATTTGACCTCAATGGTCAGGACCAGACACCCGTCATCGCCTGCGGCGAGCTGCCCCAGCAACGGTTTGAAACCTACGGCGCAGGGGCGCTCAGCGACACCGAACTGATCGCCCTACTGCTCCACAGTGGCATCCGAGGACACTCCGTTCTCGGACTCGCCTCCCAACTGATCGCCCAGGCCGGCTCGATTGCCGGACTCGCCAGCTGGCAGCTGGAAGATTTCCGACGACTAAAAGGCATCGGCCGGGCAAAGGGGCAGCAACTGGCCGCCTTGGTCGAGATCGGCCGACGGATGATGAAACCGTCCCCCACCCAGGCCCCGATGCTCAATCGGCCTGAACTCATCGCCGAATATCTGGCTCCGTATGCCAAAGGTCTGGAGGTGGAAAAGTTCTGGGTCATATGCCTCAACCGGAAGAACCGGCTCAAGAAACTGGTCGAAGTTACATCAGGTACAGCGACGGGGTCGCTGGTGCATGCCCGTGAGACATTCCGAGCGGCCATCCAGCACGGAGCTACCGCCGTTGCGGTGGCACATAATCATCCTAGTGGTGATCCATGTCCTTCATCATCAGATATATCCGTAACAAGACGCCTAAGGGAGGCCGCCCAGGCCATCGACATCGAGTTGGTCGATCATCTGATTCTCGGTGATAAAACCTCCGACCCGACAGGCCAAGGTTTTTACAGCTTTCGCCAGGCCGGACTGCTTTGAGGAGGCCGCCATGCAAACCTATGAGGCACTGCCTCAGTTTGAAATCCAACGCCTCATCCAGTCTTCGTATGCTTGGCGCCAAGCACGGAGGAAATCGATCATGCCGATAGGACTAGAAAGATAGAAGAGACCGGCTGATGTTGTCTCGAACGCAGTTCGAGTAATGCAGATTGTGAGCATGATCTCGGTAATCGATGGGCACTTTTTCACGGTAAACGGTGGAAAGGGGGCCAACGGAACCGGATTTTGGTCCGGATCTCTCAATCGGCGCGGATTTTCGCCCCGACCACGGGGCAATTTGTGCCCCATCAATTTCGCCGGCTTTCACGGGGAAAGTGCCATCATTAATCACGATATCGTATGGAACCGCTAGGATTCAGCGGTCCCCTGTTTACCGTGCAAATCGTCCGTCGGCTGGCCCGTCGTTAGGACACGTAACCCGGATCACGATAACTGATGGGCCGCCGACTCATTTCCTCATTTATCCTGATTAAAACGACCCCCCTTCCCATCGATTACCGAGCTCAGTCTCATTGCAGCGGATCAAATCGTCGATGATACCCTCGTGGTAAATGACCATAGGAACCAAGCTGTAGTCGAACATGGACGGCTTGGATGTAAGGCAAGTGCAGCGAACCTTACGAAGGAACTAAGAAATAAGATCGCCAATAATGTCGCTAAGTCTAGGTTGAATGCTGGAAAATACGCTACACCTGTTGGAATTTTTAGCTCGTTAATACATATGCTTTTACAAAAGTTTTTCAGAAACTAACAACCGATTTAGAAAAGCATTTGTTGACAGTTTCCTATGGTTCAACAATTTCATAGGGCTTAACCGAAAGGAATCCTATGAATGAAGCTTTTGCTAGAGCTATCTCGGAACTCCAAGAGCAGATGAAGCCATTGGAAGAGCAGATTAGACCCGTAACAGAACAACTGACGATTAAGAAGAAGCTGATCAACCAGCTTTGTGCTGCAGCCGGAGGCAATCCAATGTATCCGGATGTAGAAGGGGAGCAGGTCCCCACGGTTGGTCTTGGACCCATCCTAACCGATCAGTATTTCGGGAGGCCAACCGCTACTGTGGTCAAGGAGATTTTGGAACGCCGGAAGCAGAGCGGAATGGGTGCCATCCTGCTTAATGATCTCTTTGAAGCCATGAAGGCCGGTGGCTTCGAGTTTGACAGCAAGGACCCAGAAACAGCGCGGCGCGGCGTGTCCATCACGCTTGGCAAGAATCCAGCGTTTATCAAGATTCCCAGCACAGGCGCGTGGGGCCTAGCTGAATGGTATCCCAATGCACGGCGCAATAAAGCCACAGCAAACGCTACAGCCAGCACTAACGACGCGGCTGGCACGCCACAAGTTGGGCGCCCCGAGGCTGGCGCGGAAACTTCTTCCGGTTCGGAACCACCCGTATCGGGGAATTAAATACAACGAGATACTGGCAGCATGCCTATACACCAGAGCGCAAACCGTCCTCGCCGACCGGCACCGCGCTGAGACATAAAAGGCACCGCCCCGTAAGCCAAACTTTCGAAGGGAAGGCTGACGGGGCGGCAGGCGAATTCTTCTCAGCACGCGTCCGGTTGAGGAGAGGCGGTCTGATCGGGGTTCGCGGGAAAACTGAACGACTAAAACGTAGGCCCGGCAGGTCATATCGTCAAGTCCGGATGCATTGATTCGTCTCATTTTAACGTGAAGACTTATCTCTGCTACAAGTGCGGTCAGCCCATCGTGTTTCGTGCCTATGTCAGGCATAAAGACTCGAAGGTAGTCATCCGACCGCACTGCGCACGAGCCATCCCGATCCATATCGGTGGTTCGTGCGGTCAGATGATCATGCCGTTCTTGAAGAGCGCTTGATCTTTTGGTTCCGCGGTGCCCAGGAACGCCTGGGCACCGCTTTCCAAATGAAAACAAGATTATGCCTGCCGCTAAGCATAAAAGTTCAGATTGTTCTCGAATTAATAAGCTTTCGTCCGAGAAACGCGTGCAAATCCTCTCCGTGCTTTGCGAGGGAGCCTCAGCGAACGACGGGAACGTTCTGGTGTACGGCATGTAACCGGATGAACTCTCCTTTCATCCCTGACTCTCCCGGCAGCAACTTTGGTCGATGCGCGAGCTGCGGCGCCCCTGCTTCTCCCGCTCACCTACGGTAGCCCGGTCAAATTTGGTACACTCGGCAAAAAAAGCCGCAAATGAGTACCTGTCGACGCAATGAGCCTCAGCGATTTTCAAAGCCCATTAACATAGCGGTATCCATCATGAAGCCTCTTGGCTTTGGACGGTAAAAGGGATTAACTCAGGCGGTCTCTGATATCGACGCCCGTTTCCTCGTATAACCCTTCGCCCAATGCCGTCAGCAGAATCATTTCCGATTGGCAGTCATGGCTTGTGCGGCCCGCAACCACTCCCTCGACGCCGGGCATCAGTCCTAGACTAACCCCATGCCCACACGCACGAGCCAAGCAGGTAGTGAATTGTTCATCGTCGATAACTCCGACGAGGATTGGAAGGTTCGCCGTTACCTCAACGATTGGTGCCAGATATCCAAGAGATTCGACATCGCAACCGGCTATTTTGAGATCGGCTCCTTGCTTTCGCTCGACGGCGAATGGCAGAAGCTCGACAAGGTGCGCATTCTCATGGGCAACGAGGTGACCATGCGGACCCGTACGGCATTTGAAGCCGGCCTTGCGGGAATAACCGACAGGCTCGACGCCAGCCTGGAGTCGGAAAAGACCAAGAACGACTTTCTGCGCGGTGTTCCAGCCATCGCCGAGGCCATTCGCTCCGGCAAAATCGAATGCCGGGTCTTCCGCAAGGCCAAGTTCCACGCCAAGGCCTACATCACGAGTGCCCGACTGGAGGTCGTGGGTGCGGCTGCATTGGTTGGGTCGTCGAACTTCACCTACCCCGGACTTCATGAGAACATCGAGCTAAACGTGCAGATCACCGGACGCCCGGTTGCTGTGCTGCAGGAGTGGTTCGAGGAACACTGGCAGGAGGCCGAGCCCGTCTCTCTGGAAATCCTCCGCGTCATCGAACGGCACATCAGGGATTTCTCGCCGTTCGAGGTCTATGTTCGCGCGCTCCAGGAACTGTTCCGCAAGCACGAGCTCACCATCAGCGAATGGGAGCATCGGTACTCCACGATCTTCCCGATTCTCGATCAATACCAAAAGGAGGGTTACTACAGCCTCATCGACGTCGCCGGCCGTCACGGGGGCGCGTTCCTGTGCGATGGTGTCGGCTTGGGGAAGACCTACGTCGGGCTGATGCTGATCGAACGGCTGGTCGTGAAGGAAAAGAAGCGCGTCCTCCTCTTGGTGCCCAAGTCCGGTCGGGTGGCCGTGTGGGAGCGAAAGATCCGACGCCATCTGCCTGCACTGCTGAACGGTTTCCTCCCCTTCCGGATCTACAATCACACGGATCTCATGCGCTGCGCCCAGACCGATGGCCGTGATTTTCCCGAAGAGTTCGCACAGATGCGCGAACAGGCCGACGTGATCCTCATCGATGAGGCGCACCATTTCCGCAATCGGGGGCTCTCGCTCGAATCCGGCGGCTCCCGCTATTGGAAACTCCACGAAATTTGCGCGGGTAAGCAAATGTACATGCTTACGGCGACGCCCGTGAACAATCACCTGCGCGACCTCAAGCACTTGATTCAACTTTTTACCCAAGACCACGACGATCATTTCGCCCGGCCGCCTTTGGGCATCCATTCACTGAATGGGCATTTCCTTCGCTTGGAGAAAGCGCTCGACCAGATGGTCGACGGCGCCGGATTGGGCGACCTCGGAGTGGATATGGCTGAGGAGGCGAGCCGTGTGCTTTGGGATGACTCGCTGTTCCGCGAACTCGTTGTGCAACGCAGCCGGGCCTATGTGCGTCGCAGCCAGCTCCAGCATGGCGGCACTGCCGTTGTCTTTCCCAAAAAGGCGCCGCCGCAGGTAGCAGCCTATTCAGTCCGGAAGACGTATGGCCGAATTCTCGACATGGTCGAACTTGCGTTTGCGAAGAACAAACCGCTGTTCTCACTCGCCGTCTACTATCCCATGGCCTACCGCAAGGTGGAGCCGGGAAAGGACGAGGCCTTCGAAGTCAATCGCCAGAAACAACTGGTCCGCCTGATCCGGATCCAGTTCCTGAAACGATTCGAGAGTTCAGTCCGGGCTTTCGAGGACTCCTGCCAGACTCTCCTGCTCAAACTCCTCGGCTTCCTTCAAAAGAATGTATCCGGGCCAACTGAGGAGCGACGGCTCGAACGCTGGAAGGGGCAAAATGCTGACGTTTTGGGCCGTGTCACTGCCCGACAGGTCGAGCTGCTCGAAATCGAGGCTGGTGAGGAAAACGACGACTTCGACCCTGTTGAGCAGTGGGCGGACGCGTTCGAAACCCTTGACCGCGATGTCTACAAGGTCGACGAAATCTTCGACGAAACCTATCTCGATTTGGAGGAAGCGGTGCGCTTTCTCCAGGAGCTGGCAAAATTCAAACCATCCCACGACGACAAGCTAAAGGCATTGCTGAAGCTCCTCACCACCGACCCCGTCCTCAAGGAGCACAAGGTGTTGGTCTTTTCCGAGTATTCCTCCACCGCGCGCTACCTGCGCGACGAACTCACCAAGGCGGGCATCAAGGGTATCGACGAAACCGACAGCGGATCGAAACGTGACCGAGCCGATACCATCACGCGGTTTGCCCCCTACTACAACGAATCGTCCTCGGCAGAACTTGCCAAGCGGGGCGTGCCAGAGACCCGCGTGCTGATCTCGACCGACGTCCTCTCCGAGGGCCTCAACCTCCAGGACGCCACCCGGTTGATCAACTACGACATTCACTGGAATCCCGTCCGCCTCATGCAGCGTATCGGCCGCGTGGACCGCCGTTTCGATCCCGCGGTCGAGAAGCAGATCGTCGCCGACCACCCGGAGCAGGCGCCCCTCCGAGGGCAGGTGGCCTACTGGAATTTCCTGCCGCCCGACGAACTCGAAATGCTGCTTCGTCTCTACGGCCACGTTTCCCGCAAGACCCTGCGCATATCCAAGGTTTTTGGCATCGAGGGCCGCAAGCTGCTGACCCCAGAAGATGATTTTGAGGCATTGAAGGACTTTCTCCACGATTTTGAAGGTCAGGTCACTCCGATGGAGGACCTCCATCTCGAATACCAGAAGCTCGTGGCCGAGCATCCCGATCTGGCCGACCGGTTGGCGGCGTTCCCGAATCGCGTGTTCTCCGGGCGGGCGCACCCTCAGGCCGGCACGCAGGCGGTATTCTTCTGCTTCGTGTTGCCGGCTCCAGAGCCGGCCGGGACCGGAGGCCCTGGGAAACCGAAGACCACTACGGAGCTTGCAGCTGAAGAGCAGGACCGTCCGTGGACCGAGGAGGTCGGCGCTGCCCAGTGGTACCTGTACGGGATGGCGGACGGGAAGATCGAAGAACAGCCAGAGGCGATTGCCCGGTTCGTTCGCAGCACGCCGGAAACGCCCCGTCGTTGTGCCATGACGGCGGAAACGCTGGGCGAAATCCGCACCAAGATCGAAAAGCACATCAAGCAGACCTACCTCCGCAAGGTCCAGGCGCCGGTCGGTGTCCGCCCGGTCCTGAAATGCTGGATGGAGCTGAACTAGTGCTGCGCCATGGCGCGAAATCGATCAACCCGAGCCAATCGCCTGGAATCGCTCGCCGTCCACGAGCTGCCGGAACCGTTTGGCAGCAAACTGAAAGCAATGGATCGTCTTGCTCAGGAAATGCACGGTGAAGCGCTCCGTTTGGGCATCGCTCTCGATTTCACCCTTGATGGTCGGATACTGGGTGACTTGGGAGAACTTATAGCGGCAACCCGATTCGAGGTCGTGCTGCATCCCGCGCAAAGGGAAGGCGAAGATGGGCTTCATTTGGCTGGGAATAAGACCGTCGAGGTCAAATTGCGGTCCGAAAGTTCGCTGGTTTGGGTCAAGAAGATCCCGGACATTCTTCTCGTTATATTCCTCTCTCCAACGACCCGTCGCTGGGGGGCGGTCTGCAATGGTCCAGGCCAGTTGCTTCTTGCTGGCGTGAAGTATGATCAGCAACACGGCCGATTTAACTCAACGTTGTCCAAGCTCCTTGCTGCTCAACCGTCACCAATCCCCCCCGGCTTCGATCATCTGCCGCAGCTTCCGGATCCCGGTTGACCATACCCCATGCCAACTACCCCTGATTTCGAACGCCTCCGGTCCATCCGCCGTCTCGACCAGCTGCTGGCATACCTTCGCGACGAACTCGACTGGCCTATTGATTCCAATGACGTCGAGGAAGTCACATTCGACTACGATCCCGAGGAACTCGGCTTCACGGCGGATGCGGTCGTCCACATCCGCGAGATCAAGCAACTCCGCCCGCTTGTCACCGGCCAGCCATGGGGCGTCTTTTGGGTCAGTTTCGAGAAAAAGCGCCTGCCAGTGGTGATGATGCGTCGCATCCTGGCGCATCTAGTCGTGAAGCGCCGCGCCGCAGCCCGCGACGTCGACCGGCGACGCTGGCAGTTGAACGACCTGCTGTTCATCTCCGCCTACGGCGAGGAAGCTGAGCGCGAAATTAGCCTGGCGCATTTTGCGCAAGACACGTCGCAAACCGGCGAGCTGCCCGTCCTACGCGTTCTGGGGTGGGACGGAGCGGACACCATCCTGAAGCTCGAACACCTCGCCGCCACTCTGCGGGACAAGCTGCGCTGGCCGACCAATCCGTCCGATGTCCAAGCTTGGCGGGTCCAGTGGCGGTCACCGTTCCGACATCGGATCGGGCATGTCATCCGCACGGCCGACGCCCTGGCGGAACGGTTGGCCGCAATGGCCCGGCGCATCCGTGATGCCGCGCAGAGCACGATGCGCGTCGAGTCTGAGAGGGGACCGCTCACCAAGCTGTTTAAGGCCTTCCAGGCCTCTCTGATTCACGATCTCACGGAGGAGGGCTTCGCCGACACCTATGCGCAGACCATCACTTATGGCCTGCTCACCGCCGCCATATCTAGGACCGACATGAGCGCGGGGGCCGCCGGCACCGCCCTGATCGCCGGGAACATCACGGAAATGGTGCCAGTCACCAACCCGTTCCTGAAGGAAATGCTCCAGACCTTCCTCAAGGTCGGGGGGCATAAGCATGGCATCGACTTCGACGAACTCGGCATCCAGGACGTCGTCGAGCTCCTGCGCGGCGAGGAGACCGACTTGCCCGCCATCCTGCGGGACTTCGGCAACAAGAAGCCCGGCGAGGACCCGGTCATCCATTTTTATGAGCACTTCCTTAGCGCCTACAACAAGCAGCTCAAGATTCAGCGCGGCGTTTTCTACACCCCGCAGCCCGTTGTCTCTTACATCGTTCGCAGTGTCCATGAGCTCCTGCAAACCGAGTTCGGTCTCCCTGACGGTCTCGCTTCGACGGTGACATGGCGCGAAATGATCCAGCGTTACCCGGTCCTGGAGCTGCCGACCGTAAACGAGCCCAACGAGGATAAGAAGACCATCTCCCCGGACGAGCTCTTCGTCCAGATCCTCGATCCGGCCACCGGCACCGCCACGTTCCTTGTCGAGGTGATCGACATCATCCACCGGCACCTGCGGGCGAATTGGGAGAAGGGCGGCCTCGCCGCCATGCCTACCATCGCCAGTCCTCCGAAAGGCACGCCGGCCCCGCGCGGCTTTGACGACTACTGGAACGTCTATGTGCCCCACGCGCTGCTGCCCCGCCTCCACGGTTATGAGTTGATGATGGCCCCCTACGCCATCGCCCACATGAAGATCGGCCTCAAACTCGCCGAGACCGGTTACTGCTTTGGTACCGAGCAACGCGCCCGCATCTACCTCACCAACGCCCTCGAACCCAAGGTCAGCCAGCTTCCACAGATCGGCTTCGACGCCCTCGCCCACGAAGCCGCCGCCGTCAACGAGGTCAAATGGTACAAGCGCTTCACCGTCATCATCGGCAATCCGCCGTATGCTGGATTATCGTCGAACATGAGTGAGGACGCACAGCGGCTTGTGGACGCCTACAAGATCGTAGACGGAGCAGCGCTGAACGAGCGCAAGGTCTGGCTCCAAGACGACTACGTGAAGTTCTTCCGGCTCGCGCAGACAATCATCGAGAGCGCCAACGTCGGCCTCCTTGGACTCATCACCAACCACGGCTATATCGACAATCCAACCTTCCGCGGGATGCGGCAGAGTCTCATGGGGACATTCCCGCGGCTGCGCGTGCTGAACCTCCACGGCAACGCAAACAAGAAGGAGCAATCACCTGATGGTTCCGAAGACAAGAACGTCTTCGACATCCGCCAAGGCGTCGCCATATGCCTTGCTGTTCGCAATCGTGCAGATGGCTCGGTTGCACACGCTGATCTTTGGGGTTCCCGTGAATCGAAATATGCGTGGCTCACCAATCACCGCGCGCGCGACACCGGCTTCACGCCACTAACGCCAGATACGCCTTTCTACTTCTTGGAGCCGCAAAACACCGACTGGCGCGCTGAGTATGATGCGGGTTGGAGAGCCATCGACATCTTTCCCACCCACGGCGTCGGGGTCGTCATGGCACGGGATTCCATGACTGTCGATTTCGATGCGGATAGTCTGTGGCAGCGCGTGAGAGACTTTGCCTCTCTCCCTCCCGAAAAGGCGCGCACCAAATACAAGCTCGGCGATGACGCGCGCGACTGGCGAATCGCAACCGCGCAAGCCGACATTCAAGACAGCGGGCTGTCTAGGAAGAAGATCTGCTCCATTCTGTATCGGCCATTCGATGGCCGCTTTACGTATTACACTGGCAACTCCCGAGGCTTCTACGCTTCACCATGCCGGAAAGTGATGAGCAACATGGTCAAAGGCGACAACTTCGGGATTGCCCTGTCACGCAGTGTCGAGATTGGCCAATTCGAGCACGTCTTCTGTACAAAGGGCATCCTAGGACACCACTCAGTGTCGTTGAAGGAAGTGAACTACCTTTGCCCGTTGTGGTTGGTGCCGACAGGTGATGCGCCTACGAGTCTCTTGAAAGAAGATCGCGAGCGACAACCGAATCTTGCACCGCAGTTTCTCCGAGCCTTGGCCGCCGCTCTCTCACTTGAGCCAACTGGCCGGCACGACTTGCCCGCCGGCCTTACCCCTGAAGACATCTTCCACTATGCTTACGCGATGTTTCACAGTCCCGGCTACCGGAGCCGGTATGCCGAATTCTTGAAGATCGATTTCCCGCGCCTGCCGTTGACCAAGGATCTGGAGTTGTTCCACGCGCTGGCCGGGCTCGGGGGTGCACTCGTCGCACTGCATCTCCTTGAGTCGCGCAAACTTGACCACCCCATAACCGAACTTGTCGGCGGCCGGAATCCCGAGGTCGAAAAGGTCTCGTGGTCCAAGAATACCGTGTGGGTGGACAAGGCGCAGACCACCGGCTTCAAGGGCGTGTGCGAGAACGTGTGGAACTTCCACATCGGCGGCTACCAAGTCTGCGAGAAGTGGCTCAAGGACCGGAAAGGCCGCACGCTCTCCAAGGACGACATCGCTCATTACCAGAAAGTCGTCGTCGCCCTCTCCGAAACCATCCGGCTGATGAAGGAGATCGATGAAGTGATCGAGGCGCACGGTGGCTGGCCGGGAGCCTTTGCAAATAGCCCAACTGATTCGGCCTCTGAAGCAGAGGCTCCGCCAGCCAGTCCAACCGCAGCACCACCCGACCTCGGTTTGCAAACCGAGGACGAACTCCCTCTCGGGTAGGGCTGCCGCCGCAAAAGCCCGCCCGGCAGCCCCTAAGAAAGCGGCCCCATCGAGACAAAAGCTGCCACTAGTTGCGCCACCGCCGATTGACGAAAAAAACCGCGACGAAGTTATGTGCATCGTTCGCGAGATTTTCCGCGACGGACAGAAACGAGATCGCGAATCCGCGCTGCATGACGTTGCGCAGCGGCTGGGCTACGACCGTGTTGGACCGAGGATACGTGAAACGTTAGCAGGCGACCTAATCGCCGCTGCCCGTCGCGGCGTGATTGAGAACCGCGGCAGCGAGCTCGTCATTCTTTGCCGTAGCATCGAAGACTACCAACGCGGTTTCCTGAAAGAACAGTTTCTCGCTTCGATTGGCCGCACTTGGACCGAACGCGAAAAGGCCTGTCGGTCGTTCGCCCGCTGGCTCGGTTTCTCGCGCACTGGACCGACCATCGAAAATATGGCCCGCTCACTCATCAACGGCCTAATCCGCGAAAGGCGCCTTGAATCCGATTCTCAGAGTATCCGTCGTGTTTCATAAACCCCCTAAAACAAAATGTCCGCCACCGTCCCGCTCCTCGACTTCATCCATAACTTCGACCGCAGCACGGTTGCCCAGGGTGTCGCCGCCGCACAGCAAGTAAGAGCCGCGCTGCTGGCGCAGTTTCCTCCGGAGGCGTGGGCTGAGTTACCGCTTGAGCGTTTCGCCCTCGGCACCGAGGTTGCGAAAAAATCGTTCTGCAACGCTTTGGAATATGGAAGCACCGAGCTTGGCAGCATCGCAGGAGGCAGCGCGGACAAGTATCCGATTTACCGAAGCGTCAAAAACAACAAGTGGGTTTTTGACGAAAAGAGCTTTCCTGATGAGGAGAGCGCATGGCGTGCGATTCGCGCGGGCTTCGTGAAGGCATTGGAGTTGGGCCGAGCTGGTAAGTTTTCCGAGGTGGATGACATACCCGCACTTCAAGGCGCACGGGTCGTTCGGACGAAATTTATGAGCCTGTATTTCCCTGAGGCGTTAATCCCGGTTCACGCCAAAGGGGAGTTATTGCTCTTCATGCGGGAGCTTGGGCAGGAAGTTTCTGAGGACGAGGGTCGCAAGACTGTTACACTTTCCCGTCGCCTCACGGAAGTGCTGACGAAAATGCCCGAGCTGCGCGGTTGGTCGAACGACGAACTCATGCGCCTTCTCTACGCATGGAGGGAGCCGTTCATGGTGAAGATCGCTCCCGGTCCTGACGCCAAGTTTTGGAAAACCGACTGCCTTCCGCAGGGAATGATTTGCGTCGGTTGGGATGAAGTCGGTGACCTAAAACAGTTTCCCGATTTTGGGACATTCCGCGCTGCATTCGAGGGGGAGTTCCTTGAGACCTATAATCGCAACCAATCGAAGGTGTCAAAAAAGGCCGGTGAGCTTTGGTGGCTTAGAGATTTAAAGCCAGGTGACCTCATTGCTGCCAATAGAGGGGTAGAGGAAATTCTCGCTATCGGCGAAGTAGTGGCTCCCGGCTATGTTTGGGACGGCGCACGGGCGGAATTTCAGCATACTGTCCGCGTGGCTTGGGATACAGAGCGCAGCGGCAAAATTGAACCGATTAAGCGCTGGGCGCTAAATACCGTTGAGGTTGTAACCGGCAAACTGCTGCAGACGCTGCTCAAGTTGAGCCGTAGTTCACCAGTCCCAACAACACCGGCGCAACCGCCGCCGAAGTCGCCAGAGCCGGACGTAATAGTCGAACCCGCAGTTAACCGCATTTATTACGGTGCTCCCGGGACCGGTAAGACATACCGGGCAGTGCCTGACGCGGTTCGACTGGTTGAAGGCGGCGCAAGCATTTCAGATGAGGTTGCATGGAGCCGCCACACCGCTCTGACCCAGAGTGGCCGGATTCGTTTCGTGACCTTTCATCCCTCATATAGCTATGAGGATTTTGTCGAAGGCATCCGCCCTGTGCTCCTTGGAGCAACGGGCGGCGCACCCTTCGAATGCCGAGACGGGCTTTTCAAGCAAATGTCGGTCGATGCGCTTTTTTCATCTCTTGAGCGCACGCCAGGGGCACCGGCTGAATCGGCCGTAGCAAACTACGCTGCTCGTAGTCGGGCGGTACAGCGTTACCTCGCCGAGAGCGAGAAATCCGGCTGGCGGCTTATCCCAGTCTCGCGCCGCCCAGCATACGTCATGGTAATCGACGAGATCAACCGAGCCAACATCAGCAAGGTCTTGGGTGAACTCATTACACTCCTTGAACCTGACAAGCGCCACGGAGCCGACCATGGCCTTACGGTTACGTTGCCGTATTCCGGTGAGCGTTTCGCCGTGCCGTCCAACTTACATTTGCTCGGGACGATGAATACGGCAGACAAGAGCATCGCCTTGCTCGATGTGGCGCTCAGGCGCCGCTTCGCGTTTGTCGAGGTCAGCCCAGATTTCATGTGCTGCGATTCGCTGCCTGGCGACCTGCGCCAATGCCTGGATGCCATCAATCACCGCATCGAACTGCGGAAAGACCGCGAACACCGAATTGGCCATGCCTATTTTATGGATGTTACCGATGACGCCGACTTCGACGACGTGTTCCGGACCAAGGTTGTCCCGCTTTTGCAGGAATATTTCTTCCATGACATGGACGGGGCTAGATTCGTTCTAGGCGACAGCCATCGAGACGATGCGGCGGGCTTCTTACGTCCGTTGGCCGTACCCGCAGGGGCGGAGCGCGAGGCGCGAAACCGCTGGCGGTGGTTCACCGACTCCGCAGATGCCGGGGCGTTCAAGTGTGCTCTCCGGCTGCGGGAGAATTTCGCCAGCCGACAAGCATAAGAAGGCATCACGGTGATTTCGCTGCGTTTATCTGAGTGGTCTTCAGTCGATGCGAGCCGCGTTCCCATAGAGGTGCGGCGAAGCCTCTCGGCGGTTCTGGATCAATGGCTTGAAACCCAGCCAAAGAATACGGAGCTGCCACTGCAATTCTCCGGCCCGACAGGCGAACGTCTAAATGCGGCCAACTTTGCCGGTGTAGTCGAAGTCCCCGGTTTGCGAGTAGAGATTTTCCCAAAGCTCGACGCCGCGCTCGTGGCCGAGAACTCCCAAGTGTCCTCAACGGCTGCAGCAAACGTGCTGCGCAACCTTGCTTGGATGATTGAGGCTTCCAATTTCGATGAAATCACGGCATCGCCGCCTAGCGCCGCTGGCGAGTTGCCCGACTGTTATATGGATTGGTTGGCGTGGTTATTTGCTGATCGTCTTTGTCGCGAGCTGTCGGTCGGCGTTCACCGTGCTTACGAGCCGCACGAAGGTCATCTCACACAGGTTCGAGGCCGGATTAACTTCTCGGAGCAAATCCGGCAACAAGGGTGGCGCCGGAATCGACTGGCCTGTAATTGGGATGAGTTCACTTCGGATACTGCGCTCAACCGGATTTTTCGTGCCGCTGTCACTTTGCTTCAGTCCCGCACCCGCTTCCATGTCGCCACCTGCGCACTGGCGCATTGCGATGAATTGCTGGCCGAAGTGCGGGAATGCACGCCATACGAAGCTTTGCAGAGTGTTCCACGCATCGTGCTCGACCGGCAGGGAACACGATTCGATCCGAGCTTGCACATGGCAAAGCTGCTCCTCGGAGGTGGAACCCTGAATCCCTACGCGAGCGGGGCACAGAACTTTGTCTTTTTGATCGACATGAATCGTCTCTTCGAGGCATTCGCGGGTGCAGCACTCCGGCAGGCGTTTTCTGCACGGATGGGAAGCCAAACCACCATAGGGCATCTTTTCCGACTGCCCAGCCGTCTTGAACAGATCGCGGATTTCACGTGGCGAACCCAAGATGGCGCCTGGGTTGCGGACGCAAAATATAAACGTATCGGGGGGCTAGGCGATGTCGCACCCGCCGATGTCCGACAGTTGATTACTTATGGCCGCATTTACGCGCCTGACCAGGCTCGCCGCCTACTGGTTGTTTACCCGACAGTGGGCGTCATCAAGCAATCCGAACGCTGGCGCCAGACATTCGACGGCGCTTGGATGGCAAGCGTGCCCCTCTACCTTGATCGACCCGGATGCCTCGAAATTACCCTGCCATACACTTAGTGCTTAGTTCTTGTTTTTAACAGTTTTCAGACTACGCCCCAATGCCTCCCGTTTTCAGCCATGAGCCTTAAGGTTATAGCCATCAGCTGCTTAAATTTCTCCCGATAAGAAAGCAACGATTTACGCTAGGTCCGTATCCGAGCGCCAAATGCTTGTAAATGGGGCTACCTAGGGCCTAAATGCTCAACGCCTCAACAAATTCAGCACTCGCCGCCGATCTTGGCAGCGCCAGCAGGGCAATAGACCCAATATCCTTCCATGTCCGAACAGGCCGTTCTGGTCCTCGTAGCTATCCTCGTTGGTGCGGCCGCAACCGCCCTCACGATCAAGCTCGTCGTCAACGTCCGGAGGAAAAGCGACAGCAACAAGGCCAACCAGTTCAACAACAAAGTTGGAGGCGATCAGGCTGGCCGCGATATCCGGAAATAGCGTCGAACGCCTCGGCCGTGAACGTTACCTCGAACGAAGAAAACAAGGTCAAACAGACAGCGAATGTCGTGCGCGGCGACCAAGCTGGTCGCGATATCTTTAAGGATAGCACATTCATCATCCAACCGGTGGCCAGCCCAATGGCCCGCATGATTGCGAAGTTCCGGCAGGAAACAGCAGCCGACTGCGAAATGCGGCAAACAATCGAGCGTCTTCAACGTTGGCTAGAGTCCGACGGCCATGTGATTGGCCTGGATGAGAAACTCCGACAAGGCGGGCGCCCCGACATCATACTCGTCGCCATCGAGGCAAAGGACCGGTTTGCGAAATGTCTTCTTCGCCACGAACTCTCTCCAGCAGCCCAAGAAATCTACGCCTTTCTACTCGCAAAAACACATCAGCTTTTTCTCGCGATCATTTACCCCAGTATTTGCAGAGGTGGAACCCCGGCTGAAATCGACAAGCTCCTAGTTGGAGAGGTCTACGACAAGGTTGAAACCCTACTCGAAGACAACCCGCTCGAAATCACACCCGACGAGGTAATGGGCATGCTCTACTGGCTGACGGGCAACTGCCACCTGCAATGGAAGAAACATGCTGATTTACAATCCAGCGTTTGATCTGCACCACAGCGTCTTCCGCTTTCTGCAAATCCTCACTGCCGCCCCGGAGCGAAGGTATGAAGTAGAGCGATTGCGCATTCTCGACTTTTTCCTCCTGTTCCCTGAGCAAATCGAAAACATCCGTTTTCCCCGCGAACTCAGAGGCAAGAAATCGCTGTTTAGACAAAACTATAACCCTTACCGCAGCATAGAAAATCCGCGCCGCCTTTTCTCAGACATAACGCCATTTCAACTCGTCGCGCTCCAATCGCTGGCAGCACACAATCTTATTGCGCCAGACGCGTTTCAAGACGGCATCGTTCAACGCACGACACAACCACTTCCGGATAGATTGGCCACTTCAGTGGCCAATCGCGTCAAGCTTACGCCGGCATTAATTGATCTCGTTTCCGGCGATCTCGCGCGGCTCCCGCTGCATGGCGCTGGCGGATTGAAAGACCGTGCGAACCTTCAGGACACCCGTTATGACGCAGCTTGAACCGTCACTTCGCCTAGCAAGACTTGTTGTTTCCCGTCAAGGCGAGGTCGTTTACGACCGGAGCTTCCATGCTGGCGTAAACATTATTCGTGGAACGAATAGCCATGGTAAATCCACTGTCGCAGAGTTTATTTTCTTCGTGTTAGGTGGCGATGTCCACAAATGGAAGCTTGAAGCTGGGTCGTGCGATTTCGTCTGGGCTGAAACGGTTACAAACGGTGCAACCATTACTTTGAAGCGACCCGTCACGGCGACACGCGGTCAGGGCATGAGCGTGTTTTTTGGTCCCTATGCGCTAGCCAGCGCTTCGGCAGTCGAGGGATGGAAAACGTATCCCTATAAACGCACGTCCGATACAGAAAGCTTCTCCCAAGCACTATTCCGCGCCCTTGGCATGCCTGAAACGAGAGGCGACGCGACCGGGAATATTACCATACATCAGCTTCTTCGTCTGATCTACATCGACCAAATCACGCCACCTGATGCGCTCATGCGGTTCGAGGAGTTTGATTCCCCGCTAACTCGTCGAACGGTCGTCGATTACTTGCTCGGGGCCTATGACAACACGCTTTATCAGGAACAGCTCGATCTTCGAGAGGGCAAACGCCGCCAAGAGGATCTGAAGGATCAGCTCAAGCAGCTTGAGACTGTGCTCGACCGAGCCGAAATCGAAACCGACCCGCGAGCGCTGGCCGAGCATATAGCGAAGACCAATGCTGAACTTGACCTCCTAAACAAAGAGCTAGCGGCTCTGCAAAAGGCCCACACTACGGCCCAGGTTGTTAACCGAAACGAACTTGGACCCATCACCAGCAAACTCGCCGAAAAACGCAGAGATGCTTACGTGCTCACCAACGAAACGCGCGATGTGGAACTCGAAGTGGAAGATTCCAGACAATTTGTCGCGGCTTTGGAGAGTCGCCTGACATCACTTGATGATGCCGCTACGGCCCGGGACGTTTTAGGTTCCCTTCCGCTTCTCTTCTGCCCGCAATGCCTGTCCCCGCTTTCGCCGGCCGCTGAAAAGAATGTCTGTTCCTTGTGCAAACAGCCCTCTGATCCCGAAATCACCAAGACTCATGCTGCACGAATGCGGCAAGAACTCGCCATACAGATCAAGGAGTCGAAGGGTTTGCTTGCTGCAAAAGAAGCCAAAGTAGATCAAAGGCAGTCACAGTTGGCGCAGGTCACAATCGAGGCGCAGGTCCTCCAGAAAGAATTTGAGAGGTTAGCAGCGACTGTCCAAACCGCCCGCGATTCCAAGATTGATCAGCTCCTACAAGCAAAGGGCAGCCTTGAGCGCGCGGTTGGCGACCTGATGCAGAAAAACAAGATTATCCAAGTTCTACTCAGCCTGCGTGAGCAAGAGAAGGTGCTTGCTTCTCGCCTCCAAGAACTCGCGATTTCGATAGCCCGCCGCCTTTCTGACCAAAAGGCCAGATATTTTGAAGCCGTCAGCATGGTGCAGAAATATACGGTTCATCTGTTGCACCATGACTTGCCTCTGGAAGAGCGTTTCAAACTCGCCCAAAATGTGGACCTTGCGCCCGAGACCAACACTTTTGCTGTCGATGGGCGGAACCAATTCTCAGCGAGTTCGATGACCTACCTAAAGAATAGTATCCATTTCGCTTTCATGTTCGCGTCATTGGAGCTTCCTTTTTTCCGATACCCCCGGCTGATCATCTGCGATAATATCGAGGACAAGGGGATGACTCCTGAGCGAAGCCGGAATTTCCAACTCAACATCGTCGCACTTTCGAAAGCTTCGAACGTTGAACACCAAATCATCTTCACCACTTCCATGGTAGACCCTTCGTTGGATACACCCGAATTCACCATTGGGCCAAACTACGTTGACGGATTGAAAACGCTCGGCGTCAAGGCAACGGTCACGGCTCCGACACAAACCGGAGCCAATGATTAACCGAACGCCCTTCTCTCCTCTGTTTGCGCAGTGTCCCTGCTGCGATATGGCTTCAAACTTTGACGTCATTCCTTTTGCGGTGAAGGAGCCAGTCCGTGGGATAGGCCTGCCTTGGTTGGTGTAACCGGAGGTTCGCGCGCCGTTCCCTACGGCGCTTTGCCACGGCGCGCGCGGCCCCGAACGCCGCCAGCGCCTAACTGGGGTCGAGGCGCGACCCCAGCCCCCGGACGTATTGTTCCATTTCGCTCGGCTACGACCGACTGCGGGGCCGACCCGCGCGTTCATCACGGCGGATGCCGTGCCGTTTGCAGAAGCGGCGGAAATCGAGTGTGCTGATCCGCAAGCCGAGCGCTGCGAGATGCACCCGCACATCGCGGGTGCGGTAGGCTTCGCGGGGATGCCGGAGCATGTAAACCAACGCGTGCAGTTTCCACCAATCTGCATAACCGAAGGCGGTGCGCAGACGGCGGGGATTCAACCCAGACAGCAATTCCACGGCGTTGCCGAGTTCTGCGAGCTGGCGCGTCTCACCTGAGCGAATGGCCGTGTCCAGTAAGTCGGCCCCGGCCTGAAGCAGCTTGGGCGACGCCTTGGCGGCCTCGCCGGCTTTGCGCCAGTCGCGGGCGAGGAGGAAGACGTTCAAGCCGAGCGTGCGGGCCTCGTAACGCCGCACCAACGCTTCCATTTCCTCCCACGCCAGACCGCCAAAAGGCCGCGCCGCTTGTGCGGGCAGCTGCGCTTTCATTCGGCGTTTTTCTTCCAGCCAGCCGTCGAGTTCGCCGGCCAGTTCGGCGAAGCCGCTAGACACGGCCTCACCGTTGAAATCACCGCGTTCCACGAGCGAGAGGAAGTTCGCACGGGTGTCGGCATCCCGTACGAAATCCTCCATGAGCCAGGTTCGCAGGTCGGGAAACTGCCGGCACATGCTGGCCAAGAGCCGCAGAAAGGCTCGGCTCCGGCTTTCCGAGGCACGGACGGACGACGCTAAGGCGGCGGCAGTCATAGTTTCTGAGAACGCTCCAGGCCGTAAAAACTCGCCGACGGCGCGGACGCGGATTCAAACCACGGACGTAGCTTTTCGTAGAGCGCCCGCAGGTCGCGGCGGTAAGCTTCGCCTTGTTCATCGCCAGTCTGGCCGGGCCGGCGTCTGAGCGTGCGGATGAGCTTGTTGGCGAGGACGACATGCGCCGGGAGCGTATGTCGCAGCGGGCGCTTGCCGGGTGTTTTCGGTTCCGTGGCGATGCCGAGCCGGGCATACGCCTGTCGCAGACTCATGCCCCGCAA
>Ga0182027_10004794_pt1 | contig 20776 bp, 25 predicted proteins | sample 712E1DmetaG_FD_121300 | JGI IMG/M metagenome (GOLD analysis project Ga0182027, IMG submission 121300) | Permafrost microbial communities from Stordalen Mire, Sweden - 712E1D metaG (Illumina Assembly) | ecosystem: Environmental > Terrestrial > Soil > Wetlands > Permafrost | place: Sweden...
AAAGGTTATGTGGATACTTTAGAAACATCAATTGGAAGCAGTAGTGATTTAGCCAGTGCTTCGACTTTATTTGGAAAGATCAACGGAAACCAGAGTGAAATATTAGGAGTACAGACATCTTTGGCTTCGATTGACGATAAAGTAGATTTGCTTAGTTCAAAAGTAATAACTTTGAACAATAATGTGAATACTCTAATGGGTAAATGGGGCACTTACACAGTGACTGATGTAATAAATAATATTGGAACAATTAAAGATAGTATTGGAGTAAGCGGCGATGTTTGTGGAAATGTCAACACCATTTTTGGAGGGATAGCTTGTTTGCAAAATAACGATGGCGGAAATAGAAACAACAATACTATTTTGGCGGCAATAGACAATACTAATTCGTTAATAGGCAGTCTAGATAACGAATTAAGTTACAATGGGAAATCGACCACTGCTTACGCCGATGTTCAGGCAATAAAAAGTAATATTGGAACGATAATCGGGGCAATTGGAAGCAGTGATGACAGTGCCACTACGGCGACAGTGTTTGGACGAATTAAAAAAATTCAAGATAAAGTAGAAACCCTGGATGGAATTGGATATCAGGCCACGACAGTGATTGATAATTGGGGAAATTTATCAGCCTCTGATATTTACAACAAAGTCGAAGATTTATCCTCGCAAATATCAGCGATGAACACTGTTCCCGAGGCGTCGACACTTTTAACACTGAGCCAGAGTAATTCAGCTGATATTACAGCTTTAAAAAATGAACTTTTATCAATCCAGGCTTTGGTGGCAGTGAACAAAGATTTAGTAGAAAAAGTGGTGGATAAACCAATTGTTAAAACCTGGTTGGAAGACGGCAGTGTTATTTTTAAAACGATGGTGACTAATCCATCGGCCAGTCGACAAACAGCGTCGGTAAAATTTTATTTACCTAAGGAAGCCACCCAAAAAGATATTATTAAAGTTGATGATGGGGTAAGTGTAAATTATGATGCCAGCAGTGAATCACTGTATGTTTCCGGAGATTTTGATTTAGCGCCTAGAGAGACCAAAGTAATTAGTGTGGAAATTACTGATATTTGGAAAATTGCCGACACCGAGATTGCTTCTTTGAAAACACAAAGTGAAGAGTTGTCTAAACCTTTAGAAAAAACTTCTTATTATGCTCAAAGTGTGACTTTAACTTCAGATATTTCCGTCCTATTGGAAAATATTGACCGAACCCAAAAAGAAGCCATTACTCCGGATGAAAGAATTCAAACTTACAGAGACAATATAACCAAACTAGAGACGGCAAAAACGGAAATTAACAGTTTAAAAACTTTAGTGTCGTCTTTGGCGGCCAACAATACCATGACCGGATTTATCGGTGGGGCTCAGGGTTTTTCTTTATGGGGAATGGCCTTAATTATTGTGATCAGTACAGTGACATTGACTGTTTATTTTAGGTCATTGATGGGAAAAATGACCAACAAAACGAAGCGATTAAAAGAAATTATTGGTAATCAGAAATCCATGAAAAAAATTGGAATAGTAATGTTATTGGTTTTGGGTTGGGGCGGGATTTTTGGGACCACATACCAAGGACTAAATTTGGTGTTTAAATCGAAACAAGCTAAAACAGCAATACAAAAAGTAACTAATATCGAGACAGCTCAAATTACCGAGACTCAAAAGGTGCCAGAAACTCAGGTTTTAGGAGAAGAAACAAAAACTCAAATAAAAGTAATGCCGCCAACAGATACCAATAGTTCTCTAAAAATTAGAAGCGCTCCAGATTTAAATGCCGATGTTTTGGGTAAAATTTGGGCAAAAAGAACAGTAGATGAATATACGGAAACGGATGGCTGGGTAAAAATTGGGACAACTTTAATAGTTGACGGACAAGAAAAATACATCACAGGTTGGATTAGAAACCAGTATGTAGAAAAATGATCTATATAATTGAATATTTAGCAGTTTCAGCAATAACACCAATTCTGTTAATTCCGATTGAAGAACTACTACCCTATCCATATTTAATAGAGGAAATAGTAATATTTTTACTGGTCAGAAAATTAGCCAAAAAAAAATACAACTGCTGGCATGCCACTATCGCCGGAGGAGCTTTGTTTACACTAACGGAAAGTTTTTTATATTTACCAAATATAATCAGTTCTAGTGGAGATATAAACGTATTGTTGGAGAGATTAGCTTATACAGGGATTTTGCATATCGGCACTGGTTTGGGAATGTTTTTTGGCAACAGAAAAAGCAATACTTGGGGAATAATTTCTTTGATAGCAGCGATGATTGTTCATTATTTATTTAATTGGTTTTGGATAAACAAAGGATAAAAATGGAAATAATTTATTTGTCTGGAAATAGTTTGGATAATAAAAATTGGATAGAAAAAGTTAAAGAAAATTTTGATGATTTTAGCGAGGGAGAAATTTTGAATTATGATCATTGGCAAAGTGGAGAAAAATGGATTAATTTAAAAAAAGAAGCAGAAAAGTTAAAAGATTTAGTAATTAATAAAAGTGATTATTATGTTTTTGCCAAATCTATCGGGACTATTTTAACTTTAAAAGGAATTAATGAAAATTTTTTAAAACCCAAAAAAATGATATTTTGTGGATTCCCCTATTCGGCCGGGCTTAGGGAAGGATTAGAGATGAAAAGTATTTTAAAAAATTTAATAATACCAGTGATTTTTATTCATAACGAATTCGATCCGGTGGGAAGTTTTGAAGAGGTGGCGAAAATTTTAAAAAATAACCCGCCAAAAAATTATCAACTGATTAAAATTCCGAACAACTCAACCCATGATTACGAAAATTATGAGGAGTTGAAAGAAATAGCAAAAAATTTTTTTAGGGATTAAGGGTACCGCAGAGAATGGAACCAACGGGGGTAAGCTCCTGGACTAAATAAGTGCCATCGTAAAAAGCGGAAGCGGCGCCACCATCAAGATTTAGGGCATTGGTAAATTGGGCAATTTTTTGAATTTCAGAACTGGTGAAAAAGACAGGAATGTCTTCGAGACGAGGACCGCTAAAAGCATTTTCGGTTAAGGAAATGGAAAAGAAATAAAAATTATTCTGATTATCTTCAACAATAAGGTGGCGACGGGAAAATTCATGATTAACAAAATCGGTGGAAGTATAGGAATTCTGAAAATTATAGAAAGGACCAGATTGCAAAGCAAAATTATACTGAGTTAAATCATTGTCAAAGTCATCTTGAGAGGAAATGTTTAAAATATTTTTTTTATTTTGAGTTAAAAAACCATTAAAGGTTTGATGAGTAATTTGCTGACCTAAACTTTGGCCATTTAAATAAAAGAGTCCAACCGGTTTAGCCTCTTCGGTATACAATCCCCCATTAATGGCAAAATCACATTTACCCTGAATAATTTTGGAAGCGGCAAAAGAGGCGGAAAAGTTCGGGATTAATTTTAGCTGGGAATTCTTGGGAATTAAATAGTAATAATAACGGTAAGTTTGGCCGTTTAAAGAAAGTTGATGAGAAGTGTCGACAATAGTGGGAGTGGGAGCAGAAGATGAAGAAAAATGGAGGGAAGAAGAGGAATTTACAATCTTAAAAATTAAAACAACAACGATTAAAAATGATAAAAAGATAATGATTATTTTTTTCATAAGACTAGGTATATTTTAACAAGTTAACCACAATTAATTTAGTTTATCTTCGAGACTGGAAAAGATTGCTATTAGACCTTTTAATTTTTGTTTATAAACAAGATAATCTTGGCGGGCTAAAGGAAGAATATCAGGTGGAAAATTATGATTTTGACAATTTTCCTGTTGAAATTGGAGACTATTTTTAATTCTAGTAACAACAAAGGAACGAAAATCGTTAAGTTGGGGAATTTTTCCAGTTTCAGGAATATTTGATAAAACAGAATAAGTTAACCAATTTTTAATATTATTTACTTGCGGATCTTTACCTTTGACCAGCCAGTTACCAAGGGTAAGATTAATATAAGGCGACTTAAGATGATTCAACCAACGACCGCCATTACGATTAAACCTATATTTACTAGTTTCAAGTTTGACATCGATACCTAACATTATTTTATGTTCTTGATTGAGAATGAGAAGATCAACCCCTTTTTGACCAACACCATGTTCAAGTGATTGGGGGGCTAAATCAATTTGGTAAGAATACGGTTTAAGTAAAGGTTCTAACGCCAAAACAGTGATATATTCCGAAAGTAAGGCATGAGAGAAAATAATTTTATCGGGATTTTTTTCCAATATTTTATTAATTAATTGAGGATGAGAAGAACAAAAGTTTGGGTTTGAAGTAGCTAAAAGGGGTTGATGGTTTAAAAGAAAATATGTGTTTACAGGGGAACAGAGACCAGAATATTTTTTTAGAAAGTTCCCTCGATAAGAAATAGCTTCAGTATCCGTATAAATTATAGGTTATACCCGTTTTGAATATAAATATAGTGGTTAAAAGTAAGACAAATTATTATTAATAAACTTATTTTTGACAGGTTCCGGTATAAAAAGCCTCATCGGGACAAGTCGAGCCATTACTAAAAGTGCAGATGGCGTTTTCCATAGCTATGGTTTGACCACCGGACCAGGCGCAGAATTTTTGAGCTTCGGTATCGTAACCGGTAGTTTTTCGACCACCAACCGGACATTCACCCCGATACATCGCCCATTCTTCACAGGCCCGATTATCATCAAAAAAACAAAGAGCATATTGGCTGCCATCTGGTTTGGTTTGTGGTTCAATCTGACCACCTTTTTCGGTGCAGTTGACACTGGCCGGATTGGCTAAATTTGTTTTGGTGGGTTCGGGAATTTCAGTAGAATTATTTTTAAGAGCGGAATTACTTTTTTTCCAAAAAATCATCGATAAAACTAACACTACAGCAACAACTGTCATGGTCAAAATTATTTTTTTCTTCACTGTTTTATTCTAATCTATTTGGAAAATATTTTTTAATAATTGGTTTTAAATAATTTTTGGTTAATCTTTAGCCATTATTTTGGGTTTCATCAGGGCGGTCATTAAAAGAGAGATTCCAAATCCTGCCAAAGTTATGGCTAAAATTATCATGGAAAGCCAAATAAAATGGATGTGAATTTTTCTAAGTTGGGAACCAATCAAACTATAAAGAAAAGTTTCCGGAATGACGCCAAGGGCAGTAGCAAAAGTAAAAGTGGTCCATTTCATAGTGGTTAGACCGGCCAAAAAACTAATAATATTAAAAGGTGCAGACATGGTGGCACGGGTGATAAAAATAGCCTTGGCACCGGAACGGTCTAAATATTTTCGATAAAAACCCCATTGGCGCTGGCTAAACCAACGACCAAGAGCAGTTTTTTGAAAAAGATGACTGCTTTCAAAAGCGACCAAAGAGGAAAGGATTTGGCCGATCCAAACAATAAGCCAAGCTTTCCAAAAACCGAAAATAATTCCAGCCGCTATTTCAACCAGAGGAACCGGCAAAGGCAAGGGAGGAATGATGGTTGAAAGCAAAATCATAGCAATAACAATTAAAGGGGCCAGAGCACCATAGGAAAGAATCATTTTTTGAAGACTCCGCAAAGCCCGGCGGCTGAGAAAATTATCGTTTTTAAATAGAAAAAAAAGACCGATTAGAACAGCAGCGACGAGAACAATAATGCCAATTTTTTTGACAGTTTTTGAAGTGATATGTCAATTTTAGCACTCGGGTTTTAAAAATTAACGGTAATGGGACTGCCAAGACCAGTAACGTAATCGTAATGTTTTCGAGCCACACAATAATAATCGCAATTGCCGTTAGTGCCACTAACAATGTCCCGAAAATAATTAGCATTAGCGGCAGAGGCCTTGTCGGTATAAAAGTTTTCATTTTTGGCAGTTCCACCTAAGGATTGGATGGCGGCCCATTGAGGCGCGCCGGCGGAAGTGCCGCCTAAAATATACCATTTTCCTTTGACATAAACTGAAAAACCACTGGCGGGATCGGCATTATAAGAAACATCAGGAATGGCTCGTTTACCACCAGAACGAGGGATTGAATAGGCACTTTGATATGAAGGTTCATTTTCAAAACGACTAATGCCACCACCACTGCCAGACCAGGCGCTTTCGCGATCAAGAGAGCCGTCACTTTTTAGTTTTAAAGAGGAACCGCCCACAGCAACAACATTAACCGAAGCGGCCGGCCAAGAGGCACCCCAACCACTGTCTCCAGACGAGGCAAAAAAGACGGCATTATTTTTACTAATAAAATGACTATCTAAAGTGGTTTCTTCCTGAAATTCTAAACCACCCCAACTCATAGAAACAGCCACAACATCGGCACGATTAGCAGCATAATCCACTGCTTTAAGTAAATTAGCACCACTAGGAGTAGCTGCCTCTATTAATAAAATTTTGGCATTGGGAGCAATGGCGTGAGCCCATTCAACGTCTAAAGAAGTTTCCATAGCCCAACCGGAATTTGATTTAATACCGGAATCGAGAGGATGTTTTTCTAAACAAGAATTACCAGTGGTACATGACGGCAGATTAAAAGTGGTGTCGAAAACACCTAAATCTTTTTCCAAAGTAGCATCATTGTAAGCGCCAATAATGGCAATAGTGCCCCGGCCGCCACTAGCGGGCAAATGATAAATAGTTTTTATCAGACTGGGAGAAATCCCTTGGGGAATTTTGCCAGTGGTTTTATAAATATGGATAGGATGTTTGGCCTTAAAATTGGCAAAATGATAGGCCGCGTTAATTGGACAATGGCCGGAGATTAAAAACAATGAAATAATAAAAACTAATATTATGTATTTTTTCATACTTAATATTGGGATGAAATTTATCTGAAGTCAAGAGGGAATAAAATTGATGCAATTAGAAACTATTTTCACCAAACTTGAATAAGTTTTTGCAAGTTAACCTCAATGCAGATGAAAGTTTATCTGAGTAATTTTCATAAATTTCTTTCAACTCTTCTTCACTTAACCATTGTTCATTTATTTGCTCTTCATTAAGAATTACTTTGCCCATTATTGGATTATATTTTATTTTAAAAACTTCAAATCTTTCTTTTTCACTTCGTGTTGGATAGTCTTTTTCTAACCAGAAACTTCCCAATAATTCAGCCTGATTTTCTTTAGCCTCCAGACCAGTTTCTTCCCGTAACTCCCGACAAGCCGACTTTACATAATTATCGTTTGATTGAACGTGACCTGCAGCTGAGAAAGTTAATTTTCCCACTTCCATTTTCTTTTCAGAAGTCGTTGGAATTAAATATTTTCCTCCTTCGTTTTGTAAAAGTACCGCCGCTAGTCTGTGACGCCAACCATTTTGATGAACTTCACTTTTCATAGCTTTGCCGATAATCTCATTGTTTTTATCTATAATATCTACCAATTCGTCTGTCATATAGCCAGTATACAATGTCACAACAACGAGTGAAGCAGGTGTGTCTGAAAAATTTCTATTTCTATAATTTTGTACCACTAAAAACTACATACAATCCTTTCGGACTTTCGATATCTTGACCCATTCGAGATTCATGACTAATAGTTAAACCGGCGTTAATTAAGGCATTTTTTATATTTTCTAGACTGTGTAAATAAAGTGTGCTGTCAGTCAAAACTTTTCCATCACCAAGATCAAAATCGCCAATTAAAACAGAATCTTTTTCTATATATTTTTTATAAAAAGTTTTTCTCAAATCATAAGTTTCGGGATTTGCCGAGATAATCAAATATTTTCCATTTGGTTTAAGAACTCTAGCCGTTTCTTTGGCTGCCTTATTTAAATTATCCAAATGAGACCATACCCATATAGATATAGCCGAATCTACCGATTTATCTTCAATTGGCAAAGAATAAAGGTTACCTACTTTAAAAGCTTTATTTTCTTGATCATAAAGTTTTTTGGCTCTTTTTATTAAATTTTTGGAAGAATCGACTCCGATATAATGGGAATTCCCCGGTATTAATTTAGAAATAATTCCTTGACCACAACCTATATCTAATATAATTTTTGGATTATTTTCTGTTAACCATTTTTCAACAAAAGGAAAAATTTCAGCTTCCCTAGTTCCATCTGGGTCGGATTTTTCGACCCATTCAGCCCATTCCTGACTTAATTTTTTTCCATATAAAGGTTTTATCTTTTCCATATTTACATATTTTAACAAATGAAATATTTGTTAATGATTTTTCTTTTCGAACTTTTTAATAGACTTGGTAACTTCTTGGCCAATAGATTTTTGATAGATGTCAGTGTAAGTTTTTGAATTTTTGACTAGACCGTTGCAGAAAGTCGATACGTCACTACCCGTCACTTCGAGCACGCCTTTCCCCAAGGTCACACTTTCTTCAAAAAGATCGACGATTTCCGAGAACACTGTTCCGTCGGTTAGCTCACCAGCCCCGCCTTTAAAGAGATATTTTTGAATCTCTTTATAAACAATCTGATAATCTTGCGGGAGTGCTTTGACACGCGCCACCTGCGCTCGCCATTTTTTTTTGCCTTCGATGATATCTTGTATGCTCATTTTATCCTCCTATTGCTTAATTTTTTTGCAATATTATTGTTGAGTTGCTCGCGCCGTTTATCGTAATAAGACTTTGCCCCTTCTTCGCCGGCCACTGCTGAACAGAAACCTTTGATATTGTCACCCAAAACCTCTTGGACACTCTGACCGTCCGCCGCCGTTTCTTCGAACAGGCAAAGCACACCGTCAAAAACAGGCATGAGGTTGCTACCAGTTAAATCTGAGTACTCCCAAAGATTGGTTTTAATTTCTTCCCATGCCGCTTGATAATCGGTCGGCAGTTTTTTGGCTCGCGATTCAAAAGTTTTGAATTTTTTAGTCATATCGCTGCCTGTGATTTTTTCCCAAAAATTCATTATTTTTCCTCCTTTAATTTATAAATTTTTTTAGAAACAAAATCCCATTTTTTCCAAAATACTTCAAGTTCCTTTTTACCGGCTTTATTAAGAGAATAAAATTTGCGAGTCGGACCTATATCTGATGTTTTCTTTTCAATATTAACTAATTTATTTTTTTCCAGTCTTAATAATATTGTGTAAACAGTTCCTTCAACCACATCTTCAAAACCCGAGGTGTTTAATTTTTTGGTAATTTCATAACCATATATTTCTTTTTTACTAATTATTTCTAAAACGCATCCTTCAAGGACACCTTTTAACATTTCGGTTAAATTATTCATACCACTATATAGTAATACAATGTAGTGAGTCTGTCAATAGAAATAATGAAGGAGTTAGTTAGAGGAGAATTACCACTTTTACCAAACAAAGGGAATCAATCTAAAACGCACTTTTTGACAATATTCTTGATAACCTTTAAGATTTTTTGCTAAAAATTTTTCCTCATCTAAAAGTCTCCAAACAATTACCAAAATCAAGGGAATAATGGCAAAAATTCCCCACCATGAAGCAAGGGAAAGTGGTACACCCAACAACATAATAAAAGCTCCGCTATACATGGGATGACGGATTAGTGAATATAAACCACTCGAAATTACTTTTTGATCTTGATCAACTTCAATCGTGGCCGAAGTAAAAGTATTTTCTTTAAAAACAAAAAATACAGTAAGAAGTCCAATGGCTACCAATAAATCTCCCAGAATTATTACCAATATGGGCATAGTGGACCAGCCAAAACGATGGTCAATTGCCGGAAAAACAATTATAAAAATAAAGGCAATTTGAGCAATTGATTGGATAATTTTTTGTTTAATTTCTTTTTCTGAACCCGGACCAGCCTTAACTCTTTTTTCTAAAAGTTTGGGATCATTTTTCATTAAATATAAAGTTACGGTTAATGTTGATAGCCCAAAAACAACTAAAAATACCCAAGCTTGCCAATAATTTATTGTTCCGGCCGAAAAGAATAATAATAATCCCAAAATGATTAGTAGCCCAAACAAGCCACCAAAAGCTTTTTTATTAAGATTGGTCATAAGAAAAGTATAGTTCAAATAACATAAGGGTACGTAGGCGGCGAAGTGTTGACGCGGTTAGAAATTATTTTATTGGTCATTCCATTTAATATGTCTTTTTATAAATTTTCTTCCCGACCCTGTTTTCATATATTTCTCAAATCGAAAAGCTACTTTTTCATCATTAAAAGCAAAATAGGCAATTAATTTCCAAGGTCTCAAATCTTTAGTTGCTGGAACATAACCTTTATTGTGTCGCTGAAATCTGTCTTTCAAATCATTGGTTCAGCCAACATAGGAAATTTTGTCTTTGTTTTCTAGAAAGTAAACATAAAACACAATTAAATAATACTATTTTTTCGGTAGTAAAGCGGATTTATCCGCCGTAGTCCGCCAAAACCAAGCAGTAAGACAAAGTAAAATGACGAAACTCTCGAGCAATCCGCCTACGCTTTAAGGCTCCGGCGGACGTAGGCGGAGGAGGGGGGATTCGAACCCTCGAGTCCTTTTGGGACGCAGACTTTCCAGGTCTGTGCAATGAGCCACTATGCGACTCCTCCGGATTGTTTTAAATTAAACAGCCCGCCTTCGTTAAACTTTGGCGAGGCAAAGTATTTTACCTATTTTTTGGCTTTTAATAAAGATTCCAGTTTGGAATGAGCCTTTTTTAGAAGATTTCTTTCGAAATCGTAAGCTAGTTTTTTTAGAGCTTCTTCGTAAGTGACCCATTCCCGATCAGTAACGACCTCGGTATCGTAATATTTCAGGTTACTTTCTCCCTGATACTCCATTAAAAAGAAGGTAACTTTTTTAATAATTTTTTTATGGGTGGCTTGATCCCAAATAATATAATCACGAGAACCAACTTTATCGATAATATTGGCTTTAATTCTCCCCTCCTCTTCGACCTCACGAAGAGCAGTTTGTTTCAAAACTTCACCGGTAATCAGATGGCCTTTGGGAAATTTACAAATGTTATGGCGGGTTTTTTGACTGTGACGATTGATAGTTTTTTTGGAAAGAGTTTTAATAACAAACCAAAAAATACGATCACCAACAATTTTATAGACAATACCGCCGGCGGAGCGTTCGTCGAAATAGGAATCCATGCTTTATTATACCTCAGGATAGGGATTTAAGAATTTGGGGTTAGTGTGCCTGGCGAGAATCGGACTCGCATCGTTCCCTTCGGAGGGGAAAATCTTATCCATTGGAATACGGGCACAGATGCCCTATATTTTACCTTAATTTAGGAGATTAGGAGTTCCCTAAGAGGACGACGGGGGGTACGGGGCGGCACGACAGTGGGTAAACCAAAACGAAAAAGCAACTGCGGTAAAAGGTGGGAAGAAAAAGCGGTGGCGCTTTCCTGACGAGTTTTTTTCATGGTTAAGGGATGGTTAAAAAAATCAACGGCAAAGCCATGAACAGCCAAAGTTAGGGTAAATAATTCGAAAAATTCGCCGGCTTGAAACCAATTTTCGACAGTATCGGCTTTAGTGGAAATCAAACAAAGAGCGGGGGCGTTTTTAGCTAAAGTTTGGTAATGTTCAGAACGATTTTTTAACTCCGGATCATCTTTGAGTAAAAAATATTTGGCGTTAACGCCCAATTTATAGAGATAGAGAACGCTGGTAGGAAGACCATCCTGGGAAATTTCAAGATCGTCTCGAAGCCAAGTTTCCAATTCTTCAACCATAAGCTGATTACGATACCAAAGATTAAAACTTTTTTGAATTAATTTTGATAAAAGAGTAAGGTCACCGGGACGAGTCACTAAATTTAATTCAACGGAATTACTGTGGGGGACTTTTTTGAGATCGGCCAAAATGTTTTTAGGGATATTTTCTTTAAGATAAGGAAAACGATTGGTATGACGAGTTTTTATGGCCGAAAATAAGGGAGAATATGATGGTGGAGATAAATTTTTTGAAAATTTAAAAACAATGGCGTAATCATGATTTTTGTCATCAAGACGATAAAATTTTTCATAGGCCAAGCCAAAATGTTCGGCGGCAACTTGTAAATTGGCGGCGGCGGCACCAAGACTCATAAAAAATTCCCGATATTCAGGGTCGGTATTAATCCGAGCCCGGGTATAGTCGGGAAGAATTTCTAAAGTGTCGTCCCCCAGCCTGAATTTCCAGGGTTGGGTGTTGTAACCCGAGGGAGCTAAAAGGACATATTTTAATAAAGATTTGATTTGATTTTTTAGTTTCATACTACTACTAGTTTAGTATTAGTTTAGAAAAATGCAAGTTCTTGATGATATACTTTTGAGCGATGAAGAAAATGCGAAAAAAATGGTGGCTCAACGGATTAATAATGTTGGGGTCGATAATTCTAACTTTAGGATTTTTGGAGGGACTGATCAGATGGAAAGAAAAAATATTGCCACCGCAAAGTTATCAGCAACCTTTGAGTATTTATGAAATCGCCAACGAGGTATCTTTGCAAAAAAGAGTGAAAAATCTGGATATTTCGGCAAAAACGTTTAATATTTATTATTTCGGTGAGTCAACAATGTGGGGGGAGCCCTATCAGAACACAATTCCAATAATGGTGGAAAAAATGTTGGGGAAAAAGGTAAACGGTAAGGATTTAAAATGGATAAATTTGGGAGAACCGGGAATTGATTATACCGAGACCGAGCGAAGAATAAAAATGGTAGTGGATCAAAAAAATATCTACTTCCCTTCTCTGGTGCTAATTTACAGCGGGCATAATGAATTTCTGTATTATCAGGATGATATTGGATTTTCGATGGCGGCAAACGACAAAAATATTTTAGGGTGGCTGGTGTCAAGAAGCCGACTGCTTTATAAAGTTGCCCAGGTTTTTAAATTATATAAATTACAGATTGATGACCGGGCTTTTTTTGATGTGCCGGTGGTGAATAAAGATAAATATAAGGAAATATTGAGTAATTATGAGAATAAAATTCAATCGACAATTTCTTATTTGAGAAATAATGAGGTGCCGGTGGTAATTTCCACTGTGGCGGGAAATTATGCTGATTTTGAACCAAACCGATCGGTGTTTACCGGTGACGAATCTAAAAAGGCCGAATTCAAAAACGATTTTGATTTAGGTTTAGTAGCAGAAAAGAACGGAAAATTAAGTGAAGCGGCGGAAAATTATCAAAAAGCTCTGAAAATTGATGGCAATTTTGCAGAAGTTAACTTTAGATTGGGGAAAATTTACCAAAAATTAGGGCAAAATCAAAATGCTGGTGAATATATTATGAAGGCGGTGGACAACGACATGATGCCGATGAGAGCGGTGTCTTTACAAAATGATTTTATTAGAGGAATCAATGAGGATAACAATACAGGAGTAATTGACACAGTAAATTACTTAAAACAAAATTCCAGTGACGGTCTGTTGGGAAATAATTTTTTTGCCGATGCCCAGCATCCAAATTTGGAAGGATATAGATTAATCTCGGAACTTTTTGCCCAAAAAATAGTGGCGATGTATCCGGAAGGAACTAAGTTTACTGATTTATCTAAAATAGAGGCAGAAAATATTTTTAATGCCAATGATGGATTGTACAATTTGGATATTTCCCGAGCCGACTGGATGATCCGTTTGGCGTCTTGGCGTTATGATCCAACTCAAAGATTGGCGGTGGCGGAGGATTATTTAAACAAAGCCTATGCCATTCATCAAAACGATTATTACTGGTATTTGTGTCAAATGACCCTGTCTTACCTAAAAAAAGATACCAAAAAAGCTCAGGAATATTTTAAAATGGCAGAAAAAATAAGCACCGGCAAGACATATGCTTATGTCAGGGAATATTGGGTAAATCAGGTGATTACCAGGGCACTAAACAGCAAATAATTTAGCCTGATTGGAAACAAATTTCATAGGAGGATTATAATAAATATATGACAAGTTGTACGATAAGATCGATAACTCTAAATGATTATGACTTAGTTCGAGAAGTGGATATTGAAACTCAAATTCAATATTTGGGTCAGGAAAAATGGGAGCAATTAACATCAGAAGAAAAAGAAACTCATTTAGTGGTTTGGCAAACTAATTTTAATGATTTTATAAATAATGGATTTTGTTTTTTGGCGGAAACAGATGGAAAAATAATTGGGTTTATTTTGGCTTATGAAACTGTACCGGTATATCAGGAGATTTATTGTAGATATATTGGCATCTCCCCCATCTGGCAAGGTAAAGGGATTGGAGTGCTACTTTTTGAAAAACTGATTCAGATAGCAAAAGAAAATAAAATGAAAAAAGTGTGGAGTTTAATAAACCCCGATAATCCTAATTCGATAAAAGCTCATCAAAAGGCTGGATTTGAATTAAAAGACCGAAAAGAAGCGGAGTATATAATTTAAAAATGACTGATCAAATTGATATTTCTAAACTACATTCGGTAATAGTTAACGCCGTCATTGAAAAAGAGGGTAAAATTTTAGTATCACAAAGAAGTTTTGAAGAAGGACATGAGGGCGGTAAATGGACAATTCCCGGAGGAAAAGTGGATAAAACCGAAGGAAATGTCTTTAAAATTATCGAAAAAACTTGCGCCCGAGAGGTAATGGAAGAGACAGGGATAAATATAAAAAATGAAATTCAATTAATTGATAACAACACTTTTATCCGATCTAACGGCCAACACGTGATTGCTTTAATTTGCCTGTGTCACTGGGAATCGGGCGAAGCCAAGACTTTGGAAGATACAATTGGGGTGCAATGGATCACTAAAGAAGAATTGAATAACTTTGATTTTGCCCCAAATGTCAGAAAATATATTGAAAAGGGATTTGAATTACTCGGACAATAAATGAGAATAGTCGTTCCAACATTGAAACTGCCAACGATTATTTTCGTAACTACAAATAGAGATACCCGTATTTTCCATATAAAATACTTTTTTTAGACCAAGTAAAACTTCTGGAGAAAATTTTTCAGAGAGCATCATTAAGCCGATTAAAATCGAAATAAAATAACAATGAGAAACAACTAAAATATTTTCTTTGTTTTGCGATTCTAAAAACTTTAAAGCTTTGAGTCCCCTATTTTTTAGATCTTCAAAATTTTCTTCATCGGAATAATGCCAATGAGGGTCAATTAGATACATCTGCTCAATTTTGTCGAGAATAGTTGTTACGTAAGGAATGGTTCCTACTTTACCAACAACTTCTTTCGGTTTTTTGACTTCGGTAAACAAAGGAGAAATTAAAAAATCAGAAGAGATAGCTTGGGTAGTTTGAACGGTACGAAGATAGGGACTAGAAATAATTAAATCAAAATTCATTTTTTTAAGCCTTTGAGCAAGTTTTTGGACTTGAATTTGACCCTTTTGATTTAGAGGTTCAAATTCAGTTTGGCAAATCTGTTTTTCCCAGGATTCGGTGGAACCATGACGAACAAAATAAACTTTCATAATAAATGTAGAATATCATTATTCTAAATATGAGAGTTGAAATACGGGCAATTGAGAAAAAAGACAAAGAAATTTTGAGTGAAATGCTTAGTAATTATGAAAAAGAAATTACTGGTAAAAATGAAGAATATAAATATCTAGACAGTTATTGGAAAGAAGAAAATAGATGGCCGTTTTTTATTTTAACTGAGGGAAAAATTGCCGGCTTTGTATTAGTAAATAAATATAATTTAGTGGAAAAAGAAGCCAAGAATATCAGTGAATTTTATATTAAAAAAGAATTTCGGAACAAAAGGATTGGACGCGAGGCGGCGCTGAAAATTTTCGAAATTTTTGAGGGAAAATGGGAAGTAAGAGAGATAAAAGAAAACCCCACAGCTCATCAGTTTTGGCTAAAAGTAATTGGTGAATACACACAGGGAAATTTTAAAGAAATAGAGATGAATAATGAAAAATGGCAGGGTTGGATACAGATTTTTCCTAATAAAGACTAGGAATACCAATATCGTTTATTTTTTTATTGCAAGATAATTTTTCCAGTACTTCGAAATGTTTTTTCATGTAGTGATTGATTGGTGAAGTGACCGGATGTAAATCAGTATCCATTTGCATAATTGTTTCAAAATATGAAAGTGACCAAGTTAAATGATATAACCATCTTTTTTCTTGATAATGTTTGGAGACCGGCTGATTGTAGGAATTTTTAAAATTATCAATATTACTCATAAATAAATCCCGATATGCCGGAGAAAGATTCATTTGGCTTTCAATAGAAATTAAATCGACTTCCGGATCAGCAGCAATCATATTTTCTAGGTCAAGAATACCTGAAATACCCCATTTTTCATCTTTTTTAGAAGCGATAATATTTAGAAAATGGAAATCACCATGAGCTAAATGAGGGACGTTTACCTGCTCTAAAATTGGTAAATAGGAATGAGTATTGGCAAATAATTTTGGAAGTAAATTAGTGATATCTTTGACAGTAAAATTACCGACTTTTTTATCATGAGGAAGACTCTCTAATTTAGTCATTCTCTGATATAGGCGATAAAGATAATAATCTTTCCAGGTACATTGATTATATGGACCGACAATATTAAAATTTTCAATTTTACCAAAAGCGGGCAAAACTACAGAATTTATTTGGCCTAAATAGAGACCCAAATCACTAAGAATGGAACTAATGTCTACCTGATTCAAGTGTTCTCTAGAATTGTTGGTTAATACTTCATCCAAAGTCTTACCAAATTTATATTCTTTAATCAAAAAACCACAATCTCTTCCGACAAAAACATTACTTCTGCCGTGTTCAATAAGACGTTGTATAGGAACAGAGGTATTCTCCATTAAATGCCGTGTATATAATTCCCGGCCAATGTTTTTACTGCCATCTGCAGAGAAAACATTTAATATGGCCGGACTATTGTCATTCGGTAAAAATATTTTTTTATTAATATTAATTATTCCATCGGAAAGGAAGTTTGATTGCTCCCCAGACCCGGAACGGGTTAGAAAGGTTCCCTCGGGAACTATTTTCTTTATAAAATTATTGACAACTAGCTCTTTTTCCTCGTTCATCCTATTTTTATAGGTTGTAATTTTAAACTAGTGGATTATAATACAAAAGCTGTATTTATTACATACATTTATTGTAATATGTTGGAAACTCTTAATTTGAAAGTAGCTTTTACTGGGAATTGTAATTTGATTTGTGGATACTGTGGTGGTTCAAGAGATAGAAAATCATGGCCGGTGCCGGGAAAAATGGAGGATTATCGGGCTGAACCAATCAGTTCAGGTAATATTAATACTAATCAACTTCTTGAATTATTGTTTAATTTTCGTCGTCATGGATTTGAAGGCATACGTCCAACCGGAGGTGAACCAACTTTACGTCAAGATTGGGACACAATTGTAGATAAGGCAGCGGAAATGGGTTTTAAGGGAGTGGATATCACCACTAATGGGACTACATTAACACGGTATTTGTCAGATCATGATGGTAAATTACCAAAAGGGTTAAGTACTGTAAAAGTAAGTTTGGACACTTGTGATCCAGACGAATTTCGTCAAATTACCGGCGGGGGTGATTTAAACAAAGTGGTCAGTGGGATTGAAGCTATTACTGATCAGGTTTGGGTTAGAGCAAACACTGTTATACTTCGTTCTAATTGTAAAGCTGAAAAGATTTCTAAATTTCTTGATTTTTGTCACAAGATTGGTATGAAACAAGTTCAATTTTTAGATTTAGTTTATTATCCAAATTTACCAGGAGCCGATCCTAAATTTTGGGAAAATGAGTTTGTGGCTTGGCCAGAATTTTTGCAAACTATCAAAACAGTGTATCCCGACATCAAATTTGATTCGCAAGTTCCAGAACTTGTCGGAGCTATTTTTCATTCTGCAACTCTTAAAAATGGTTTAGTGGTTACTTTTAAAGATAGTACTTCAACTAGCCGTGATTCCGGCTGCAACAGCTGTCCAGTGTATTGTCAGGAAGGAAGATGTCTAATTAGAATCGGCACTGACGGTAACGTGACTTTTTGTCCAGATTACGAAGCCAAATTGTGGCATTTTAATGGCCCTAAAGCAATAAAGGATGGTACTTTTGACAAAAATATTGAACATATTCGATCTATTGTTGAGACATCACAAAGAACTCAAACGATAGAAACTTTTGCCACCCGCCACAATTTACGTTTACCAAAGATGTATTAAATTGGGTATGTCAAAACTTCACAATTTACTGCTAAATAATGCCTCAGTAAGGGTAATTAATCGGGAATTGATGAAACGCAATAATGTTTACGGGATTGATGATACTGACTCTATAAAAAAACAATACAAAAATGTGTTTGTGAAGTTTGATAAATATATAAACAGAATTGGAATTTTTAGTCTGACTTTTAAAAAATATGTTGAATCACAGGATAAAATAAGTAAATATATTGTCAACAGTGAAGATAAAGAAAGATGGAAAGAAATATTTCAAAAATTTATTTTTAGAAGAAATAATAAAATTTTTTTAAGAGGGGCTTGTTATTACAACTGGCTGCCTTTATATATTTTTGACGATAAGCGCAGTAACTTTGAAAAATGGAAAAGCCAGTTTACCGATTCTTTTAAGGCACTTAGTTTAATTCAACGATACCGTTTATTGTCTTTTTGGCCACAACTTAGCATTGAGGAACAGCTGTTAATTTTATGCGTTCTCGACCATTACAAAAATAGTATTTTCTTTGCCTTGAACAATGTTTATCAGATTTCGCTTGATGATCTAGAAGTTTTTTCTGATGATATTTTTACCCATTTAGATGCTGTGGCTCAAGAATGTACGGATTTATATTATGGTTTAATTCTAAACATGCCAAAGAGAGGTATCCTTGGAAGTTTATTAACTCATAACAAAAAAACAAATGTCGTTGAGGTAATGAAAAAATGTCAGTTAAAACAACAAGGAATGAGGGAATTAGACGACCCACAAATCATATCCCTCTCAATATTGTCCCTTTTAAAACAAAGTGAAACCAAAAAAAAACAGTATGATGTGGTTATAGATTTTCCCTGCGGAGGAACAGAATTGGGATTGGCATATGTGTCCTTTTTTAAACTTTTGTATAAAGACAAAAAGGTGCCGGAAGCTATTCCCTGTCTTTATAGTTCCAAAAAAATACAACGAGATGCTTCAGTTGCAGCCAAAAAGCAAACAATCCAATGGTTATTTAATTTTATCCCAAAGTACTATCATAAAAAATTTAAAAAACTTTTAAAACAAAAAAAAAGTTTTTTACTATATGACAATAACGTGACTACGTTCGGAACATTATCGGAAGTAAAAGGTTTTTTAAAGGATATTTACGGTATAGCTGCCGATGGGGTGGTAGCGGCAGTATATTATAGTAATATCAGTAAATGTCTGCTCGGGAAAAAATCTGAAATTTTGACTGCAAATTGGCAAAAAACGCTGGATTACAGACCAGTTACCAACTATATTACAGCATTTAATACATGGGGTACGAGTAAAAAAGGCAAAATTATGGAGAATATTTTTTTAAATCGAAAGTCTATTTTGTAGCGAGGGCAATTTGGACAAATTGTTTAACTTTTTCTAAGTCTTTTTTACTGCTTCCGGCTAAGTTAGTTTTTGTTTTCGAATCTACTCCGTAGGGATGGACTTTGGCGATTGCTTCAGCAACATTATCCGGACCAAGTCCACCGGCTAAAATTACAGGAATTGAAACAGAAGCAACAATTTCTTTACTTATATTCCAGTCATGTGTCTCCCCCGTTGAACCAATGGTGCCGATTTTTTCTTTACGGGAGTCTAACAGTAGATAATCGGCAATTTTGTCATATTGTTTTGCTAAAGTAATACTTGTTTGGTCAGTTACCGGAATAGTCCGCATTATCTGAAGGTTTGGAAATAGTTTTTTTAATTTTAGGACATCATTCGGAGAAAAATTAGCCGGCTCGGCAATCAAATGTAAAATGTCAAATGTGGCCCGACTGATAATTTCACTCAAATCATCGAGATTATCAGAGGGTGTTAATAAAACCTTTTTAGCCGGATAACTTACACCTGATAAAATTTCATTTGCTTTTTCAGGGGTTAGGATGGTGGGCCATTCATTTCGGATACCAACGTTAACGCCAATAAGATCTACTCCGAGTTTAACAAGTTCTTGGGCTTCATCAGCTGTTTTTGGGGCGTAAATTTGAGTAATCATAAAAATATATAGTTTTTTGTAAGATTTAGTCTATATTTAGTATAAATTACAATAATGTGTTAAATTAGTCAATGGCAGATAAAAATATAAAAGTCATTCTGTTTGATATGGTTGGGGTACTGCTTTTTATTAAAAAAAATTTTTCTCCGATTACCAAAGATGAAATTAACGCCTCTAATATTGAAAGTTTATACAACCACACCGATGATAAAAAATTACTGATAGATATTAAAGACAAACTTAATTTAGACGAAGTCAGCCTCGAAAAAGCCTTAGAATGTCTGCCTAAAAAATTTGAGAAATTTGAGGCCTTATGGAAAATATTATCTAAACTTAAGGAAAAATATGATTTGGCCGTTATTAATAACGGCAATGCTTTGGCGATGAAATATTGGCAACAAGATTTTGATTTTTCTATCTTTAATTTTTTTATTAACTCGGCCCAAGAAGGCATTAAAAAACCGGATCCCAAAATTTATCTTTTAACCTGTCAAAAACTTGCTGTCAGCCCCGAAAATTGTCTTTTTATGGACGATACATTGGAAAATGTTCAAACAGCTGATGATTTAGGAATGACAACTCTTTGGTGGAATAAAGATAAAAGCCGCGAGGAAAATTTAAAACAATTTTTGGAGTTAATCAAGTTCAAATGACCCGGACCGAAGTGGTGATGTTACAAAAATATTGGATTAGTCCAAGAGGAACCG
>Ga0182027_10004795_pt1 | contig 20776 bp, 23 predicted proteins | sample 712E1DmetaG_FD_121300 | JGI IMG/M metagenome (GOLD analysis project Ga0182027, IMG submission 121300) | Permafrost microbial communities from Stordalen Mire, Sweden - 712E1D metaG (Illumina Assembly) | ecosystem: Environmental > Terrestrial > Soil > Wetlands > Permafrost | place: Sweden...
GGCCACGGGTGTCACTGGGATCGAGCCCCAGAACTGAAATATGCCTGCGAGCAGCGGCTTCCATCTCTGCTAGCACATGAATATCCTCGCCGTGGTAGCCCGTCATTTGTTCTAGTTTAGCAATTGCCTCTGCCGCAACCGGCTCCTGTGAGCCGATTAGGCTGGCAATAGCTTTTGGCATCTTTAGCGAATCCTCTCTGGATGGTAGTGATGTGGAGCAATACGAAGATAGTGGCTAATTTCGTGTTCGGTAAGCAGGCCGGCCTGGGAGCCAACGTGCTGAACAACACTCATAGAATTTATTGGTGCCCAATATAACGCCTGGGGTAAATTAGAGCCTTTGATTAGTGCCGCTACAAATGTGGAAGTGAAGGCGTCGCCAGCACCTGTACGCTCTTTTGGCGGGACTAAATCTGGGTATATTGGCATTTTGTATCTGTTAACGCCATCGCTGGCGTAGGCACCGGCATGGCCGTCGCTAATTAATACAATCTTGGGCCCTAAGTCGTGCAGTTTATCTAAGAGTTCATGGATATTCCCGTGGTCACCACCAGAAATTGTGGTGGCTTCCTCGCGGTTTACAGCCAAAACCTCTGCTCTGGCATAGAGCCTCTTTAGTCGGTGAACACCAGCCTCAATCTGGAAGGTACTTGGCTGGAATGCCAGTTTTATTGGCGGGTGGCCCTCTAGCCACTCGGCAACTTGGTCGTGGTACTCCAGACCGTGTTTGCTGACCGAGCTAAAGTATATCCATTTGGGAATATCGGCAATTCTAAAACGCGGCCAATGATAGTCGTACTCTTCGTGATTTATTAGGATTGTGCGGTCTTGTTTGTACCACAAAATATAATGGTAGTTACTCTTTTTGCCGGGGTTAATGTGCACAAAACGTGTATCTACTTTAGTGCTTTCCAGTGCTGCAATAATTTCCCTGCCTTGGGCGTCATTGCCGACATTAGATACTAGCCCAGCATCTAGACCAAGCTTGGTAAACGCCACAGCGGCATTGGCCGAGTTACCAGCTCCTGGCACAACTTCGGCGTGGTCAAATGGTACTTTGGCTCCATAGGGGATAGATAGCCGTGGGCCGGTTTCGTCGTTATCTATCCGAGCCTGGTTATCCAAAAACCTAATAAAGGCATCTGTTACAACATCGCCTACCGCTAGTACCTCGAGCTGTTTTTCTGCCATCAGACCCACTCCCCTCTGAGATATATTACGCTCATGCTTAAGCTATATTGTGGCACGTGAGTAACCACCGTGCAATATCCTATAAATCCTGACTACCCGAGACAAACGTGTTACCGCCAAGTTCAGATTCGTTGAGTTCACCCTTGCTTGCCGCGGCAGCAAAAGTTAGCTGGCGCATATATACAGATTGCACGTGGTCAATCATCTGTTGGTTAGCGGCCCAGGTTTTTAGAACCTGATCCTGCAGGGCCCTGGAATAAGAATAAGTAACGCCCCAGGGGTGGCCGCCGAGTTTAGCAATTCTATTCAAGTTTATAAATGCTTCGTTTGGCGCTTGCCCTCCGCTCAAAAAAACCACACCGGCAAGTTCTTTGGGAACATGCTCATGCAAAACACGGCAGGTACGTTTGGCAACGTCGTCGTGGTCCATCAGGATTTTACTGTCTTTGCCAGGTAAAACCATGCTGGTTTTTAAGATGGCCCCTGGTAGATGAACGCGGAAAGTGTCCATTGTCTGGAAAAGTGTGTCCAAAGTATCGGACATGGCTTCTTCGCACTGCTGTTCGGTGTGACTGCCATCGTATAGCACCTCAGGCTCAACAATTGGCACCACGCCAACGTCTTGGCAAACCCGCGCGTAACGCGCCAAAACAAAGGCGTTAGCACCTATACTTTCGTAGCTTGGCATCTTTTCGCCTATTGTTATAACTGCCCGCCACTTCGCAAATTTTGCGCCGGCATCAGCATACTTTTGTATGCGTTCTGGTAAATCATCAAGCCCAATGGTAATTTTTTCGCCTTCAAAACCTGGGAAGTCAACCAGGCCTTTGTCTACTTTTATGCCTGGTAGTACTCCGTGGTCAGTTAAATATTCGCGAAAGGGCTGGTTTTGGTCAGTTTTCTGCCAAAATGTTTCATCAAAAAAAATAATACCGTCCAGATATTTCTCTACGCCTGGTGTAGCTATTAAAATTTGCCGGTATTTACGGCGAGATTCTTCGGTGCATTCTATATTGACGGCGTCAAAGCGTTTTTGGCAGGTCGCATTGCTCTCATCGGCCGCCAAGAGTCCCTTTCCGGGAGCACATAGTTTTTTGGCGTTATTTTCTAGTGTGGTTGTGTCCATCTTGATGTCCCCTAGTGTTTGTGGTTAGTATGATCAGACAATAGGTGACGGGCATTTAGGGCAATGTGTACATGGTCAAGACCAAAATGACGCTGAAGTTCTTCCGGCTTACCAGATTCGCCGAACCTATCGCACATACCAACCCGTATCATCGGTGTTGGCAGTTTCTCGCCCAACAGTTCAGCGACCGCTCCGCCAAGTCAGCCAATTACCTGGGCTTCCTCGGCCGTTATTACGTGCCGGGTACGGGCGGCACTAGATAAAATTGTCTCTTCGTCCAGAGGCTTTAAGGTTGGTACATGTACGACTTCGGCATGTATGCCTTCTTTGGCAAGTTTTACAGCGGCTGCCATAGCGTGATAGGTCATACTGCCGGTAGCAATAATTGAAACGTCTTTACCAGGACGGAAGATATAGGCTTTGCCGAGTTCAAACGGTGTGTGTTCTGTGGTGATAACTGGACTGGCAACACGTGCCAGGCGCATATATGTTGGCCGCTTGTCAGTGGCCATGGCGAGGGTAGCTTTGGCCGCCTCGACGCTGTCGCAAGGAGCTACAACTACCAAATTGGGCAGAACCCGGGTAAGTGCTAGGTCTTCGAGCATCTGGTGGGTCGCTCCATCTGGCCCAACAGTTACACCGGCGTGCGAGCCGATTATCTTAACAGGCTGATTATTTATGCAGATTGTAGTTCGAATTTGCTCCCAGTTTCGGCCCGGATTAAAAGCCGCGTAGCTAGAAACAAACGGTATCTTGCCCATGGCGGCTAGTCCAGAGCCGACGGTTACTAGGTTCTGTTCGCCGATACCGATTTGGATGAAGCGTTCGGGGAAAGCCTCCGCGAAAAGATGCATTTGAGTAGATTCGGTTAGGTCGGCACAGGCGCCAACAACGTTTTGCCAGCGCTTACCAGCTTCTAATAAACCAGTTCCAAACCCTTTGCGGATGGGTTCTTGTTTTAGCTCGCCCTTGAATAAATGCATGTCTTCCATTATTGGTGCTCGCTTTCAATTCTTCCCTGCAAAGTCCGTAGCTCTTTTAGGGCTTTCATAGCTTGCTCGTGGTCGGGTGGAACGCCGTGCCAATGGAAATCATATTCCATAAAATCTACACCTTTGCCCGGTATAGTATGTGCCAAGATTACTATCGGTTGATCAACGATGGCTTTGGCCATCTCGCAGGCGTTTATAACAGCTTGAATGTCGTTTCCGTCAATTTCTATAACGTACCAGCCAAAAGCGTCCCATTTCGCACGTAAGTCTTCAAGAGGCATAATCATCTCTGTTGGACCGTCCAGCTGTATATTGTTTCTATCAACAATACCAATAATATTGCCCAGCTTATATTTGCTGGCTAGCATGGCGGCTTCCCAGACATTTCCTTCGTCAAGTTCACCATCACCCATAACTACGTAAACCCAGCGATTTTTGACGTTGTCCATACGCATAGCTAGGGCCATGCCGCAGGCTTGGCTCAAACCGCTACCCAGTGGTCCGCTGGTGGACTCTAGCCCCGGCAGTTTGGTGCGTTCCGGATGTCCCTGTAAGCGCGAGCCAAGTTTACGCAGAGTCATAAGCTCCTCAATTGGGAAATACCCCGCGTGAGCCATTGCCGCATAACGAACCGGTACAACATGCCCATTAGACAGAACTAAGATGTCGCGCTCGTCCCAGTTTGGGTTCTTGGGGTCGTGCTTTAAGACGTCAAAATATAGTGCTGTAAAAATATCAGCCAGCCCCATTGGCCCGGCTGTATGGCCGCTGCCGGCATGTTCCAGCATTTTAATAATGTCTTTACGGATTGTGCAGGCCAGTCCTTCCAGCTCCTGCAAAGTATATCTTTTTTGTTCGCCACCCATATTGCTTATGATTATACCTTAAGTTGGCCTAGGTTGTGCCGGTTTCATCGGCAATTCGCTTGAGGGTTTGGTAGGCTTTTTCTGGATCCTCGGCATTCTGGATATATCCGCCTACATCCAACACATCAACACCACCACTAACAAGCTGAGAAATGTTTTGGTTGTTTACGCCGCCGTCCCAACCAATTTCTAGGTTCGGTTTTTGGGCTTTTAGTGCCTTAACCTTGTTTAGCAAGCTTAGGTCAGCCTGGCCACCGTAGTGCCCCAAATTACCGCTGAAAATTAGTACGTGGTCAATCTTATCGAGTGCCGGAAAAATGGTTTCCGCTGGTGTTTTGGATAGTAGCGCTACTCCAACTAAAACACCCAGGCTTTTACAAAAATCGACAACTTTATTAAAATCTCCTTCGGCTTCGGCGTGAATAATAATCATGTTTGGCTTGTGCTCTAATACAATTTTGGCAGCCGGTAAGGGGTCGTTGTACATCAGGTGATAGTCGGCCTTTATGCCAACCGGCCACCAGGCCTGGTCCGGTTTTACGCTTGGGCTTCTGGCAAATTGCCCGTCTGTTAAATCTATCTGGATACGCTCTGCAAAGCTGGCAATACTGGCCATTTCTTTGTGATAGTTTTCTTCCGTATCGGCCAGAATTGCCGGGCAGATGACAGGATTCATTTTTCTGTGTCCAGCTCTTTGATACGCCTTGTGTGACGTTCTTCACCTGAAAAATCTGTCTCTAGCCACAGCTTAATAACATCCTCCATATCACCAAGTGCCACAAAGCGAGCCGCTAGACTGAGCATGTTTGCGTCATTGTGCTGTCTGCTTAGTCGAATTATAGCGTAGGGATCGTGGCTAGTATGGCCTTCGGCATCGATGACTTTGCGCGGTACGGCCGGGCCATAAAAAACTGCGCAGCGTACACCTTTGAAACGGTTGGCGCTCATGGCTTCGCCCTGTCCACTACCGCCTAGAATAATTCCTTTGTCACACTCACCGCTCGCCACCGCCTTAGCGGCTGGTGTAATAAAGTCCGGATAATCATCGCCTGGGGTCATTTTTTTTGGCCCAAAATTTTGACAATCGTGGCCAAGAGACTCAATGAAAACTTCTAAATCTTTTAACTGCTCGTATCCAGTGTGATCAGAAGTTATAGCTATTTTCATTTAACCAACTTCTACCGGAACTTTGATTTCTTCATTGGTCTTTTTGGGTGCGGGCAATAGTTCTTCTTTGTCTGGCGGTTCTAGTAGAGGCTCATCTTCAGCTTTTGGTTCGTCCTTTGGTTTTGTATCTTCTCCCTGTAAAAGTCTGCCAACGTCTGCAGTTAGCTCAACCAAGCGATTACAATAGCCCCATTCATTGTCGTACCAGGCAACAACTTTTAGCAAATTACCGCCAACAACGTCTGTGAGGCTCAAGTCAACAATTGCCGAGTGGCTGTTACCAATAAAATCACTGCTAACTAACGGTTCCTCTGTAACAGTTAAAATACCCTGATAATACGGGTCGGCGGCGGCTTTTTTAAAAGCCTCGTTTACTTCTTCTGGAGTTACATCACGCTTAGTAACAATGGCAAAGTCACTTAGAGATACCACTGGAGTTGGAACGCGTATACTTAAACCCCCAAAAATGCCCTCTAGGGCCGGCAATACTTTAGCGGCAGCAACGCTGGCACCAGTTGTGGTCGGAACAATATTAATTGCCGCGCTTCGTGCTTCGCGGAGATCTTTTGCAGGTGCATCGAGGATGCGTTGATTACCCGTGTAGCTGTGAACAGTAGTCATCATGGCCTTTTCTATGCCGAAACTACTTTCAATAACAGCCGCTACTGGCGCGATACAGTTCGTTGTACAGCTGGCATTGCTGATAATATCGCCGGCTTCGGCTAGCTTATCTTCGTTCACGCCCATTACGATAGTTTGGGCACCGTCGCCCTTAGCTGGCGCGCTAATAATAACCTTCTTGGCACCCGCGTCTATATGTACGTGGGCCTTTACAGGGTCCACGAACAGACCGGTGCTTTCGATTACTACCTCAACTCCCATTTCTTTCCAAGGAAGTTCAAGTGGGTCTTTTTCGCTTAAAACTAGGATTTTTTGACCGTTAACAATTATATTCTGGTCATCAAAACCAACCTCAGCAGCATAGTCACCATAGCTACTGTCGTGTTTGAGAAGGTGGGCAAGTGTTTTGGTGTCAACCAAATCATTTATTGCAATGATTTCTAGGTCTGTCCGTTCATGTGCAATCTTAAAGGCATTACGCCCAATACGTCCAAACCCGTTAATAGCAACTTTTGTTTTCATTCTTTTTAAACCGCCCTCCGATTAGTAAAACGCTTATGCCTTACATGTATATTAGTAGACTCTGCACCAAAAGAGCAATACTTATGAATACCTAAGAGGTTTGAACTCTGGCGATTGAGTCAGCAACAACTTTGCGAGCCGCTTCGGCATTACCCCATCCATTGAAGCTTACCGGGCTGCCCCGCCAGTCATTTTTCCAGTCTTTGTAGTGTGAAAGAAAATGTTCTAGAACTTTTTTAAAGTTTGGTCCCAAATCTTCGACCTCTTTAATATGATCCTTGCTAACATCGTCTGCTGGCACACAAATCAGTTTTTCGTCATTTTCACCGTCATCAACCATATAAAGCACACCAACTGGTCTTGACGGAACGGCTATGCCGTGTGGGACCGACTCATCAATTACCAAAAAAGAGTCTAGTGGGTCACCGTCTTCGCATAATGTACCAGGAATATATCCGTAATCTGCTGGATAACCAAGGGCTGTGGCGTTAACGCGGTCAAGCATTAAAGTACCGCTCTTTTTATCTAATTCATACTTATTGCGACCGCCGCGCTGTATTTCAATAATAATATTTACTTGTTCTGGCGCTTTTTCGCCGACTCCGACTGGCTGATTGTTCATCTATAGATTCTCCTTTTGCTTTCGAATATATTGTACACTAGCAATAACCATGGATGATATTAAAATAATTGGCCACCGCGGTGTCCGGTCTATTGAGACAGAGAATACTCTAGCCTCATTAACTCGCAGCGCCAGTTTGGACGTAGACGCTATTGAGTTTGATTTGCGTCTCTCAAAAGACAAACAATTAGTACTCTGTCACAATAGAAATCTGCAGAAAATCTATGGGTTAAATAAAAACGTTGAAGATCTAAGCCTGGAAGAATTAAAGCAATTATCTTCTAAAAATGGCGAGAGGATACCAACTCTTCAAGAGGTGCTGAACTTAAGAATTAAAAAACCACTATTAATCGAGGTTAAAAATGGGGGTTCAGCGGACTTGGTTTTCCAGACGATGGAAAAGCCGGAAAACCGAAACGCAAGATGGATGGTAAATACCCACGTGTTAAGTGAAGCAACCAGGTTTAGACAATTGAGCACAACTTTAGGTATTTCCATAGCTACATATAAAAGAGCTGGGCTGCGAGCCATTTTTGATTCACACCCCATAAGGACCATCCGATTTGCGCGTTCAATTAATGCCACGGCTGTTACATTTAACTTATTTATCCTCAACCCGCTAACTTACATTCTGGCACGCCGAGCAAATCTAAGAATTTTTCTCTACCAAAATTATTTACCCTTTCTATTGAACTCTCCAGTATTCGTAAGACTGCTTCTTTTCTTTTACCCAGGCTTAACAATAGTTACCGACCGACCAGATAAGATTCTGCATATTATAAAACGTTAACTAGGTAAGTTCATGCGCCGTTCATAGGATGGGCTGGATGACCTTCTAGGTATTCTCGAATTCTTAGAGCCGCTGTAGCACCCTCGCCGCTAGCGCTGGCAATTTGCATGGTTGCACCAGAACGTACATCTCCAGCCGCAAAAATTCCGGGAACTTTTGTCATCAATTTCTCGTTAGTCTTTATGAAATTGAATTGATCTAGCTCCACTCCACTGCCGTCTAAAAAGCCAGTGTTGGGGCTGAGGCCCACGAACACAAAGACGCCATCAATTGGGAAATTTACTTTTTTGCCAGATGTTTTATCCGTGCCAACCACTTTTATAACCTTACCGTCTTTACCGACGATCTCATCTGTTGTGGTGTTAAAATGTACACTGATTTTGTCAGAATACTTAGTTTTCAGCTCTTTTTGAAGTACATCACTAGCCCTAAATGCTGGACCGCGCACCAATATGTCAATATGTTTAGCAAACCTGGTTAGAAACATAGCTTCTTGTACGGCCGAATTGCCGCCACCCACAACCACGATTTTTTTGTCGCGGTAAAAGGCACCGTCGCATGTGGCGCAGTAGTGTACACCGCGGGCGTAATATTCTTCTTCTCCGGGTACGCCAATCTTCTTATAATCACTGCCCGTAGCAATCAAAGTGGCTTTGGCATAGATATCGCCGCTGGTCGTGGCAAGCTTCTTGATTTCCTTTGCTTGCATAGTTATTTTTTGGACTTCGTCCAGCTGGATTACCGCCCCAAACCGCTCGGCTTGGGCACGCATAGCATCAGACAGGTCCAAACCAGAAACACCCTCGGCAAAGCCCGGGTAATTATCTACCCAATCTGTTACCGCCGCCAGACCGCCAATGGCGCCTTTTTCTATCAGCAACGTTTTAATGTCTTCGCGCGATGTATAAATTGCAGCGGCCAAGGCCGCCGGTCCCGCACCAACAATTATCAAATCATGGACTTGTTTGTCTGCCACTTTAAAGTAACCTTCCTTTTTAAAAACGCTCCTACCATCTTAAACTCTTCGCGTACTCTTAATCAAGCTGGCTCGTTAGTTCATTTTGAGAACACCGTGCAAGGCATCGACGAGGAGTGCAGATGAGACGTATTTGAGATACGTTGAATGCGCGCACCGCAGTCGATAACGCAGCAATGTGTCTCAAAATCAACTAACTAACGGGGCGAGGCGGGAAAGATTATACCCAACCACTATCTCTTGTGTGTCATCCATTCTGGTTACTACTGTAACGGGTACGGTTAGGGCGCCGCTCATGCTAAAGACTTCGGCTTGACGGTCTGGATGTTCTTCTAGATTAACCTCTTGATAGTTAATACCCTTGCTCGATAACCACCTTTTGACCATGCCGCAGTAGGAGCAGGTGTTGGTAGTAAATATAGTGATGTCTTTTGCCATATCTTGGTGTCCTTTTTGTTATTTTTAACTTACTAGTGCTAATTGTAAATGGTGTAGTGTATAAAAAGCAATACACTATATATTGTGTTTTTTACCCCAAATGTCCACATCGCTAGCCCTGTTGCTGGTACAGGATGAAAGCTATTTTACGGCCATCAAAGTTATATCGAAAACCAGTGCCGCGTTAGCTGGAATTCCGGATCCAGATGGCGGATTAGCGCCATAAGCATCAGCCGCCGGAATAAGGATACGGCGTTGACCACCTGCCTTCATGCCAAGGATGCCTTCTTGCCAGCCCTTTATCAACTGACCCAGAGGAGAAGTAAACGGTTGCCCGCCGTTATCTGATGAGCTTTGAAAAATCGTGCCTGTGGCAGCCACAGCTCCCGTGTAGGCCACCGTAACAGTAGAGCTGGCTACCACAGAGGCTCCAGAGCCGACCTGCACGTCTGCCACCTGTAGGGTGTCTACCTTTGCTACGGGGGTGAATCCTGATAGCTGAGTGCCTTGCAGTGTCGACTGCGACGTTTGTTGCTGAGTTGATTTGTCCGGATGCGTATTAATCCAAAATGCCCACACACCTACCCCCAATCCCGTTACTAAAAATAATAGAGCTAAAGAGGCCCAAGCAACCCTTTTAAAGATATTTTTGATTTTTTCGCCTCTAGTTTTTGCTTCAATTGCCATAAATTATATTCTATCAGATTCTTTCAGCGCCTAGTTCTGTTTTTGCACCGGCAGAAACTGCGTCCAGCAATTCATTGGCTTCTCCGCTAGTTAGTGTTCTTTCAGGGTGAGCTAGGGTGATTCGCCAAGCAGTTTGCTTGTTGTTTTGGTCATCGTCTTTTTGGAAAATATCTAGTGGGGTGATTTCAAAATTGTAGCCATGATTTCTTGAAGCTTCGCTAAGCTCTTTGTCTAGGAAGTCATAGACCTGAATGTACGGCATATCAGCCGAGGTTTTTAAGCATAAGTCTTGGCTCAAGCTTGGGAAACGGTTTAATGGTTTGTAGTTACCTTCTGGCGAAACCAGTTTGGATAACTCAATAATATCTAGCTCAAACATTGATGTTCGGGCGGGTAACTTAAGGTTGTTTTTTAGCCTTCCCGATGGTTCACCGATGATGCCAATAACTTTACCGTCACAACTTACTTTGGCAGACCTTTTTGGTTCGTAGGCTAAAGCTGCCTGTGCCCAGTCGCTTGGTATATTGTCGAGTGATTCATAAGATACTTCCAGGTTGGCTAGTAAAAACTCTAGGAAGCGCTTTGCTTCGTAAAAAGCCGCGCCGTCTTTGGCCGTTTTGCCAGCCACTACCACCGCTATGCGCTCTGGTTCAAGCGGCAACTTGTCGCCATCAAGTAAATCTTTTTGGTGAGTTTTGCCAATCTCAAAAAGTGAAAATTCATTAAAACCAGCCTTGATGTTAGGATGTACCTTCTTTAGTAGGCTTGGGGCCAAGCTAAGACGATAGTACTGCAGACTGGGGCTTAGTGCGTTGCGGATGTGAAAGGCCAGGTTTTCGTCTTGACCAGCGGCGCCAAGAAGCGAACCGTGTACAAAACTATATGTTAGAGCCTCGTTGGCACCAGCCCTGAAAAGACGGCCGCGTAAACTCGACTTGAAATCTAACAGCGCGTTTGTTGGGGCCGGTGTAAGATCTTTTTGAGGCAATGCCAACGGTAGGTGCTCGTAACCGTACAGGCGTCCGACTTCCTCTACGATATCTTCTGGTATCTCTATGTCGGTTCGCCAAAATGGGGCACGAATATCAAGATTGTCATAATTTGCCGGCGAATATTCTAGCTCGACATTGTTCAATATGTTCGCAATTTCGTCGCCCACCAGGGCTGGTTCAAATCCTAGTCGTGAATTAATAAAATCAACTCCAACCGATAGTCTTGCGGGTTCAGGCAGTTGCCCGTGCTCGTCTTGCAATTCACTGGCTACGGCTCCGCCAGCAAGCTCTTTAACCATACTAACCGCCTGGGCAAGCACCCTGTCAATCTGCAATGGACTTTGGCCCTTGGTAAAGCGCGTAGCGGCGTCTGAAAAAATTCCTAGCGTCATAGCAGTGTTTCGCACCGTAAACATATCGAAATTGGCGCATTCTAGAATGATGTTTTTGGTGCTGGCGTCAACTTCTGTGTCAGCTCCGCCCATCACGCCGCCCAGCCCAATGGCTGGCCCCGCCGTAGCTATAACAATTGTTTTAGGTAACGGCACAACTTCTTTGCCTCCCAGCAAAATCAGCTTTTCTTCGGACTTGGGTAAACGGATAGTTAGGGTGGCTTGCTTTGCCCCAGCGTCTTTGGCTTTTACCTTGTCGTAGTCGTAAGCGTGCATGGGCTGGGCAGTCAAAAGCATCATGTAGTTGGTGATATCAACGATATTGTTGATGGGGCGTACGCCAAGCCGGCTTAATAGCGTCTGGAGCCATAGCGGGCTCGGGCCAATTTTGACATCGCCGAGCGCAATGGCCGCAAAACGCGGAACTTGGGCGGGTATCTGGTTCTCTACGTTTAGCGGCAAAATTTGTTCAGTACACTTAAACGCGCCACCTGGTACCTGCTTGTACCAGTCTGGGGATGTGAACGGAATATTTTGGATGCCGGCAATTTCCCTGGCTACACCTAGTATTCCAAAACAGTCCGGACGGTGCGTGAACATCTTGTTTTCAATATCTATAATCTGGTCGTTCAGCTTAGCCGTGACAGCAAAAGCAACACCTGGTTTGGCGTCTTGGTCCAGACTTAATAGCCCTTCGTGGTTATCGCTAATTGCCAGTTCGCTAGGGCTGGCCAGCATACCTTGGCTCAAGACTCCGCGGATTTCTTTGGCCTCAACCTTGAAGGGGTCTTTATCAAATGTAGACGGCACAACTGCACCCGGTGGAATCCAGGCCGCCGACATACCAGCTTCTACGTTTGGCGCCCCGCAGACCACTTGCACGTGGCCTTGGGCGTCGCGTGGTACGTCTTTTACAGCCCCGCCATCGTCAATTGTACAAACGTGAAGCTTATCTGCGTCAGAATGCTTCTCGCTGGTTATAACCTTAGCTACCACAATGCCAGCGTAGCGTTCTTCTAGATTCACCACTTCTTCAATGGCACCTAGACGTGAGCCGATGCGCTCAAGCAGTTCGTCTGTTTTAAGATGTACTTCTGTATATTCCTTAATCCAGTTCAGGCTAATTTTCATTCCAGATCCTTTTCGTGTGAGATTGAACATACGCGTAAGGCAGAAGATCGGCTACAGGCATTTTCATTATCCTGTCCTTGTCGCTAACTAGAAAGCTGACTCCAGGGGAATATTCTAATAATATTTGGCGGCATTTACCGCACGGATTAACCATCTCTGCCTTCTTCGTACCATGTTTGTAATGCACACAAACAATCGTGTCTATTTCGGGATTTTTTTGATTTATTACCAAGTTAAGTAAGGCCGTTTCAGCACAAACAAATCCCGTAAAGTGTTGGGAATTAATTGCTGTAATTATCGCACCGTCTTTTAGTCTGGCTGCAGCGGCTGCAGTGTGTCTTGACTCTAGGTAGTGTTCTCTCAGAACCTCGGTAGCTTTTTTCAGCAGTTCTTTATCTTGCTTGTTCATGAGAACTGCCTCAAAAATTTTAGATTGCCGGATTCAAAATTGCGGATGTCTTCTATATTGTTTTTCATCATCACCAAGCGGTCAATACCGCCGCCCCAAGCAAAGCCTGTATATTCGGCTGGGTCAATGCCGCCCTCTTTTAATACGTTGGGATGAATCATGCCGCAGCCCAGTAATTCTATCCAACCCGATTGGCCGCAAACCCCGCAGCCCTTTTTCTTGCAAAATGGGCAGCTTAGGGCAAATTCAAAGCTGGGTTCTGTAAACGGGAAATAGAACGGCTGTGTTTTAACTTCTAGCTTCTGGCCGTAATATTCCTCTAAAAATGCTTTGAGAGTGGCTATTAAGTGGCTGGTATTTATGCCTTTATCCACATAAACGCCCTCTAGCTGATAAAAAGTGTGTTCGTGCCGAGCGTCTAGGTCTTCATTGCGGAAAGTGCGGCCTGGAATAACCACGCGAATTGGCGGTTTGTTGGCCTTTAAAACGCGGTTTTGCATGGTAGAGGTGTGCGCCGGAGCAATTAAGCCCTCGTCGGTCATAAAAGTATCGTAATCATCTCGCGCTGGGTGGCCAAGCGGGAAGTTTAATGAACCAAACATGTGATAATCGTCGTCAATTTCGCGTGATTCCACTGCCGTAAAGCCCATTCGCGCAAAAATGTCCAAGATTGTTTCTAGTTCGGTCATTAGCGGGTGTTTACTGCCAAATTCGGCCGGCAACAAAGTTGGTTTTGGCGCGTTAATATCAAAGGGCGCGGTTACGTCTATTGGGGATAGGATCGATGGTTGAGAGTTTAGGGCGCTTTGAACAAGTTCTTCGAGCTCGGACTTTAGCGTGTTTACTTCTTTGCCAAAACTCGCTCTTTGTTCAGGCGGTAGGGTTTTAATTCGTTCATACAGTGCCAATAGTTCGGGTGCTCTTAAGATAGCTTTTTTGTCCCCAAGCCCCTCAATTTTTGCCTGTAGCAACTCGGAGACCTTACCGACTTCGTCGTTTTGATAGGCCATAACTTACTAACAGTATATCAAGTTGGGGTAGTTTCGCTATACTTAAGAGGTATGAGTCCCGTTAGACTTCACCCACCAACTATAAACTTAATGGATGCGCTGGATAACAGTGATGCCGTCCAACGTACCGCAATGTATCGTAAATGCGGGGCTGGAGTCTAACGGGATGAGTGATGAAGCAATCCAGGAGCTACTAGAAAAAGCCAAGCACGTTTTAAAAAACAATGACCGGCGGCTTTGGACGGTACCGGCCAGTGACCTTTATCCGCATCAGTGGTTATGGGACAGTTGTTTTATTGCTATCGGTCTAAGGCATCTTAATGTCGAACGTGCCAAGACAGAACTTACTAGTCTATTGCGAGGTCAGTGGAGCAACGGCATGCTGCCGCACATGATTTTTAACATGGGTTCAGACGATAAAAAATCCAGGGAAAGAGAGGGGTCCTATCTAAGCCCCTACTCGCCTGATGACGTAGCTACTAGTGGCTTAACTCAGCCGCCAATGCTGGCCGAGGCTGTTTTACGAATTGGCGAAAAGCTCCCTGCTACCGAGAGGCGAACTTGGTATAAACAAATGTACCCTCACTTACTAGATCATCATAAATGGCTATACCGCGACCGTGACCCCCACAAAGAAGGCCTAATTGTTTTATTGCACCCTTATGAGTCCGGGCTTGATAATACCCCGCCGTGGATAAGTGAACTTAGGAAACACAGCATGCCTTGGTGGGTTCTAGCTATTGAGCGCCTGCATTTAGATGGTCTAGCTAACTTAGTTAGACGCGACACGCGCTTTGTGCCAGCTCAAGAACGCATGAGCAATATTGAGGCCATGGCTTACTGGGCGGCACTCAGAAGACTGCGCCGTAAGGCCTACAATAGCGAAGCACTTTTGAGCCGCTCGCTTTTCGCCGTGGAAGATTTATCGTTTAACTGTATTTTAATTCGAGCCAATAGTTGTCTTGTTGAAATCGCCGAAAACATAAAAGAAGAATTGCCTGCCAGTTTGCTGGAAGATATGGCAAAAACTGAAAAAACTCTGGAGGAACTGTGGAACGAAGACGCCGGCCAGTATTACAGCCGCAGTTTTATTAGCCACAAACTCATTGAGGAGCCGACCATTGCCACGCTTTTACCACTGTATGCCGGCAGTATCAGCAAAGAGCGCGCCAAACAACTGGTTGAACTTTTGAAAAATCGTAAGGCTTTTGGCGCCAGCTGGCCAGTGCCTAGCGTGCCATTAAATTCACAAGATTTTAACCCAATCCGCTATTGGCAGGGTCCAACCTGGATAAATACAAACTGGTTAATAATTGATGGTCTGGAACGCTACGGCTTTAATGAAGAAGCTGCCGATTTGCGCGAACGCACGCTAGAGCTGGTGGCTAAAAGCAGCTCTAGCGAGTACTTTAACCCAAAAACCGGCCAATCAGCTGGTGCCCAAAACTTCTCCTGGACCGCCGCCCTAGTTATTGACCTCCTTGAAGCCTAGGAATTTTCATTTTTCGTGATGTCCAGAACCTTGATATTTGGTAAGGACAATAGAGATTTGCTTGGCACCAACAATTTGGAACCTCTTATTCCGCTGCCGATTATCACCTCTCTTGTGTCTATGACCTTTTGATCTATCAGAATCGGCCAATCGTTCGGTAGCCCGATGGGTGTGATACCGCCATATTCCATAGAAGTCATTAAAACAGCCTTGTCTGTAGGCGCAAAAGAGGTTTTTCGTGCGCCCAATTCTCTTCGAACCACACCGTTAATGTCCGCTCTGGTGGTGGCCAAAACTAAGCAAGCTGCGTACCATGTTTTATTCGCCCTTTTTGCTTCAACTACCACGCAGTTGGCCGAAATGCCCATGCTAATTTTGTAATGCTCACAAAAAGCAGTGGTGTCCCCTAGTCTTGGGTCAATTTCTGCCACTAGAACGCCGGATAGGCCATTTAGCTCGAGGCACCCTCTAACTATTACTATTATCAAATCTGGCCTATTTTTTATGGGTACAAATTCAAGCTTGCCAAGTTTCACTGATTGGCTTCCAGGGCTTTTTTAATACTTGCGGGGAGGTCGGTACGGCAGGCACAGTGTTTTAGGTGCTCTTTGTGCCATTTTGCGCGTTGATTTAGCGTTGCCTTTGGCGGCATTTTATTTGCCAAATGCCATTCTTTATTAATTTTCCCCACTTAGTCCTCCAGGTTTGGTTTTTCTATTAGTATCGGCTCAACGCCAGGTTTGGTTTCGGCAATTTTAACTACGTCTTTATCTATCTTGCCCAGCTCTTTGTAGGTGGCGTTGTAATGCCCGACCGTTGTGCCCAAACTGCTACCTAATTTTTGCATGTAGCCATTGTGGGCAATTAAATGTTTACTAAGCTGCTCTATATTTTTTCTGATTTTATCGGTGTCTTTTTGGATTTCTATAGAACGCAGGCCCTGCACAATCACCTGCAACATGGCCGAAAGCGTGCTTGGGCCAACAATGGTAACTTTTTTATCAACAGCCGCGTACTGCATTAAATCGCGACCACTGACTCCACTTATTCCAACCTTATTGGCTAATAAATCATAATAAATCGCCTCGCTTGGGATAAACATCAACGCCAAGTCCAAAGTGCCTTTGTTGGTTTTTATATATTTAGATGTTTCATCAATACGTTTTTTTAAATCTTCTTTAAAGGCTCGTTCCAGCGCCGGGCGTTCTTCCGTTTTGGCCTCAATTAGCCGATTATAGTTTTCTAAAGAGAATTTGCTATCAATTGGTAACAATCTATCGTCCAGCTTAATGACCGCGTCCACTATTACATCGCCCAGTTTGTATTGCAGCTGGAATGAGCCGGGCGGTAAGATGTTTTTTAAAATTTGCTCTAAATAATATTCCCCCAAAACACCCCTTTGTTTAGGATTTTGCAAGACATTTTGTAGGGTTTTTAGTTCGCTGGCTATATCGCCAACATTTTTATTTGTTTTATCTAGTTCGGTTAGTTTTTGGGTAACATCGCGAATAATTTTAGCACTGGCCTCAAACTGCGCCGCCATCTGTTTATTGCTACTACCTAACTGCTCGGTAAGCTGTTTCTGCAAGCCGTCTTTTAGCTGGTTCATGCTTTTTGTCAGCTCGGTCATGTCTGCCTTTAGCAGCATAGCGGAATCGCTACCTGCGGATTTCTGACCACGCAAAACCAACAGCACCAGTAATACTGCGCTTACGACCCCTAAAACAATTACTATCGCTATCATACTTACATTGTAAGCCAAAACAGTATATGACTAAACAGTTAATCTCGTTGTTGTATGCTATTAAACCATGCCACTTTAGTTTCATACTTTCTTACTAGCTCGTCTGGCCACACGGCAACCGGTACTATGTTTGGGTCTAGCATCTTATTGTAACCACCATATTTCGACCAAAACTCATTAATCATACCACTTAAAGCCTCTTCGGCTTCTTTGGAGTTTTTTTCAGCCTCTCTCCGCGCTTTGTAGCCTTTGTGATTTTTTAAATTTTCTTTCCACAGAGTAGCGAGCTGAGTCTGCAACATAAAACGACCAAAATCTTCAAGATAATCATCTATTACTTTATACGCAAGCTTGTAGTTGGGATCTTTAGGATTTTGTATGGGGTAGGAGCGATGCCCGCCAAGCTGATTAATAGCTCTAACAATAAACAAACCAACAACCAGAATGACTATAACAACCCATGCCATGGTTTTATGATACTATTTTGTGCTAAAATTAGGCTAGGCAATTATACGAGTAGCCCCTTACCGGGCTACTTTTTTGCTTTAGAAAGGACAAAACATGACAGATTTTTCACACAAACACAGATGGTTGAAAGTATTCTATGGCAACTTCTCTATTTGTCAGATATGTCGCTCAAGGCTAAATCATCTAAATGGTAAGATTTATCCACCGAGCAAATCATCTCCTGAACCAAAAATTAGCGAACAGTAGGCAACAACTACCATATATTTATGCGAACCGGGTGACTACGAAGATGAAAACAGTGCCCAATATTGTCATGCCTATGGTGCTGCGCGAAGAACCTTTGGAGTGGGCCTGGGGCAAAATGTCACTGGCACCAATGTACAGCAAAAAGCCGGCAAAAAACCCTAGGTAAATTGCCAGCCAACTTTCTGGTAGAGTAAAAAATAGTGTAGACGCTGCACCGACGACCGGAGCTAGTGCATCAACCAAGAGCATCTTGAAAGCGTTTCTGGAACGATTTTTGTGACGCAGCATCAAAATTACGGTGTTTAGCCCATCGGAAAAATCGTGGGCAATTACCGCAATAGCAACAGTAATTCCAACGGTGTTATTAACCTGAAAAGCTAGGCCAATACCCACACCATCTAAAAAACTGTGTCCGGTTAAAGCTACGGCACTGGCCACACCAACGTGAGGATGGGTGTGCTTTCCGTACTGATTTTCGTGGGCATGGTGCATTAGAATAGTTTTTTCTAAGATGTGAAACAGCAAAAACCCCGCCACCAAAGCAATCATGGAATGAGTGATGTTTAGGCTGTATTTATGGGTTATGTTAGAAATTTCTGGCAAAACATCAAAAGCAACTACACCCAACAACACTCCGGCCGTATAACCCATAATCAAATTAATCTGCCTGCGATAGCGCAAAGCTGTAATTCCGCCAGCCAGTGTGGAGAAAAATGTGGTTATAGATAATAAAACGGGTAACATCGGCTATATGCTAGCTTAAAATTGTAAATATTTGCAAATTTGTCGCAATTTAGCGTAAAATTGAATTGTCTATGCAGTATGAAACCTTAAAAGCTCTGTTAAAACAAGATGGAGCCAGCCTAACCAAGCCGCGCAAGATTGTTTTTGATCTATTGGCTAATCAAGAACCCCAAACCCTGCAGGTTTTAATCAGCCGTGCTAAAAAATCAGTTGACCGAGCTACCATTTATAGAACCATTGAGCTGTTTGAGCGATTAGGAATAGTGAACCGCCTTAACGCTGGCTGGAAGTACAAAGTTGAGCTGAGTGATGTCTTCAACGACCACCACCATCATCTGCACTGCACCAATTGCGGCGGTGTTTTTGTTATGCCGGAAAACCCCATGCTGGAAACCATGATTGACACCGTGGCCAAAAAGAGTGATTTTTCACCTAGCAGCCACCAACTAGAGGTTTACGGCTTATGCCCCAACTGCAGTGGTGGTAGATCTGCTATAGCAAGTGATGAAAAAAATTAATCATTGGTAGTCACCGACAGGTTCTCAGTCTGCTTTCAGCCATAATGTTGTATCTTGGGTGGTAAGAAAGATAAGAAGAAATGGGTTAAAATAGAGCTAAGCAATGCGGGGGAAATATTTAACCGACTATCTGAAGGCTAATGCCAAAAATCTGGCAGACAAGCTAGCTCTTGTATGTGACGACCGAAGTTTGACCTGGCAAGAGTTGTATGAAGAAGTCCTATCCAGCGCTACTGCCCTAGAAAAACTAGTTCCGGGACGTGAGCAGCAAGTTATTGCACTACTAATACCCAACAGCTGGCAATACGTTGTGGCTTATTTAGCGATTTTAGAAAAAGGCCATATTGCGGCGCCAATGGATGTAATTTATAAGCCGCTAGAGCTCAAAGCTATCATTAAACAAATTGATCCGATACTACTAATTGCCGATAAAGCGGGTAAGAAAAGAATTGGGAAAATAGGCATACCAGTCGTGCTAGCCAAGGAGCTTAAAGGGACTCAAACCAAAACCATTTCAAGAACATATAGTCTGCCCCCTAACCGCCAGCTGGCTTCTATACTTTTTACTTCTGGTACAACCGGTAAGCCTAAAGCCACAACATCAACACACGCCAACCATATTTGGAATGTAAACGTATGCTCTAATGTTTGGGGCTGGACTGCCGACGACACCATCCTGATTTCCCTAAGGCTTTCGCATTGGTACGGGCTAGTTATGGGACTCGGAGCCTGTTTAGTGCATGGCAGCACGCTATACCTACACGAACGTTTTGATGCCAGGAAAACGCTAGAAACTCTGGCATCGGGCAAAATTTCGTTATTTACCCACGGACCCGTGGTGTATTCCAAAATGCTTGAGGTAGAGAATACTAAAAACTATGATTTATCGAAAGTACGTTTGCTGATTTCAGCCAGTGGCCCCCTGGCACCACCTGTTTGGGAAAAGTTTAAGCAAGACTTTGGGCAGGAGATTTTAGAGTGTTACGGCTCCACGGAAACCGGACGTATAGCCTCTAACTTGCTTGATGAGCGTATTCCCGGTTCACCCGGGCGGATCTTGCCGGGAGTAAAGATGAAGCTGGGTCCCGAGAATGAAGTATTGGTAAAATCACCAGGCCAATTTCCCGGTTATTATAAAAATGATGATGCCACAAATGCCTGTTATACCAAAGACGGCTGGTGGGATACTGGCGACATAGGCGAAATGAAAGATGGACGGATTATTCTAAAAGGGCGCGTCCAAGAAAAAATTAGGCGCAACAGCTATATTGTTTCGCCGCGTGACATTGAGTGGGCGATGCTGCAGCACCCCAAGGTTAAAGAGATTTACGTTCTAGGCCGCCAGAGACCAGAGTGTGCCAATGACGAGCTGGTATATTTTGTTGCGGGCGATTTAGACAAGGACGATATTATCGCCCACAGCAAAATACACCTCCCTTCAATTTGGCGCCCGGATCAAATCGTACTACTTGAAAGTGTCCCTAGAAATTCGAACGGTAAGCCCCACCTAGCCCTACTAAGGGAAATGGCTTAAGAGTTTATGGCAATTCCTGCAGTTACTACACAGAAACAACGGATACGGGCTCTGGATCTTATTAGAGGCTGGTTTTTGATTATGATTATTATTGACCA
>Ga0182027_10004796_pt1 | contig 20775 bp, 16 predicted proteins | sample 712E1DmetaG_FD_121300 | JGI IMG/M metagenome (GOLD analysis project Ga0182027, IMG submission 121300) | Permafrost microbial communities from Stordalen Mire, Sweden - 712E1D metaG (Illumina Assembly) | ecosystem: Environmental > Terrestrial > Soil > Wetlands > Permafrost | place: Sweden...
AAACCACTGGACGCCGCTGACGCCGCCCACAATTCCCGAGTACTTGTTACAATCGTCATCATAGGGGAATCCATATTCCATACCTTGCTCGGACCGCAAATGGACCCACTTGGAAAAGTAGTTACAGGGAGCATTCTGGTAAAAATTTGATGAGTCACACCATTGTGTCGAGGCAAGAGTGCCGACATGCCTGTTCATGTTGCCACCCCAGGTTGGGGCACCGCCATAGGATCCTGCACACGCAAAAATGTTCCAAGCGGTCGTTTTGGCAGGCACCCCCGTATTATGAGCAATACACGAGTCCTGATAACGGTCGAAATAGCTCACGTAAGGCCCACCAGTGTTAAAAAGGGTGGGGCCTGTCCGTTCTATCATGTGGGGCGCATAAATATTGGCGAAGTCTGCCGTGGCGAGCTTCGTGAATTCCTTTGGCACCTCGTTTGTAAACTCGTCAAACTTTGCTTTGCGCGGTTGGAAAAACATCTCGTACAGGTCACCGCGATCCATATTTTTGCCTGTGGCAAAATGGATTCTAAACATTATCGGTAGTCTCCATCCGTCTACCCGGGTCAGGTTGTTGCCGTTAATGGTTCCGTTCCCGACGGCTTCTTCGACCCACTCCATGTATCTTGAGTTGGAGTCGTTGGGGGCGATAAAGATGTAGAATCTCCCTCCGCCGCTAACCGTGACGGTGCGTTGTTTGTCAAGCCTTGTTTTTGCTCCATTTTGGCTAAGGGCCCAATAAATCTGGCTGTCCGGCCAGACGCCGTTGGTCCTGTTCAGGATGACGTAGGTAACTCCTCCAGTCGCCACCGGGTACCCGCTGCCCCAGAACCCTGCCGTGTCGCCGTTCCATGAACTATTCTTCGTCAACATGAAATCGTTCTGTCCGGACAGCGCGGTTACCGGCGTGACTCCGATGGTGTAGCCCGGCATGGTTGCGCGAAGCGTGTCCACTACGGCGGCGAGCTTTTCGAGGCGCGTCTGGAATCCGGAAGAATTCTGAACGATCGCCCCGTCCGTGCTGTGAAAAGCAGGTTGAATCCTCATTACCGTTGCCGCGCCGTTGATGGTCACCCGAAGCAGATAGTACTGCGACGAAATGCCGCGTGTGTCGATTGAAACCGAATAGTTGCCGCTGGAAAGGGTCTTGTTCATCACGTCACGCACGAACCGGCCGGCTAGCGTGTATATGCTCATCCTTACCGACGCAGTTATTTGCGGAAGGCTGAACAGCACTTTCCCGCCCACGTACTGGGGCCGCGAAAATGCGTCGCCGTTTGCGAGCGTGCTTCTCGGGATGACATTCACATTGCAGGTTCCGGTTCCCAATTGGTAATGTCCGCTGGCATCAGTTGACACAAGGTACGGTGCCTGTGCGTAGTATCCATTGTCGTAGGTTGCCTGGCCTAATCTCACCACTGCGTTGACAAGCGGCTTTCCGCCCGCGTCCGTAACCGTTCCGCACATGTTGACCGTCTGGGAAAAAACAGACCCGGCGAAAAACGCCAGCGCCATACACGTTAATGCTGCCCTTTTCATTTCTTCCTCCCCTTTTTTGTAAAGAGAACTCTCGAAAAATTGGCAAAGGTTGCCACGTCTTTCCGTAAGGAAAAACGTGGCAACCAGGTTATTTCGATCAAGAAGGACGCTTACCAACCTATTGCGACCGCCAGCCACTGGATATTGGACTGGGCGCAAAATGCGGCATGGCCGCCGAAGTCGTCGTACGGAAAGCCGTAGGCCATGTTCTTAATGGAGCGGCGGTGTACCCAATATGAGTAATAGTTACACGGTGGCGCCTTGTAATAATTGGTGTCAATCTGCCATGCCGCTTGCGGAAGCGTTCCGCAATGTCTGTTGACGGCAGAACAATATCCAGGCGAACTGCCGACGCCTCCGCCAGTGCAGGCGGAAACGTCCCAGGAACTCACCTTGGTCGATCCGGGGTTGTGAGCCAAGACCGAATCCTGATACTTATCGTAGTAATTCGCATAGGGGCCGCCCGTGTTGAACAGGTTGACAGGCGAGGTATGCATTGCGTAAATGTTGGCATTATCATGCGTGGCAAGCTGGGTAAATTCCTTGGGCGTCTCGTTCTCGAATTCATCCCACTTCGACTGGTGTGACGAATAGAACATCCAGTATGAGGCGCCGAGTATGCAATCCGAACCGGTAGCGCTGTGAATCCGGAAGGTAATCGGAAGCCTGTACCCATCCACCTGCGTGGTATTGCCGTTCCAGGTGCCGCCGTAATTGACCTCGAGCCAATCGTAATATCTGTTGCCCGAATCGTTGGGAGCGATCCAGATATAGAACCTTCCGCCGCCATTGGGGATCTGAACCGTAGGTTGCGTTGCAATGGAGACCTTTGTTCCGTTCTGCTGAATGCTCCAGAAGATCTTGCTGTCCGGGAACGCGCCGTTGGTCCTGTTCAGGATGACATACGAGGCATTCGTCGGATAGGTGCTCGTGTTCCCCCAGAAGGCGGCCGTATCGCCGTTATACGTATTGTTCTTCGTCAATACGAAATCGGTCTGTCCCGTAAGCGCCTGAACCGGCGTCACGCCGAGGGTATAACCGGGCTCCGTTGCGTGGAGCGTGTCCACCACAGCAGCGAGTTTTTCAAGTTTGGTCTGGAATCCGGAAACGTTTTGAGCAACGGCCGGGCCCTGAATCCGGGAAAGCGGCTGAAGCTTGAAAACGGATGACATGCCGTTGACGGTGATGCGGACAAGATAGAATTGGGACGACATGGCGCGGGTATCCACCCGTACGCCGTAATTACCCCTGGACAAACGGCTGTTCATGAGTTCCTTGACATACCGTCCGGACAGGTCATACAGTCCCATTGTCACCTGAAGATTGTCCTGCGGCAGGCTAAACAGAACCTGCCCGCCAATATAGCACGGCCTCGGAAACGCGCCTGACCTTACCGTTTGGTCCTCTCTGAAAACAGGAGTGGTGCAAATCCCATCCCCCAGGTGGTAATAACCGGTATTGTCGGTTTTGGTAATGTACGCGTTTTGCCCATACCCGTTGTCGTAGGTTGTCTGGCCCAACCTGACTATAGTGTTGGTCAGGGGGGTTCCATTATTGTCCGTCACCTTTCCGCAAAGGTTGACTTGGGAAAAAACAGACCCGGCGAAAAACGCCAGCGCCATGCACGTTAATGCTGCCCTTTTCATGTAACCCTCCCCTTTAAATTGAGATGAATAAGACTCTTTGTCAATGTGAATCAGCTACTTCACCGCCACCGTACTCTGCGCCAGCAATTGTTTTCCCGCTTTAAGCACGGCGACATACACTCCTTTTGAGACACCTGCCAGCGTCATAGCGCCGGCCGATTCCATCACTTCCGTTTGAGCAACCAGACGCCCGGCGCAGTCGTACAGCCCGAGCGAAGCGCCGCCGGAATGAGGTCCGGTGATCGAATACCGCAAGACATTGTCCCTGCCCTTGGTGATTGCGTCGGCATTGACGCTGGAAAGGATTATGGACGGTTTCCATGCCACCGCGGTTTGAGCCGTGAAATAGCCGAATTCGATGACGTAATCCGGCCCAATGCCGTTGGAATATACGCATTGGTCAAGGCTTGCAAGATCGTCGTAGGCATAGCTGTACGCCCAGGGACAGGCATCTTTGAAAAGTTTGGAATACGCCGTAGCATGACACGTTTGCGGCACGCTGTAGGTCCCGGAGCAGCAGAACGAGTCGGCATGAAATTTGGCGCAAGCACTCAGGCATTGGATGAGAGTTCCGTCGGAGCTCTTCACCTGCAATTCTGGCGGGCAATTGGGAAGCAGGTCTTTGGTGCAACCGACGGTATCGCACATATATGCCGCCGTTGAAGTAGTGAAGGTCCCTTTGACCGGGAACATCCGCACCGGAAGATTGTATCCGTCAACGAGGCTCACATCGTACCAGTCGTCGTTGTTGTTGGAGCCCATTGTCCATTCCGCAAGCGACAAAGACCCCATGTTGGTTGTGCCGGGATAGGTCCCGGAGCATCGCGCGGAAGCCCATCCAAAGGCATGTTCAAGCACAATACTGTCTCCGGGATTCATTGTCCGGTTGGCATATCCCGAGAGTTCCAAGGTAAAGGCCTTGTTCAAATGGTTCATGATTATAACGTGCCGCACGGTTTGACCTGCGGCATTCTTGTGCGGCCAACCGGTGGCATCCTGAGAAAACGCCGCTCCCGTAATGACGGCACACAAAACAAAACCTTCAAAAATCGCACGCATCTACCCCTCCTAAAAGCCCCCCCTCTTATGTGAACTTGACTCCAAGGGCTTTACAAAACTGAGCCGACCTGGTCTTTCAGCGACAACCTCCTTTGACTGGCAGCCTTTCCCCCTCTACCCTATTTAATCGCTAAAATTTTACTGTGCCTGGAAACGATCTCCTGAGCTTTGCAGACTAAGTATCGCTGAGGAACGTGTCCACAGGGAATTACTTCCTCACATACAATTTACTCAATTATTATTGAAATGCCGTAAAAAAAGCTTAACACCTTAAACTAATCGTACTCACGATGAATACGGCGGATTTCCCACCCCCCTTGCGGCGCTTTCCTTTACTGCGGAGGCGGGGAAAAAATACCCCTTCACGACAAAAGGAAAGACGAATGTGATCGGACTCTAGCCGGGCCTCACGTGGAACATCAACAATTCGTATTCTGGCGCGCTCGCGCATGGCATTGCCGTATACAGCGTGGAACCGATTGTCAATCCAATGATCAAGTTCCATAAGAGTTGCAATAGAATTGGGCGCCCGGCCGCTACTTCCCCTTTTCTTTGTCAATGTCCGTCTGCCGCATGCCAGGAACGGTGCGCGACTCAACGAGAAACGTGCGGAGGCTGGCCTGGTCGACCAGCAGGAGCGGAAACTCATCGCGGATAATCACATTGTAGGTTGAATCAGCATAGGTTTGCTGTCCCACGATCCGCCAATTGTCAAACAGGCTTCCCTCGGATTGCCTCGACAGCTCTTCCTTCGTCGCCTTCTTTTCGGGCCTGTACACGTAGCCTTCGCGATCCGGATTGGCCGATTCGTAGGTGAACGTGAGGTTGTCGGCCGGCTCGAACGCAACCTTGAGCCTGTCGGCCGATGCCTCAACGGCGATGCATGGGGTCTGCCGCTTGAAATAAACGCGCTTGATGTACTGATCTTCGACCTTCTTGAGCGAATGCGTCTGGTCTATGTCCTTGTTGACGTTCCTGGCTTCCTGCTCAAGCAGGATATCGTCCGAGGTGTAAAGCTGGAGCCGCTTGATGTCGGCATACGATAAATTGTATTCCCGGATAAGCGCCTTTGTAAGTGGAATGCGGGAAGCGCAGCCGGAGAAAAGCACGGCTGCCGCAAGAAATACTGCGGGAATGCCATACCGTGTGGCGGTTCTCATAGTTTGCATCTCCTTTGCATGGCGTGGTAGGAAAAAGTCCTACTGTGCGGCCGGTTTCTTGCCGGGCTTTTTCTTTGCCGACGCCGCCTTCTTGGTCGAATCGGCAGCTTCGTCGTCCTTCTTCATGGCACAGTCGGCAACCGCCAGAATACTGCCACGGTCGAGAAATACGCGAACCGAAACGTCCCAGCCCGTTCCCTGCTTGAAATCTTCCTTCTTGGTAACGTCCTTTTCGGCCCGCTTGATGCAATCGGACAGTTTGGCAGCATCGATCTTCAGCTTGCCCAAAGCAACCTTTATTTTGGCAGTGGCCTGTGCAAGCGCCAGCTTCTGGGCCTCGGCGTTTGCCGCCATCACGTCCTTGTTGACAGAATGCCCGTTGCCCACCACAGAATCGGCCTTCACCTCCTCCTCCTGGTGTACGATTTCCTTTTCGACAAAGCCCCAGGTGCCGTCCGTTGCGATGAGCACGATCTTTCCACCGTTTACCGGAACGGTAAAATCCTGGTCGATCTCGCCCCTTTTCCCGTTTTGGAACGTCCAGGTATTGTCTTCGTGAAGTACGATCTTCTGGCCGTCGAGCGTTGTGAGAATCATGTCCTTTGCTAAAAGCGAGCTGCACACAAGCGCCAGCGCGAGAAAGAATTTCACCGCAGTCTGGGACTTCACGATAGACCTCCTTCAAACGGTTAAAGGCCGGGCCTGCCACTCTGGCAATTACATGGTGTGGGTCGCTCTGAAAATAAATGCGCCGATGGCCTGGGAAAAGTATTTTCACAAACAGCGTGATGACCCGAGGCTATTGACGGACCCCGCAGCAAGCTGCGGGGCCTCTTCCATCCCCAAGGAAGAAGAAATTTACAGTCGTTTGCCAACCCCGAAGCACCACGACCACGACTGCATACAACACTACAGGAGTAGGCGCGACAGCGAACCTTCGGGGAATGCGCAAACTTGGGGATTCACACGTGTCCTCGCAATCGTAGCCAACGCGTTCCATAGCATGATAATAGCAGAAAGGCAACACTGTGGCATTATCCTTTACCGTTTCCGCCACGTTCCCCGTTTCGCCCAAAACCCTGTACACGGCCTGGCTTTCTTCCGAGGAACACACGGCCTTTACCGGCTCGACCGCCAGAATTTCTGCAAAAGTCGGCGGTAGATTTGCGGCCTGGGACGATTACATCACAGGCACCACAATCGAGCTTGTCAAGGACAAGAAGATTGTCCAGCGATGGCGCACTACGGAGTTTCCCGAAAACGATCCTGATTCGCTGGTGAAAATCCGCTTTGCCAAGACCGCACACGGCGCAACACTCACGCTCGCGCACAGCCAGATACCCAAGGGGCAGGCTCGCAGCTACAAGAAAGGCTGGGAAGATTTCTATTTCGCGCCCATGCGGGAATATTTCGGCAAGCCGGCGAAGGAGTAACCATGCCCACGCTCGGCGTTTGCGGCGACAACTGCGACCAGTGCCCGCGCGCCATTGCCACGAGGACCGGCGACGCGAAACTCCTGGAGGATACGCTTGCGCTCTGGGTAAGAACCGGGCTGCGGCCGGCAGGCACGCCTGCAAAATCCCTGTTGTGCAATGGATGCACAAGCGCGGAGCCGTGCGCTTATCACGACCAGAGAACCTGCGCGCGCTCCAGGCACATTGACAACTGCGGCATGTGCGACGACTATCCGTGCGCCGTCGCGAAGAAGACCTTTCACGAATCGGACGAGCTGGCCGCACGTTGCAGAGGAACTTGCGGCCACGACGATTTCCGCCGAATGGAAGCGGCGTTCTTCCGCAAAAAGCAGAACCTCGACAGGGTCAGCAAGAGGCGCGGCGCCTGAGCCCCTTCATCACCGCGGAAAATATTTCCCGCCTGCTTATTTCTTGGAATAAACGTAGGTCAACCCCGCCGTAATCGCTTCTTTCAAACGCACGTCTCTGCTGATGTCTTTGTCGTAATACAAATATGCCGACACATTGAGCATGAGATACTTGGCGAAATTCAACGTAAGATTGTTTTCCCATTTCACGTGCGGATATCTCCAGTCATTTTCCTCCGGTGTTCCTTTTTCAGCGTTCGCCTTGGAGCTTACCAGGGCTTCGTATACCCGAAGCGAGCTGAGCAGCGTCACCCATTTCGCTTTGTTGTTCGCCTTGAGGTCCATGTCGAATTCAACCCCGCCGTCGTTGGTGACGTCGTTGGCGCGTATGCCGGTCGCCGTATCGAGATGATGACGGTCGACAAGCTGGTGCGCCGCTACGCCTAAGCGTGTCGACCAGTCCACGTTCTGATTCTTCTGCAGGACGCGGTCGCCGCCCACCGCCTCGGTAACGTCCAACGGGTTGCCGTAGCGTACAAGCATGGTATCGCTTCCGTCAAGGAATTCGCTTATCGCGCGTACGCTGATGAACGGGTCGGCCCAGCCGCCCAAGGTAAACCGCAGAAGCTCCAACCCATCAATCAGGTCGGAAGATTTCTGGGGTGCGCTCCAATGCTTTGTGTCCTTGTCCTGTACAGCTGTTTGCCCGAACTGCAGGTTAAGGGTTGTTCTTGTGTTTAGTATTGGACTGATTTGCTTTTCCGCATTGCCAAGGAACTGGGACGCCCAGGTGAACGACCCCGCTTCGCCGCCGACCCAGTTGTTGCTGTAGGAATTGACGCCGGTGGTCAGGTTAAGATTCAGGTCAATTTTCCATGGGTCGGCCGAAGAAACGCCCGCGCAAGCAACAATAAAGCATGAAGACAAAATCGCCCTCACGGTGAATTTCATGGATGCTCCTTGGCTATGAAGGTTGAGTAAATCGTTCAGGTGAAAAGCCACCGGCTTTTGAAGGACTCCGCACTGCGGCGCCAGGCGGCTGCATCCGCATCGTACATGGTTAGCTGCATTCCGTCAAATAGTACACATGCTCCCTGCCCACAAAATGATCGAAGATTTCTTCGTTGTGAGAAATCATCAGCAGGGCTGCGCCCCGGCCGCGACGATCGTCGAGAATCGACAAGACCTTCTTGACGCTTAGGAAATCCAGGCCGTTGAGCGGTTCGTCGAGAATAAGCAGGTCGGTGCCCAGCACGATGCTGCGCAGCAGGTTGAGCCGCTGTTTTTGACCGCCGGAAAGCATTGCCACTTTCTTCGAAAGGAAAGCATCGGTCACCGAGTCTTCGAACAGCTCGCCCAGCGCCGAGACGAGCGTCTGCGGCGTGAGCCTGCGCGCAAGCGGCAAACCGAGGAACGTTTCCCGCACCGTTGCGGCAAGGTTGAGGGACTCGTCGGCGTGCTGAAACACCATGGTCGCCTTCTTGCCCCATATCCTGGTTTCCCACACCTTCTTCCCGGTGCGCCCTGTAATCGGCATGCCGCAGAGGTTCATAGCCAGATCGTGCGCATGGTACAGGCCCATGATTACCTTTGCCAGAGTTGTCTTGCCCACGCCGCTCGGTGCCTTGACATATGCCATTTCACCCTTCCGGATAACCAGGTTTGCCGGCTGCGTGTGGGCGGCGTCCTTGAAAAGGCACAGGTTCCGGCCAAACACGGAGAAGCGGGCGCCGAAATCGAGCACTGCCGCGCCCGCGACCGTGCCCGAAACCTGTGGAGGCTTTTCACCGAGCCAGTTCAGGTACTCCTGCGCCGAGAAATCGATCACCTCCACCGCGCGCGCGCCGGCGCGCCGCAGCTCCATGAGGTGAATGCGCGGCAGGAACCCCCGATACCGCGCGTACAATTCGCTTATCACCGAGTAGTCGTGGGTGATTATCATCGCCGTAAACGGGCGACGCGTATATTTCTCAAAAAGCAACTCAAGAAAAAGATTGCGGTAGTTGTTGTCGAGGCTGCCCGTCGGTTCGTCGAACACAAAAAAGCTCTCCGCTCCGTCATCCTTTGTCGATGCCAAGACATCCATTTTCTTGAACGCCATTGCCAGCAGCACGCGCTGCTTTTCTCCGCCGCTTGGCCGGTAGGGTTTGGGAAAAACATTGAGAACGCGGCGAAGAGCGTTGCGGTCCGCGTTCTGCCACAGCCTGCCGAGTATCTCGGAGTCGTCCTTGCACAGCCTCAGGCTCCCCTCGCTCAATTGGTCCGAGATTTTCATCAGCGAATTCAAGTGTGACGACGGTTCCTGGAATACGAAAAAACTGTTGTCGCGTATTTCGTGAGTCGAAGCGAGGGCACAATATTCGGGATACGGTCGTCCGTTTACCGTTACGTCGAGATCGTCGGGGTCGAGCAGCCCGTACACCGCTTTGGAGATCATCGACTTTCCAATGCCCGACTCTCCGAAGAGAAATGTAATCTCGTTCGGGACAACGTCGTAGTTGTCCGTCGTGACGATAGTCCGCTCGCCGGCCCGGATGCAGACGGAATAGCGATGGGCGTTCATAGACGGTGCCTTTCCGCGTACCCATTTGCGATATGGTACACCGACATGAGCGTGAAGACCACGAGAAACGCAACCGTGAGCCCCATCAGATGTTCGAAAAACAGGTTGCCCGCGTACGCCGGGTGCGTGAGCGTGTAGCCGATGGCAAGGATGTCCTGCTTGCTGTCTATTTTGGCGAGAAGGCTGCCCATGGTCGCGGGCAGGGTCACCGAATTGACGTCGGTGGAAAGGCCCACCGAAATGATGAAATCCACGCTGCATTGCAGGAATATGGCCGCGCCGAATACCGATATCAGTTTGTTAAGAATGTGAATCCTGCTGTTCTTCCACAAAATGTCGAAATTGATCACACGCCCCTCGGAAATTCCGCAGACACGCATCGCATTGTAAAAGTCGAGCTTTTGGAAGTGTGCGATGCGTTCGCGCAGGAGGTCGACGAATTCTATGAACACAAAGAGGCTGATTGACAGCGCGAGGAGTGAGAAAATCAAGACCGGGCTTCGAATGAAACCGGCCTCCACAAGCGCGCTCACTCCCACGTACCCGAAGAGAATGCCCACGATCTGAGGAATGGAACGGATAAGATTGAGCGCAAAGGTGAGCAGCATATAGGGGGTCCTGTTCCTCCCGGCGTCAAGAAAATGGAGCGCCAGCGCGAAGCCCCATGCCAATAGCAGCGTGAAGACGACCACCAGGAGCGCAACGCAGAAGGTGTTGAAGAAACCGGCCGTCACCTGAAGCAGCGCGGGCCTGTTGAGGAACAGGACGTCCCATATTCCCACAAGGAGAATACCGGCGAGCCATATGCCGAGCCAGCGGGAGTCTTTTCTTTTCAACAATTGTTTCATTTGAACTAGTAGAAAGTTAAAAGTTTCAAGTTGAAAGTTGACCGAATAGAACGTCGCCCTCGTTCATTGCTCTTTGCGTCCCACGCTCCTGCTTGTCGATAATGAATTTGCGAGTCCCTGGAGCATTTTGGATACTTCCTTCAATTCGGCAGCAAGCCTTTGGCAAACGTCAGCCTCAAAGACTCCGATGCTACCGGCAATGTATACCTGCGTCCGCAGCTCCGCCGCCGAACCCTTGGCGATAAAGAGAAATCTGCGGAACTCCGCCGAGCTGTTTCTCTCACTCCCCTCGGCAATATTCGATGCGATCGACACCGAGGCGCGCAGCATCTGGTCCTTCAATCCGTATTCCTTGCACGACTTAAGCAAAGAGAACATTTCCACGGTCAATCTGCATGATCTCTTCCATACATCCAAGTCTTCAAATGTGGTACCCATTCCCTGCTTCTCTTAACTTTCAACTTCAAACTTTCAACTTTGAACTCACTTGTTCTCCATCCTCTTCTCCGCCCTGTTCCCCATCATATCAACCACGACTTCCGTTCCCTTCACCACATAGAAGATTCCCAGGATAATAGCGATCACAATGTCGTAGTTCTTGTACAGCATCTGACGCAGCATCTCGTAGCTCAAGTGACCGTGAATGTTGAGCGCCATTTCGATGATGATGAGGCCCGAAACCAGAAACGACGCCTGTTCCTTGATGGTCGACAGATACTGGTATCGCGCATTGGAAAAAATGTGGCCAAACACATGTCCGTCGAACCGCTTGGCGGGCCTCAGAATGGCGCGGTAGCCGATGCCGCCCGGTCCGCGGGGCGAATACGAATCCGACAAGTTCTTCACAAGCGCAGTCTCAACGTATCCTTTTCTGCTTTCCGCAACAAGAAAGGCGTAGAACTTATTCGCGTAGGTAACAAGCAGGCCGTTGGATATTACGCCGAGCAGCGCCATAAAGACGATTGTGTCGGTATTGAATTCCGTCCTTATTGAATACGCGATTACGTAGGCGGGAGAGAAAAGTACGAAATACACGGCTGTCTTTCCGATTGTTTTTGCAACGCGGGCAAGGACACCCGCAAAGGACCGGGTTGTCTCGCGCGACCGCAGTTTCTTGCGGGTAAACCGGAACACGGCAATCGTCTGGACGCCATAGTACGTTAGGATCATTACGACGGCGTACACGAGTACGAACTTGAGAAGCATGACCAACAATTGCAAAAGCTTTCCAAACGAAAGCCGTTCCTCCACGCCGGATTCCTGCAGCTTCCTGCTGAATTCGTTTTCCTTATTCGCAAGAATCTTCTCAACCGCGGCGTTGTTCTTTTCGTATTGGTCCGGGTAGAAGATGTTCACCGCGTCCTTGAGCAGCGCCTTGTGAAAAGCATTGTCGAAATCCACGAACCCGAGATTGCCGTAGGTCTGCGACGAAGCTGCTTCGGCTTTGGTTCTGGTCTGAGTGCCGGAACGTACCGCAAAGAGCACGCACAGCAATACGGCCGTCACGAAAGCGATGCTCAGCCCATGTTCGAAGAGTTTTCGATTCACTGCCGCGCTCCAGCGTCCGCCTTCGGCTTAACCAGGATTTCGCCCTTGCCGCCCACAACCTCGTAGTGTTTTCCGATCAACATGTTCTCCACGTCGCGAACAAGGTATTGCGTGCTTTCTTCGAGCTGTGAGCTGTTTCTGTACGGAAGGTTAAGGGTGCACCGCACCTCGTTGCCGCTTGCCTCGCATTGCCACGCCGGAACTGTTTTCTCCTGGTGCGTGAATTCATTGAAATGATCGAAATACTCTTTGTACACCTTGTTGGCCTCTGCAAAGCGCCGGACAATCTGATCCGACAGATGGCCGGTGAGCGCCTGGGGTTTCTCCACGGCATGTTCAACGGCTTTCCATGCCGACCTCCTCGCGAACGAACACCACCCATACTCCGCTCGGGCATCGCCGCGCTTGACGTAGACGAACTGTCCGGTGGAGAATATTCTTACGACAGCCTCCCCTTTCCCAAGAGACTTTCCCTGGCCGGCGGGCGGGAATTTTTCCGAAAAGGGCACGGCCCGGTCTTCAGTTATCAGGAGAGTGTCACCAAGAACAGTGCATTTCCTGAACATCTGCCGGAACTGCTTGCCCCTGTCGCCGATCAAGTTACCGGCTTCGTCCTTTTGAAGAAACCATGTCCTTCCATCGAAATCAAACCTGAGCGCATGGGTGATCTGATCGCCGAGCAGTTCATCGTCATTCTCAATTTGCGCCGGCAGGTTGACCCCAAGCGACTTCTTCTCCGCATCCGAAAGCGGTTGCTGGTATTGATTGAGGATGGTGTAATCGCGCGGCTGCGACAAGATGGCGAAGTCGGCGGATTTCTGAGAATAGCAGAAGCCGGCTATTGACAAAAGAATTGCGCCCGATGTGATGACTATCGTGTTCATTGCGCCTGCAGCCTGGTTGAGAAACGCGGCTCGAATTCGTCGGAAGAAATCCCCGGACTATAAAATAATTATTGATCGAGCTGGAAACCGAGGATACCGTGTATCTATTCACTCGCCCTACCCGGATAAGAATGCGGATCACGCCGCACCTAACCATAACAAGAAATTGTTCTGACGCGTGACGGAGTTCAAACGGCGGCTGGTTCTGCAATTATATTTTAGGATAGACGAGTCGGACAGGACAACGGGAAAGGTTATTGGCCGGGAGTTCTCCTGGGACCTCCTCGCCAGGCGGCTACCATTGATAGGCGGCCGGTCCGGCCGGAGTTCCAACGACAGAACGAACTGTTTGCCCTTTGGGGAGCCTTGTTCACATGAGAAAAGTCTCGCTGCCGATCCTGCTCCTATTCTCTTTTGTCTGCGGCCAAACCGTCAATATTTCCGGGACCGTCACCGACACGTCCAGCCAACCTTTGCAAGGAGTGGTCGTAAGGCTTTTTGTGCACGCTGCGTCTTGCACCACGAGGGCGGACGGCACCTATTTGCTTGCAAGCCGGACGGGTACAATTGTGCCCGTTCCTCAAAGACCCGCCTGTAGCGTCGCATACAGAAACGGCTCGTTCGTCTTTCGAGTTCCGGAGCCAATGCCAGCGAATGTCACGCTCTCCGACGTTCGGGGCAGACTGGTTGCACGGGTTTTTTCCGGCATGCTGAGTATGGGCACCACGAGCGCTTCGGCCGCCGCCAACCGGCTCGGCCACGGCATTCTCCTTTTGCACGTCTCCATCGGCGGGACGAACAGAACATACCCGATTGAATCCCGGAGTACCGGCGCATTCTCCGTATCGAGCGGGTCATTGACAAACAGTTTATTGTCGAAACGAGAGGCAACCGACTGGCTGCAAGCGGCCAAATCCGGGTACCAGACGAACGTGCGGCAGATCGGCTCACTCACGGACACAATCAATATTGTGCTCTCCGGCGTGTCCGCCCCGGACTTTGGACCAAACGTAGAAATATTCGACCCGTCGATGCCGATGTCCACGATCCAATCCACCATGGATGGACTTCTGGGCTCCACGTCGCAGTTCTCGACCCAGCGTGCAGCCTATTTGTTCAAGCCGGGGCATTACAATCTCACAGTCACCCTGGGCTACTACATCCAGGCGCTCGGGCTGGGGCTTTCTCCGGATTCGGTTGCGATCACGGGTGCAGTGCAGTCGCGGGGCACCAGTTCACTGGTATATTTCTGGCGCGGCGCGGAGAATTTGAGCGTTTCTCCCACGGGCGGCACGGATGTGTGGGCGGTTTCTCAGGCCGCGCCGTTCAGGCGGATGCACGTGAAGGGCGCGATGAAGCTCGATGACGGCGGCGGCTCCAGCGGCGGCTTCATGTCCGACTGCATGATTGACGGGACGATCTCCTCCGGCTCCCAGCAGCAGTGGTACACACGCAACTGCAATCTTGCAGCGTGGGCCGGCGGCGTTTGGAACATGTTCTTTCAAGGCGACATGGACCCACCCTTGGAAAACTGGCCCACCGGCGCTGTCTCGGTTGTTCCGCTTACGCCCGTCTCTCGCGAAAAGCCCTTTCTCTGCATTGACGCAGCGGGAAATTACTCCGTATTTGTTCCTGCACTCAGAAGCAACTCACAGGGCATCACCTGGGGGGGCGCGACCTTGGCGGGAGAATCGATGCCCATCGATCAGTTCTACCTTGCCCGGGCCGCAACCGACAGCGCCGCCACCATCAACGCGGCACTCGCACAGGGCAAGAACCTGATCCTCACGCCGGGCATTTACAATCTCGAAAACTCCATTTCCATTCTCCGGCCGAATACCGTGGTTCTGGGACTCGGATTCGCCACTCTGGTACCGGCAAACGGCGTCATATCAATGCGGGTGGCCGATGTTGACGGAGTGAAGATCGGCGGCCTGCTGTTCGATGCCGGCACGTCAGCTGTCGACGTGCAGTTGCTGGTAGGCGACGATCCGGACAGTCCGAATGATCACAGCGCAAACCCCACCTGCCTGTTCGACATTTTTGCGCGGGAAGGCGGTTTTGGCGCCGGAAAGGACTCCTGCGCGGTGATGATCAACAGCAACAATGTTATCCTTGACCACTGCTGGCTCTGGCGCGCGGATCACGGCACCGGCGTTGGTTGGACTTCGAATACCTCCAAGCACGGCCTCATTGTCAACGGCAACAAGGTGACCGTGTACGCTCAAATGGTTGAACATCACCAGCAATACCAGTGTATGTGGAACGGAAACGACGGCCGAAACTACTTCCTGCAATGTGAAATGCCCTACGACGTGCCGAGCCAGGGCGATTTCAACCATGACGGCGCAAGCGGGTACGCGTCATACAAGGTGGCGAGCACGGTCACCAGTCACGAGGCATGGGGGCTTGGAATTTATGCCTATTTCAACAAGGCTGCGATCAAGGTGGACAATGCCATTGAAGGTCCAACCGGCGGAGCAATGAAGATTCACCACGCCGTCATCATTTCTCTCGGCGGCAACCAGGGGCAGATCACGCATGTTGTCAACGGAACAGGCGCCACTGCCAACAGCGCAAACACCAAATCGGTTATCGATCAGTATCCCTAGCAGCAGGAATGGCGTCAGTTGTTTTTTTTGCGCGAGCCCGGCCCCACATAGTCGGGCTCGCGTTTTGTTGCGGGGATGTTCAAACCACGGGGAACCGTAAAACGGGTTCCCTCCACATTCTCTACAAGCAATTACTCAGACTACTGCTTTTTTCTTTCTTCCCACTTCTCAACAGTCGACAACTGCGACGCAGTGCCGTACAAGTCGATAGTCGAGGCATCAAACTGCGTCGAAAAATAGGCCAGCGACGGCAGCGAGAACAGCCACGAGCCGAGCGCCAGCTTCTGGTCGAGCTGGTCTATCATCTGCGAATATGCCTGTTTGTCGCCGATTTCGCGCGTCGACATGAAATTGTAAATGTCGTCGAGGAGCTTCCTGGTGTCGTCCCGATCGGGCGACGAGCCGCTCAGGTCAAGGTGGAAAAAGTTCCTGGATGCGGTGAAGCACTTGGGATCTGCCGCATCTTTTCCCTTGCCGTCAACCATGGTCTGCAGGTTGATTTTGTACGATTCGAAATCTGGTTCGCGCAGGAAAATTGGATACAGGTCGAACAGGAAATTGCTGCGGTACCCGGAGATGGGAACGAGCACTGCGTCGTAATTCCCCCTGCGGATCTCGTCGTTGCTCACGGCGCTCACCTTGATCTTGCCATGGAACATGCCCGGGTCATTGAGGATTTCAACGATGTCGGAAAGCTCTTCGCGGAAATCGTAGTTGAGGCAGGTCTGGATACGCACCGTATCGGGCAGCACCGACGGGTCCGGGCCTTCCCTGGCGGCAAGCGGCGTCACCACTTTTTCTTCAACATAGTACGAGGTGGTGGGAAACACGCTGTTGTTCAGATACTCGGCGTAATTGTCGCCCTCCCCTTTGTAATTGGCGATATGGCGCTGCTGTTGGGAATTCATCTTGAAGAAGCGATCCATAACCATCTCGTTATTGACGAGCTTGCGCAGGGCAAGCCGCTGGTCGTGGTTGAGTTTCTCAACATTATAAAGGATGGCGAAGAAACACGTGGCGATACTTGACTTATGGAAAAACTGCGTACTGTCGCCGAGGATGGGCGACACGGCGCCGAACGGCGTGGACAGCAGGGTGTTGACGTTCCGGTTCCTCAGTTCGGTGGTGTAGGTGCTGTTGTCGATAAACGGCTTGAGAATAAAATTCGTGATATGCGCCACACCCTCGGGCATTTTGTGGAAGAAAATCACGTCTTCGTATTCACCGGTAAGCATGTACGGACCTGTCCCGATATTGTAGGCGGGGGCGTCCATTTCCGAAGTTGCCGGGATTATTTTGAACGACAGAACCTCTTTGATGTCGCTCTCTCCCCAGATGCGGTCGCCTTTGAACTGGAATTTTATTTCGCCGTTGTTGTCCGGCCCGGAAAAATTGAAATCCGGTATCGCCTGCGACACCAGGATATAGTCGGGCGAAAGGCTGCCGAGCTTCTGAATACGGCGCAGCGTGAATTGAAGGTCCTGCGCGGAAAAAACTACGTCCAGCTTGGGCGTGATTGTTGCCTTGTTCTTCTCCATGGTGACATTCCAGCTCGAATGCCATTTCTTTCCCTGCTTGAGCCGCACCGTCACCACGTTGTTCTTGTCGATGCCCAGATATTCCCCAAGCCCGTCTTCGTAGGTGATGCCGCTGGGGTTCGCCGAAACGTTAAACAGCCCGTCGAACACCACTTCGTCAAGCTTGTCGGCTATGGGAATCGGGCTGGGAACGTGCGGGTCGATACGCGGCTTCTGGTGCGCAATATACGGGATAACAATGCTGTCGCTCAAATTCTTGCGGAATACGAACCAGTACACGGCCACACCCGCGGCGGCCACGAGAACCGCGCAGATAATGATGATTGCTTTTTTCATGAGACACCCTTTCTATGGATTGCTGGGTACAATTCGATTCTCCCTGTCCAGATTCTATCTATTTACAATTGCTGCTTTTGCCCAATCAAAAACATGTGTTGCCATTTCCAACACCTCACGGAATTCGGTTTCCGAGACGGGCTCATAATCACCAGGATATCGTGTCTGGACGGCGTAGGCGGTTAGCACCGAAGCTTTTCGCACGTGGCGCTCGGGATGGACGATGTCGACGATCCTTCGAACGAACTCGTCCAGCAATCTCTTGTCCGTCATGGCGACCTCTGCATCTTCCCTGCTTTAGCCGGCAATCAATTCTTCTTTATTATCGGCTTCTGCACCATCACGCTCACCGGGAACGGCTTGAACGCGTGATAGGTGAAATTGACCTCCAGAATGTTGCTCTGGTCCTTGTTCATCTGCACGGGAGTGATCTGGCATTCGTACTCGTTTGAGGCCGTGGGGGCGCCGATGGAGAACCGGCCCTCGTTCTTGAGCTGCTTCTTGTTAAGCAGTATCTCGTCGTACCACTGGCTCGTAGCCGCGTTCTGAGCGATTTCCTTGGGAAGCTTGATATTCACGTCGTACACCGGGAAGTTTGCGTCCGTCGGGATGTCCACGTTGAGGCGGATGTAGTATTTGTTCTTGCCGCCCTTACGGTTGTCGGTGATGGGCAGCGCGAACACGCGCCGATATTCCTTGGGCTTGGTTATTTTCTTGGCCGATTGAGGGTTGCATTCCGCAACGCGGATCTTGAGATCCTTGTCGTCGCCCTTGTAATGGTTCCCGTGCGTCACAACGGCGCGCGCCTTGAGCACGCCGTTGTCCTCAGGATTCTTGATGAATTGCTCGTAGCAAAGCTTGATCGCCTTGGCCGGGAAGTCGTAATCCTTAAGCTTGGCAAGGTCGGCCATGAGCGCGTCCTTCTTCTGGAGCAGATGGTTCTGCGATCCGGACGAAAAGGTTATGTTATAGGCCGGCAGAAACACGGAATCGGAGTAGAGCGAATCCACGTTCTCCAGCACGCCAACCTTGTCTTCGCAGAACTTATTGACGCGTGCGCGCGTGAGCCGCTCCACGCCCGTGTACAGGGAGTCTTCAAGCTCACGTACGGCAGCCTGCTTGTACGGAAGAATTCCCTGAGGATTGAGGAATGTGTTGTCGGTATGCAGCGTTTTGAGACCGTTCTCAGCCTGAGCCCAGGAGTTTGACGAAAGCGAGCCCTTGATCGCCTTCATCTGCTGTTCGATTGACATCCGGTCGAGATCGCGGTACTTATCGATAAGGAACCCGAGCTGCTTTGCCTGGGCAAGCAGGCCCACCATGGACCGGTAATCACCCTGAGCCTTGAACATGTTAACCTGTTGGACGAGCACTTCCGCCTGGCGGGCTTCGCCCAGATGCTGCGCAACATCGTTTGCAAGCTTCGCGATTTCGGCATTGAACGCCTGCGAGCACTTGTATCCGGCGAACTTTCCGTATTGCTCGTCTATTCTGGCCGGAATCGCATTCTTCACCGCAGTGAGGCGTTCAACCACGGTCTTGAAGAATTCGTCGCCGGGCATCTGCGGCCCGCCGAGCACGGTTTTTCCAATCCGGTCGAGCGAATCCTTGAGCGCCACAACGGTCTTGGTCCGCGTGTTGAAATCGGAGACGAACTTTACCATTTGCGACAGATCCTGCGGCACGGAAATATCCGCCTTTTCGTGCAGCGTGACCAGCTTGCCCAGCGACGGCGTGAAGTACAGGGCGCTGTCGAAGGGCGTCACGTCTTCCTTGCCCGACATTCTCATGGCAAGAAAAGGCATCACCTCGTCGAACCTGCCCTTGAGCGCGCGCTGGCTTTCCGCAACAACATTGGAAGCAAGCATTTGTTTCTGACCGAAGTACGAAATAAAATCGTCCAGCCGCGCCATGAAATCGGCCGGGTTCTGGCGGGATGCCTTTTCTTTGGAAAAGAAATCGAGCGCAGCCAGATAGGCCTTCTGGAAGTTCATTTCATCTTCGAGGCTGGCGCGAAGCTTTTTGTAATTCTGGTACGCGGGGTCCGTGGAATTCACGATCCGGGCGGGAAAAATGCTTTCGATGGCGAGAAGTTCCTTGTACACCGCTTCGAGCGCAGCTTCGTGACGCTTTACCGTATCTATGGCAACGCCGTAGTTCAGGCCGTCGAGCTGCGTTGTGGAGCCGATTCCCTTATACGCGCTTCTGTCAACTATGTTTCTCGCAAGAATCGAGTTGTATTCGGCTGCCTTTGTCTCAAATTTGAAACGCCACTGGGGAGCGAACCGGTATTTCATGTGCAGCAGGAAATCTTCGGCTCCCACCTCCAGGAACCAATAGTACGCGGGCGATTTGGTGTTGACCGCGTACACGCTGACGGAGTCGGGCCACAACGTCTCGTCCTTGGTTTTCTCGCCGGGTGTCTTTTTCTTCGCAAAGCTGTTGGAGAAGAAGCTGTTCATTTTCTTTTTTGAGGGCACATTGAGCACAAGGTAGAAATTGTCTTCCGCGGGAGCCGGGAACGTCACAACATATTTCTTTTGTTTCTTGAGCTCAAAGTCCTTTTTGTCGTTCTTGAGTTCGATGTATCCTTGCTCCACGTTCGACAGGTCGGGTTTCGGCTTGAGTTGAGCATAGGGCGCGCAGGACATGAGAACAAGCGCAGAAGTCACAAATAATGCAACAAACAGGTTGAGGACCTTTGTTTTCATCCGCAGCTCCTTTGCATTGGAATGGGGGCATACGCCGGGGTTATGGCATGTTGACGGCAATTAGTAATATAACAATCGCCTCAGAGGAAGGCACCTTTTTGAGCATTGCACAACGAGAGCGGGGCGATTCTCTGCAACAAGAACCGCCCCGCTCCCGGTCGTTCGAAGTCAAAGCCTATGCCTTGGTGGTCTCAAGGCCGGGTTTGTCCAGTTGATGAAATTTGTCGTCGGCGCCCTTCTGTACCACAGCAGGCGAATACATGTTCTCCAGCCACAGGCATTTCTTGGGACACGCGTCGACGCATGCGCCGCACGAAATGCAGCGCAGCCGGTTGATTTGCCAGTCTTTTGTCGCTTTTGTCACCGTGATGGCGGCCGTGGGGCAGCGCTTCTGGCAAATGCCGCACAGTATGCACTTTTCGATGTCGATGGCGACCGCACCGCGCGTGGCCTTGTAAAACGGCCGTTTCTCAAACGGATACAGGCGCGTGGCCGGACGCGACAGA
>Ga0182027_10004798_pt1 | contig 20768 bp, 18 predicted proteins | sample 712E1DmetaG_FD_121300 | JGI IMG/M metagenome (GOLD analysis project Ga0182027, IMG submission 121300) | Permafrost microbial communities from Stordalen Mire, Sweden - 712E1D metaG (Illumina Assembly) | ecosystem: Environmental > Terrestrial > Soil > Wetlands > Permafrost | place: Sweden...
ATCATCGCCAAGAACCGAGCCGGTAGGCTCGGCACGATTCTGATGACCTTCGAAGGCAAGTACACAACGTTCATCGAACCGACCAGCGCGTTGCCGATGGACGAAGAATCTTGATCTGAGGTATTGACAGTGACACCAACTGCAAGCATAATCGAAACCGTGGATACCGACGAAGTTCAATCCCAGGAGTTGACTACGCAGGAGCAACGGCTGCTGCGCGAACTCCTCGCTCCTAACGCCAAAGTCGATGTGATGCTGCCTGACGATCTGGAAGGCGGCAGGGTCCTGCGGTACTTGGACACATCGTGTCGCGCTTATACGCGCGCCACCGCCATGAAGGACCACCTGTGGTTGATTATCGGGCGGCTGCTGTCCTTGGTTCAGGCTACCCCATCGATCTACAAGAGCGTGGGCATCCCAGACTTCGAGGAGTTCCTGGACAAGTACGTGTGCGAAAAACTGGGGATCTCCCGTAGCGAAGCCTACCGCGTGAAGAAGCTGCCGCTGAAGTTTCCAGGGATGACCACGGATCAATACGCTGCCCTTGGCAGCGTTAAAACCACGGTCCTTATGCGGGCCTTCCCTGGCTCCGATCCGGTTCCGAAGAAGTACGTCACGAAGGCCGTAGGCATGACCACCTCGGAACTGAAAGCCCATCTAGCGTCGGAGAAACTGATCGAGTCCGGGGAGACGGATGCCTTCAGCATTGCAATCGCCACCAACGTGGCGATTGGTAGGCAGTGGATGCAGTTCATCGGGAACCCTAAAGTGCAGGCCCATGTTGGCAGCGATAGGGGGGACCAGATCCTTGTGGCGCTGATGCAAGAGTGCGCCCTGGAATGGGGGGCCTAGCGGTGCCACGTCAACCCACGGACGGCTTATCGGAAGGCAAGCTGCGCGAACTGTTCGCGCAGTTGGGAGAGTCTGGGAACTGCCGCACTTGCCGCCAGCAGGTGTGGTGGATTCGGAACCGGAGAGGAAACGTGGTGCCTATCGACGTGCACGGCGTGAACCACGCCGTGGACTGCCCGGCCCCGAAAGCTCCGTTGGTGTACGAGGTCGCACACGCTTGAGCCCGCTTTCGGTTGAGAAAATCACGGGACTTCGGGTTGAGATGTCTACATCGTATCGAGGCTGTATAGCTTCCGGCTTCTCCAAGGATGGGACGTTGTGGGCCGAGGGAGTCGGCAACACCAGGGAAGAGGCCCTTCGGGATTTGGTACTTATCAACTACGTTACCAATTCGGAGATTGTCCGAGAGCGCGCTGGATGGCGCTGCGAGCGCTGCGGTCGGCTAGGGGCGACCGACATTCATCACAAACAGAAACGGTCCAAGGGCAGGCTGGACACCATCGAGAACCTGGAGTCTATTTGCCCTTCGCTCGGCGGATGCCGAGCGCACGCGAAAGAGCACGGAGGTTAACGACTTGAGCACATCGTTCTGGGTGCCGGGCATTCCGAAACCCGGTGGTTCCAAGCGGGGCTTCTACAGCGCGAAGCTAAAGCGAGTCATCATCACGGACGCCTGTAAGGGCAACAAGGACTGGAAGAACTCCGTGTCCATGAACGCCAACAGTCACTTCCCGAATGGACCCCTCCAAAGGCCGCTGGAGGTCCACTTCGAGTTTCACATTCCCAGGCCGAAGGGACACTTCGGAAAGAAGGGGGTGAGGCCGTCTGCCCCTCAGTATCCAGCCGTGCGTCCCGATTGTACTAAACTGATTCGATCTACCGAGGATGCCCTAACGGGCATCGCATGGGATGACGATTCCCAGATTGTCACGCAGTTGGGGACTAAGCGATACAGCCAGAAGGCTGGCGCTCAGATCACGGTGACATGTCTGACATCGGACACGGAGGAAGCTCCGTGGTAGGGCGTCCAATTAGTTGCGACTGCGGTAAGTGTTTAAAGTGTCGAAGGCGGGACTACATGCGTTCTTACAAGCGACGACTTCGCCACGGTATGCCAGCCCCAAGGGGCGGCATTGTCCCCGAAGAAACGAGGCTGTTGCTAGAACACTACCAAAAACTGTTGGGCGTATTCCAGGGAGTACCAGAAGCGACCGCACGTCAAAGCGTATCAGAGAGAGTGGGAGAAGAAGCGCTGGGCCAGCATGACTCCAGAGGAGCGCAGAGAGAAGAGTCGCCAGCACTACCTGAAGCACAGAGAACGAATACTGGCGTCTGGCAAAAAGTACTACCAACAGAACAAAGAGAAGCTCGCGGCGAAGAAGCGCGCTTGGGCCAAGAAGGCTTTAGCTGCGGCGAGCACGCCGTCTGCCGCGTGACTTCTTTAAAACTGAGTTCGCGGCCCGGATCGCGCTTCCCTCTGACTTCCCACGGCGGAGCATTGAATTGGCAACCTTGGCCCACTGCCGTTTCGCTTTAGGCGTTCTCGCTTTGCGCGTGTGACGCTTCGCGTCGCTTGATCTCCAAGGCATAAATTACCTCGCATCGTTTACGCGTTCCGACAGTCCAAAGTCCATTGGAATCTCCACTCCGACTTGATCTCCAAACGATTCAAACGGCTTCGTCCTGCGGAGGTTGTAGTCGTTTTTCTTCAACTCTTCCGAGTCGTAAATCAGGGTTGACTTGTCGGTGTCGACGTATACTTCGGGGTACTGTTCCGCTACGCGCCGCAACGCGGCGCGCAAAAGAGACGGCCCCGGCTCCTCGATAGACTTCAACTGTAGGCTGTTTCCGACGCTGAATATCGCGCCTTCCTTCAGTTGTGCGGTAACGTCGGGGGTGTTAGCGAACCGCCCGGCGTTGTGCATCTCGACGGTCTTTCCACTCGGATCGATCATGAAACCGGAAGCGAACTTCCCATTGCCTTTGCGCGGGAAGAACTCGCGTCCCGATACCGACCGGGAGTGATTCCATAGATCGTCCAGCCATGGAAGGATCTTATCACCCCAGAAGTCGTGCATTGCGATCTTCCAGTCTTCGAACCGCAGTAGGCCCTTCTCGAAGAAGTCTCGCCCTACGGTTACAAGGTCTTTGAAGATCTGCGTTCGCGCTTCGTCCCAGGTGTCGTATCCTTGCTCGCCTTTGGCGAAGTCTACCGGTACTGCTTTCAGCCGCTCTTGAGCGGCTGTAACCTCTGCGGCCCTCGCCGCTCGGAACTCATCGGCCAGCGGTTTCAGTTCGGGATTCTCTGCTACGACTTCATCGAGCGCTGCCACCTTGAACTGACGGCCTACCGCTTTGAACAGATCCATCCCAATCTCTTGGGACGTGCGCCCGGTAACGGGCGCTGTCTCGGGAGCCGCGTCCGATGTCGGACTTGGCGCCGGCGTTTCCGCCGCAGGCTTTGCGGCGGCAGTTGTCTCAACCACCTTCGCTGGTTTTGGCTCTGGTGCTGGGCCTGTAGGCAGGTCCGGGGCAGGACCGATCTTGGTTTTGTTTCCGCCCAACTCGGGCGGCACATCCCCAGAGATCCCACGCTGGAGTATTCCTTTACCTTCCACCCTCTCAACCCAACGGGCCGCAGGCTCGCGTACCTTGGAAGTCCCATCGATGACGTTTCGTAGTGTGGCTTTAGCTGCGCCTTCGCTATCGTGAGCCGATAGGGTTCTCCAGGTAGGTTTGCCATCAACCTCTCGAATCACCTGCACTGCGAACTTTCCTGCTGGAGTGGTTGTCGGCAGAGGGTTCTTTCCGTAAGCATACGGCTGCGACGCTGGGGGCGCCGCAGAAGCGGCCCGCTCCACTACCCGCGTGAATTTATCCGGGGGTGTTGTGTGCCAGCGCGCCGGCTCCAGTGGGTTCCCGGCCGCGTCCACCCGTTGCACTTGGACGCGGAATTCTAACGGGCTCGCACCTTCTTTATAGTCGAGAACTCGGTCGAGACGTTCCGTTCCATCATTGAGAACATTGCCGGGGGTGTAGATGTCGCGTTGATACTCCAGGATAGCTACAGCTTGCTGCTTCCTGGGGAGCTTAGAAACCTTCCTCTCCCAGTTTTTGTACTGGCGGAGTGATGACTCGTTGCTATTGGGAGCAGGCTGCGCCGCTGGCGCTGGCGCTGCCGCAGCCGGGGCGGGCGCTGGGGCCTTCTCGGTCGCCGACGCCGCCTTGGGCTTCCTAGCGGCAATTACGGGCGGTTTTTTCGGAGTCTCTGGAGCGACCGCAGCCGGGGCGGGCGCTGGGGCCGGTTCTGGGGCCGGTTCTGGGGCCTTCGGCGCTACCGGCGCTGGCTCTGAAGTCTCTGCGGGGGGTGTCACGCCGCCTTCAGGCGGCGCAGGAGCCTTGAGCTTCTCCTCCAATGCGGACTCCAGGAATGCCGCTATGTGAGCTTTGGTAGGGTCTGCCTTGTATTTTGCGATTACCGATTGGATCTCTTCCGGGGTTGCAGCGGCTACAGTCTCTCTGATCTTGGCTGTGGGGTCTTCGGCTGCTTCCTCCGGCCCGGTAACGGGGGCCTCAACTTCTGGCGCAGCCTCCGGCTTTGTCCACCCTGGCTCTTTGGGGCGGATTGTCTTTTTGATCCACTTCGCCGTGGCCGGGAGGGTAACGGTCTTGCCGGTTTTCTTGGTACCGGCTTCATCCATCTCCGAGAAGGTGTACTCACCCTTGGCGTTTCGCCCGTTGTAGCGCAGCCGCGTTCCCTCTTCAACGCCTCCAGGGAATCCTTCGGCAGCGGCAAACACTTGCTGGCGCATCGCGCGCTCTAAATCGGCGTTCGTGGCTTTTGCCGCTCCCCCTTGGGGAGCGGTAGGCTCATTTTCTGGCGGCTTGTAGATCGACTCTACTTCTCCGGGCTTGGGTATGCTGTACGTTTCAACCGGAGCTACACGATCTCCTAGCGAGGTCTGCCCAGGTTTCGGAGGGGCTTGTTCCTCTCCCGACAAGGACCGCTTCATGGCGCTGCTCAGTTGATCCTTGGGGCCAGCGGGAGCTTTCGGGGGAGCTTCCTTTCCAGCTTCAGCTTCGGCCTTCGGCATCTTACGGGGGATGAGTGGCTCTACCTCTGGCGGAGGCGGAGGCAATTCTGGCGGGGTAGCAGGCAGCGGAAGGGGAGCAACGGGACGCCCCCGCTTAATTCCACTTACTATCTCTCCCCCTGCCTCCTCAAACGCTGGGGTCATTGCGTACAGCGCGCCGGTCGTTAACGCTCTGATCGGTTGCCCGCCAACGGCTTCGTCTACTAACTGGCTGGCCATAGGGCCAGCAAAAGGAACGTATGACGCAGCGGAGTGCGCTACCCCTGCCGCTATCTTGCCGAGAGATTTCTTCTCGCGGCCTTCGGCTACTTCGCTTCGACCGCGCTGTTGCAGCGCGTACTGCTGCTTTATCATGTCCTCAACGATAACTCCGCCCGGACCCATTAAGAGTGCTTCGATGTCCCCGAGAAGCGTAGGCTGGCTGAAGGGGGCAAGCGCCACATCCTTTACCGCCCCGGCTATGCCACCAACGTAGTCCCCTACTCCTGCCAGTCCTTCCTCGTTCACCCTCTTGTACAACGACATTGCCTTGGACTTCCACGAATCCGTAGGCTCCTTCGGAGCCGCTGCCGGAGCGGCGCTGGAGGCAGGAGTGGCGATTGCTTCGAAGTCCACTTTGTCCTTAAGGAAAGGAAAGGCGTTTACAAGCTCATTGGCTAGCTCCTCGTTGGTGATACGGTCCTTGTACTTAGGGTTGGCCAGGAGTGATTTTTCAAACTCCCTGTACTTGGAATACTTTGGATCGGGATTGTCGAGCCTCTCTTTGAAAAACCCAGCTATCTCTTTAGGAGTGTACTTCGAGGTCTGTTCCGAAGGCATATTCAAGCGTCCTTAGTCTACTATGTTTAGATGAGTAGGTTCACCTACGATTGCTTGAGGAGGCGACTCTGGTGCCAACTCTTTTTGATCTCGATTCTCCTGGTCTTCCTTCTTGATCTTCGCCATGATCCGTCGCCTGTACCCATCGACAATACTCTTCGGAGAGATGCCGCCCTTGGCGGCTTTGGCTAGGACCTCCGCCGCCTTCTTGTCGTCCTTCGCTTCTACAGCCTCTTCGTAGTCGTCGATAGCGTTTCTGGTGTTCCTGGTTTTGGCTGCCTTTGGGTTCGCCCAATCGCCAATCGCCCGCGATAGAGTAGGTCCAACGACAGGTGCCATCCCTGCGGCGTACTTGGCTGTGTTAAGAGTCTTATTGGGACCAGACAGAATCGAACCCACGCGCACAGCTTCCCCTATCAGCGGAGGGGCGGATGCAGCAGATTGCCCAAATCTTGTAGGAGTGGTTAAATCCGTTACGAATCGGTCGAACAGTCCCAGCATCCCGCCCATAGCCAAGTTATCTGCTAACCGTTCCGTGAACTTCTTCGGCCTCTTGTGTCCGGTAATCAACGCCATGATGTCGCCAGTCGCTTCGCCCGCTATCTGGCTTGTCCCAAACAAGGTGATGAGCCCAGCGGGATGTCCATGAGCGGCGTTGACTATCTGGTCCTTGATGAACTTGGTGGCGTTGAAACCCCAGCCACGGAACTGGGACATGACCTTTCCGGTGGTTGTCCCTACCCAGCTTGGAGGCAGGTCGAGAACGCTTGATCCGAACATCGTGCGGCGAACGAAAGCGTTTGCCGCCATCAACTCGTTCTCCTCGGTCAGAGACCCCTGACGGATCATAGCTTCAGGATCTAGCCCGGTATACTTCTGGTACTCCGAGCGAAGGAAGGTATCCCCTGGTTTTTGGATCAGCCTAGCCAACATTTCCCGAGCATACAGACGGCCAGAAGCTGCGTTCACCACAGCGAACCATTTCCGTTCTGCCGTCATTCCCTGAATGTCCATGAGCCATCCTGTCAACCTACGATTAGTCCCGCCTTCCATCGCGTTCCACTCTTTCTGGATAATGTCCCCGATAGAACCGGAACGCTGTGCGAACTCCTCCGCCGCCTTGGGGCCCTTGATGGTCTCTCCCAATGCTCTCATCCAGCGGCCTACTCCTCCAGCGGCCATACCGTATCCAGGTTGCGATAGGTGCCTGACGGATACGTGGCTCAGTCTTAGCGCTCCTTCTGCATCCATAATCGCGGCCATGGCATTGCGAGCAATGCCTCCGTCCAAAGCCGGGTTCTTATTCAGCATCAGGTTTGCAACGTACCGCGCGGCCAGCGAACTTCCGGGTCTTTGATCTTCCATGGAATCCAAAAGACCTTCAACCCTGATCGGCAACACTCCCCCTTTGGGGATGTTCCCGAGAACCTCTACCTCTGCGATCTTCCTAGCGGCCTCGTCAATGTATTCGGGGATTACGTTTGGGTCAGTCCGTGCCCACTCCTCTAATCCTGGTTCGCGGCGTATTCTCTGAATACTACCAACCACCCTCTCCCCAATCGACAGGCTACCTTGAGGCGCGGTTCCTTTTATGGCTTTGAGTATGTTTTCCACCTCCTCAGAAAAGAACATCGGCCAGTAGTTCTGCCGTCCTCTAAGCGGGACAATGCTGCCATCTGGAAGGTGCTGTTGAACCCCAGCCGCTTGCGCTCTATGGAGAACTTCATTAAGCACAGCCCGCACTTTAGGAAGCGCCGCTCGCACAGCGGGGTCTAAGGTCGGAACGTCATCCCCGCGCGACGCGCGGGCAAGCTGATCGTGCTGCTCTTTGGTAAACCCCTTGGTGATTTCATACCACTTTTCCTTGAGGGACCCGGCAAGCACTGACGCTCTGTACTCTTTACTCCGCAGGCTATTCGCCATCTCCTCGCCGGCTGGCCCACGGTCTCGGAGTATGGACTCTCCCGACTTGGAGGACAACTCCCACCACTTCTTAACGGCGGGTAGCGCTCTCTCGGACCACGACGGAGGCTTGCTATTCTTAGCTTCTGTCATCTGCTCGGCAAACGATTTCACCTTCGGGCTCGGAGTTGCCGTGGCCTTGCTTTTAACTCCGGTTACCGGAGCCGGTTCGGAGGTTAGGCTATGCCGCAGAGATAAGGCTCCCAAAAGGGAGCCAAGGCCCATCTCCGTAATCGTTTGTGCTACCTCGCCGTGGGCGTTGTTCTTAGTGGTCTCATCCGAAGAATCCAAGTCTTTGATCGCTTTCCGAAGGTGTGGGAACTTCTCGGCTACGGACTTGAATGTATCAAGCGCAAACCCCGCAGAGGCCAACTTCGATACAAGCCCCTTTCCAATTGTTCCCAATCCACCCGCCCCCCATAGCAGCGCTATGCTCGCAGGGGAAGTAAGGCCGGAGACAACGCCCGCTACCCCCTTGGATACCCCAGGTTCAGGGGTTAGCTCTGTGAAATCCAAGAGCGGAGTGGTTGCGATGGGGCTGGTCATCAGGGCTCCCGCTGGCCCCAGTAGAGATTGCTTGGCGAAGTTAGCCAAACTGGGCTCACTCTCTTTCACTACCTGCTTCTTAAACTCCGTAGTGGGGTGAACAAACTTTCCGATTAGACCACCTGTGATGGGGGATGCCAGAGTCTCGAAGAAGCCCCGCTCAGGTGCGGCGGAAGGAGCGGCAGCATGTGAGGCGTTATCGTCGACGATGTTCAGATGAACAGGGCCATCGGAACGATGTTCGAGAGAAGGAGCGTCATCGTCGACGATGTTCAGGTGCATCGGTTTGTCTGCCACTAATCACCTCGGTCTACTGCAAAGGGTTTGCATCCTGCGCTGCCCCCGCCCCCTCGGTACCAGTCGCCGGAGCCGCCCCCGCCCCCTTGGTACCAGTCGCCGGAGCCGGAGTGCCACCCAGAGAAGCCATTTCGCGGCGATACAGCGCCTCGCTCTCAAGCAATGCTTTCTGAGACTGTTGATCTATGAACGTCTCCAGGTTGAGTGCGTTGGATTCCAACGTTTTGGCGTCCATGCCAGGAAGTAGCTTAGCCGCAGCGGCGTAGTTCCCATTCCTCGCTCTCTCTAGGGCCTCGTCTCTACGCTTGTAGATATCGGCATCACGATGAGCCCAGTCACGCTGGAACGTGACTGCGTCCTTGTGACTCGCATTCTTCGCGCTTCCACCTTTCGCCCCGCCGCTTTTGCCCGCTGTAGCCTTCTTGGGGGGGGTATCTACCCACGCCTTAGAGTCCACCACCTTATTGGTGTCGTAATCTCTATACTTTCCATCTTCCCCTTTGTACGCCAACATGCTGCTTCCATCGTGTGTGCTCCACAATGTTTTAGGTGATGGCGTAGCCTTCTTCTCCGCTGGTGGCTTAGCGCCAATCTTTCCCGCATCGACCGCAGTTCCATCCAAGCGGTACCAGCCAGCGTTGACTCCTTCCGTGACATGAATCAGGGGCGTGTTCACTCCCTCCACTGGCAGCACTTGTATTTGTTTTTCGGCCATACCGCTCGACTGGAGTTGCCCCAATTCCCGCTGCGTCAATGGAGTCCTAGACGCAACAGGCATCCCAGTTGGACCCGTAGACCATTGCAAATTAGGACTCGTAGCCTTCATCTGCCCTGCACGGAACTCATCCGCCTGCTTCTTTGCTTCGTCGTAAGCCGGGGCGAATGGAGCGGTTGCAAGTACTGACTGGTAAGACGGGGAGTGTTTCCCCATCATGTTGTAGTAGGCTGTCTCCGCAGCCATGATCGTTGGATCTGATAGATCTAAACTGTTGAAAGCGGGTCCCCTCTGTTTCTGTTTATCCGCTATCGCCGCGTTTACCTTGTCTCCCAACTGCCCCACAATCGCTTGCTGGTTGTACTTCGTGTTCTTAGGGTCTTCGATACCGGCTTGGATCTGGTCGAACCCTTGAGCGAAGTCGCTCGCCTTCATCTTCCCTGCCTTCGGCAGGCCAGCCGTACCGGACCCTTGCTCCAGTACCGAACGTATCCCGTCCGTCAAGTGCTGGAAGAAAGTCCTTTGCTCGCCCTTGTGCCCCTTATCCTGCTCTGGCATCGCGGCTAGGTACGATTGCTTTGCAAGCGCAATAGCGTCCTGCTTTGCCTGCGGACTGGCGGCTGGGTTATTGAGAACGGTATTCAGGTTGAACTCAACCAGCTTCATCTGCTGTTGCTCGCGCGCTTGCTCTTGCGCGTACTTCTGTACTCGCCCTTTGCCGATGCCTTCTAAGAAGTTCCCGAGCAACTGCGCTGCGCCTCCGATACCCTTCTGCCAGCCAGTGTTCCACTGGTTCTGCGCTTTGAACGGTTCCACAGGAACCGGAGCGTTGCTAAGCATGTCGCTGAACGGGCCTGGAGCCGTGAACTTGCCTGGATCGATTGTCTCTCCAGCTTGCTGGAATACGTCTTGGTTTGCCATATCGTTCCTTCAGAACCCGAGAAAGACACTGGGGCCGTATGCGCCTTGTTGTCAGTTGCTGCTGTCTCCCCAACTCCCTCCGCCGCCGCTGCCTCATGCGAGGATTTTTGCAGCACCCATCATCCCTCCAGCGCCAGCCAACTGCCCCAAGAATCCCATCGTGGCCTGCTTCTGCGCCGCCTGCGCCTGCATCACATCGTTCTGACTAGAAGCGGCACCTTGGTACAGGTTCGACGCTGCCCCTAATTCCTGCGTCGACATGCCTCCAAGACCTGACCCGATGTTCGCCAGATTGGTAGGAGCGGCATTTGCGGCTTGGTTCATCGTCTGCGCCGTGGCCATGCCGGATTGCATCGGCAACTGGGCGAGCGCGAAGTCTTGCCCCGCGCCGCGCGGGGTACTGGAATAGATCGACTCCTGCGCCTGTTGCTTTTGCTGCGCTATGTTTGCAAGCTGCGGTCCCGCAGCTTGTACCATCTTGGACGTATCTCCAGATGCCATAGCGGTATTGAAGTTGATTGCCGGTTGAAGCAGGTTCTCCATCTGCCCGAACAACTGAGTCGATGTTCCCGCCGCTTGCCCTGCAAGCGACGATTGTGCGGCAGCCGTTTGCTGAATGGGCTGCGTGTTAGGGCCTGACATCGTGTTTCTTCCTCCACTCTTCGCGGGTAATCACCGATAACCAACAGGCGCACAACTCACCCTTCCACGAGGCGTAGTGGGGCAAGGGTCCATGCAATTCGAAGCCAACGTTTCGGGCGTAGTTCACAGCGAGCTTATTGGGCTCCGGGGTGGTTCCGAACAAGGCGTCCAGTTTGAGGACAGTAAATGCCCACTCAGCCATCAGTTGGCCATACATGACGGTGTTCTTTGCACCCCGGAAAAACGCCATACCGCATTCCGCTTTACGAAACTTTCCCGCAGCCATCGTGTGGACTTCGTTGATCCACCCCAGGCCGTCAAAGTCGTATCCACCTTTGCCATTCTCATGGCCGCAGGCCAGCACGGATCGCTCCGATGCTTGGAAGTTCTGGACAAACCATAGAAGGCTCGGAACGCCCTCATAGAATAGGCTCTCAAGAGAGCCTTCGTTTTCGAAGCGTAGGTAGGCGGTGGCTAAGGTTTGGTCGTTCGGACGAGGGAGCACAAGCAACTCGCCAAGGCGTAGCGCGTTGTCCGATCTCCACTCAGCGTGTCCGATATCGTACACGGTTTCTGTTGCGGGTATCATACCGGCTTCAATCGTAAACCCCTGAAAATGTAAACTCCAATCAAATCGTCAAGTCGGTATCCAACTTGAGATTGCCCCTGGTCCCATCTCTCCAGTGACTGCCGAGCGAACGAGAACGCGAACTGTTCGAACCGAGATCCTTCCAGTCTGGGTTACCACCCTCACGACGAGGATGTAGTCGGTATCGTCATCTGCTGCCGACAGGTCTAGCACCACAACTGCCGTGGTGCCGGTAGCTGTGCAGGAGTCGACTGTCACTCCGGTTTGTGCCGCAGCGTCTGCTGCGGCTATGGTATCGCCGTCCGGTAGCCAGTCAGAGTAGTCGAACGTGTGCGCCATCACGTCGCCTGTATGCCCCACTACGATGCTGGCACACGCCGCGTACAAGGGCCTATATGTGTCCAGCGCTGGAAGTGGCACTAGGTTGTCCCCCTCACCTGAACTATGACCTGGAAGCCCCGCGCTCGCCCTGACACTGCCGTCACAGTGAAGTACATAAAGTAGTCCGTTCCGTCATCGCCACCCGAGATTCGAGCGGTAACCGTATCTCCCGATGAGCCGCTAGACACTACCGTAATACCAGAGTCTGCGGTGACATTTAGGGATGCGATAGCATCCCCAGCCAAGAAGTCCGTGCAATCCACCGCCACGTCGACGATGTCGGCAGGGTTCTTAGTTACCTTGGCCGTACAACAGTACGGCCCGAACTCTTGTTCCAGAAGCGGCATTACGACACCTTTATGGCCTGCGAGAAGAAATTCCAGTGGGCGTTCAGTAACGATGGCAGTGTGGTGAGGCCGGTTTGATCCCCGCCCACATAGCCGCTTGAATAGACCGCTACATTGGATTGTGGAAGGACATCACCAGATCCAGCGGAGAAATAGACAATCACAGCGTAGCCGTGGGCATAGTCCAGCGGGACGCTGATGGCGTCGCTAAAGGTCTGGCCAGGTGAGAGCGTGAAAGAGGCGTTCCCACCCACTTTTATCGGAGTGGAATCAATGACGCTCGTGGAGCACGGCAGAGCCCGAAGCAAAACCATGGAGCCGACGGTCAGTGTCCCGCTCAGCACCGTAAATCCAAGCTGCCAGGTAGTCGCGGGCTGGATGAGATCCCCCGGCCCAAACTCGATGATCACCGAGTATCCGGCAAAACCATTGTTATTGGCCAACATGACCGGACAAGGAAAGACGATCTGTCCGACGCCACCCCCACCGCCACCCCCAGAAGATGCAATGGTAACCGTCGTTCTAGTATTGGTCGGATCGTCGGAAACTGTTAATGATACGTTGGCCCCTTCGATCAGATCCAGTATGGGCTCCTGAGTCTGGCTAACCCCATTACTCTGTAGAGTCTGGTAGTAGTTTCCGCCGCCCGTGGCGGCAATCGTAACCTTCGTCCTGTTGTTCCCGCCATCGTCAACAAACGCAAGAGACACCCCCGTGCCTTCGATGAGGTCTAACTTCTGCTCTTGCGGTTGGTCGGTACCGTTCTTCTGAACCACTTGGTAAAATCCACCGGACCCAGGAACGGTACCACCATCCATAAGATTACCGCTAACGTCCCACACAGCTAAGTGTGTCGAGGTTGTTGTCCCATACACTGTGGCCAACTGATTGGTGTTCCCAGACTTGGTTCCTACTTTTGAGTCGACGCCTCCAGCCCCGAACATGGGGTCGTTAGCAGTAAGGTTTCCTCCAGTGTTAGTTACGGTTCCCCCACCGGCGGGAGCGCCTCCGTCGATCAAGTTCCCACTCGCGTCCCACACTGCCAAGTGTGTACCCGTAACCGAACCGGAAACCGTAGCGAGTTCGTTGGTAGTGCCGGATTTTGTCCCTACCTTTGAGTCCGCACCGCCAGCCCCGAACATGGGGTCATTAGCAGTGAGAGATCCACCAGTATTGGTGACTGTTCCTCCGCTAGAAGGAACTCCTCCGTCCACGAGGTTCCCGTTCGAGTCCCATACGGCTAAGTGGGTTGAGGTTACTGATCCTGAAACAGTCGCCACTTCGTCAGTAGTTCCCGATTTAGTGCCTACCTTTGAGTCTGAACTCCCAGCCCCGAACATCGGATAGTCGGCAGTGAGCGCCCCTCCCGTATGAGTTACCGTACCGCCACCAGCGGTGGAAGCGATAGTAACGTCGGTAGACGCGTTCCCGGAATCGTCGGCTACGGTCAAGGTTACGTTGGAACCTTGGATAAAGTTCAGTTTACCTCTCTGGGTTTGGGACACCCCGCCCTTCTGAACAGTCTGGTAGTAACCGCCAGCAACTGGCGCACCTCCGTCAACGATGTTCCCGTCGCTATCGAACGCCGCTGAGTGACCTGCGGTCAACGTTCCAGATACCGTGGCCACTTCATCGGTGTTACCGCTCTTGGTACCGATGTACACATCCGCTCCGCCCTGTCCGAAGATCGGCATGTCTGCCGTAAGGTCGCCGTTCTTGTTGGTTACGGTTCCCCGGCCTCCAACCCCAATCGGGAAAGATCCTCCGTCATACCCAGGCGAAGTCAAACACTGTTCCGAGTAGTCGACCGTGAGAACGAAGCCACGGGTATAGGATCTGCCCAGAGAGGTTGTGATGGTGTTCTCGATTGCGTAGCTCGCTCCGGTACTACCGCCCTCTACAAAGCAGGTAGCTACGGCACCAGTCCACGTCTGCCTGGACAAGGTAACGTCGCTTCCTCCGGTCGTAGGGGTTTCCGCCCAAGCGCTCGCGGTGATGGTTTCACCAGCATCAAGCATCTCGGTCCAATCGATTGAGTAGTCCAAGACAGACTGTTCATCCTGAACGAATGTTTCGAATACCGGTTCGGCGGTTGGCATAACTTGAATCCTTCTCCACGTCTCTTGCAGTCCTGTGGACTGGCCTCTCCTGATGTATGCGTAGCGGCTCTGTGCCGAAAACTTCGTGGTGGTCTGACCTGCGCTTACGCGAATCAACCTAGATTGTGCCGAGAAGATTGTAGTAGTGTCGGTCATCAATACACCACCATAACCTGTCCGCTGCTGGTTCGATACACGGTCCCGGCTGTCAGCTTTGCCGCCTTGGCGGCGGCATTGTTCGCGTATACCGGAAGTGCCGACATGGACACCGTGGCAGTAAGGGATACAGCCCCGCTCGCGGACACGGACTGGCTGAATGTAACCGTCCCCTTGAACGTGATAGCCCCGGTACCAAACTGTACCGGCCCTGAGAACGCCTGCCCCTGCGACGTAAGGTTGAACAGTTGCTGCAAAGCCATGTTCAGTTTGTAGGGATTCCCTTGCAGATCCTGTTGGGTGATTTGGCCCCACGGCATCGAAGGAGACATGGTCGTAGTTGTAGTCGACATAGCCTTCCTTACACCTTCAGCGGCTCAGTCTCCGTCAGCGGCTGCTGAGTGTAGCCCTTACGCTGGTCCCCAGCGAGAGGCATAACCTCAACCCTCGTAGCGTCCTTGTACATGTAAAGCGGGCAGCACGGGTCGCTCACATCGGCAGTGATTCGGTAGGTCTTGCTCTTATTGAACACGATGGAGCCATTGGCCAAAGTGGCCGACACTGGGAGGTAGAAGTATTCCACTTCCCTGTACTCATGCGCCGGTAACTCGATGGTGTACAGAAGCCGCTTCTGGTCGCAATAGAAGTTCACGGTGATGGGCGAGCAACAGGCGTATTCTACCCACACGGTCTTCGCCAGTTTCCACCCGTTGTATCCGAACGCCTGTTCGAAAGAGTCCCAGTGCGTTACCCCAAACGGCTCGGGAATCCAATTGAACTTGTGCGAGAACAGTTGGCACTTTTGGCCTTCCCCAACGCTCGACACCAGCCGGAACAGAGTCCCACGAATCTCTCTGGAGAACGTAAGGGTGCGCGACCTATCCCAGAACGTCGTGTCTACTATGAACGTCTGAACTGTCCCGCCGTCAGCTTGAACGGCGATCTTGGCCGGTACTCCCCCGGTGTCCACGTTGACCGTCAACTCCCGAACCAGTTTGGCCCCCGTGTACCCCAGATCGGAGTACTCCGTCATAAAGAAGTTGTCGGGAGGGTAGTCGATCTTCTCGAAGGAGTAATTGAACACCTTGAACGGCGCTCCACACACAGCCGGGCGCAGGCGAATCTTCTTCACTACGCACGCGTCTATGATCGGAATAGTCACCTGCGCTTGGACCGGGCCTTTGGCCCCTGGACTGGGAGGGTACAACTCCAATTCGTTTTGCAGATCGAACTCTTGGACTTGCAGAGTTACCGTCGATCCAGCTACCCCGGTTATAGTGTCCAGGTACATCGTGATCGGTTCGCTCTCTGGATATTCGCTTTCCGGCCCCTTGTAGAACCCCGTCTCATAGTTAATCATCAGTTGGAACAGGTGCTTGTCGTGGGGGTATCCCAGATCGTCCCAGTCCCACGCTCTACCAAACGTCGGCTCCTCAAGATCGAAGTAGGCGAATCCCATTGACCACAAGGTTGTGGGGGCCGTACCGGCCCCGGAGATTAGGAACGACACCGTCTTTGCAGACTTCCCGAATCCCTGTTGAGCGGACATTTGTATCACTCTTCTACCAGCCACTCCGTTTTGAGCGATAGTGAACACGTCCGTTACGTCGCCAGTCCCGGAGTAGTCGTAGTATGCCTGAACCGTAACCGTCGCTCCTGGGTTGCTCAACTCCAGGAAGAAACTGGAGAACTGCTTATCGATCTGCGGACCCGTGAGTTGGTAGTCTCCAGTCCACACGCTCCAGTTGATTGCGTTACCCACCAGCGGCTGTCCTACGGGGAACGCGTCGGTCGTGTGGTAGTAGGACGGGATAGTGGGGACGTTATCTAAGTTGAAATGACCCACATTCGAATCGTTGGTACAGAATACCAGTTCCTTGATGTCCTCTTCCAGACAGTACGCCGTCACCTGCCGGTCGTCGAACGTCCAGCGATCATAGAGAGCATGGTATCTCAACTGATGTTGGACTTCCGTTTGGTCTACATAGGTCAGGCGCAGTTCGTTTTCAAAGAACGTGCACTCGATCTTGTCCAAGTCGCTTGGCAGACCGCTAGTAGAGAATGAGACGGGAGCATACCCGTACACGTACTCGCCCTTGAACATCGGGTCGATGGCTTCGCTGATCTTTGTGGACACGTTCCCAGACCACGCGTAGACTCCATCGTAACTGAGGTAGTAGATGGCGTTGTCCGCTCTTGTCCATCCTCTCTTTGCGAACAACCCTCGCTGTGATGGAGTGCTTACGGGAGCCTGCATGTAGTCTTGATACACCAAGATCTGAAAGAGGGTTGTCTTGTTCAGGCAGAACAAGGACCCGCTGAACTCGCACAGATCGACAATGGGATTGGACGGAGATCCTACCTCTATTGAGCCGGGCGCTCCGTTTTCCACGTTGACTACCGGCCATGCCTCTACCCTACCGGCTTTAGACTTGTACAGGGTAGACTGATTGTCTGCCTGCCCTCCAAGAAACATCGAGTTGAACGCCGATGCCATAGCATCGCATGGGCAGTTTGCAATCGATCCGCAGCTTATGATGTCACCAGCCACCCCAGTATCGTAGTCTCTAGCCGTCCTGGCCCCTACTGTGTAGAACGCGATTGTGTAGGCGGATGGGATTGCCTGTAAGACCACTTGTTCCGTAGCGCCTGCGGAAGTAGTGATGGTCAGTACGCTTCCGGGTCGAAGCACAAGTCTAAGATCGTTCACCCCTGGAGAGAACCCAGAGTTTACCTGTACTCCCGCTATAGTGAGGGAGCCTGCGGTACCTCCACTGGCAAAGCCAGTGATTTCCGCAGAGAACGGTATCGGAAGGTCTGCTGTCACGGGAGGGTCGTTGTCGAAGTCCAAGATGTCCGCGTTGGCTATGGAAGCATCTGATAACAGATCAAGGTAGGTTACGTCTCCTTCGACCGTGTACAACACGTAAAAGTCTACCGTAGATCCACCCGTAATGTATCCAGACAGATCCTGCTCAACGTGCATCAACCCAGATATGGACCACTGTACTGGGCTGGTAACTCCTACGTTAGACGCCACAATCAACTGAGTTGTACTCAGCACTGCGTAGATGGTCGTATCGTACCCATTAATCCTGATAGGAGTGCCAGCGGGCCAGTCCGGGTCGAACTGAGGCGTAGCAGCGGTAAGGGTTGTCCCTCCCGTCCCTCCTATCGTGGCGTTTGTTCCCGACGCAGTTACCATGCCATCGATCAAGACATTCAACGGACCTCCAGCCGTCATGACCGTTACTGGCCTACCGGCCCAGTTGCTCTGAAAACTAGAGCCTCCCGAAAACGCCAAATACTGGTTGAGGTATGTCGCCTGTCCAGAAGCGGTGTACACCTGCATCGTTTGGCTCGGCGACGGAGGCGGGGTCGATCCTAGTCCGAAACTTACACCACCAACCCACACCTCCGCAGGAGTCGAACCCGAGAACGCTAGGTCGATCTCCACCTTGGTTATGTTTGTCCAGTCGATAGTGCTGCCTATAAAATCAGACCGGCGCAACGGTGTGGCGTTCAAGGACAGATTCGTCCACGCACCTCCAAGCATTGATACGGGAGCAAGCTCTCCTACCACGGCTCCGCCTGAAGCATCATAGAAAAAGACGTTGCTGCTCACCGTAGCTGCCGCCGATGTTTTTACCCACAGGTTGAACTTGTCGGTACCTGGAGTGGCCGACGAGGTGAGTAAGTCCACGGCTGAAGTGTAATTCAGAACCATGAACGGGCCTACATATTCTGATGGGTTTAGCCCTAGTTCTAGAGACGTGAGCCCAGTCGATGGCCCAATGTCCTGTTGAACCGTTGTACCAGAAGGACCAATATTCCACGGTTCCGACATGCTGAAGGACGCGATGTATACCGTAGCGTTTGGGTTGGGTCCGGGAGGAGTAGGAGACGCGTCAATCGTCATTGAACTGGTGCTTCCTACTGTCACGATGTGGTAGTTTTCCCCAGCGATTGTCACCAATAATCCGGCTGGCCACGTCACATCGAACTGACCGGTCACGGCAGTGACCGTATCACCAGACAGACTGATATAGAAGTTTGGCGCGTTGGTAGGGAAGTCGGAATACCCTACAAGTCTGTAGTAGTTGTCCGCGAAGGCTCCGCCTGCCCTGTAAATGGCTATCGACTGAGAACCAAGCAACTGCCGGTCTGCGTAGTGAATGTCGCCGCATGGGTTAACATTCCCTCCCTGCCTCTGTGGGGCAGGGCACACAGCATGGATTGTCAGCGTCGCCCCAGCGCCGGTAGGATACGTTCCGGGGTCTATGCTCACGGTGTCGCCAGAAAGCATCGATGGGTTCGAGATAGCTCCCGAGTAAGGATTCCTGTAAGCGTACATCCAGTTATACGGCATCACCGAAGACTTTAGCTCACCTTGCGTGGTGTATATCACTGCGGTCAGAGGCTTGCAGGGGCGGTCGATTCCCCACTTGAACAGGTCTTGGCAGATGCCGTGGTAGTTGTCGGTAAGCGTGTCCTTAAGCATCAGTGACGGAGTGGCAAAGTACGCGTAAGGAAGGCCGCTGCTTGTCTTCCGATACGGCGTCATCGCCCACTTCTTACCGGTATAGTCCCACCCGAGAGTGGCGCTCGCACGAGCGCCAAACGCCGTGGCACTTGCCGTCATCCTGTAGATGCTAGACTGGCTACCGAGATACCGGTAGTTACTCCCTTCGCCCGCTCCCGTTACCAGCCTCTTGCAGGTGTGGATGGTCCCGAGCACGGCTCCAGTCTCATCCGTAAGAGGGTTTGGGTTCAACCGCTGATAGCCGTTCCGGCTTATCAAAGCGCCCTCTTGCAGAGACAGCATGTTCAACTGCTGGCGGAACTGTCCCTCAGCAAGCATCCCCGAGTTTAGCTTGGTCACTACCCCTTTGTTTATGAAGGGGTACGCCACACGTTTGAATGCTCTTGGCATTACGTCATCCTGGTGTGCAGAACTCCCAAACTGGTAACGTACACCTGCCCTACGGCGACTCCAGCCGCAGCCGCCGCCCCATCGTTGGCCGCAACCGTGAACTGGGTAAGCAGAACCACTGGGATCTTATGCAACGTCTGCGGATTGGTGGCTGCGTTGAGAACGTTAACCGACGCGGTTGCTCCGGTAGGAGACGTAGTAGTCGAGAGGTCTTCGAGGTAAATGAGCCTTGCTGATATCGGGTTGATTGCCATCGTTTACTCCTGGGTTTCCTGGGCGATAGACTTTGCCAAGTTCAGTCCTTCGGTCCACCGGGCCTGACAGTATCTTTGCTGAGTCACGCTTTTAAGTTCCCCATCCTGAGAGTACACCCTAGCCAAGACGCCGTAAACCAAATACTGCATGAAGGTGGTGGGGACACAGTCAATCGTATCCGTTAGCTCCGGAGTGTCCTTCGGTGGCTCTACCGTCGCCAGTAGCAGGATGTTGGCCGTGGAGGTCGATATGCCGGCCAGAGTTCCATAGAACGCGTTGGTAGACGCCAGAGTGTCCGAGTCAGTAGTCCCAGAAATCGTCCCGTAGAAGGCCGTGCCTCCGGGGTTTGGGCTCGCGTCGGGAGCGCCCAGAGTTCCATAGAAGCCGCTTCCTGTGTACATGCTGGTTCCGGTAACCGTGGGACTAGGGTACAGAGACACGGTCTTTGGATCGACCCTGTCGACATGCCAGCTTGTTGGCGTCCCCGTTCTGTTTTGCCATCCGGTAACCAGGAACTCCAGGTTCAACGACGGGTCTATCTTCAGGGGCTTTCCGTTGTAGTACACTTGCTGGAAGTCTAGGGCCTCTCCAGGGAACACGTAATCCGATTGTCCGCTCTGCGATTGCAGAGCGAAGAAATGCTTGGTCAGACCGGTCTGCTGACACCATTCCGATAGCGTGTCCGAGTACAGGCTGAGGAAGTCGTCGAGAGACAAAATTCCCAAAGACACCCCTCCCGGTTCGAGGATCGTGTCGCACACAGCAAGGTAAATGTCGTTTACAGTCGTGGCCATCGACTCTCTAAGCGCAGGGGACCGTCGCCTTTAGGCGACGGAGGAATGCGCCCTCCGTTTTCTCTTGCTTCTACCGCCTAGATAATGCCGCATGGTCTTAGAAGCCGCCTGCTTTAGCTGGCGGAGCATCACTAACCCACTCTGGCCTCAAGTGTTCCCAAGAGGTGTGCAGGAACAGATCCTCTACAAGGTAGCAGCCCTTGTCGCGCATCCGGCCTGCCGCCTGGAGTAGTTCTTCAGGGGAAGCTGTCTCCAGCCACTGCTGCGGGCTCAGACCATGTGTGACATCGGACATAGCCTACCCCTTTTTGGGCACCTGATCCTCGACCCAGAAGCGCGGCCCCTTCCAGGTCTTCCACCGTGTCC